>Ga0306869_1000043_pt1 | contig 84309 bp, 51 predicted proteins | sample AntRauTorckE6833_FD_190421 | JGI IMG/M metagenome (GOLD analysis project Ga0306869, IMG submission 190421) | Saline lake microbial communities from Rauer Islands, Antarctica - Metagenome Torckler E6 #833 (v2) (version 2) | ecosystem: Environmental > Aquatic > Non-marine Saline and Alkaline >... | reverse complement strand
CATTGTAAATATCTAATATATACTCTGTGAGCTGACCCTACGCTCTTGGTCATTCTGTAAAAAGAATTGAACAAGCTCTCGCTCGCACAAACAATCTGATCTATACTTCATTCATGTCTAAGAACAAACCTTTCAATGAAAAAAAATGCCGGCTAAAACAATTGTTTCAGTCAGCGTTTTTCCTTTTCTCGAAAGGATTATTAAGGTAAGGGCTGGACCCCATTCATCGCAAGTTTAATTTCAAAAAACTTACTCTTTTTTCTTACTACTCCTTGTGTGAATCCGAATCGTGTAATGAGCGCCCTGAAGGGTCTTCATCATATCGTCTAAGAAATCTAACACCCAAATAAAAGAGAGGCGTATCGAAAAGAGCGAAGAAAAATTTAAACAAATAACTGTTGATGATGAGGATGATGAGAGCGGCGAGAGAATTCACGTTGTCACCAAGGTTTCCGGCCAGATATAGAATGGATAAAATTGCAGTCGAATCCACTAACTGACTTACCATAGTAGAAGCATTGTTTCGGAGCCAAAGGTGTTTACCGTCCGTTAGTTCCTTCCAAAAATGAAAGAGTCGGACATCAACCGTTTGTGCAGTTAAATATGCAATCATACTGGCAATGGTATTGCCAACCATGAATTCATACACTCCTTCAAATAAAGGCAGGCCTCCACTAACCCCACCAGTATTTGGAAGCCAGTGCCCTATCGACATTAAAAGGAGCATGAACACATTCATTGAGAATCCAATCCATACTACCAGTTGAGCTTTCTTCCTTCCAAATAGTTCTGAGATTAAATCTGTAGCCAAGAAAGTTATCGGATAAGCAATCAATCCAACTGGAATACTCATAATATAAATGTCTTCATTCCTGACTAAAGAAGGAGTAATTGCCTTAAGCCAATCGGGAAGATGAATACTGAACAAGGTCACGAACTTGGTAGTCCCAATTACATTACCTAAAACCAATGCCGTGAGGAAAAGTCCGACAAGGCTTAAAAATAATGCATCTCTTTTTGCTAATGATGGACGCTGCTCAGACATATACTATATATAGTGTTTGAATCAGATAAAAAGTAATCAATCAAAACAATTTTTCAATTTATACCGTAGCAACGAACTGAAAGCTTACTGCATTCGTTTTGCAAATGAACTAAATGAACCCCATGACTACAGAAGAACTTACGACCAAAATTGAACTCACTGAAGCTGCCGTTGAACTCCAACTTAAAGGTCAGTTCACCATACCGAATCTGACGGAGAAAACAGATAAATCAGCTTCCGAGATTTACGCACTCTTCCCAAATAAGAAATCCATACTCAAATTCTATTACCCATCTCTCGTCATTCGCTACCGTGCAATGGTTGGCGAAATCGATGACTTTGATTCCTACTCTATTTCAGAAAAGCTCTCAAATTTCATGTTTACTCTGTTTGATATGATGAAAGAGAAGCGCCTATTTGTTATGGAAACCTTTTATAAGTATGAATGGAAATGTAGCTCCAATTCTGAGTTCCAAAAGGAAATCAAAGAGCTTTTCAAAGACTTCTTTACAACAGATGGCAACATCGCCACCAGCGCCGGCGTTTTTATGGGAGATTTATTCTATGCATCTCTAACATCAAATTATTTATACCTCATCAAGTTTTGGCTGGAAGATGATAGCGAGGACCAAGAACGAACTTTTGCACTTATAGATAAAATCACCGGCTTTATTGAAGAGCTTGTGTACTCAAAAATAGTGGATAAAGGTTTTGATCTGGCAAAATATTCATTGGGAGCTTTGGGATTCAGCCAGCAAGTAGAAGATTTCAATGATTGGGTAGCAAGCTGGTTTGATGAGGAAGAAGAAATAGAAGTCGACATAACGGATGAAGACGAGGACACTGAAGATGAGTAATGACTTTCCATCATCGAAGTTTGAGCGGGGCAGCCGAATTGCCAAAACGGGACTTAAAGTTGGCACCAATTATGCAAAACGATACCTACGTAAAAAATCAGGGAAAGAAGACAAAAGTACCGATAGTGATTTTCACTCCGAAAACGCCAAAGAGGTTTTTAAGGAATTCACAAAACTTCGCGGCACGGCTCTAAAAATTGCTCAGGGAATGAGCATGGATCAGGGATTTCTGCCTGAAGAGTTTGCAGAAGTGATGAGTCAGGCTCAATATTCCGTTCCTCCTATTAATAAGGCTCTGGTCCGCTCCATTATAAAGAGAGAACTTGGAGACTATCCTGAAAAGCTATTTAAAAGTTTTGAATCGGATGCATTTGCTGCCGCTTCCATTGGTCAGGTACACAAGGCAGAATTGAATGATGGCCGCAAGGTCGCTATCAAGATCCAGTATCCTAATGTTCGGGAGACTATTAATTCGGATTTAGGACTGGCTAAAATTCTGGTGAAACAAATTGTCAAAAAAGGAGCAGATATCGATCCCTATTTTGATGAGGTAAAAGAAACTTTATTAGAGGAGACTGACTACACCAACGAGGGGAAACAAATTGAATTATTCCGTGAGCGTTTTGGTGGGTTAGATATTGTAATTCCTGAATGGATTAAAGAATACTCCACCGATAAAGTACTGTGCATGACTTATCTGGAAGGACGCCACCTTGGTGAATTCCTGAAAGAAGATCCGAGCCAAGAAGAACGGGATCGATTTGGCCAATTAATGTGGAATTTCTTTCACGAACAAATTCAGGGTAAAGACTACGTCCATGCAGATACCCATCCCGGCAATTTCCTATTTACTTATGATGGCAAATTAGGTGTTATCGATTTTGGCTGCGTGAAGCAATTTCCTGAAAAGTTTTTCATGGATTATTTGCGGCTCCTTCCCACGCACCTTGAGGATAATGAAGAAGCCATCAGAGAACTTTACTATAAACTTAAGGTGATCAAGAAAGAGTCTGACAATCCGGACAAAGAACAAGAGTATTTCAACTTTGCCCGTAATTATGGAATGACCTTCGCCGAGCCCTATAAATATGAAGTTTTCGATTTTGGGCAGGAAGACTTTCGCAATACCATTCGCCATTTCACTAAAGACGCACCCATCGGAAATGAACCTCGTGGTTCTCAGCACTTCTTATATACAACCCGCGTGCACCTTGGTCTATATAATATATTGATGAAATTAGGAGCTCATGTCAAGACCACAAAGAGCAAAGAAATATTAAGTGAAATGCTGGATGTTGATTTTGGAGAGTTGGTTTGATTAAAATATCCAATCGCCATCTGAGGTAAGAAGTGAAAATCGAGAATTACCAGAAAAGAGAATTTCGCGGGCTTTGATTGATAGTAACTAAGGCTATTTCATTCCAATATTAAAGTCGTAGTATAAGTTTTCAAAACAGTCCGAATGCAATATTTTTGCTATATTAAAAGAAATTGAATCCATTATAAATGAAAGATTCTTCATGAGTACTACAGTATCTGGGGCGCATAAAAGAGATGAAGAAGGGTTTTACTGGTCAGAGGATGAAGAGCCTCACTTAGAACGAAGGAAGGCCATATTAAAGAAATATCCACAGGTAAGAGAGCTTTACGGAGTCGATCCCTCCCTTAAATACAAAGTTTTGGGTTTAGTAAGCATCCAAATGGTTATGGCTTATTTTGCTCCGAATGTACATTGGACCTTATTTTTGATCCTTGCATACGCAGTGGGCGCTACCATTTCTCATTCTTTATTTTTGGCTATCCATGAATTAAGTCACCACCTGGCTTCCAAAAAAAGAGCACACAACAATTGGTTGGCTATCTTTGCCAATATCCCCATGATCTTTCCTTATGCGATGTCTTTCAAGACCTACCATTTGATGCATCATGCTGAGCAAGGCGATGAGCATCATGATGCCGACCTGCCACTTGCGTTTGAAGCGGGCTTTTTTAAAGGTTTATGGGGGAAATTGACCTGGGCCTTCAACCAGATCTTATGCTACATTATCCGCCCACTGTTTGTGCATCCTATCAAAATGAAGAAGTGGCATTTCATTAACATGGCATTTCAATTTCCGGTTATTGCACTATTTGTTTATTTCTCCGGTTGGGGCGCACTTCTTTATTTGGCTGTATCTGTATTTTTTGCGGGAAGTTTACATCCATTGGCAGGACATTTTATTTCCGAGCATTATGTTTTTGAAGAAGGACAGGAAACCTATTCCTATTATGGTCCTTTAAATAAACTTTCATTCAATGTGGGTTTCCATAACGAGCATCACGATTTCCCTTATATCCCCGGGTCTCGATTGCCGGAGTTAAAAAAAATGGCTCCTGAGTTTTACGATGATCTATATGCGCATAGCTCGTGGACCAGAGTATTATATAAATTCATCACCAATTCTGACATTTCTTTGCATAGCCGTGTGAGAAGAAGCAGTTCCAGACGAAAAAGATAAACCTCTTCCTGTGCTCTCTGGTATATCTAATAAAGCTTGGCGCTCATGTCAAGACCACAAAGAGCAAAGAAATATTAAGTGAAATGCTGGATGTTGATTTCGGGGAGCTGGTTGAAACATAGGAATAGAACGCGGATGATGGGATTGGGCGGATAGCCGCTGATTTTTTATAAAGAAACCAAATTAATTGCTCCGGTCTTGTTATCCTCATTGAGGCTCAGCTTATACTCTGCATCTTGTACCAAGACAATTTCAACCTAAGAAATAACTGGAAGCAGAGCTTCTATCAGGCGTTTCGCAACAGAGCAGGCGGAGCGAGATACGGCACGACTATCAAGCCTTAAATCCCTTTTTGTGCTTTCGTGTTTTAGTGGCTCAAAAAAATTTGTAAGGAATTCGGATTTCATAGCTCTTACCTTAGAAAAAGAATATGCAATTTTCAGAAACCACTTCCTTTACAATGCCGGACATTCAACAAGCGGAACAAGTACTTCATAATGTTTTTGGGTTTGAGGAGTTCCGGGCGCTGCAAAAAGACATCATCGGAAATGTCCTTCAAAAAAAGGATACCCTTGCCATTATGCCCACCGGTGGCGGAAAATCTCTTTGCTACCAAATACCGGCTCTCCTTTTTGATGGCATAACTATTGTCGTATCCCCACTTATTTCTTTGATGAAAGATCAGGTGGATCAGCTGACGGCATACGGTGTTTCAGCCACCTTCTTGAATAGCTCACTTTCTGCGGCTCAGTATATAAGTACCGAACAACGCGTTCGAAATGGAGAGATCGATTTACTGTACCTCGCTCCAGAAACGTTGATGAAGAATTCAGTCCTTGATTTACTTTCAGGGTTACAAGTTGATTGCTTTGCCATTGATGAAGCCCACTGTATTTCTGAATGGGGGCACGATTTCAGGCCTGAATACCGCCAACTGGCTGAGGTAAAATCTACGTTTAGGAATGCTGTTTGCCTTGCGCTCACCGCCACGGCAACTCCTCAAGTTCAGAATGATATCGCAACGAGCCTTGGTCTAGCGAATGCCAATACTTTTATCGCAAGCTTTGATCGGCAGAATTTATTTCTGGATATCGTCAATAAGTCAAACCCGCTGCAGCAAACCGTTGAGTTTCTGAACAAGCACGAAGATCAATCTGGAATTATCTACTGTTTCTCACGCCGGCAGGTGGATGAACTTGCCATAGATTTGGAAGCCAATGGGTTTTCTGTGCTTCCCTACCATGCAGGACTCAGTGAGGATAAGCGGGTTCATCACCAGGAATCATTTATTCATGATGAAGTAGATATTATTGTGGCTACTATCGCTTTTGGAATGGGTATCGATAAGCCGGATGTGCGGTTCGTTATCCATCACGATATGCCCAAGAATATTGAATCCTATTATCAGCAAATTGGTCGCGCCGGGCGGGATAGCCTGCGGGCCGACTGTCTGTTTCTTTTTAGTTATGGGGATGTTGGTAAAATACGGTATTTCATCAATCAAAAGTCTGAGGAGGAACAACAAGTTGCCAATCAACACCTGGAGGACTTGCTTGGCTTTGTAGAAGCACGCGAATGCAGACGAATCCCTTTGCTCGATTATTTTGGGGAGACCTACACGGACCAACCTTGCGGAATGTGTGATTTCTGCACAGGCGATGTTCCTGATACTAAAGAACTGACCATCCCCGCCCAAAAATTTCTATCTACGGTAGCCCGAACTGGTCAGACTTTCGGCTTTCACCATATCAAAGATATCCTGCTGGGTTCTAAACAAAAGAAACTCCTGCAGCTTCAGCATGACCAACTTTCGACTTATGGAATTGGGAATGAACTTAGTCGCGGCCAGTGGAAGCAGTTATACCGTGAGCTTATGCGACAAAGTGTAATCACAAAAGACGGTCAATATGGAGGCGTAAAGCTTACCCCTGCAGCCATTTCAGTTTTGAAAGGCGAAGAAGAATTTTTTGGAGTAATTGAAGAACAAAAAAAATCCAGCTCCGGTAAATCTCGGGCTTCTGCAGAATCTTTGGATTATGATCATGCTCTCTTCAAGCTTCTGAAAGAGAAGAGAACGGCACTCGCTAAAGAGGGAGATGTTCCACCTTATATTATTTTCACAGATAGAACCCTGATGGAAATGGCTTATTTCTTTCCTCAGTCAGAAAGTGGTTTACTGGCTATTCATGGCATAGGTGCAGCTAAGAAAGAAAAGTATGGAACCAAATTCCTGCAAATCATTCAAACCTATTCTTCCCAACACAATCTGAAAGAAAAATCTAAAGGCGAACAGGTTCAGGCTCCACCAAAACAAAAGGTGATTAAAAAGAGTAGCCGTTCTTATCAGGTAGGAGCAATGTTTAAAGCAGGGAAATCTGTAGCCGAGATTGCTGATCACTTTGATAACAAAGAAACTACGGTGATTCAAAACCTTGGTAAGTACGTTAAGTCCGGACACGAAATTCCACCTGAAAATTTAAGGAATCACTCCACTCTATCAGAAGCAGAATTTGATAAAGTAACTAAAGCCTTCAGTGAACACGGAAATGAATTGCTTCGCCCGGTGTATGAGGCTCTTAACGAACAGATCTCCTATGATGAACTTCGAGTCGTTCAGCTTTACTGTGAATGCAAAGAGTTTTGAATATCTTTACCATATCTCAGCTAAGGGTTCCACACTAACACATAAACCATTTGAGGAGTCATAATTTCCTTCTTCTCTCCATCTCCCTGACCTACTTTTTGAACAAATAGATGCAACTCTTTATCTGATTTCCACCGTTCAGTATCAAATGTTGGCTCCCAGCTTCCAACAGAGCTATTGGTCAAATCCATAGTAGCCCACTTCCAGGGATACGTTTCAGTGATTTCAGCGCTACTTACGGTTATTCTATTACTCCGCTCGGCGTCGCGGTATATCACATGTATTCTAGGGTTTTCTTTGGAGTCCACCACAACCTGAGGTCGTGAAATTGGGATTTTCTTTGTTCCTCCACCCGATAGCGAAAAATCTAGCGTACGCAGCCCAACTTGTGATTGATGCCAGCCCTTTTCATTTTGAAAAATCACATGAAATTGGGGCGCCTTATCTTCTGCTTCTTTCCAGTATGTAGCGATGTAAGGCCAGCCATTCTCATCCGCATACATGGAGGTTTGATTTATCAATTCGCTACTCTGTGGAATTTCCACTACAACCTCTGCCGACTCTAGTGTGATAGGTAATTCATACGGTACTCGGTTTGAATTTATCCAGGTTTTCCCTCCATCCTCAGATTTAGCATAACTCATATCATGATTGGTGGCTACATCCCAGGTTTCGCGCCATACCCAAGAGACATGAATGGTTCCGGATTGATCCACAAATCCCTGCCAGTACGCATTTCGCTCGTCTTCTCCACTGATCAGTACATCCTGTACTCGTTTCCAGCTTTCAGTTTGAATGTCGTACCTGTTAATCACCAAATTACCTCTACCTGAACTTCCTGACCTATAAAAGAGCAACAGATCCCCCTCTGGTAACTTGAAAAATTCCGGGTAAGTAATGTTTTCTTCTAAGCCCGTCATAGTCAGCCTATCCGTCATTACCAGGCTACCGGGTGTAGTACTTCTCACATAGTTAAGTGCATTTCCATGATGATCCCAGGCCATATGCAGAAATCCATTTCCATCCACCATTATACTAATACTATTATGCGCATCTTCTACATTTCCTTGATAGCGGGTCTTTTGAATTTCCCATTCCAAAAATGGAAGCTCTCTTTTGGCTAAAATCACCCTTCCATCAACATCATAAAAAGAAGCGTATTGGATATCATCGTGGGTGACCAATGAGTTTTTCCTGAATACAACCGCATTGATACTGGTACTGCTCCATCCTTTTTCAATAGGAATTTTTTTTTGAGCCTGAAGACTTGGGCTAAGCAATAATACCAGGATGGATCCTATGAATAAAAAATTTCTCATATGACCATAATAATAAAAGCACGAGCGTTTTGCCCGTGCTTTTGAAAACTATAAGTAAGTTTTATCTCTTTCTAATCGATGGAATTCAGGTATCTAAAGAAATCGCTATCAGTTGAAAGAATGATGTTCGTTTCTTTATCCATGGTTTTAGTGTATGCTTCCATAGACCGCATGAACGAATATAGTTCTCGAGACTGATTCGTTCGGTTATAAGCCGAGTTATAAATGGCTGCCGCTCTTGCATCCGCTTCACCACGTATAATTTCAGCCTCCCTGAAAGCTTCCGACTGAATTCGTTTCAAGTCACGTTCCTTCTCACCGTTAATTCGGGAAGCCTCACCTTGTCCTTCAGATCTAAACTCATCCGCGATTCTATTTCGCTCTGAAATCATTCGATCGTAAACAGTCTGGCGAACGTCTTCCACATAATTAACTCGCTTAATACGAAAATCAAGGATCACAATTCCAAGATCGGTAGCCCGTTCATTCGCTTTCGTCTGGATTTCTTCCTGAATAGTTTCACGCCCCGTGTTAATAGTTTGCAAAGAATCTTCTATCACTTCTAAAATAACTGCGCCGGTAGTATCCGGTTCACGATTACTGGTACGTACAATTTCCAGTAAATCATGAGAAGCAATCGCATTTCGGGTTTCTCCATCTAAAATATCATCCAGACGAGATTGCGCTCCTCGTTCATTCCCCAATCTTTGGTAGAATTGAAGAGGGTCAGTGATTTGCCATCTCGCATAAGAATCCACAAAAATGAATTTCTTATCACGGGTTGGAATCTGATTTCTGTCTCCATCCCATTCCAGGTAACGCTTCTCGAAGAAGTTCGCTTCCTGCATAAATGGAATCTTAAATTTAAGACCCGGGTCTGTGATAGCTTCCCCAACAGGATCACCAAACTGAGTGATAATAACCTGCTCGGTTTCATGAACTATATAAAATCCATCGAGTGCAGTTAGTACAATTACTAAACCAATAACGCCGGCAATTATTCCTTTTGCTTGTTGCATCTTAGTTACCTCCGTTATTGTTTTGCTGGGATGAATTCTGCACGCCATTTAGCTGCATTTGAAGCAGCGGCAATACATTATTTCCGTTTTCATCCATAATAATTTTTTTACCCATTTTCGGGATGATATCTTCCATAGTTTCTAAGAATATTCGTTGTTTCGTCACCTGTGGAGCTTTCACATACTCGGTATATAAGTCATTAAATCTAGACACTTCACCTTCCGAAGTATTCACACGTTCAGAAGCATACCCTTCCGCTCGCTGAATGGTTTCCTGAGCTTCACCGCGTGCTCTTGGAATTACTCGGTTATAATCAGCACGCGCCTGATTTATCAATGTCTCACGCTGCTGTTGAGCCTCGTTAACTGCATTGAAAGATGGTTTTACAGGATTAGGCGGGTTGATATCTTGAAGTACAACCTGCTCAATCGTAATACCCATCTCATATTCCATTACCAATGCCTGAATGAGTTCCTGAACCCGAATGGAAACTTCGGCACGACCTACAGTCAACACCTCATTTACGGTTCGGTCACCAACAATTTGTCGCATTGCCGCTTCAGAAATATCAGAAAGTGTAGATTCCGCATTTCTTACTTTAAAGAGATAGCTGTATGGATCGTTAATACGATATTGTACAACCCACTCCACATCAGCAAGGTTAAGGTCTCCGGTCAGCATCAAAGACTCATCTTCGTATCCTGCTTTTTGATATTGAGTTTGAACGCCTGCCTGCACCGTGCGATATCCGAATTCTTGTTTCAACTGTCGTTCTACCGGAACCAGTTCCACCTGATCGATAAGTGGCATTTTAAAGTTCAATCCCGGTTCTACCGTTTCTACAAATTTACCAAGCCGCACTACTACTCCCACTTCTTCAGGATCTACCGTGAAGAAAGTTGAAAACCCGAGCAAAGCAACAATCAATCCGCCAACAATAACCCGGATGTTTTTTGAAATCTTCTCGAACTGAGGCGGCACATTAAAATCAAAGTTTTGATCTTGAGCCATGTTCTGTTTTTTTATGTTTTGATATTAGATAAAGGCACCTTTTTGTAGCAAAAAAGTCCTAATTAAAGGTGCCTAATACTTTTTTAAACCTTCAGGCATATGATAGTGGTATCGTCCGCCAATTGATAGTTGCTGAACTTCTGAACGGTACGTTTAATCTCTTGTGCTATTTCATGTGCAGAGAGGGTTTCCGTATCAATAGATTCAATTAATCTAGGAACACTGTCAAACCCAAAACGTTCACCTTTTTCATTCACCGCTTCCGGGAGCCCATCGGAATATAAAAGGAAGAAATCTCCCTTCTTCATGGTGATGCTTTGTGATCTATATGTTACTTCCTCCCTTAGACCCAATGGATAAGCGGGTTCCGGCGTATGAATAAATTCTGCCAGTCCATTTCGCTTCAACACCGGGCGGCAGTGACCGGCATTAGCAACGCTCATTTTCTTTGATTCTAAATCATACCGGGCAAGAGCACATGTAATGAAAGTTCTTTTATCTGTTCGGGAAAAAATGGGTTCTGAAATCTGAGAAAGTACTTCATCCGGCATATCATCCTTCATACGAGATAGCAAAAGTCCACTGGTGAAAATAGCAGGCATGGCAGCGCGCATGGCTTTCCCGGATACATCAACCACAACCATTGTCAATGCTTTGGCTTCTCCTTCTTTATTTTTTGTGAGCACATAGTCGAAGTAATCTCCCCCTACTTCAAAAGAGGGAAGGAAAAATCCATATACATCAAATCCGTCCGCTTTGGGGGGTTGAGGCGGCATGAGTTTATACTGGCTTTCGCGGGCAATTTCAATTTCCTTTTCGACCCGCAAATGCTGTGCAATGCGTTCTTCGTATTCTGGGATATAGTCTCCCACTTCCGAAACGGACGCTCCATACCGATAGGCTATGAACCCATAAATAAATGGACCGGCCATAATAAATAATTGCACCCATCCTACGTACGCCACTTCCATAGACCCTGAGCCTAAGTAAGGTTGAATCATAAAAAACGAGGTGAAAAACCACCACGCCGTAGACACTGTAAGAAGCCCAAATTCACGCAGTGCATATATTAATATGACAGCAACACCCAGATAAACCATTAAATCCTGATAACCGGAACCGCTGGTACCAATTAGTCTTCCCAGAACTGTTATGCACAAACCGGAAAAGAGTATTGCCAATATTCCTACAAGCCATTCTTTCTTAATCCAATGATTTAGAATTGAATACACGAAACCAACCTGAGCAACACATACCAGCCAAGTGGTCGTCCACATGCTCATATTCATAGTTAGCAATCGCGGCCCAATCCCTGCTTCAGCATAGCCAAATTGACTATCAGCCTGGAGCAAGAATTCACCCAGTAAAAAAACAATGCCGGACATGATACCGATTATTATACCACCGATGGCAAACCCATTTACTAGTGCGGCCCCGGTCTCACTGATGAAAAACTTTCGCTGCCATAAGGCATCTATGATATCTACTTGCCGTTGTTTTTGAGATCGAGCCAGCGCCTCCCAGCTTATATATGCCATGGCTGTGTATAATCCCAATACTAAACCAATAAGCAGGTTATTAAATGTGCCGCCTATCATCCCTGCATTGCTTAAAAATGGATTGTAGGAATCCATAAAGAATATAGCTCGCCAGCCATATGAGCCGGCTGCGATGGCTAAAAACATTAACAGTGCTCTGCGCCACTCTACTTTTCCTTTAAAAATATTTCTTATACCTACACTAAATATCAGAATGGCGAGTATAAATACTGCCAGAAAAAACCCAAAAGTGAATGTGAAGTCTTCTTCTGACTGACTTACCGATGGGGAGTCTAAATCTGCAGGTTCAAAAATATCCGTCGCCTTGAATGAGGAAATGCTATAGCCAAACTCCGTCCTAAAGCCATCTTCGTTATTAATTTCACGAATAACCGGCTTTAAACTTAGAGATAGTTCAGCAGGTGTAGCGGTAACTCCTTCTTTTCTTTTCCAAGTTACATTCAATGATTCGGCCAAATCACTGTTATCCAGCATTACCCGCTGATTTCTTTCTTCAAGGATCACAAAGGTACTGTCATCAGGGGAAGTGCTTTCTGAAAGCGTGTACTCATCCAGATTATACCCAAAGGTGTAGCCTACTAAATTGCGGGCAATTGTGAGTAATGAATCTCCCGTTAAAAAGGTAGGGTTTGAGTTTTCAGAATGAGATTCCACCCGAATAACCCGCCCTGCATTAGAGGTATTTACTTTCAAAGCTCCTACTTGCTCAAAAAGCTGACCGGAAGTTGCAAAAACACCATTGCTTTTATTTTGTTGTCCTATCACTGTTTCCCAGCTTTGAGTATGCACGCCTCCCTCGTTTAATGTTGAAAGAGAAATATCGCCGGGCAGTGTATCCTGCAATGTTTTCACATAATATTGATGCTGTTTACGCATGGTAAGCAAAGCAAGTGAATCGGTTGAAAAACCAAGTGCGGGAGCTAACTGACTGATATAATCTTCCGTTGCTGATTTACTGTCAGCGATAGGCCCGGAAGCATAGTACTCTATGGATGGGCGGAGATAGAAATAGCATAATAAGCCAACAACTCCACAGAATAGTAATATATACGTGCGTCTATTTATCAACGGATAGTGCCCTAATTAATCTTCATTTTAAAATCAGCGAACCATTTTTTTAGCCTTGAAATGAAGCTACGTTTTTCTGGCTGCTTTGTTACCTAACTTTTGGGATTATTCCGCGAAAACGTGGAAGGATGTACTTGATCGGAGTGACTCTCTCTGATAAACTCAATCTTAAAAACGCTGCCCTTACTTTCAGAATTTTCAAGAATCTCAAATTTACTACCAAGTTGATTCGATAATGTTTTTATCAACGTGGCACCCAGCGAATCTGAATCACTAAATTTTTCGATATCGAAGCCACTTCCTGTGTCTGAAATTACCATAGTAATCTCATCTTCATGCTGTTTAAGGCTGACTTTGATCTCTCCTTCTTCCTGATTATTAAATGCGTGTTTGAAGGCGTTAACAATCAATTCATTAATGAGCAGGGAGCATGGAATTGCCTGGTTTATACTTAGCGAAATAGGCTCAACTTCAGAAATAAGCTTTATTTTTTTGCCATTCATATGCATGCTGCTGATGGCTTGCAGCAAGTCATTTATATACTTGTCGTATTTGATGTATGCCAGCGATTCACTTTCGTACAACATTTCGTGAACCAAGGCAATAGACTGCACTCTCATCTGGCTGTCACTCAGTGCTTTTTCAACTTCTTCATTGTTCGCACTGAACGTTTGTAATTGCAAAAGCCCCGAAATCACTGCAAGGTTATTTTTTACCCGATGATGGATTTCCGCTAACATCACCTCTTTCTCTTTTAATGATGCCCGGATTTCCTCCTCTTGTTTTTTCCTTTCTGTTATATCACTTGCAACAGAAACCCTTCCTACTTCAACTCCCTGATTATCCACCAACTGAGCCTCCGAGAACAGTACCGGAAGTACCTCTTTATTCTTATTAACTAATGAAAACTCAAAAGAACCCTTATCCAAATGAAATTCTTCGTACTGTTCTCCCATTTCTTTGAGGTTGTAGAAATTTCTAACCGGGGTATCAATCATTTCATCCACTTTATGACCTACTAATTCAGCCGCTGCCGAATTTGCCCGAATCAATATTCCGTCGTTATCTGAAACAAACACAGCTTCCTGTATAGATTCGATGATGTTATCGACATAAGCCTTTGACACCGTTTTATTCTGAAGCCCTTCGGCCATTGAATTGAAAGCTTCTGCCAACTCTCCAATTTCATCTTTCGAGGAAACTATAATTCGCTCATCCAGCTCGCCTTCCCCTATTTTTTTTGCCGATGCACTGACTTTTGCCAATGGGTTGGCAATAGATCTATAAATATAAACAGCCAGCGCAAGAGCAAGTAAAACAGATAATACGGTAGCTAAATAATTTATATAAGCTGCTGTTTCGAGTGATTCATCAAGCTCTTTATTTCGGCCATCCTGAATAGTCAGCACATAATTTCGAACCAGAGAAATTTCGGGTATAATATTATTCCTGAAATAAGGCTCAATAGAATTGATGAACATTAGGTTTGCCTGATCAGCTTCTTCTTCCCCCAATTCCAGCCATTGGCGGGTAATAGATTTATAGACTTCATAACTGCTGTAAAGCTCGGTCAAGTCTTCCGGCAACCGCTCATCCTGTCCCAAAAGTCGTTGAAGCTGACTAAATGAGGTTTCAAACCGTTCTAACTCATTTTCGAATTTTGTAGTTAACTCAACCACAGCCGGTAGTTCCTGAATGGTGCTGTAATTTTTTTCTACAATGATAGCTTCCCTGATTCCATTTACAAAAATCAGGCTTTGGAACAAACTGCGTTCCATCTCTCCGGTATAAATCACAACTTCTGACGCGTCGGTGACGGAACTTAGTTGTTCCTGCCTGATCTCTGATGTAAAGCTATCAGAAATAAAACCAACAAAAGCCAAAAGCAGACTTACACAAAAAAAGCCAATTATTATTTTTGTACCGAGTCTCAAAGTACCAGAAAATTAAAGGGTTTATCTGTTTTTAAGTATAGAAATAACGCGTAGTAATCTCTATAACTTTAAAATTAAAAAAGACTCATGTAACATAGCTACTTCACCCTAAAAAGCAAGCAACTCTTCGAGCTTAGTGGCAATTTCACGGGTGGTAGGAAGCACCGATTCCATCAACCCAACATTATAAGGAACAGGTATATCGGGCATAGTGAGTCGCTCTACCGGGGCGTCCAGATAAGTAAAGGCTTCACGCACAAGAACGGCTGCAAGTTCAGCTCCAAACCCTGCTGTTTTGTTATCTTCATGAACAATCAAGCATCGGTTTGTGCTTCGAATTGAATCAAGTACCGCTTCTTTATCCCACGGCATCAACGTTCGCAGATCTAAAACATCCGCGGAAATTCCCAATTCATCAACGGCAGCTTCACATCGTTCACACATCGCTCCCCATGTTATAATAGTAACATCATCTCCCTCTCTTAACTTTTTAGCTTTCCCAAATGGAACTACAAAGTCATCTCCGGGGTACGGTTTCCGGGCATATTTGGCATCCAGTAAATTTCGATGCTCAAAGAAGATAGTTGGGTTGTTACTTCTCATTGCTGAACGTAAAAGTCCGACCGCATCTTCGGCATTACTTGGCATAGCAACTTGCCACCCAATGGCATGGGTAAAAAACACTTCGTTACTCATACTGTGCCATGGATCTCCGCATTTAGCAAACCCGCCGGGCATACGTACTACAATTGGAGCCGCAAAACGATTCGCTGTTCTCCAGCGTATAGTCCCACAATTATTCAGCTGCTCGGTTGCAGGGTCTGCATATTTTCGAAACTGAATTTCGGCTACCGGCATTAATCCGGAATAGGCCAATCCGACGGCTCGTCCTATAATCCCTTCTTCAGAAAGACTGGTATCAAAAACACGATTTTCCCCAAATTGAGACTGAAGATCCATAGTGGCCGCATGCACCCCTCCTTTCATTCCAACATCTTCCCCAAATACCATCACTTTGGAATTGGTTTCCAGCTCGTGCTTCAACGTTCGTCGAATAGCTTCAACGATATTTATGCGCTGTTTTTCCGGATCAGCTGTCTCAGTTGATTTAGGAAAATCGTGGCCTTCAGCAGCTAAGCCGCCAATAGTCTGAATATCGTCCTCGGCAAAAACATATTTTTCGGTTTCAGAGGTATCCGGTTCAGGTCGGCTTAAGGCTGCTTCTGCAGCCTCTTTAATGGTTTTACCGGCTTTCTTCTCCCAGTTTTTCCAGGTTTTTTCGGTGATATGATCCGGCACCATAAAGGCTTTTAATTTATCCAGCGGATCGTTTTCCTGCTCTTCCTTTACCAGTTCATCATCTTTATAAGCCTGATTATCTTGGTATGAATGCCCGTTTAATCTTGGAACCGTTAACCGAATTAAAGCCGGGCCTTTACGATCTCTCACATAATCTACAGACTCCTCAAGCAGTCCGGCTGCGCCTTCAGGATCTGTACCATCTCCATCATAAATTTTGAGGTTATTAAATGACTGAAGATTGTTACTGATTACTCCGCCCGGCGTCTGATATTCGCTGGTTACGGAAATCCCATAGCCATTGTCTTCAATGTAAAACAGAACCGGAAGGTTTTGGGTCGTTGCAATCGTTAAGGCTGACCAAAATCCATTGGTTGCCACTGAACCATCACCCCCAAGAATTACAGAAATGGCGTTATCATATTCTTTTTCTTCAAGTACTTTCTTGCGGTATTCAATGCCTTGCGCCCAGCCAATTGCAGGAGTGTACTGTGAACCTACATCACCGGCCATGGGTAATACTTTCGGGGAATCGGCATCCGGTTTATTACAAACCACGCCGATATCACGTCCATTGCTGTAGCCACCGGACTTAGCCATCGGAGCCGCCATAGCATCTTCTTCGGAAAGACCAAGCGTTAGCAAAAGAGGTCTCGACCGATAGTAAGCGCTGGCTGCATCATGCTTGTTGGTTAATAATTTCCCAAGCAGAATCTGCCCCAATTCATGTCCTCGTGCCGAAAATTGATATAAAACGTCTTTATTGGGAACCAGTTCCGTTTCCTCTTTTTCATCCATTGCTCGGGAGGTCAGCATAAGCCGTGCAACGTCTTTCCAATCCACGTCAGAGGTTTTTGTCTTTTTTTTCTTAGATGCCGCTTTTGTTTTGGCCATAAATAAAAATGATTACTGCTTACTTCTTAGTTACTTCTAAAAATGATTGCTCAAAATGATCCATTTCTTCTGAAAGTCCAACCGTAATACGGACACAGCTTGGCAATCCAAATGCATTTATTCTTCGGAGAATTACTCCTTTTTCCAACATATTTTGTGTGAAGTCGATCGCTTCTTCTTCGGTAGGCAAAACCATCATCACCGAATTGGAAATCGACTTCTTATATTCTACCTCATGCTCATCAAAAAATGCGTAAAGTCTTTTCTTGCTCTCTTCTACAACTTCCACACTTTTCTGCAAAAATTCATCGTCATTATACGCTGCCAAAGCTGCAGCCTGACCTAAAGTTGTGGGTTCAAAAGTGAGCTTGGTTTTCATCATGGTTGAAATGAGATGCTCATCAGCAATCGCATATCCAACTCTGAATCCTGCAAGACCATAGGCCTTCGAGAAAGTTCTTAATATGATGATATTGTCATAATCATAATCCAGGGCCTGTGGGTAATCTTCAACATCTTTGGCATATTCGAAATATGCCTCATCCATTACCACCAGCACATCCTCCGGGACCTGCTGCATAAACCACTCAAATTCATCCTTATTAATATAAGTCCCCGTTGGGTTATTCGGATTCGCGATGTAGACCATTTTGGTGCGTTCATCAATCGCATTAGCGATGGCTTTCACATCGTACTTATACTCTTTGGTAACCGGAATTTTTTTGAGATGAACACCACGAACGCCAATCTGTACAAAGAAACCAACAAAAGTAGCATCAGCGGTAATGGCATTTTCCTTATTCAGGAAAAAAGTCTTACATAAAATAGAAATGATGCTTTCCGAACCGGAAGCAATTAGCACGTTCTCACTATTCACTCCATTACGTTCAGCAATAGCTGCTCTTAGCTTACGGGCGATGGGATCCGGATAGTCCTGGATTTCCTGAAAAGCCTCATCTATTGCCTTCTTTACCTTAGGGCTGCATCCCAGCCGGTTTTCATTGGAGGCAAGTTTGGCAATTTTTTCGGGTTTGTAGAGATCAACAACTTCTGCTATTGTTTTACCTGCTACGTAGGGTTTAAGAGTTTCTATATTACTGGGTACTAACGATTTACCAGTTTTTGTAGTCATCAAGCCTTAACTTACTTTTTTTAAAAGTTAACAGATAACAAATTACCACTAAAAAAGCGCTTTTTCCAAGCATCTGCTAACTTTAATGAACTATTTAGTTTTGCATTTGTTTTCATCTTTGAATCATCAATAATATACCCATCTATTCCATGAGTAAGACGATTTTAATCACAGGTGCCAGTCGCGGCATAGGATATCAGACCGCATTAAAGCTGGCTTCCGAAAATCACACCGTAATAGCTACTGCCCGTTCAAAAGATAAGCTGAAACAGTTATCTAAGGAAGCAGAAAACGGAACTATTATTTCAGTACCTGCAGACTTAACCAAACCCGGGGATATCAAGAAGCTTATTTCTGCTGTTGATGAAGCCGGTGGCCTGGATGGATTGATCAATAATGCCGGAGCCCTTTACCTTAAAGACTTCATGGATACTGACATTGAGGATTTCAAAAAACTCATGGATGTGAATGTTTTCGGTATTGTCCGCATAACAAAAGCCATAAAACCTCACCTGAAGAAAGGGAGTCATATTGTGAATATATCAAGTATGTCGGGATATCAGGGAAGTTCAAAGTTTGCCGGACTTTCTGCTTACAGCGCAGCTAAAGCGGCTGTAGTAGGTTTATCTGAAGTGCTCAGTGCTGAATTTGCCCAAGATGAAATTGCGGTAAATTGCCTCTGTCTGGGAGCTGTACAAACCGAGATGCTTGCTCAAGCTTTTCCGGGATTTGACGCCCCTGTTTCCCCCGAACAAATGGGATCTTATATCGCTGATTTTGTATTAAATGCTCATCAGTTTTATAATGGTAAAGTTCTGCCCGTTGCCTTGAACGATCCCGGTTAGTAATAGATGGTATTGCCTTCTATTATTTACTAACTTCGGTTAAACCAAAAAATCTATGAGACTATAATGCGTACAATTACCGGACTTTTACTTTGCTTCACCTTTATTTTTGCAGGAGTAAATTCTTCTAAAGCCCAAACGATAGAATTATTAGCCGGAAACACATTGAATGGTGCCGTCAATGGAACCATTCTTGGCGGTGCAACCATGGCCTTAAACAACAGCAGCGATTTCGCTCCGCTTCGGGTAGGAGTTGGCCTTGGAACATTATATGGAATTGGAACCGGTGCCTATGATGTGGCAACTTCCGGCGGTCAACAGCTCGTTGTCTCCGGATTATTTAATGATGGCAACAACACCAGTATCATCGTTTTGCTTGATACTTTCTACGGAGCAGCGGCAGGAGCAATAATCACCACTTCTATAATGCTTATTGCTGAAAAGCCTTTAGTAGAAGGACTGCAATATGGATCAGCTATTGGAGCCTGGGTTGGTTTTGGCGTTGGAGTTATAGATGCCTTTGCTCTTTCCGAACGGAAGACTCCTTCATCAGCTGCTGCATCTTTAGCAACTCCATCCAATTCTGCAGATGGCTTAGTGGGAATTCAATTTTCCGAAAAGACCAGCATTGGCTTGGTTTCGCCTTCAATGATCCAAACCCTAAAAGCTAATCCAACAGGACTGAATACAAAAATTAATGCTAGTGTTGATCTTCTAAACCTGAAGATTAATCTTTAGGCTGAGCCAGCTTTTTGATAATCGCTTTCGTGGTTTCAATGTGCCCGGAAAGTGAGTGATGCAGTCCGTCCGGTAGATAATTCCATGCCTGTGGCTGAGTTTTACCCATTCGTTTTCCGGAAGAATCAATAATCGCTCCCTGCTTCCCTGAAATCACATCTTGTACCGAGCTTAAGTCTTCAGGTTTGATAGTGAAATCATACAGCAAATTTTCTTCCAGCATCTCGTTGAGTACGGGCGCCGGGGTAATCCATATAATCGGATTTTCAATTCTGGACTCTAACACTGTTTGAATAGTCTCTACATTTTCCCATGTCTCAGAAAGTGGAAGCAGTGTGCGATCCGGAGCAATGTTCAGACGTTGGGCATCAAAAGTTCCTAACCCAACAATTACCCAATCCGGCTCATGCACAACTACATCACGGTCAATTCTTCGTAATGCTTCTGCCGTTGTATTGTAGGAGACACCGGCATTAATGAAATTGAAATCCGCATCTTCGGTAGAAATTTCCAGCACATGTTGTAGAATCGTAAACCATCCCTGGTCGTCTTCGGTAATTGAATCTCCGAATGCCACAATGGTTTCTTCTCCATCCATCGGTAACTTATCGAGGCAATCTACAATATCATCGTCTTTGAGAATTTCGAGAGCCGCTTCACGAGCATTTTCATTGTAGTTCTCTCGATATTTTTTCAGGTCTTCTTCTGAAATTCCAAAAAGCCCGGCTTCTGATTCCACATTATTCTTTCCGGGAAATAGCGAGACCCTTTTCGAAACATGGTAAAAGGGGATCATAAATTGTTCTAAAACTCCGCGTTCTTCTTCGGTCGCTTTTTTCTCTGCCATTACTGTAAGTATTCGTTTTTAAGTTTTTCTGCTAATTTATTCACTCCGGTTCCTGCATTTTCTTTGAAGTGAGTCCAGCCTTCCCGATCCCATAACTGCGGATCGGAAGGATCAATAATAAATTTCGGTATCCCTGCATCAGCATAATCAATTAAACTTGCTGCTGGATAAACCACTAAAGAAGTTCCAACCACTACTAAAATATCGGCCTTGGAAACTTCTATCGCTGCGGGCTCCATCATGGGCACCATCTCACCAAACCAAACAACATGTGGCCTAAGCTGAGCTCCATCTTCTGCCAAATCACCCATCGCTATCGGTTCTGCACCGACATCTAATACAATAGATTCATCTTCTTCACTTCGTGCTTTCCTGAGTTCACCATGCAAATGCAAAACCTGCGTTGAACCGCCTCGCTCATGAAGATCATCAACATTTTGAGTGACAATCGATACCTCAAAATGCTCTTCCAAATCTGCTAAAGCTTTGTGTGCGTCATTGGGATGAGCTTCAGTCGCTTGCTTTCGCCGAAGGTTGTAGAAGTTCTGAACGTTTTCCGGATCTTTTTTCCAGCCCTGAATAGAAGCTACTTCGTTGATGTCGTAACCTTCCCAAAGACCACCGGAATCACGAAATGTAGCAAGGCCGCTCTCTGCACTAATTCCGGCCCCGCTAATAACTACGATTTTCTGTTTAGGCATTCACAAATGAAAGTTTGTACCAAGAGCTGTCCATTTTGTAGTCCTCAACAACATTAGCATCGCCACCATGCTTGTAAGTATGCATGATTGCATGAACTTCATCCTGAAGAGTTTTAAGTGCATTTTCAATGAGTTCATTATTGAAACCCTGATCACCAAGATTTAGCGTAAACTCCATAGAAATGATACGACCTAAAGCTTTACCAAGATCAACGAGTTTACGTTGAGGCATTTTTGGATCCAGCTCAAAATTGAAGTGCTCATTAAAGTATTCTGAAGAGCGGGATGTAAGGTGAAATTCACTCAGGAAATCCTGAAGGTTATTGTTTTTCAGCTTACGCATCATCTTCAACACGGACTCACTCATTTGCTGATAAAGGATATCGTTGGATCCTTCAAAAATCTGGAAAGGTCGGCTGTCGACTGTTGCACGGCCGGCAATGCTATCAATTCGGTAGCCCATTGCGCCTTTTAGTTGTAATAATGATTGGGAGGCGCGTTGCATGTAATCTGTAACCAGTGCTTTAATAGCATTGGCCTCAAGATCCATACGAGAGGTGTTTTTCTCTAACGGTATATTTGTGCTTGTGAAATTACACATGGCCGAACAAACTGTGAAATAAGCCTGCATCTCTGAAATCCGGTGCTTCACCTGGTCGTAATTAAACAGGCTTTGGCCACCAACGAAACGCTGTTTACAGTGATCCATCGCTTCATCCATCATTCTTCGAAGAAAGCCCATCCCCATTCCCGGGAACTGAAGTCGGCTACGGTGTAACAGGTCTAACATCATCGTTACGCCTGTGCTTTCCGGATTAAGTTTGTGAGACTCATCAACATTAATGTCGATTTTATTCTTACCATAAGGCAGCATGTACAATCCAAGATTGTTGTAATATTCTTCCACCTCGATACCTCCATTGCGAGTGTCGTGAATAAAGAAAGAAATATCTCTTCCAAGATCACCATCCTTATTCATTCCACGTGCGGTAATCAGCCAGTAATCGGCCATTCCGGTCAAACCGCCCCAATGTTTGGTGCCTTCAATTTTATATTCCTGATCACCTATCTTTTTGTAAGAAGTCTGCATTTTTAAAGCATCTGAACCAAAGTCAGGCTCTGTGATCATCAAACCGCCTAGTTTGTTGGCGTTTATCACACGGTCAAAAATGTCTTTCTTTACTTTTTCATCAGCGTAATTTGCTGTAGGCTGTAAAAACAAAGCGCCATTGATTCCCATCATCAGGGAAAGTGGAAGAGATTCGTACGAGCTTGCTTCCAACATAGAAAGTGCTTCAGCAGTATGTGCTCCGTGGCCACCATACTCAGTTGGTATAAAAGCGCTAAGAGGTGACAAATCCATGATCTGCTTTAGGGTAGATTCTTCAATACCTCTTATCAAAGTTTGCTCTTCAGCTTTCTTACTTTCAGAAAATATTTCTGAGAGCTTTTTTCTGTAATTTTTTAGGAAATTCTGAAAATCCAATGCAATGTCCTCAACTTAATTTTGTGTTATTTCTATAACAGTTACAATCAATATAAGCATTCCATTCCCGGTTTTCTGTAATAGTTTTTACAAAACGGGGGCATATTACTCGTGGTACTCACTTTCTAAACTTTAACACTCAAATCTAAATCAACAATTTTTTATTGACTCTACTGTACGAACGCAAAATATTACCGCCAATTTGAGCAATTTTTTTATTTTTTTTGAGCAATTTTTATCAAAACAAAGTGGTAATTAAATTACTGGGGTTTTAGTTATCGTCTGACTAAATTTGATTTTTAACACTGTTATTAATTAATAATCAATTATTTAAGGCGTCAATGGAAACGCTTTTATTTTTTTTGTTAAGAAAAGCCTTGTTTACTAAATTGCGCAATAGTTATATAGAATAACTTACATGATCAAGGCAAAAAGGGTAAATCAAAAAAAGTACTAGGGTTTTAATCTTAAGTAGTATGACAATCCTCCTTGTTTTTTGTTCATCTTAAATTTAACTCAACAAATTGGGTCACTTATGAAAACACAATTTACAAAATACGGAAGCGCTTTTGTTTTAATGCTTTTATTAGCATTTACGACAAACGCTTTTGCACAAAATCAGGTTGTTAACACAAACTGGGATTTTGCTGATGCAACTATAGGTCCAACAACAGGAATCACTGACTGGTGGATTTTAGGTGATGATTATGCGGATTTTGAATTTATCGAAGATCCGGATGATGCTTCAAACACCTTACTCAAAACTACAATAACAGATATTGCAAATGCCGCAGAAGTATATACTGTGCAAGTAGCCAGCGTAAATACGGAATTGGAAGCCAATGAAACGTATGTCATTTCAGGGCGCATTAAATATGTAAGTTCTACAGATGCTGCCACGGCTACACTTAATTTTGTTTCCGGTGATGTTGGTCTTAACCTTTATGGCCAGACTGTCAATAATGAAGAATGGACTACATTTACTTTTGATACTGTTAATACTGAAGCCACCGTTACGGCTAATGTTGGTTTCCATTTAAGCGATTCAAATCTTGAAAACGGAGACTATTACGAAGTAGACTATATCAAAGTAGAAAAAATAGTTGAAGATGCTCCTGTAGTAGAAACTCCGGAAGATTTCGTTAATACCAATGGGGACTTCTCTGATTCTGAACTCGGTCCTACAACCGAAACTACAGGATGGTTTTTTAATGGAACCGACTTGGCCGATTTTGAAATTGTAGAAGATCCGGATAACGCTCCTTACAAACTTCTGAAAGTGAAACTGACTGACATTGCTGGTGCAGATAACCCATGGAATATTCAGGCAGGTAGTGCAAACATTGCCTTCGAAGCTGAAAGCCGTTATGTAGTTTCTGCACGGTTGAAGTACAACAGTTCTACCGGTGCTGCTACAGGACTTATGAGTCTGGATCCGGGCGGTGCTGTTGGCGGTGCACAATACGAAGTTTCTGTTCCTGAGGGCGAATGGACCGTTGTTGCTTTAGATACGGTAACAACCGATACGGCTTTTACAGCTAATGTTGGCTTGCATATGGGTTTTGATACTCATGCCAATGGCGACAGCACTTACATCGACTATATAAAAGTTGAAAAAATTATTGAAGATGCTCCTGTAGTAGAAACACCGGAAGACTTTGTTAATACCAATGGGGACTTCTCTGATTCTGAAGTAGGACCTACAACCGAAACTCCAGGATGGTTTTTCAATGGAACCGACTTCGCCGATTTTGAAATTGTAGAAGATCCGGATAACACTCCTTACAAACTTCTGAAAGTGAAATTGACTGACATTGCCGGTGCAGATAACCCGTGGAATATTCAGGCCGGTAGTGCAAATATTGCCTTCGAAGCTGAAAGCCGATATGCGATTACCGCTCGTATGCAATACAATAGTGCAACCGGAGCTTCCACAGGACTCATGAGTCTGGATCCGGGCGGCGCTGTTGGCGGTGCACAATACGAAGTTTCTGTTCCTGAGGGCGAATGGACCGTTGTGGCTTTAGATACGGTAATGACCGACACCGCTTTCACGGCTAATATTGGCTTGCACATGGGCTTTAGCTCACATGCCAATGGCGACAGTACCTACATCGACTATATCAAAGTTGAGAAGTTAGAGGCAGAGCCTCCTGTTGTAGATAACCCATTCCCCGTACCTCCATTTGAGGTAGGTGATATTGTAAACTTTAACGGAAGCTTTGAAGAAGCTGCTCTTGGAGATACCACCTCAGTGGGATGGACAATTTCTAAGTCAGCCGGATCAGTTTCTACTGTTGTTGATGATGCAGTTGATGCCGATGGCAAAGCTTTAAAATTTGACATTAGCTGGGATGGAAGTACTAACTGGTACCCCAACGAGGCCGTAAATGGTCCTCACCAGGTCGTTGAAGGAGAAACTTATGAGGCTACCGTTCACCTTAAAGCTGATGCTGATACCCGAATTGTTCGATTCTACGCAAGTATGCCGGAATCAGGCGGTTATATGCGTCCACGTGGATGGGATACTCCTCAAACTACCCTAACTACTGAGTATACCAAGCATTCATTCCAATACACAGCAACTGCTGAACAAGCAACAAATGGAATGAGAATTGGCGTTGAATTTAACGCTGAAGTGAATGACGGTGGTAGTGTTTACATTGATAGCATTGCGGTTCGCAAAATTGAACTTACCGATGTTTCTAATGAGCCGGGTGACCAACCACTCTCTTTTAGCTTAGAGCAAAACTATCCGAATCCTTTTAACCCAACTACAAAAATCAACTATACAATTCCGGAAGTAGCTAATGTAACTCTGGAAGTGTTTAACATGTTGGGACAGAAAGTAGCTACTTTAGTAGATGCCCGGCAAACAGCGGGTGCCAAACAGATTAATTTCGATGCCAGCAATCTTGCATCCGGAATTTATCTCTATCGCATCAACGCCGGAAACTTTGTGCAAACACGACGTATGACGCTGATTAAATAAAAGTAGCAGGATATATATTTATCCTTTACTCAAAAGGCCGCTTCCAATGAAGCGGCCTTTTTTTTATCCCATCAGTCTTACTTAAAACTTCCTTTCTAAATTGATGGAGCTTCTTTTACGGACAGATTCACCCACACAACCGGCTGCTTACCAAAAGTTAGAAGAATAGCGCTCCTTTAAGATCTTCAAAAAGCCCACGTTCACGGATACCTACATTAGTCAGGATTGGACGGGTTTCTATTTCCTTTCATCCCGTCACCCCAAATATATTTCGGGATCTTGCGATAGGCCCCATAAGAAAGATTCAACATCATTCTTAACTCAAAGCTCGTCCTAAAGATGATGACTCAAGTTCAGCATAACGACACGGAGAAACCTGCTTATATATAATGTTTCCAATTGCCTTAAAGCCCTATTTAAATCCTAACTTCTTAAAGCGTCTTCTCTCCTAAGTTTAGGGGAGAAACAAAGAGGGGTTGCAGGTATCGGCAACCAAAGTTTTTGCACGACTCTTTACCACCTTTCATTGCTAGCGTATTCGCCGCGAGATGACTACTTTTTAGACATCTAAATCTCCCCAGACAGATACTTCAACCGCAGTTTTACTTCAATCAACTTTAGCGCTTTCGGGAGGGCCGAGATATGTCTCCCCAACCTGACCGGTCTCGATAACAATCTTTTGAATAACAACTCCAGGATCTGCCATCCAGATTTTTAACACATGATTTCCCGACTCCTCCAGCTGATGCGTGCTTTTGGTTAGATTGGTATAGTTTGCTACAATCGTATTCCATTCATAATCAGCATGAATATTAACGAGCTCAGGTTCTTGGTCATTGAATGAAACCCCATATTTGAGGCCATCACTATTCATGTAATAATCCAGCGTTGGAGACACATATACTTTTACCTTCACCTCGCCCGGACTGGTAAGATGAATATCATATTCCAAAGATGGACTACCAGCAGTGCCAGGCACTTTAGTATCCGCCGTTACGGGGAAAGGAGTCATTCCGGAAACCGTTCTGCCAATATTTGGAACGTGTTTCCACTCTGCCGATTCAGTGTCTATTTTTCTGGCAAAATGTGGCGCTTCAATGGAGATATACCCGTTCGACTCTACAAAACCGGAAACCATTTGAGGATTCAATTTTTGAGCTTTAACCCCAACTTGCACCGATACCCCGCCCTCTTGCTGTATCGTAAGATTCGTGGTGTGCATTCCTTCCGGCACGTTCTCCCAGTCAATTTCAACCCAAACCCTTTGCTGGGTGGTTATGGTACCCGTGGTTTTTGAAAGCTTCAACCAATCGGCTGTTTTCTCCACTGAAAAGGAAAATTCATTTTGCCCCCGGTTAAAAATTTCGATGTATTGTTTTTGATTATTGAATGCATCAAAAGTCAGCAATTCAGCTGTGTTTTCTGAGGCCGGCCACCAATCTGCAGAGCCCGGAATTGAGATGCCCATTTCTGCTTTTTTGGGAAGGTCTATTTCCGCTACCTCGGGCATATTGTTTTGTTCAGGTTGTTGCCAATAGGTATATCCAATGTGCGTTTGTGACATCATGTGATTCCATTTCCCATCCGCCATTTCATTATGGTAGTAATCGGTGAGCTCAGCATCACGATCAAAAAGTGCTTGAACTTTTTCAGCCATCTCGTTGGTAAGTGCCCGCCCTTGTTGTGCATACCACTGGTTTTTGGCAGCCGTCACATAGAGCTCGTTCAAATTTGCACTCGCCTTAATCGGAAAAAGCACCAACTGATAAAACGCATCTTTCTGATTCTCGGGGAGCTTTTCATTCAACTCCTCTGCCTGCTCAGCCATTGTATTATACTCATTCACAATCCGATCAGCTTCGTTGAAATGAACCAGACTGTATGTTTCCGGACTCAGCAACTCGGGTTTGCGCCGGGCATTATATTTTGAATATGCCGCTAAAAGCTCTCCAATTTCTTGCCCATGCTCTTTCCCAAACTGATAGCTCGCCCAGTCTGCCGGATAGGATTCCATTTTATTGATGGTCATTGCTTCCGGATCCCAGGCCTGATCGAGGAAAAATGAGATCGGATATTCCATTGGCTTCAAGTCTCCTACATTCACCAACCACATTCGGTCTACCCCATGCTCCCATGTCAAATTCATCTGCTCCCAAATTCGCGATACCTGATTCGTGTTAATCCATTTGTAATTCCTTGGACCGCCCACATAATCGAAATGGTAGTACATTCCCCATCCCCCGGGATGTTCTTCTGCTGTTCCCGGCTCGGGCAATAGGCGGACATTCCCCCAGTTATCATCTGCCAGTAATAGCATTACATCATCAGGAACACGCATTCCCTTTTCATAATATTCCTGAACTTCTTTGTAGAGCGCCCACATTTGCACCTGTCGGTCTTTATTTTCGGGTGAAATTTCATCAATAATTTCTCGCTGATCTTCTACAATCTGCTGGAGTAATTCTACATTTGTGTCTTCGCTCATCGCTTCATCACCATCTCCTCTCATCCCAAGAGAAACCGTAGCTTCATAATCTTTCAAACGCTCAATTCCTGTTCTCCAAAATTCCTGCAGCCGCTCTTTGTTGGTTTGATAATTCCAGGCTCCTTCCCCATATCGCTCCCATTCCACATGGGCCCGTGCCATTGGCTCATGATGAGAGGTGCCAATTACAATTCCATATTCATTGGCTGTTTGGGCATTTAGTGAATCATCATCATAAAAAGCCTTTCCCCACATAGCGGTCCACAGGTAATTACTTTTTAGCCGCAGCATCAATTCGAAAACTTCGCTGTAGAATTCATGGTTGAAGCCCCCGTAGTTTTCAGTCACCCATCCCAAAAGAGCTGGATTCTCGTCATTCAGAAAAATACCGCGATACTGAACCTTAGGTTTATCCGTGGACTTACATCCCGCAAGCACCTTTACATTACTTTTTTGTTGAACCGGAACATCTGCCCACCAGTACCAAGGCGAAACGCCGATTTCCCGCGAAAGATCATAGATCCCAAAAATAGTGCCTCTTTTATCACTACCGGCAATAACCAGCGCTTTCTCTATGCCCGGCATAGGGTTTTCAATCACCTGCTGCACATAGGCTTCCCATTCCCCCTCAACCTCTGAAACATCCAGCCTTCCCTCATTAATTAGCTGATCAATGAAAGAGCTTTTACCTATAGTCCCTGCCATTAAAATGTTCGCTTCTTTTGGAATGTCGGTGGTGTAAAGGTCCGGCTTTTGGGTTGAGACGCGTTCAAGGTCGGCCTGAAAGTCATTCATGGCTCTCACCACACCTACATTATCCCCTTCATCAACAAAAAGCGCTACCGGTATTTGATCCGTAATCAGATCAAAGCATCCCTCTTGAGGCTGGGATGCAGGTGTTATTTGAAATGCTTGAGCACCTATAGAAAAAAGGCTGCAAGCAAAAAATATGACCATCATAGAAGTCCTTTTTATAGGATTAAACAAACGCTTTGTTGGTTTAGCGGAATTTAAACATGCAAAACAACTTTGACTCATGATACTCGGGTTTATTACTCTTAGATTTGAACAAATTTTTCTCAACTTTAATAGCACTACTATAATAAGTATAAAAGTATTCCAATTCTTTAAAATAGACTTTTGAATCCTTTTGAACAGGTTTATATAATTTAAAAATTGATTTCCTTGCCATTAAAAGGAAAAATCGGTTACTTTGTTTGCGCATAATATGTGCAATATTTGCATCATATTAAAAAGCACTTATTGCGCGAATTGTTGGAGTGTATGGTGTTTAATTTGTTGGTTTTCAGCAAATGTAATGGTCTTATTGCTGCCCGCTTATTACCAGATAATTATTACGTATAAATGCTTCCATATTTCAGATAAAGCTTTTGGAAGGGCTTTACTGGTAGCGCTTTTAGTATTAAGGCCATGATATCGGCTCTGAGTCCATATCACACCACAAAAAATTATGAAATTATTTAATGAAAAATGAGGAGTTAATAATTATGAATAAAGAACCTTTACAAAATAAATATACCAAGGCAGATAGTGCATCTTTCTTTAATTGTTGCAGTGGTTATTCTCCTATCCAAAAAGGATGCTTCTCTTTTTCAAATAGACACTTTTAAACTTAGGGTGAAAGCCCTTTATAGATTTGAGAAAATCACGGATGCTATTTCTTTGAAGATGATGAAAGCTGTAATCCTCAACAAAATCAGTACAGAATTTTAACGATAAATATCAACTAATAAATAAGAATAATATGGAAACAATAACGATACTAAAAAATAAGTGGACCATGCTGAGTCGCTGGCTAGCCATGATGACATTAGCGCTATTTTTTATGTCTGGATCTATCCAAGCACAAGAAGTAGTTAACACGAATGGAGATTTTTCTGCTGATACAGTGGGCCAAACTTCAGATTTAACCAATTGGCTATTGCAAGGCACAGACTATGCAAGTTTTGAAGTAATCGAAGATCCGGATGATGCTTCCAATCAATTATTAAAGGTTACTTTTACGGATACTTCAGGCTTCGGGAATCCCTGGGAATTGCAGGCATTACATACCAATATTCCTTTTGTGGCAGACGGAGAATATGCCGTTAGTGTTCGTGCTAAATATGAAAACGCCGGTGGTGGAACTGCCGGTGCCATTAGTGTGGATGCGGAAGGCGATTATCCAGCAAATTATGGTGTAGATATTAGCAGTGGAGATTGGGAGACGGTAAGTCTTGCCAACTTTACGCCTGATACAGCCGGAACCATGTACATAGGTATACATCTGGGAGCGGCAACACATGACGAGGGAGATATCCTATACATAGACTATATGAGTGTAGAAGAAGTAGTGGAAGAAGAGGCTCCAAGTGATTTTGTAAATACAAACGGAGACTTCTCTGATTCTGACCTAGGACCTACTACCGGAACTCCGGGATGGTTTTTTAATGGAACCGACTTAGCAGACTTTGAAATCGTAGAAGATTCAGACGACGCTTCCGATAAGCTTCTTAAAGTAAAAGTTACAGATATTACCGGAGCAGCAAATCCATGGGAAATTCAGGCGGGAAGTGCAAATATCGCGTTTGAAGCTGCGAGCAGATATGTAATTACTGCGCGCATGCAATACAATAGTTCAACCGGAGCCAGTACTGGTTTAATGAGCCTTGACCCTGGACCTGCAGCCGGCGGAGCACAATACGAAGTTTCTATTCCTGAGGGCGAATGGACCGTTGTTGCCTTGGATACTGTATCAACCGACACAGCTTTTACAGCTAATGTTGGTCTGCATATGGGCTTTAGCTCACATGCCAATGGCGACAGCACCTATATCGACTATGTTAAAGTTCAAAAGGTTGAGGAAGAAATTCCTACCACTGCGCCTGAGCCACCATATTCAGTTGGAGATAACCTCACCTTTAATGGTAGTTTAACCCTCAGTGATCTTGGTGAAACTGCTCCTGAATCATGGACTATTTCATCAAGTGAAGGATCAGTCATAGAAGTTGTAGATGATGCTGCGGATGGAGACAACCGAGCCTTATCGTTCACTGTTAGCTGGAACGGTTCCACCAATTGGTATGAAAATGAGGGTGTAAATGAGCCCGTAAACGTAGTAGAAGGTGAAAGATATCGTATATCAGCATCCATCAAAGGGGATACTGATGCCCGAAGTGCTCGATTGTATTTGGGTATGCCTGAAAGCGGAAGTTATGAAAGAGCTCGTGGATTTGAGACTCCACAGCTTCAGTTGTCAACCGAATACCAAGAGTTCAGCTTTGAGCATATTGCTACAGCAGCCAATGAGACAAACGCCATGAGAGTTGGTATTGAACTCAATAACGAAGTTAATGATGGCGGAGTCATTACTATTGATGATGTTCGCGTAACTAAACTCGAACATGAGGTAGTAGAGCAAGATCCAATTGCCGAAGGCAAAGAAAAGTGGCTGGGTAATATCTATAGCTCTGCTCAAACTCAAAACTTCACCAGCTACTGGAATCAGGTAACTCCTGAGAACGCTGGAAAATGGGGTAGCGTAGAAGGTACTCGCGATGTGATGAACTGGGGCGGAATGGATGCAGCTTATGATCTGGCTAAAGACAATGGCTTCCCACTCCGATTCCACATTCTGATTTGGGGTGGACAACAACCCGCATGGATCAACGACTTGAGCACCGAAGAACAGCTCGAAGAAATTGAAGAATGGATGGATGCCGTAGCCGAACGCTATCCGGATATGGAGTACGTTGAGGTAGTGAACGAAGGTTCCAATAGCCATCAGCTTCCTGACGGACAAAGTGGTGATGCCAATTACATTGAAGCACTTGGCGGAACCGGCGAGACTGGCCACGACTGGATCATTACCTCATTCGAAATGGCTCGCGAGCGATTTCCAAATGCCAAGTTGATGATCAACGATTACGGAATCGTAGGTAATGTTGGAGCGACTCAAAACTATATTGACATCATTGAAGACCTTCAGGAAAGAAATCTGATTGATGTTATTGGTGTACAAGCTCATGCGTTTTCAACGGTAACAACCGCGCCTGCTGATCTTAGTAGAACACTAAATATGCTGGGCGAAACCGGTTTGCCAATTCAAGCCACTGAAATGGATATTGATGGCGACCCAGACGGCACTGAAGCTGAGTCTGATGCCGTGCAGCTGGAAAGATACCAGCGAATTTTCCCAATTTTCTGGGAGCACCCATCAGTAGAAGGTGTTACGCTATGGGGCTGGAGACCAGGCCTGTGGAGAACGGATCAGGAAGCCTACATTTTAACAGAAAGTGGCGAAGAGCGACCTGCTCTGGAATGGTTACGTGCTTATGTGGACACAGCTCAGGTGATAGGAGTTTCTAATGAAGAATTAGGAACGGATCTCCCGGGACAGTATCAACTATATGACAACTACCCGAATCCATTTAACCCAACTACACAAATTAAGTACGACATCCCGCAGTCTTCGGACGTGAAAATTAGTGTATTTGATATTACCGGACGGTTGATACAAACGCTGGAAAATGGCCAGAAAGCCTCCGGAAGTCATACCGTAACGTTTAATGCATCCGGCATTTCATCCGGAGTTTATTTCTATCGAATAGAAGCAGGCTCTTATGTGAATGTCAAAAGAATGATGCTGATTAAGTAACCACTTTTTGTTTAGCATTTCATTCTAACAGGGAGGGCCCGTTTCCACGACAGGAAGCGGGCCTTTTTTTTTAACCTGAGTTCAATGATAACGAAGGTATAGAACACGGATATGGCCGATTTTCGCAGAATGGTTTTTTACCCAAATTTCGTCCGACCGCTTCAGCAAAAAACCAGAACAGAGATACGATGCTTTAGCGGTCTGAAGATTGAATGGAGCAAACAAGTTCGTCATGCGCGATATTTGTCAAAAGAAGGATAAAAACGTTCACCCTAAACATTCATCGGACGTACTAGAGTCGTCAAATGAAGTTCTTTTCGTTATGCATGGCATCGTTCATAAGAATCAAACTCAGGTTTATACTAAAATTTTACTACCCACAATAATTAAGGTTAATACATAGCAGAATGGATATCACACATACACAACATTCACCAACATTCTACCTTTTCAGAAACCTGCTGGGTTTTGGAAAGGTATTTCTATTTCTTATTGCAATCATAACAGGACTCTCAGCGTGTTCTTCATCCCCTGAAAAAGAACCCTTAGAGTGGACCGGAACATGGAGCACGGCTCAACAATTAACAGAACCTCGAAATATGCCACCCGAGCCTGGGCTCTCAGGAAATACCATCCGGCAGATTGTGCATGTTTCCACGGGGGGAAATGAACTTCGGCTTCGAATATCGAACGCCTTTGGAACCGAACCCGTGGTAATAAATCAGGTTCACCTGGCGAAATCTTTGGGCGAAAGCATCATCGACACCACTTCCGGCGTATTCATTACTTTTGATGGGCAGCAGGAAATCAAAATGGTGCCGGGAGAAGCAGCCCTGTCCGATCCTTTTGCCTTTACTCTCCCTGAACTTTCCAATGTGGCCATTACCATGCATATCGACAGTATTTCTTCGGATGTAACCGGCCACCCGGGTTCACGAACTACTTCCTTTATTACTGAAGGAAATCAGGTTTCGGCTTCCGGGTTTAAGGATGCAGCGCAAACAGACCACTGGTACATTATTGATGCTATTGATGTACAGGCACCTAAGTCTCACGCAGCCATATCTATTCTTGGAAATTCTATAACTGATGGCCGGGGTTCAGGTACCAACAAACAAAACCGCTGGCCGGATGAACTTGCTCGAAGGCTTAAAGCAACGGACAGCACCGATCATGTTTCCGTACTGAATCAAGGAATTGGGGGGAACTGTGTATTGAAGGATTGCTTGGGTCCGGCTGCTATCAACCGCTTTGAACGAGATGTACTCAACCAAACCGATGTGAAATGGCTAATTATTTTAGAAGGAATAAATGATATTGGCGGAGTGCAAAATGCGGAACAAGGCGAGCAGGTAGCCAACGGATTAATCGAAGCTTACCAACAGATGATCACAAAAGCCCACGAGCAGGGTATTTTGGTTTATGGAGTCACCTTGCTGCCGTTTGGTGAATCATTTTATGACAGCCCCGAAAGAGAACAGTCACGTCAACAAGTGAATGAGTGGATCAGAAATAGTGGTGCTTTCGATGCCGTCATAGATTTTGATAAAGCACTCAGCGATCCGGAAAACCCAACCCAGCTTTTACCAGAAGCCGACACCGGCGATCATCTTCACCCAAACGAAAACGGCTACCGTCTGATGGCTAAAGCAGTAGACCTTGCTTTATTTATCGACTAAATCTGAATTTATACCGCTTTAGCAACCCGATATTTTGACCCGTTTCCTACTTTATTTCTTTTTTGGAGATAATCCCGGAATAATAACAACTCGATCTGACCTATTTCCGGTCTGATCGATAAAAATGGATGATAGTATATTCAGCATCTTTTATAGTTGTGGCGGCATTTTCTAATAGTAGGATTTAGATATAGCTCCCCCTCTTAAAGTGTAATAACAACCCAGTCTGCTTGTTCGTCAGAGCTTTGAACATTTTGCGGCACAAAAAACGGTAGCAAAAGTAAAATCAATAGACTTGATGTACGTCTCCTATTAAAACTGCCTATTTAGTATTCAACTATTTATTCGCACTTACTTACTGTACAACGCGACCCCAAAATCAATGGTTTCTCCTTCTCGTTCAATCCGTTCCTTTCCTATAAATGCCGCTCCATTCGGATAAATATCACTGCCGGAACTTCTCCAAAATACAGAAGCAGATCCGGGCACTCCATTTAGTTCTATCACGTAGATATGGCCTGCTTTTAATTGCGGCTGTCGATTAGTAGGCAGCTCTATGTCTATAATTCCCGCCGGCTGAGGTTTGTAATTGATGCGTAACCCCTCACTTTCTCCTAGCAAATTTTCCCCTTTCGAATAAGAAGTGATATTTCCTCTTGTTCCAAGATCATATACTGCGACGGTAACCGGATTTTTTTCAATGGTTCCAAATCCGTCACCAGCATATAAACTAATTCGTTTTAGGATAAAATCGGTATCAACCTTAACCGTTTGGGCAAAGCTTGAAACCCCTTCTTCCAGATTAAAGCTTTGGGGATAGGTCACTTCATTATAGGGATTCTCGGTGGTGGAAATTTTTGGAGAACCGGTCCACTTTTTATTACTCTTGGTATCCTGAGAAATCATCAAATCGGTCTCTACCGTCGCCAGTGGCCCTTCGGGGTTGAAAATGGGACCTTTATATTCTTTCGATAGATTGGGAGGCTCACTTACGCCCTTTTTAGTTTTACGAATGGGCTTGATGGTGCCATCATCATTGTAATAAAGGTATTCAGCCGAAACCGCGCGGCGACCAATGTCTCCGGTTAGGTCGCCAATATTTAATTGCCCGGTATGATAGAATAAATACCACTGATCTTTAAACTCAGTAATAGCCGGATGAATGGTATAGCTCCGTTCATTTTGATCCATAATAATTCCCTGATAGTTCCAAGGTCCGGTAATCTCAGGAGCGGTAGCATAACAAAGTTTTTCCCACATATTCTGATGGGCAAAACAGGCGTAACTTAGGTAGTAGATGTCTTCCCGTTTGTGCAGCCAAGGACCTTCGGTAAAGTTAGGTAGATATAATTCCTGAATCTCACCATCAATTTCGGTCATGTTGTCCTTCATCATAGCCAGGTACAAGTGATTATTTCCCCAGGAAATCCATGTGGTTCCGTCATGATCCGTAAAAGCAGTGGGGTCGATGTCGTCCCAGTCGTGAGGGTCTTGGTGAGTAGGCGTCATAGAATCCACTACCAACGGCTCGCCGATGGCATCTTTAAAGGTACCTATTGGGGAATCAGAAACTGCCACACCAATGGCATCACCGTCTGTATTTACATCAATGGTGGTGGTATAAAACCAGAATTTGCCCTCTTTTTCTATAACCTGTGAAGCCCAGGCATTGCCCTGTGACCAATCGAAATCCAGCGCCTGCATGGCGGCTCCGTGGGAGGTCCAGTTTTTCATGTCGGTAGAAGAATAAACCAGCCACTCGTTAATGTTAAACATCTGATCACCGGTGGCCTCGTCATGTCCTACATACAGATACACCGCATCATCATAAACCATGGTAGCGGGATCGGCGGTAAACCGATCTCTGAAAATGGGATTTTCTCCGGATTTATAATCCTGCGCAATTAAAATGCCGGGAATACAAACGAGTAAAAGTGAAAGAAGGGTTTTATTTTTCATCATGGTATGATTGATTGGTCAATGCTTCTGAGCTATTTAGTTCTTGAATAACAGTGGAGCAAACTCATACAGACTTCTTCTCCAACTTTGCCATTCATGAGCCGTTCCCGGTGAGATATAGAAGTGGGTGTTCATGCCCATTTCTTCCAGCTTGTTGGTGTTCTCTTCCGGGTTGCCGCCAAAGCCTCTGCCGTTATTTAGTTCTTTACTTCCATAGCTTATAAAAAGCAGGTCGATATTCTGTTTGAAGTCGGGATTTTCTTCAACATCCGCCGGGCTAATACTGCCGCCACTGAACATCCCCACATGAGAGAATACTTCTGAATTGGCCAAGGTAATTGCGCGGGTTTGCATACCTCCCATTGAAAGCCCGGCCATGGCGCGGTGCTCAGGGTCTGCAATGGTTCGGTATCTCTCATCAATCATTGGGATGATTTCACCGATCAGCGTATTCATGAATCCATCCGCCCAGCCTTCAGGTGGCCATTGGCGTTGACCTTCGCCCTCATCCGTATCTTCATCGGCGGGCGGGCGACGGAAGGTCCAGTTTCCGTCGCTCATCACAATAATGAACGCTTCACTTTCACCTTCAGCAATCAGGTTATCCATAATCAGGTTCGCCTTCCCCTGTCTTGACCATCCGGTCTCGTTTTCGCCACCGCCATGTTGCAGATACAGCACCGGATATTCTTTATCGGGATTGGTTTCGTAGCCCGGAGGAGTGTACACGAACAACCGCTTCGTACTTTCGCTTTCTTCAGAATAAAAGAGATGCTCGCTTACTGTTCCGTGCGGCACCTCTTTCAAAGCATAAATCTCCTCATCGTGAGCAGGAACATCTACCCCGCTGCCCCATCGACTTGCCCCGTAGAAATATTTACTTCCCGGATCAGGTACAGAAGCCCCGTCAATATTCAGTTGGTAGTAATGAAATCCTTCATCCTGAGGAGCCGATTCACCCACCCAATATCCTTCCTCATCTTTTACTAAATCATATTTAACCGCCCCGATATCAAGCTGAACATATTTTGCATCAAGGGCAAAAATCCTAGTCCTCACCTGGCCTTCCGAATTCACCATCGGATATTCTTGTCCGGGTTGATTTGAGATGGAGGGTTTGAAATCCCCTTCAGTGGTGGTCGCTACGGTCTGTGCCAGGCAAAAAGACGTCATCACCATCAGCATTATCAGGGTACTAATTGATTGCTTTTTCATGAGTTTATTTCCTTGTTTATTGGTGATAATAACTGCTTGGAACCACCGGTTCAGGTTAAGCTATTCAGTAAAATTTCAGTCAAATCGTTTTAAATTTCATGTACCAGTTACTCAAACTCTACGTCAAATACTGTGGCTATAGAATCCATATCCAATGCATTGGGTGTGGTAAAGCTTAAGGTGCTATCCGCTACCGACCATGGCACATCAACTCCACTGCCCAGTACAGAAACCCGCTTAATATTTGGATTTACACCTGTACGAATTTCTATTGGTGAATCAGGTGCTGGCAGGCCCAACGAATAGATATACAAGTGTTTTTGGTCTACAGATACGGTAAAGCGAATATCTTTCTCGTTGTAATCTATGGTTGCAGATTGCCCTCCAAAATGCCCTTCCTCAAACGCGGCTTCTCCATATCCATACATTGTAAAAGCCCTGGTATGATATACTGCTTCTTCGTGGTCATTAATCCACTGGCCGATTTTCTTTAAAACATCTCTTTGCTCATCAACAATAGTACCATCTGCTTTTGGTGAAATATTCAAGAGCACCACCCCTCTTTTACTCCAAACATCAATCATATTTCTAATAACCAACGATGGGGGTTTATAGGTTTGTCCATCCACGTAACTCCAGCTGCCATAGCTTAACGTAACATCCGTTAACCAGTAGTCTTCTGAAATTTCTGTTTTTCCACCTTGTTCAATATCAAGCAGGCCAACACTAGCCGGCAGGTCTTCCTGCTTGTGCGCAGCAATGGGTTGTTGCCCTCTTGAAGCGGCGGTATTAAAATGATGAGCCACCATTTTCTGGCGATAATTTTCCGGGATAGCATCCAGCCAGGAATCAAACCAGATGATATCCGGTGCGTATTTATCCACCACTTCATTCACCTGATTCAGCCAATATTCATGGAATTCATCACCCGGAATATTTCCGTAGAGTTTTCGGAGCTTGGGGTCGGTAGTAGAGGTTACATAATCAGGATGATACGGGTAATGACTATCCCAGCCCGGATCGGGTGTATTCTTCGCCCAGCTTGCCGTATCCTGTGCATACCGCTGAAGCAGCCTTCCATGATGAAAGGTGGCAATGGTATTCATATCTCTTTTCTTCAGTTCCTCAAAAAGATCACCCAATACGTCTTTTTCAGGGCCCATATCTTTGGCATTCCAGGGGTTTACTTCACTATCCCACATCGCAAAGCCGTCATGATGTTGTGCAACCGGACCGGCAAATTTCGCCCCCGCCTGTTGGAATAAATCCGCCCATTCCTTGGCATCGAAATACTCCCCTGTAAACATTGGGATAAAATCGTGATAGTTGAATTCAGATAAGGGTCCATAGGTACTGGTTTGATGTTCGTACACCGTTCCTCCCCAGTCCTCTCTTCCGGGCACATACATCCACCGGGGATACCATTCGTTATCGTAAGCTGGAACCGTATAAACGCCCCAATGAAAGTAGATTCCGAATTTTGAATCTTTGAACCAATCGGGTTCCCGGTCTATTTGGGAGAGGGATTCCCAATTTTCTTCAAATTTGAGTTCTTCGCTTTCATTTTTACAGCCAATAAATGCGATCAACAGCCAGGCAAATACTATATATTGATTCACTCTTTTCATTATTTTTGAATTTGAATTGTGAGTGTTTTTAAATCCTTTTTCGCCGAGCTATTACCGTAGTACACTTCATATTCTCCGGGGGTGATGGCCATTTTTCGTTGTTCCCGGTCATAAAACTCAAACGAGTTGGGCGGTAATTCGATGAGGGTATCGCTGGTTTTCCCCGGTGCCAATTCCACACGTTTAAAACCTTTCAGCGTTTTGAGGGGGCCGTCCACATCGCCCACTTTGCGGATGTAAACTTGCACAATTTCGGTTCCCGCAATATCACCGGTGTTGGTAACCGGAATGGTTAGCCAGGTGACTTCATCGGGCTTGATGGTGGTTCTGCCCACGGCTGCTTTTCCAATTTCGAAGGACGTATAGCTCAACCCAAATCCGAATGGGAATAACGCTTCTTCCGCATCGAGATAGCGATAGGTGCGGCCTTTCATGGAATAGTCTTCAATATCCGGCAGCTGATCGGAATGTTTGTAAAAGGTGACGGGTAGTTTTCCGCCGGGATTGTAATCCCCGAATAAAACATCCGCCACAGCCTGACCTCCGGATTCTCCGCCATACCACGCCTGAAGAATGGCATCGGCTGATTTGGTTTCGGGCGTGAAAGCAATAGCCGAACCGGAATTATTTACAAATATCACGGTTTTACCGGCTGCTTTTAATGCTTTCAGAAATTCTCTTTGAACGGAAGGAAGTTCAATATTGGTGCGGTCACCTCCTTTGAAACCGGGGTAGGAAACCGGCATTTCTTCGCCTTCAAGCAAGGTGGAAAGTCCGCCTACGTAAATCACTGTTTCAATCCCATCCAGCTTTTCGATGATCTGATCGTAGGTGACATCCAGTTCTTTCCCGAAGTTAAATTCCAGATTAGCCTGCCAGTTCTCTCTTTGTGCAAAGTGAACTTCGATAGTATAGGTTTCACCGGCTTCAACCGGATACTCGGCACGGGATGGAAGCGTTCGCCAATTGGTATATTGTTGCAACGATTCACCATTCACAAAAAGCTCAAAAAAGCCGGTTGCTCCAAACCTAAAAACCAGTTCGCCACTTTCCTTAGCGGTATATTCCCCCACATATTTTGCAGAAAAATCTTCCAGAGCCACACCGGGAGCAAATTGATGCTGTCCCGCAACGGTTAGTTTCATGGGATTTACCACTTGTACCGTGTTTACCGGGTCACCACTCCAGTCAGCATTATTCCAGTAGGTTGCTTTGAATCCCTTTTTACCTTCAAAATTCAAATCAGAGAAATAGCTGTTCAGCACCTGGTCCTCCACCAGGTCGATGGCCTGATCGTAATAAATGCGGTCTTCGGGAACTTTGTTTTTTATCCCGTCGAGAATGGTGATGGTTCGTATTGGGGTGCCGTTATAATTTCCCCAAAGCATCACTTCATTGTCTGCATTGGAACCCAGAACGGCTACTCTTTCAATATCTTTACTTAAAGGAAGGACATCATTTTTATTCTGAAGCAGCGTCATAGATTTCTGAGCCATTTCCAGCGCCAGCGCTCGATGCTTATCATTATTGAGGATAGAAGGGGAAATTTGCGCCCATTTCACCATAGAATCATCATCAAAATCACCCAGATCAAATCGGCCAATCAACACTCTTTTTAAAGCCTGATCTATATCTTGTTCTCTGATCAACTGCCGGTCAACCGCTTCGGGAAGTGTTTTGTAGGTGTAGTTCGCCCAGTCGCACTCTAAATCCGTTCCCGCTCTTACGGCCTTCGCGGCAGCGTGAACCGGGTCGGTGGAAACATCATGGGAGGTATAAAAATCATGCACAGCGCCGCAATCAGCCACTACCAAATATTCATAATTCCAGGCTTCCCGAAGTACTTCATCCAGCATTCGCTCACTTCCGCAAAGTGGATCATCGTCTAAACGATTGTAGGCACACATTACCTGCCGGACGTTGGCCTCTTGCACCAAGGCCTTAAAAGCGGGGAGATAGGTTTCATATAATTCTCTCGGGTCTACATCGGTCAGATTTATTGAATGCCGGCTCCACTCCGGTCCTGAATGTACCGCGTAATGTTTAGCGCCCGCCAGCAGTTTATGATATCTTTCTTCTTCCGGACCTTGTAGCCCCTTCACCACAGAAATTCCCATCTTAGTCATTAGATAAGGATCTTCTCCGTACGTTTCCTGTCCCCGCCCCCATCGCGGATCGCGGAAAATATTCACATTTGGAGTCCATACAGAAAGGCTCAAAAAGCGCCGGTTTTCTTCCCCCCTCATGCGAGCTTGATTATACTTTGCCCTTCCCTCATCCGAAACCGCATCAAAAATCTCATACACCAGTTCATCATCAAAAGAAGCCGCCATCCCAATGGGTTCAGGAAATACTGTTACGCTGTCGTTGTTGGCATAGCCATGAAGAGCTTCACTCCACCAATTGAATGTGGGAATTCCCAAGCGTGGAATGGCCGGGGATTGATCTTGAAGTAGCGAAGCCTTCTCTTCGAGGGTGAGGCGCGAGATCAAATCTTCTGCACGTTCCTCTGAACTCAATTCATGATTTTGAAACGGGTGCTCCTGAGCATAAATCCCGGTACCCCAGATATATAGGATAGAAAGTATGAAAAGCTTTTTACTGAGCATGGCTGCATTTATTAAAAGTGAAATCAACAACAATTTCGATAAGTGTAATTATTACATTTATAATCTAATAAATCTTTGAAACAAATCAACTGTGGAATATTAGTTTAGAAAAGCGGTTTTTTACTTGATTACTCATGGAATAGAAAGCGGATGAAATGGATGGGGGGATAATCGATGAATTATTTATTAATTGACCTCACACGAAGTTCTGATTTAATAAGACACCCAGAATTTTTGAATGCTGATCTCGAAACAGCAACATCTCGATCTGACCGATTGCCGGTCTGATCGATGAATAGGGCCACAGTACTCGAATCCACCCATCGGTCAGACGGCTTTAAGCCGGCAGACCGAGAGTAAACATTCGCAACGATGATTTCATGGTAGCTACGGTTCACGCCCTTGGCAAGAAGACCCTTATAGAAGAAAATTGCTATCTACATTTTGCCAAAAAGGCCAATCTTTGGGCCCAATTAATCTTCATTACCAACACGCTCACCAAGGCGTCCTCTTTCCCTTGGCGCATAGATTGTGAACCTGCAGGAACAGTATATTGATCTGATCGCTTGAATCAAGCAAAAAGTGACTATCAAAGTGCGTTAGGGAAAGAGACAGAGATAGGGTCCTGTTGGATTATGGCACGATCTCGATCTGACCGATTGCCGGTCTGATCGATGGCTAAGACTTCAGTGCTTAATCCACCCATCGGTCAGACGGCTTTAAGCCGGCAGACCGAGAGTAAACATTCGCAATTCGATCTTTCGGTCCATCGGTTATTCGAAGTTCAGTTTGATTTGATTTGCGATAGATCGATTAGCGAATTACGGTGGACGTTTTATTCCCCTTCAAAAGCGTAACGAGGATAACTAAAATTCGATAATGTTTTTGATGCTGAAAGCCCATAAAAAAAGCCCGGCCAGAAAATTTCTGAACGGGCTTTGAGTTTGACTATCAAGGGTTACTTAATAAGCGTCATTTTCTTCACTTGCCTAAATGTACCGGCTTTTATTTCATAGAAATAAATACCCGTAGATAAATTAGCGGCGTTAAAAGTTACCGTATAATTACCGGCTGGTTTTGTGCCATTTACCAAGGTTTGCACCATTCTTCCTGTTATGTCATACACATTTACCGTTACAGCAGAAGCCACGGGAATGCTATATGAAATATTAGTTGTAGGATTGAATGGGTTTGGATAGTTATGATTCAGTTCAAACTTTTGCGGCGTACTTGAGGTGAAGTCTTCATTGGAAACTTCAAGGCGGACATCTGCCGTATCCACATATGCACGCAGCCATTCCATCGCAGGGCGTTCTTCGCCGTTATTGCGCATCAGGTATGCTTCCTGATCATCCCTCCAAAGGCCAGGTCTCCATCCCCACAGCGTAACTCCTTCTACTGCAGGATGCTCCCAGAATGTCGGGAAAATGCGCTGTATATTTTCAAGTTGGGTTTGATCAGATTGCGCATCTGTACCGTTTGGATCTCCATCGATATCCATTTCTGTGGCTTGAATTGGTAAACCGGTCTCAGCCAGCAGGTCTAATACAGCTTTCATTTGAGCTCGTGTTCCCACCGTGGAGAAACCATGGGCCTGAACACCAATCACATCAATTAAATCCCGTTCTACAAGGTCGTCTATAATGGCCTTGTAATTTCGCGCGTTTTGAGTTCCCCAGGTGTTACTGCTTACGATATTATAGTCGTTGATCATCAACTTGGCATTCGGAAATCGCTCGCGAGCCATTTCGAATGAGGTAATGATCCAATCGTGGCCGGTCTCGCCGGTTCCGCCAAGTGCTTCAATGTAATTGGCAGCACCACTTTGTCCATCGGGTAGCTGATGGCCATTGGAGCCTTCGTTCACCACTTCCACATACTCCATATCGGGGTAGCGTTCGGCTACGGCATCCATCCACTCTTCGATTTCTTCCAGCTGCTCTTCGGTGCTGAGGTCGTTAATCCAGCCCGGCTGCTGTCCACCCCAAATTGAGATGTGAAAACGATATGGATAACCATTGTCTTTGGCCAGGTTGTAGGATTCATCCAAAGGTCCCCAGTTCATTTGGTCGCGGGTGCCTTCTACACTTCCCCATTTACCAGCGTTTTCTGCTGTTACCTGATTCCAGTAGTTTGTAAACCCTTCAGTTTGGGCAGAACTGTAAATGTTACCTAACCATTTTTCTTTGCCTAAAGCTATCGGGTCTTGAGGTTCTACCGGCGGCTGAGGTGGTTCGGACGTACCAACTTCACCGTTATTCAGATTTTCCACTGTGTAGTAGTAGCTGGAAAGTCCAAAAGCAATTTTATCAATTCTCAAGCCATCTTCACGCGCTCCAATTTGGAAGGTGCGAACGAGGCTATCAGGGTCGCTAATCATAAACGTATCCGCAGGGGCGCTTTGATATCCGTTTTTGGAGAAGTTCACCCATTTCCAAACTCCTTCACCCAGTCCACCAGCTTGACGTACAACATCATTGGGCTGATTAAATCCAGCCGCTGCTAAGCCGTTGCTCACCAACCACTGACTTGTGCTATCGGGATGTTTTTCACCAAAACCTTGTGGAATAAACCAGCTGTCATCGTTAAAAGTCTCGGCACCAACATATACGCGGGCAAATAAATCATAACTACCCGTATCCGGAAAGGTTAATTCATAAGAAATGATGCGGCCTTCTCCCGGTTTACCCGCTGTACCTGTGGTTTCGTCCACATCGGTACTGATGGTTACATACGACGAGCTTCCGTCCGCCTCATCGCTTGCGGTAGTCCATTCATCACCAATATCGCCTGATTCAGCTTCTACAACCAAAGGCTCGCCAATTATTTTAGGATGGGTAACGCGTACACTATCTAAATATATGGTTTTCCCAATATTGGCTTCAAAACTGAAATGCATTGGTGCGCGAACGGTATCAGCTCCGGCAGGTGCGGTAAAATTAAAACTAAATTCCTGCCATTCGGTAGTCAGCGATACGTTATTGCTTCCTACCCGGCCAAGTTCCGTATAGTTATTGTTCGGATCGTGAACGGTGAAGTTTGCCGTAGCTCCGGCTTCAGAGGCCTTAGCCCACAAAGTCACGGCATAGGTCACTCCTGCATTTAGCGGGATGCCTTCATTTACCGCACCAAGGCTGTAATCATCAGGACCAATGGAATCAACTGAGACAGCAAGAGAACGGTTTCCATCTTTGGCTACAGAGTCAACTATAGCGTATTGGCCACCGGCACCGTCTTGTACAAAGAACTGCCAGCCTTCAACACTGGTGGTGTCCCCGGATGCAGTTACATCTGATTGTTCAAAACTGCCGTTCGTATTCACGACAACATCAGTCTGGGCAAACGCTTTTTCTGCGAAAGCCCCCATCATAAAAAATAGCACGCTAAGCATAAAGCCAAGCACCTTTTTCCAGTTTTTGTGTTTAATAGTAGTATCCATTTTAGTGACCTCGTTTAGGATTAGTAAAAAATTGATTCATTGTTGATAGGTTATTCGTCATTATAATTTGCTGTTTACTGTTAAATGGTTTCTGTGATTTATTCAAAGCTTATCCAATCAATTTCAACCGTAGCTTCACTTTTCAAAACCGTAAACAGGTTGTGAACTCCGTGGTTAAATGATGAAAGCTGTACGTTCGTGTTACCCCATTTTTCATTTTCCGGTATGGTGATCTCAGCTATTACAGCACCGTTTAGGCTACCTGTTCGTATCTCTATAACTGCACCGCGTTCCGTTCGGGCTCGGATTTCAACCTCAGTTAATTCCTCGTCTCCAAAATCTACGCTGTTATATTGCACCCAAGCATCTTTATTGCCGAGTATCGTTTTCCAGCCTTTGAAGGTATCTGAGGGATCTAAAAACTCAATTCGAGCTCCATTCTTGCTTAATTTTGAATAGCGGTCAATTTGAATGTCTTGTGTGGCATCCATAAGGCCAACCCCCCGAAAGGTGGGTTCTACTTTTTGTATAGAGCCATCTGCATTGAAAAACAGGCTGTCTACCCGAATAGAGCGATTTTTATCAAAATCAGGAGAGTAATCGTTATGGTGATAAAACAGGTACCATTGGTCTTCATATTCTACAATGGAGTGATGATTCGTCCAGCACTCGGAGGGATGTTCATCCATGATAATTCCCTGATACTCAAAAGGACCCAGCGGGTTATCCCCGGTTGAATACACCAGAGCTTCGGTATTCTCAATTACGTGGGGAAAGGTGAAGTAATAGGTTCCTTCTCGTTCAAACATAAACGGACCTTCTTTAAAACCGGAAGGAAATTCTTCATCAAAACGCATTGGTTCGGATTCTAACTCCAGCATATTGTTCTTCAATTTAGCTCCGAATAATCCACCACCCGACCAGTAGATATAAGCCTCACCATCTTTATCAATAAATACATTGGGGTCAATTCCCGCTACTCCTTCAATGGGTTCAGTTTCGGGAGTGAAGGGCCCCTCGGGCGTACTTGAGGTGGCAACGCCAATGGCTCTTCCTGGGAAGTCAAGGATACTGTCCGAAATAGCCGGGAAGTAGAAGTAGTATGTGCCGTCTTTTTCCATGGCATCCGGGGCCCACATGGCGTTGGCACTTGTATCTACCCAAGCCACATCATTTTGGTGAAGAATAACGCCATGATCTTCCCAGTCTTTAAGATTTTCGGATGAGAATACGTGATAGTCCTTCATGCAAAACCAGTCGGTGCCACAGTCCACGTCATGCGAGGGATACACATACATTTTGCCTTCAAAAACCCGTGCGGTTGGGTCGGCGGTAAACTGATCCTTAAGAAAAGGATTTTGCCCCCAGGCCTGATGAACATTCGTCAGCATCAGGATGGTAGTAAGAAGAAGAATTTTAGATGGCTTCATAACGGTAAATTATTTGAAAAATGAAGGATCAACCGGCTTAAACAGAAGCTGAGAAAATTGGTACAAGTCATTTTTCCAGACCTCAAAATCATGCCCTCCGGGTTCTTCATAAAAGATATGAGGCACTTTATGTTCTGCTAAATAATCGTGCGTACGCTTGCTGAAATTCATCAGCCCGTCTTCCACTCCACAGGAAATCCAGAGCAGCTTTAATTGTTCTTTGGCTTTTTCAGGATTAGGAACCAGTTCCTGCGGCTCTTTGGTATTTGGAGCCGATGAAAATCCGCCTACCCAGACAAACCGGTTAAGATTTCCCAAGCCAAAATTCAGGGATTGCCCGCCACCCATTGACAAACCTGCCAAAGCACGATTTTCCCGACCTGTATATACCGGGTAGCTTTCTTCAATAAAAGGGATGAGGTCGTAGAGTAAATCCTGTTCGAAATCTGCAAAGGCTTGTACTTTATCCTCAGCAAAGATATTACCGGTGGCACGGTCGTCTTCCATGGCGCGTCCGTTGGGCATTACTACAATCATGGACACCAGTTTTCCATTCGCATGGAGGTTATCTAGGATAATCTGAGGATTGCCGTTATCCAGCCACTCTGTTTCGGTGCCGCCAATGCCATGCAGCAGGTATAGCACAGGGTAGGTATTCTCTTCTGAATATCCGGGCGGAGTGTAAATAACGGCCTTTCGTGTGTTGCCTACCGTCTCAGATTCATATTCCACGGTTTCAATGTCTCCCTGCTGAATATCGGATTGTTCAACATCAAATCCCTTCGGAGCCTGCTCAATAGTTGACTGAGCGTAGGCAACAGAACTACCTGCAATTAAGAATGCGATCAGCAATAAAAACTGTTTCATACTTCCTCTTTTACTTTATTAATACGTGTTTTGTGAATTTGATTGCCGTTTTATTCTTCATTTGATTTAGGTTATTCCAAAAATTTCGTCGGCATCTGCTTATTCCAATCAATACAGACCATTATTTAATTAACATCATTTTCCGTGATTCCAGCCTGTTTCCAAAACGTAATTGATACAGGTACACGCCGCTTGGCAATTTGTTAGCATCAAACTCAACCCGGTGAGAACCTGCAGATTGATTACCAGTAACCAGTGTAGCCACTTCTTTTCCAATAATATTATACACCCGCAGTGATACCGGGCCGGATTCATTTAGGCTGTATTCAATCTGAGTGGTTGGATTGAATGGATTGGGATAGTTTTGAGATAATGCAAATACAGCGGGCTGTTCACTTTCTGGTTCAATTCCAGTAGCGGAGCCTTCATTCGCTTGGAAGGTTACTTTATATATGCCGCCTTCATTGGCAGCTATGGTTAAACTTCGGTCTTCATTGTTGAAATTGGGGAAGGATTCTCCCTCCAATGTCACTTCTGAAATGGTTAACAAACTGTCTCTAAAGGCCAGAGGATAGAGTGAAATGGTACGCTCTTCCTCCGTTGGAATTATCCGATAATAAAGGCTTACAGGTTCGTCATATAAATAAAGGTTCCCATACAGATACACATAGTAGAACATTTCTACGGAATGATAACTGGTTTTATAGTAAGAGCCTTTGTGGTCATTATTTTCAAAGAAATAGAATTCTCCATATTCGGTATCCCAAAGTGTTTCCATAAATTTCATCAGATTCCCATCAGCAAATTCCAGGTACTCAGACTTCTCGGTGAGATAGTAGTTCATGACTCCGGAAGTAAAACCTTCTTCATATTCCCACCATTGGGAAATTTTCTCATCATACTGGCTCTGTTTTGCCAGCACATCATTCAAAATCTTTTGGGCTGCTTCTAAGTATTCAGGCTTTTGCACAACTTGATAAATCCGGGCCAGGCACCATGCTGATTTGGTAAAATGACCTGTAAATGGAAAATCTCCGACATTGCCCTGCCAATTGGGACTTGAATCCCATCCCCAATTACTGTCATATGACTCATTGAACCCCAGGTCCATATACTCCATGGAAGCCACAAAATAATCTATAATGTTATCTCCAAGTTGAATCAAGCGCTCTTTATATTTTTCATCCTTCGTCATCAAGTACATATATAACGCATGGGTGGTAATGCCATCCACGGTGGCACTGAAGGTCTTAGCATTCTTGCCTGACCAGTCCAGATTGGCTTCACTGTAGTACCCATAGAACTCAGGACGATCGTCCCAAAGATTTTGATTGGACTCATAGCCTTTCATCAGCCACTTCCAGTCAAGGGAATCATTACCTGCTTCAAACATCGCAGAAGGCCCGATCAGCGCATAGTGTTGATCGAAAGCATATTTTTGGTCGGAGTCTTTAAGCCATCCGCCATGCTCCTCATCCCAAGAATTTTCGTACATCCAGTCGAGCGCCCTTCTACCATAATTCAGGTAGGTTGTATCTCCGGTAAGCTGAAAAGCACGAGCCATACCATAGGCATTTTGGGATTGGGTGATCATTTGCTTTTCATCGTCACTTGGCTCTCCATTCCGAGCTACGTTCGTGAAGAAAGCCCCCTCTTGCTCATCGAAAGAATCAAACCAGAATTTAGCACTGCTATCCGCTAATTCAATTCCCAGTTCCGGATTCTGAAGGTATTTACTTTGAACATTTACCTGAGCCTCTACTGTTTGAAGAGCAAAAGAAGAAAGTAATGTTAACGTGCAAATCTGTATCGCATAATAAGTTTTCATAGTTTAGCAGGTTAGGCTGTTATTTTTTCATGACGCTGAATCGGTTTAATTATAAAATGAGTACAAAGCCCCCTAGCCCATCCATCTCAACTTCAATGGTTCCGTCTGAAAAAGACACCTCTTTTTGCGTGGAAGAAAGATCACGGTCTCCATCCATGATCATCATGCCGTTTTCTTTTTGGATGAAAGAAAGATCCAGACGGAGTGTTCGTTCTTGATCACTTCCATTCACTCCCGCTACATACCATTTCTCGCCATGTTTTCGGGCTATTACAGCATATTTTCCAGGATATCCATCGATGAATTTCGTTTCATCCCAAGTGGTCGGCAAATTCCGCATGAAGTCCAGTTCGTACTCCGGTGCTTCAGTTAAATTGTTTGGGGTTAATGCAAACATCTGCACGGGATTTTGAAAAAGCACGCCCGTAGCCAATTGAAAAGCATTAGTTGTATATCTTTCTTGTCCATCTGAATTTCCTTTGTTGAAATATTTATTCAATACCACCCCGCCAAATTCCATGCTTGCCACTGAATTCCGAATAAACGGATGCAATGAAGCATAAAAGGCTTCTTTTTCGCGGACATCTTGTACAAACACAAGCATCTCAGAGGCCAGAACGGCTTCATTCCCCACAAAATTGGGATACATTCGTTCCCAGCCACGGGAGAGTGTTGCTCCATGAAAAATCACTTGCAACCCATAGTCATTAGCATCAGAAAAGATATTCTCATAGAGTCGCATGGTCGTCTGTTTATCACCACCGAGGAAATCTACTTTTATTCCCTTCACCCCCATTTCCTGAAGCCACTTCATTTCCTTTTTACGGGCAATGGAAGTGTGCATTTTATCTTTGGGAGTCTGAAAAGCATCGTTTACCAAACCGTTGGAATTGTACCACAGAAATACTCCCACATCTTTCGACCGGGCGTAGCGGATCAATTCTTCCATCTTGTCATAACCGATGTTTGCATCCCACCAGGCATCAATCAGAATGAATTCAAAATCGAGAGCAGCGGCCAAATCAATGTAGGTTACCTGATCCTCGTAGTTCATGCTTTGGTCTTGCCAGATGATCCAGCTCCATGTGCCCCGTCCATATTCGTAATGTTGTGAGGGCGCATAAAGCGGCTCGACCACATCCCAAGAAATAGTAGTTTCCGTAATAGGTTTAAGGGTTTCTCCCACCGTAATGGTACGCCAAGGAGTAACCCCCGGCAGACCAATTTGTGCGCCGGTGCTTCCAAAGCCATTGTTTTGTTCGGAATGGGGATATTCCACCGTATAAACGCCGTCCGAAAAGTTACTTAAGTGAGAAGCATTGTAAAGACTGCTTACTCCCGTTTCTGAAAGCAGCACCCAACCGTCATCTCCCACGCGAAATAGTCCGGGAAAAACGTAGCCATATTCAGCGTTCGTATTTTCGATCGGTTCATCGGCTACATAACCACTCTCGTAGCTGGGAGCCGTGCGGGCAAAGCCGGTCATGGGAGTCATCATCGGGGAAAGGAAGGCGGTTGTAGTAGCTGGAAATTTAAAACCTGTGACTTCCTTTTCTACCACGGCTGCTCTTGTTTCTCCCCAGGCAGGAAATTCATACCGAAAGGCAATGTCGTTGTTGCTTAACTGAAACAGAACTGAAATCTGTTTATCCTGAGCGTTTGCCAGAGTAACCTTCAACGTATTTGCCTGGTATTCTACATACGACTGCTTAATTTTGGCCTGTGTATATTGCTTGTCAACTTCACCCGTATCTGATTCCACAAAACGCATATCGGTGCTGAAATCCCCCTCATTGGTCAACACACCCAACGGGGAGTTTTCAAGCATGGTTTTTCCCTGATAGCTAACGGCATACACCGGTTTGCCATCAGTGACTGACACCCGCAGTTCCAGCTTTCCATCCGGACTTTGGACCTCCGCCGTATTTTGTGCATACGCAACGGAAGGAATCAGCAAACAGCATAGAATAATTAGTGAACGCATGGAGTAACAGATTTTAGAGGGTGAATGTTAGGTCATCTATATTTTTAAGTACGGGTCATAATTATTCTTCCGGTGAATAGGCATACATTCCGATAATTGTGCCTACAAATCCACCGGCTTTCGTGGTGCTCAGAATCGTGCCATCCGCACCTTCATGCAGGGTTTTCCAGTTGCCTTCGCTATGGCCATAGGAAAAGTCGTACTCGGCACCGCGGGCTTCAATTTTCAGGTAATAATCGTTGCCGGCGTTTTCATCCAGCACTTCAGAAGCAATGATTTCTTTTTGATCTCCTTCTGATTTCTCTACAAAAATCTCTTTTTGGCCGTCCTCATTTAAGGTAACTCCAAGCATGTAGTAGTGAGTTTCTCTTTGGAAGGCTACAAGTCCGCTTATATCACCGGGGTTTTCGGGATTGTATGTCATTTTAGTTGAAGCAGACCCATAAGCATGTTGTTGTCTTCGCCCGATGAAAGATGGATTTCCGAATCCGCTAACAAGGTCGTTTCGTGCTTCGAGCTGTAAAAAGCCGTCTTCAGAAATATCCCACCAATCTTCGCGTGGGGTGCGAAGCATCGTCCAGTAATCAGCCAGCTCTGGGCTGTTGAAATCATCGGTATAGGTGAAGTTGCCGTTTTGCGGTGGGACAGGCTTTTCAGCATACGGTAGATCGGGACGTTTTAGTTTAACTGGAACGGTCTCCTCTCCTTCCAAAATAACCGGCCAGCCATCTTTCCAGGTCACAGGTAGTAAAAAGGTTTCTCGGCCGGTGTTAAAGTGAACACCGTCATAAGGTCGTACACCCAGAAAAATTGTCCACCATTCGCCATTAGCGGTTTCAACCATATCGGCATGGCCAACATATTCCACAGAAAATTCCCGATTTGGATCGATGTGGCGCTGCGTTAAAATCGGGTTGTTTTCATAGGGAGTAAAAGGTCCAAGTGGATTATCCCCTTTCAATACTACCTGTGAATGATCGGGACCTGTTCCGCCTTCAGCAGCGTGCAGCACATATTCACCGTCAACTTTCATGATATGTGGACCTTCAATCCAAATAGGCTTTTGGCTGATATCCACCCCGCCATTGATAATCACTTTGGGCTCGCCAATACTTTTATTATTGGGTACATCGTATTCGCGAATCCAAACCGCGCGGTGACCTACATAAAGAGGTTCTTCTTCAGGAGCATCATTATTAAGTACGTACGTTTTTCCGTTATCATCAAAATATATGGAGGGGTCAATGCCATACACTCTGTCCAGAAATTTAAGTTCAGACCAGTCGCCGGCCGGATCGTCGGTGGTTACCATAAAATTTCCACCTGAATCTACCAGCGTACTCAACACATAAAAAGTGCCATCATTATATTCGATAGTTGGCGCAAAAATTCCTCTCGACATTTGCAGGCTGTCAACCGGAAGTTGAGACGGGCGATCTAACACATGCCCGATTTGCTCCCAATTCACCAGGTCGGTACTGTGAAAAATCGGGATTCCTGGATAATTAGCAAATGAAGAATGCACCATATAATAATCATCCTCAACCCGCACAATGCTTGGATCCGGATAATACCCGGCGTTTATAGGGTTGATGTATTCATCTTCGGCAACTTCAAGGCCTTGGTAAATAGGGTCGTTGCCTTGGTAGGTAAACCAATCAAATTGAGGATCGGCTGTAGCGGTTGGGCCATCAGATTTGGTTGTGCACCCTCCAACTACCAAAAGCAGAATTAAAGGTAAGGCACACCAAATGCTGGCCGTTTTAAGAACACTGGATAGTAAATTAATTATTGCCATTTTTTTCATTTTATTCGGTGAAACGTTTATGGTTGGTATAGTTGATGACTTAATTATTTAAGCTAAATAGTTGTGACTGCACGTCGAAGTAATCAAAATCAACGTAGCCGTCGGTAGATTTTGTAGCGTAATTGAAAAGAGCAAACCGATAGCCCATAAAGTGATCGAGGGTGTAGCGTAGCTGCAAATCACTCCCAATTTTTTGCCAGGTTTTTCCATCTAAACTATAATAGAAATAGGCTGTATCGGTCAGTTCTTTAAAATCAAAAGCAATCCTAAAATAAACATGATTTTGGGTAATAGGATGTCGCTCAAGGGTATAAGTAGAATCCGGACTTCCCTTCACCATTTCCACAAAAGTACTGCCTTGTTCCTTTTTCACTGCAAGATATCCATGCGTACCCTGTAAAGCTCCCAGTCCGGCAACATCTCCGTCGTTTAAATTGCTGAAGTCCATGCGTACGGTTCCGGTACATTGTGGGCCAAAAGTGCGCTGAGTTAGCATATTTCGGGTATCGGTAAAACCAGTGGCTATTTCTCCGTTAGTGAGACGCAGATATCCCGGGCGTTCATCCAGTGACCAATATTCTGCATTTGGAACATGATTCCATTGCCAAACCAACGATAGACCTTTTAATATTTCGGTTTCTTCATTGTAGCGATCCGGCCCGGAATCTCCATTAAATTCATCCGAAGCAACAATCCCCGGAACACCTTTATTCCCGGCTTTAATGCGAAGTTGTTTAGGCATTTTTCCATTTTCTCCAAATACCGGCCAGCCATCTTTCCAGGTCACAGGTACTATCATCGGAATTCTGCCCACCGAACCATGATCTTTAAACATAAATCCATACCAATCACCTTCGGGAGTATCGATGAGACCACCTTGAGCAACGCCATTATCTTGAAAAACAATGTTACCGACGTAATCGCCCAGCAATTCATTAGATCGATAAACCAATTGGGTTCTCATTCCCGTTGCCGGCCAGGTAATCAGCGTAACGAAGTAGGCATCTTCTATTTTTTGGATGTGAGCCCCTTCAGCCGGTACATAGAATTCATCGGTTTCCATGATGGCTTTCGAATTCGGAATAAGTACCTGATCGACTCCGTCTTTTTTAAGAGCCGTGCCGTCTGCGGTTAATTCAGTAATACGAATGTCATCAACGCCATAGATAAGGAACGCTCTGCCTTCATCAAAAAATAGAGAAGGGTCATGGAATAGCCCTTCTAATGTGAATGTTTCCCAAGAACCTGATTCAATATCATGGGTACGGAAGATGTAGGTTTTTTGGGTGGTGTACGAAAATGTAGCCACATAAAAGCTTTCATTATGATACCGAATACTGCTTGCCCAGGAACCCCTTCCATATTCATCTTTCCCGTTTTTTAACGTGTGGAAATCTGAATTCCCCAAAATATTATAGGCATAATTAACGATCTCCCAGGTCACCAAATCATTCGATCTCATAATGGGCACACCGGGATTCATATGCATGGTAGTACTGCTCATATAATAGGAATCATCAACCCTTATAACCGATGGATCGGGTACATCGGCCCAGATAACAGGATTCTCCAAGAATAGCTCTGAATATTGTGCATGCACCTTCCCCCCTGTTATGCACAACATCAAAACCAACAGGCAAATACTCAAAAAGCTTGGTATTAAACACTTATTCCATTTTTCTTCAAACACGAGTGCTCCATTTAATTGAGTGTTTGCGTGTACTATATTGTTATTCCTGCATTACCTTAACTACAACTTAGAAAAGCGCTTCTAAATTTGTTTGTTTTTTTAAGTGTATTAATTACATTTATTAAAAACAAGCAAACCTGCCATAAATTACCAGTTCGGTTGTTTGCCATTATTTTTTAATCAGTATTACTGTGGAGTCAAAAAATGAGAATACTCTTTACTATTATTATAATTGGTTTAATAACACTTCAACCGGAAGAAACCAGAGGTCAGTCACCTTCTTTCGAGACATTCGTAAACCCAGTAATTCCCGGTGATCATCCTGACCCAACTCTCACAAAAATAGATAACTATTTCTACACCTCCGGATCTTCTTTTAATCCAACTCCAAAAATCTATCGTTCAACAAATTTGGTGCACTGGGAAGTAATTGCACAACCCGTTACCTCAGAATGGAATACCTATGGCGATTCTCCCGGTGGGGGTGTTTGGGGTGGCCATACTGTTCGGTACAACAATAAATACTGGCATTTTTTCGGACGAGGTGGCGGCAACATGTATTTTGTGACGGCTAATCAGCCAACCGCATCATGGAGTGACCCTACCCGCGTAGAAGTACCCGCCGGTTTAAATAGCCATGGCGTAGATAATTCCCTTTTTATTGATGATGACACTGGCAAATGGTACATGCTTACTAAAGCGGGAGAAACAAATAATCACATTGTTGAACTTGGCGATGATGGCCAGCCTACTGGTGAGTTTTTAGACTTAACCTGGCTGAATCCTGAAGAAGAAGGCCTTCCCTATGGCTGGGCAGAAGGACCGGTTATGTGGAAATACAATGGAACTTATTACTACAGTTTTGCGCAGCATTTGGTAGGAGAACAGTACGTAATGAAAAGCGATACCCTTACTGATAACCCGGATGACTGGACCGTCATGGACGGCACAATGTTTTACGGAGGTCAGGCTACGTACAACCGACCCAACCACATTTCTCCGGCCGTGTTATTAGAAGACAGTACAAGTTGGGTAATTGGGCACAGCTATCACTCCAGTCAGTCCTGGAAAGCTCATGGGCGTCAGGGATTATTGATGCAGGTGACTTACGATGAAGAAGGCTGGCCGAGAATTCAGTACCCCTCAAACAATGCACAAACAGCACCGGCCCTTCCTAATAACACCCCATGGATGGTCCCTAAGTCCGATATGTTTAACTCTGCAAGATTAAGCCCTATGTGGTCTTTCCTAGGCTTTACACCTGAGGATTCATATTCTCTTTCTGAAAGAGCCGGCTGGCTTTACTTAACTCCTCACAATGGAGAAAATACGTTGATCCAAAATGATGGGGAACATCAATATGCATTGATTACCCGTGTTGATTTTGAGCCCGAAACAGTTTCAGACCAAGCTGGACTATGGATTTTTAACGGACCGGAAACACTTGCTGCAAAAGTGTACAGCACGGTTAATGCTGAAGGAGAAAATATTTTGGTGTTTAGCTTTGACGATACCTCCTACGAAGTACCCAACACCTTAGGGCAAACGGTATGGTTAAAATTAGTAAGAGATGACCATATGGTATCCGGTTATTATAGTACGGACGGTAGTTTGTGGACAGAAATTGGAGAACCCATAGATGCCGTTGCTATGGATCAGGAACAAACCCAATTCAATGATTTCACCGGAAATCAGCAAGGGATATTTATTGAAGGCAAAGAGGCTTACTTCGACTCATACATTTACAGAGATGCCTACAGCACGATTTCGGCAAAAAATCCTGCTAATAAATTTGGGGTAAGTCCATTCTCAACTTATTTAAGCTCCATCCATAACGATGACTGGGCCTTGTATGCAGGTGTTGAATTTGGTGATTCTGATGCGCCTTCAAACGACGGGGTTGACTATCAAAAATCCGTAAAAGAAATACAAGTTACAGCCGCAAGTGGCGGGGTTTCAGGCTCGGTAGAAGTATGGATAGATGCAATTGAAACCGGAGAACTTATTGGTACGGTTGAAATTGAAGACACAGGCGGTTTGACCGTGTACCACACATTTAATGCCTCTGTAATCGAAGTTTCTGGAAACCACGATGTGTACCTAAGATTTAAAGGAGAAACTGAAAATCAACTTTTCAGGATAGAAAGTTTAAGATTTTCAACAGAGATTACCACCTCTGCCGAAGAAGAAGTTGCACAGAGTCCAACCACATTTACGCTTTCACAAAACTATCCAAATCCCTTTAACCCGGTTACGCAAATTTCTTATAGCCTGCAGGAAGCTTCCGATGTAACCCTCACCATTTATGATATCACCGGGCGACAGGTACAAACGCTTATGAATAAGCGACAATCGGCAGGAAAGCATACCGTAAAATTTGACGCACAAAACTATCCGTCTGGCGTTTACTTGTATCGATTAGGGGCTGGATCGTTCAGTGATATAAAACGCATGGTGCTTATCAAGTAATAGAAAAAGAAAAAGGTGAGCCTGAATAGCTCACCTTTCTTTATCCGAATAGCTTGTTTGTTTATGAGAAGAATATATAGATAGCTCCAATAATGACTACAAGCAGTATAGAAAGACTGGTATCTACCCACGTATAACTTTCCCGGGATTTACGGCGATCCTCATCGGTAAGAGTTCCATAAGTAAGACCTGATATCTTTTTGTAAGAAGGTGGATCTGTCATGTAACTCACTGCAAACATCACGATGATGGAAGTGATAAAGATAATCAAGCTGTAATATTGAAAGAAAATATTGTTGACTACCCATAAAAACGTTCCCTCGGTATAACTAAATCCTTCGATAAGAGCTACCGGGGTATCTACAGCAAGCCGGAATATTCCAAGGGCAAAGCCAACAAACAAAGCCCCCAAAGCGCCTTCTTTATTCAGGCGTTTATTAAAAATCCCCAAAAAGAAAACTACAAAAATAGGCGGTGCCAGGTAAGATTGAACTCCTTGGAGATAATCATATAAACCACGACTACCCTGAATGACCGGGATCCACAACAACCCAATGATCACCATCACAACCGTTGCTAATCGTCCCATCCAAACTAAATGCTCTTCACTCGATTCGGGCTTATATTTTTTATAGAAGTCCATAGTGAATAGTGTTGAGGATGCATTAAACACTCCTGCCAATGAACTCATAAGGGCGGCTAATAATCCCGCCACAACAATTCCCCGAATACCAACCGGTAGAACGTGTGCAACCATTAGTGGAAAAGCTGCTTGTGCATTTTGAGTATTTACCCCTCCCTGCTCATTGATTAATTCTTGTTGAAAAATAGCCATCTGCCCAGATTCAGCTAAAGCATACGCAATAATTCCAGGAATAATGAAAATGAACACGGGTAAAAGTTTCAGAAAAGCTGCGGCAATAGTGCCTCGACGCCCTTCTCTCTCATTTGGCGCACCAAGTGCACGTTGCACAATATATTGGTCGGTGGTCCAGTACCAGAGTCCTACAATTGGAGCTGCAAATAACATTCCAAACCAAGGATAATTTGTATTGAAATACCAAGCCATTCGGTCTTCTTCGAGTACTGGAGCCCATGTACTTTCTATGCCCTCAGGAACCATTGGCTTCCAGAGGTCAAACATTTCAGGCCCAGCAATAGCATATAAGCTATCCCATCCACCAATAGCTTTTAGTCCGTAATAAAGAACTAAAACCGAACCAAACAGTAGTACAAGCGTTTGCAGAGCTTCAGTATAGGCTACTGCCCGCAATCCGCCAAGAATAGTGTAGGTACCGGTAAATACTATTACAAGAATAGAACCCAGCCAAAAACTGTTCATACCCCAAAGAGATAAATCCGGCAATAGTACACTAAAAACAATACCCCCGGCAAAAATACCCACAGCAATTTTTGTTAGCACGTAAGCAAAGAGAGAAATACCGGAAAGTACTGAACGAGCTAAAGGAGAAAACCGCTTTTCCAAAAATTCTGGCATCGTGAACACTTGAGACCGTATAAAAAATGGGAGCATAACCCATCCTAAAACAAGTAAACACCAAGCGTGTAATTCGTAGTGGGCCATTGCTACGCCATCGGTTGCGCCGGAGCCTGCAAGCCCAATAAGGTGTTCCGAACCGATATTAGAGGCGAAAATAGACGTTCCTACAATCATCCACCCTAAATGGCGGCCAGCCAAAAAGTAATCGGTTGGAGTATCTGTTTTTTGTTTGATAACCCACCAAGCTAAGGCGGTAATAATCATGAAATATAATCCAACTACGACCCAATCTAATACTTCTAATGTTCCCATTTTTCTTATTAATTGTTAAAATTCCCGCATTTATCTTGATTAATTCATTGATCAAAAAAAGCGATTTCGAAAATTTATTATTTATAACTGTTGCTGAATGTACTTCAAAATTTTTATAAATATTAGCCTCTCTTCTGTAGAGATAACTTAAAGCCCTTTAAAGTAAAATATGTGATAAAAAAAAATAACTCATCTGGTTATTTTTGTTTTTGGGCAAGTTTTGCTCAAAAAATAAATAAAAATTGCTCAATATTTTTTCATCTATTACTTCCATTTGATATATTGGTCCTAAACATGTAAGCGCTTTTATTTTAATTGTAGCCTAACAACCCAAAAAAGGAATAATAAGAATGTTGAAATTAAAGAATATTGCATTGGGTTTACTCACCCTCCTCATTAGTATAACTCAAATAAACGCTCAAGATGAATCTTCCAGACAAGAATATGGAAGAATTGAAGGCAAAATTACTGAAGTAGTTACCGGAGAAACTCTTATCGGAGTTAATGTAATGATTCAGGGAACTAGCCTTGGCGATGCCTCCAGTGTAGATGGTGAATACCTGATTAGACGGGTACCCGCGGGCCAACAAACCATTATCATTAGCTATATAGGCTATGAGTCCATCGAAGAAGTCGTTACTGTTGTAGGCGGCGAGACCTTAGAATACAATGTTGAATTAAGGCCAACCACACTTGAGGGTGAAGAAATTATTGTTAGCTCCCAAGCCTCAGGGCAAAAAAGCGCTATTAATGAACAAATTAGCGCGCGCTCCATTAAGAACGTAGTTTCCTCCGAAAAAATCCGGGAGTTACCTGACGCGAGCGCAGCAACAGCCCTTAGTCGTTTGCCTGGAATTTCTTTAGAAGGCGGTGATAAAGTGGTAATTCGTGGCGTTCAGGCAAAACAGAATGTAGTTATGGTGAATGGAATTAAGCTTCCATCCACTGATGCTAACAACCGCTCTACTAATCTTGGATTTATTTCTTCAAATATGCTTTCCGGTATTGAAGTAACCAAGGCATTGACACCCGAAATGGACGCAAGCGCAATTGGTGGTACCGTTAATCTAAAGCTTAAAGAGGCAGATGAAGGGCTTCATGGGGATGTTATGCTACAAGGCGATTATAATACACAGGATCGTACCGGTGAAAACTATCAGGTTTGGGCAAGCTTAAGTAATCGGTTCTTAGATAATAAATTAGGCGCATTTTTACAGGTTAATGCCCGCAGAGTTAATGGCGGTGGAGATATTGGCAGTGCCACATTTAACAGAGTAGGAAGGTTTTCAAATACAAATAAAGCTTATGGAGAGGCCGTTTACAGCCTAGATGAATTTACGTATTCCGATCAGGTAAGCATCACCGATGAACGTGGCGGAAGTTTGATACTTGACTTGAAATTACCAACTACTAAAATTGTACTTCAGAACACCGTTGCTCTTCGGGATAATGAATTTACAAGTCATCAGGATAGATTAGAGCTGCAAAACACGGTGCGTAGATACCGTTCTACAAGAGATATTAATAACAATATGCTGCTCATTAATGCTCTCCAAATTGAACAGGAATTAGGAGAAAGCTTATTGGATTTAGGAGTTTCCCGATCAATATCTGAAAGAAGAACAGATTTGTCTTGGGGAGGAAACGCAGACTTCAATTTTAAAAATCCTAATTTCAGTTTATCCAACCCAGCCTCACACCCTTTTTCTGCAGATTACAGGAATGTTGATGAAAGGCTATTTTTAACCCCTCAAGATGTTTTTGATCTTCAACTTAATAGTAATGACCCTGAAGTTGCTTCAATTTCAGAACTCGGAGAAACAACAGATACAGATTTTGACGAAGAAGTATTGACAGGTTTTTTGAACTTAGCTGTACCTGTAACTTTTTCAGATAAATTTTCAGGTGAGTTTAAAACAGGTGGTCAAATTTCCCATACAAGCCGTTGGAATGATCAAACAAGATATTATGCCCGCTTAGGTGAGATCAATAATAATGCCGGCGCTGCCGATTACATGGAAAGTATAGGTGCTGACCCTAATGTAAGATTACAATATCGTGACTGGTGGGATAGAGGCTACCTTGATGACAGAGGTCAATATTTCTTGGGTGGAAGCTATGATATGAGCACTGCGATTGATGCAGAAAAAATGGATCAATATTTTCGATTATCTCGCCCGGGATGGAGCCCTGGACTTCACGATGTAGATTCATGGACAAATGACTATGAAGGAACCGAAACAGTTACAGCAGGTTATGTACAAGCAGATTTTAACGTAGGTGAAAAACTATCCATCTTGACTGGTGCGCGCTACGAGCATTACAATATGGATTTTGATGCCAACTTTGTTTACGTAACACAATGGGTGGATGGATTAGGCAAAAACCTTGATACGCTAAATACCGCAAATAGATCAACCGGACATTGGTTTCCAAACCTCCAGCTACAGTACAAAGCAACCGATTGGTTTGATGCACGCTTTGCTTATACAGAATCTATTTCCCGGCCTGATTATAATTCAATCATTCCTCGAATTTATATTGATGCAAGAAATTATGGAGCGGCAGGGAATCCAAATTTAAAACCAACAACCTCACAGAATCTCGATCTGTACTTTTCTTTCTACAACAACAAAGTAGGTCTATTTACGATTGGAGCTTTCGGGAAAAAACTCGAAGACGTCTCCTACGGAATAAACAGGTATTACAAGCAACTTCCGGAAGGTACTTTCTTCCCCGACTCTGCAGATTTTGTATGGCTGGAAGAAAATGAAAACATCAGGCCTTTGTTTGGCACTTCGGACGTTACTACTACATTTAATAACCCAAATCCTGCTTACGTAGGAGGTCTTGAGTTTGACTGGCAAACTCATTTCTGGTACCTGCCCGAACCTTTAAGCTCATTAGTGCTGAATGTAAACTATACGAGAATATTTTCTAAAATGGACTACCCTCAGGCATTAGTTAAGGATTCGGTTGATAACAGTGGCCTTTTTCCGCAAACAGTAAATTATCAGGTTGACACTGTTAGAACGGCAAGGCTTATACAACAGGGTGAGCATATCGTCAATGTTGCCTTAGGTTATGACTACGAAGGATTTTCAGCCAGAATTTCATACAGATTACAAGGTAATGTCTTGACAGGTATAGGTGGAAGGCCTGAGGATGATAACTTCACCGGAAATCTACACAACTGGGATTTTACCATTCGCCAAAAATTACCCGTGGAAGGAATGAGTCTCTTTCTCAACGGAGTAAACATTACACACTCGCCGGTTAAAACATATCGCAAATTCAAGCGAGGCGATCCGAGTCAATCAGTACAAAGAAATTTAGCATCCATAGCTTACTACCCTCGCAGATTCCAAATGGGTGTTAGATATGGATTTTAAAAACACATACTTCAAATAAACAAAAATAAACAGGAGTACTTTATGAAAAAGTTAACGTTACTATTAATATGCATGGTTGGGAGTTTTTCGCTTTCCTATGCACAAACTATCGATGATTACATCACCGATCAGCGTGGTGATACATTGGTAGTGAAAGATTTTGCAGCGATGGATAATCAACCCAACGCGCTTGCAGATCTTGTTGAAATTGATACAGACGCGCCAGAAACGCGTGTGTATGAGCTGTCACAAGGTGGGTTCTACTTTCAGACCCGTCAAATCGCAGTATCTAACGACAGACCACTAAATGTTGCAGGGGCAGATCATACTCCCCATGTAGTGAGCACTTCTGAAACCAGGCCAGCAACCCTTGTTGGAACTCAGGTTGGTGATGCTGACTTAACCGGTGGCTTCTTTAGTTTTAATACCAATGTAACCGTTAAAAATATTATTGCAGGAGCTCACTCGACAAGTGAAGCTCAAGGTTGGACTTACTTTGATGCAACGGCATCCGGTAATACACTAACTTTAGATAATGTTTATATGGAGCATACCAACTGGGTTTTTGTTCAGTCTAATGATTGGCCAGATAACAGTATCCGAATTTCAAACAGCTATTTCGTTAACATGAACGGTAATGGTTGTAGAAGAAATGGTGGTGTGTACGACAACGTAAGTAACCCAACTGCTGAAATGTGGGTAGAAAACTCAACCCATGTTATGGCTGCCGGTATTGTTTACAAGTTTAGAGGTTTTCCTGTAAACAAAGTCGTATTTAATCATAATACGTTTGTAAATATTTCAAATGCCCCAATATCCTCAATGGGTTACCAAACAGACATGATTGTTACAAATAACCTGTTCGTAAATACTAACGTACAGGCTTATTACCCGGGACTAGATGTGGGAGAAACGGATCAGGATTTACTTCCTTCCGGTATCGTTAATATTGATACACTTTCTGCAACAAATAATTCTGTTGCCGCGACCTACCTACCAGAAGCTTTTCAAAATGCTGACCCTTCCGAATGGTCAGGCATGCGGAAAATTTTGGTTGACAAAAATGCAGCCTACTGGTCTCCAGAACTAAGTGACATCGTTGCACAAACAGAAGCCGCACATCCTGAGCATATTGACACGGTAGGTGGTGGAGCTGCTGCAGATGGGCTGATTAACTCTATGATGACCATGAATAGCAGAACTCAAGCTATGTTTGAAAATGATGACCAATGGCCTTACCTAACTAACGGTGACTGGCTTACTGGCGAAGACCCTGGTTTTACAGATGACTTCGGTTTACTGGACGAGTCTAGTACATTAGGTGATTTCATTGAATTTACTGTAGCTTCTCTGCCTGACGATAATGCATTAATTATCAGCGATATGAGAACGGAAGATAACCCATCAGAAGGAAACAGCTTTGCCATTTCTGACTGGCCTATTCCAGTTGATCTATCTTACTCTAACGCGACCTATCTAAGTGGTGGCTTAAACGGCTTACCGGTTGGTGACGTTAACTGGTTCCCTGCACAAAAAGCACAGTGGGTAGCCCAGCGAGATGCTGAATATGCTGAAATTGAAGCAGCTAAGAATGAGGGTCGCCTCTTAAATGTGTCTGCAGAAACATCACCTACAGCACCTACTTCTATTGAGTTGAATCAAAACTATCCTAACCCATTCAACCCAAGTACAAAAATTTCATTTGAGTTACCATCTACACAGCGTGTAACTCTGAAAATTTATGATATGTTAGGACGTGAAGTAGCAACCCTGATGAACAATCAACTTGCTACTGGTGGAGTAACAAATGTAAACTTCGACGCTAAAAACTTAGCAAGTGGAGTTTACATGTATGTACTTCGTGGAGAAAACTTCTCTGTGTCTAAAACCATGACGTTGATGAAATAAGAAGTTATCCAACTATATAATTACAAAAGCCTTGGTTATCTTAACCAAGGCTTTTTTTTAATGATAATTTTTTGAAATCGGAATAAGTTAGATGAAGATTAAAGGAATACAGATTGGGTTAATTCTTTTATTTTGCACCTTAGTAAACTGTAGCAATGAAACAACAAATTACGCTGCTCGCATTGATGGGGAATATGAAATTTCTAAACAAAAACTTGTAGAATATTATAATGACCTTTATTTCGAGAGAAGATTTCCTGATGCCGAATATAAAGGGTATGAGGAAGCTATGGATGAGATCGTTATCCGAAAGCTGAAACAAATCGACTTTGTTAAACGAGGCCTCAATAACAACCAGCAGTTAATGAGTAACATACAAAGAGTGATTAATGAAGAACTTTTGGTCCAATATTTTGATAAAGAGTATCTGGGACAATACATCACTGATGAGGTTGTTGAAGACTATTACCAAGGCCTGGGCCGGGAAGTCAACTATCAACAAATTGTATTGTACAAAAGGAATAGTAACAACATAGAAAGCCTTAAAGAAAAGGCTAACAACATTAGAGAAGAAGCCGTAAATAATTCCAGTTTTTTCGAACTCGTAAAACAATATTCGGAAGATGCTAAATCAGCTCAACAAGATGGTAAAATGCCTACCATGAAATGGCAAAAAGGGACCTCGACACCTACAAATCAAGTTATTTTCAGAATGCCCGAGGGCTCTATACAAGTACTCGAAAGTTCCACCCAACTACTTATAGTAAAAGTTAACAGTATAAATGAAGTTCAGCTGCGACCTCTTGAAGAAATTAGACCGGAAATTTTAGAGGCTTTAAGAGAAGTGTACTCACCTCGTTCTTTTGCAGATTATGATAGAGATAAAGCGGCTCTTCTCGACAAAAAAGAATATGTTTGGAATATCACTGCCTTGGAACAATTAGTTGAATGGGCAAAAATTGATGGCTTTTACCGTCAGAACAAATACAAACAAATAATACCCGCTTCTCTTGAAAGTGGTGATAACTTTGAAATCCTGACATATGAGAAAGGAACTATAGATCTTCAAAAATACCTGTATTTGCTTAATAATATCCTGCTTGTAGAAACATCATCTAATCCAACTAAAGATGACTTCAAAGAATTTATAGACGAAGCGTTACGTACCGAACTGATTGTTGAAAAAGCACGAGAACTAAACCTCGACGAAGGTATCCTCACACTAAATACCAAAAGCCCTGTAATTTTAGACGAATATGTTCGACTATACGATGAACAGTTTATCTTTTCTAAAATTCCTGAGACAAATGAAGCAAATTTTCAAACGTTTTATGAAAATACAAAGGATTCTTTATTCTATCAGCCAGACAAGGTAAACCTTCGGGTTAAAATTTTCGAAACGGAAGAAGAAGCACAGGAAATAGTGTCGGAAATTAATGAAGGCAAAGAGTTTGAGAATCTCTTCAGCGGCTGGGCTGTAAAAACTTATATCATCAATAAGAACGGGGAAACAGAGTCTTACCTCAGCAACGAGCCCAATTATTTTGGAGACGAAGCTTTCAAACTCTCTCAGGGAGAAACAGCAGGTCCTGTTGAATTTCAAGAAAACCAAGAGACCAAATTTGCGGTTATAAAAGCTCATAACGTTGAACAGGAAAAAATCCGTACTATGGATGAAATAAATCCGAGAATTTTAAACCGGATGTTCCGCAACTACTATTTCAACAAGTTCAGCAAAGAAGTTGCCTCCACTCTACGTAACTCATACAAAGTAGAGGTTAATGAACAGGCTTTAATTGAATTATCAGCAGCCAATTAATAGTAATGAAAAACCTGAATCAGACGCTACTTGTACTATTTCTAACCTCTGTATCAGTATTAAGTTTTGAGATTGTTGCCACTCGCATTTCCTCTGTAATATTTGTTAACAGTTATGGTTTTGTCATCCTTTCTCTTGCCGTTATGGGGCTGGCTGCCGGCGGCATTTTCGATTATTACCAAAGCAGAAATAGCTCCAACGATCATAAGGAACTGGTAAGCCTTTTAACGCCTGTCTTCCTTCATGCACTCAGCTGTATTCTCTTTGTGTTGATGGTTACACAGGCTGAGTTCATTACCTCCCCCTTTGTTTTTTTTGTATTTCTATTTTTTCCTTTCTTCTTCGCGGGGATATTTTATTCTCAGGCATTCACCATTTACTCCTCAGACAGCTTTAAAATTTACGCCTCAGACCTGATTGGAGCTGCTTTTGGCTCATTGCTGCCCCTGCTCATACTACCAAGTTCAGGACCCATAAACGGCATTTTAGGTATCAGCGTGATGCTCTTGGCAATCAGTGGCTTCCTGAAATATTTTGCCTCGTCCAGAATATGGGCTGGTGTAGGTTTTAGTTTTGGATTACTCGCTTGCCTGTCGATTACAATTCTCTTGCCAACCGATTACTTGGGGAAAATTCCTATCGGTGAATTTGAAGAGAAAGACTTTCACCATGTTTATGATGATCCTTCGATTCAATCAAAAATTGTGGATTCCCGTTGGAGCGTATTTGGCCGATCTGATTTAGTAGAGCATAGCCACCAAAATCGATTGAAACATATTTTTGTGGATGGAGCGGCCGGTTCCCAGATGTATAAATTTGGCGGGGATGTACAAAATCTGGATCCTGTTTTAAGTAGTATGCTTCTGCAGTTCACCAACTCAGTGCCTTTTCTGCTGTTAGATCAAAACCAAAAAAATACGATGTTGGTAATTGGACCCGGTGGCGGTAGGGAAGTTCTCACAGGATTAGTATCCGGGGTGGGTTCAATTACAGGGGTAGAAATAAACCGGGACTTTGTTGAAATAGTAAAAGGCCAATCAGCCTACAATGGAGGCTTATACACCAATTTCCCAAACGTAAATATTCAGGTTAAGGAAGGTCGCCAATATGTAAAAGAAACAACCCGCTCTTATGATCTGATTGTCATGGCACTGCCATCTACCCAACAGTTGCAAAGCATTGAAAGCTACGCATTGAGCGAAAATTACCTGCTCACAGTAGAATCACTATCAGACTACCTTGACATCCTTACCCCCGAGGGACAGCTCATTTTTACTGTCCATAACGACCTTGAGATGAGTAAACTCATAACCACAGCCCTAAAAGCTTTTGAGGAAAAAGGGATAGGCCGGCAGCAAGCATTAAACCATTTTCTTGCAGTAGAGCAACGGTACTCACCCACCCTTGTGATCAGCAAAGAACCCTACTCAAATGAACAGGTAAGTAGATATTTAAATTTTGCTCAGGGTTTACCCAGCCAGCTTCCGCCCATAACCTACCTGCCCCACAATTGGGGAAATTTACCCCAGACCCAAGCTAACACTTTGTTGGCGAATCTAAGCAATAGAAACCTCGAACTTGAATCGATTATAGATAACCAGACGTATGATATTGCCCCGGTTTATGATGACAATCCCTATTTCTATAATCTTGATAAAGGAATACCCGAAAACTTTTCTTTACTATTAAAAATAGTGATCGTCTTTAACCTCTTCATCATATTGATTCCCTATTACTTAGCAAAGAAAAAAGAAAGCAAAACAGACTTTTCCAAGCTAAGAAAAATGCTTTTTGTTTTTATTAGTTTAGGAGCCGGATTTATGTTTTTAGAACTCGCTCTTTTCCAAAAATTGATCTTGTATCTTGGTTCTCCCACCATATCACTTTCTATTCTTTTGTGTTCACTTTTAGTTGGAATGGGTTTAGGAAGTATCAGCGGAGATATATTTAAAGGCAAAGGTGCTTACCGAAAATTACTAAACTCCTCCATCGCTGTATTAGTTTGCGGGACTATTGCCATCATCATCTACCCCATAATTCTTGAAAGCCTTTTGGGACAAGACCGCATAATAAGAGCATTCATAACTTTTGTATTAATTTTACCTCTCGGGTTTGTGCTGGGAATTCCTTTTCCTACCTCTATTCGTATTCTGAAAATGCATCAACTCGACAAATATATTCCCTGGATGTATGGAGTGAATGGAGCTATGACTATTCTGGGATCTGTACTGACCATCGTTATTTCCATGCTTTATGGATTTACATACGCCTTCGCCACTGGCCTTTCTTTCTACGTGGTCATTGTGGCTATCCTTTTAAAGAGCACAAATAAAGCTTGATTTAAAAATTAGTTTTTTTATAAGGTCTTGATGATCTTTCACACTATTTAAACCTATCACTTTCAGATATCAAAATTATAGACATAAAAAAAGCTCTCTTTTTGGAGAGCTTTTTATTTAAAATTCAAATAAAGCTTATTACTGCCTAAATATATTGATTGATAATATTTTCAAACAATTCTTGCCTGCCGCTAATGGTTTTTGGCTCGCCGTTTTCAATCGCATATTCGCGAAGATCTTCCAGCGTCAGTTCTCCGTTTTCGAACGCCTTTCCTTTTCCGGAATCAAATGAAGAGTAACGCTCGGTACGTAGTTTTTTATAGTCTGATTTCGTAAGAATTTTATCAGCTATCAATAAACTCCGGGCAAAAACATCCATTGCACCAACGTGTGCAATAAAGAGATCTTCCAAATCGGTTGAATTCCTGCGACGCTTGGCATCAAAGTTAATTCCACCCGTTGTAAATCCGCCGGCTTCCAGAATCACCAATAGTTGCTGAACGGTCTCGTAGATATTTACAGGAAATTGATCGGTATCCCAACCATTTTGGTAATCACCGCGATTGGCGTCAATGCTTCCTAAAAGACCTGCATCGGCAGCTACTTGTAACTCATGCTGAAAGGTATGGCTTGCAAGGGTTGCGTGGTTAACCTCTATATTGATTTTGAAATCACCATCAAGTCCATAGTGACGTAGGAATCCAATAACCGTTGCCGTATCAAAATCATACTGATGCTTAGTCGGCTCCATCGGCTTTGGCTCTATGAGAAATGAACCTTCAAATCCATTTTTACGGCCATAATCACGAGCAAGCTCCAGAAACTTCGCTAAGTGATCCTGTTCTCTTTTCATCATGGTATTGAGCAGGCTCATGTATCCTTCACGTCCACCCCAGAAAACATAATTCTCGCCGCCTAACTCAATTGTCGCGTCTAAGGCATGCTTAACCTGTGAGGATGCGTAAGCAAGAACATCAAAATCAGGATTTGTTGAAGCTCCATTCATATATCTTGGGTGAGAGAACATGTTTGCTGTTCCCCATAATAACTTCACACCAGAAGCTTCTTGCTTTGACTTCGCATACTCAACCATAGTTTGAATACGCTTTTCACTTTCGGTGATGCTGCTATCCAGATCTACCACATCCACATCGTGGAAGCAGTAATAAGGAACGCCAAGTTTCGTGAAAAATTCAAAAGCAGCATCCATTTTTGCTTTTGCCGCCTCAACGGCATCGTTGCTTGTAGCCCAGGGATGATGATGCGTTGCTGCTCCAAAAGGATCGGTGCCATTATCACAAAAGGTATGCCAGTAAGCCACCGCAAAACGGAAATGCTCTTTCATGGTTTTACCGGCCACTTTTTTGCTTTCATCATAATATTTGAAAGCTAAAGGGTTATCTGATTCAGGTCCCTCATACTTTATTTGACCAACATTTTTGAAATATTCCTTATCTCCAATCAACGGTTTCATAAACTTACGTGTATAAATTAATATTAATTCTTTATCTCAGACAGCGACTGCTTGGTCTTCTGTTTGAATAATCTCATCAAGTGTGTTCTTCCAATCTGCATAAAGTGCTTTGTAAACCTTGACTTTATTTTCATCCGGTTTAATGACTTCAATTCTTTCCAGAGACTTAAAAGCCTCTTCTGCATTTTCATAAAACCCATCCCCTAAGGCAGCACCTCTTGCTGCACCGGCAGCTCCATCAGTATCATACAACTCAAGTGTTGTGTTTGTGACGTTCGCAAAAATTTGCCGGAAAGCACTGCTCAAGAATAAATTTGAATGCCCAACGCGAATGGTCTCAACGGGTACATCCATATCAGCTAACATTTCAAAGCCAATGTTAAGAGCATAAACAATTCCTTCTAATCCAGCCCTGATTATATGAGCCGAGTCATGCTGATTGAAATCCATGTTCAACAAGTGCGCTCCTACTACTTCATTTTCCAACACTCTCTCGGCTCCATTACCGAAAGGGAAAAACCGCACACCTTCAGCTCCTTCTTCAACCTGATCGGCAAGCTCATTCATTTGGTCGTAGGGTAAATTACTTTTTGATGTATTTAGCAGCTTTCGTAACCAGCTGTATAAAATACCCGTCCCGTTAATACAAATGAGGATTCCATTCCTTCTTTGTTCAACTGTATTATTGATGTGCAGAAACGTGTTTATGCGTGATTTTTTATCGTGCACATTTTTATCAGTGACAGCATAAATAACCCCGGATGTACCAGCGGTAGCCGCAACTTCTCCTGGATTTAAAACATTTAGTGAAAAAGCGTTATTGGGTTGATCTCCAGATCGATATGTGATCTTCACCTCTTCATTCAGCCCCAACTCTGCAGCAACTTCAGAGTTAATCAAGGCATTCCCGCCTATTGCAGGAACAGTATCAGGAATAACATGCTCCTCTAAACCAAGGTGACTTATAAGCTCATCATTTAGTTCTTGGTTTTCAAAGTCCCAAAAAACCCCTTCAGAAAATCCTGTTTCGGTAGTTGTAACTTTTCTACTGAGCTTCATTGCTATAAAATCACCGGGTAACATGAACTTATCCATCTTGCTAAAGATTTCAGGTTCATTTTCTTTCACCCAAGCCAATTTTGAAGCCGTAAAATTACCGGGCGAGTTTAGCAGATGATTGAGACAATAAGACTGCCCCAATGTTTCATACATCTTATTCCCTATTTCTACTGCACGGCTATCACACCAAATAATGGAGGGGCGCAAGACTTTTTGATTTTCGTCAACCATTACCAAGCCATGCATTTGGTAAGATATTCCAATGCCTTTAATTGCATCAGAATTTATATCCGGCTTTGAAAGTAACTTCTCGTAGGCTGTAAGAAAATTTTGCCACCAGACTTCAGGGTCTTGTTCTGCCCATCCCGGTTTAGGAGCATCAATTTTCATTTCTACTTCCGGATAGGTTACAGATGCGACAACTGATCCCAGTTCAGTACTTAATAACGATAATTTAATTGATGAGCTACCAAGGTCAATCCCCAAGTACATCCGATATTCCTATTTTAATTTAAAATTTACTCCAGAGCTCCGACAAACTATAATAAAACAAAGATACTAACCATTTTTTGTGCAGTATTAAACAACAATTTGCTCAAATTGACGCGCGAACAAAATTCCAACTTACTCGCCGTTTACTACCTTAAATAGTCTCTAAAAGCATTAATAAAAATAACGCCGAGTGAACAATCTATCTAAATAGTGGAAAAAAAGAAACCAATTGAGCAAAATTACCTTAATAAAAAGTCAATTTTGCTCACTTTCCTTAGGCTATAGCTTTAGATGCAACACGTATGCTTGACTGACGCACCTTTAATGATACCGGCACCAAACTTACAATACCTTGGTGGTTAACAGGTTTTTCTATGCGACTAAGCAAAGTGTCAATTGTATTCTCAGCAAGCCTGGTGTAATTGGTTTCAACTGAACTCAATTTTGGATAATGATTTTCGCACATTGGAAGATTGTCATAGCCCACAAGTGCAATATCATTCGGAAATTTATATCCTGCTTCTCGAGCAGTTTCCATAAACCCAAGCGCCATCGCGTCATTTGCAGTGAATATTGCTTCGGGTTTTTCTTCTAATTTTTCAAATGCGTGGAAGGCTTCAATTCCTGCATTTAATCTATAGTCTCCTTTATAATCCCAAACCAAACTCACATCATCTCGACTCTTAACAAAATCAGTGTAACCGTTAGTTCTGAACCGTGCTTCTGGCATCACATGTGGCCCTTCTATAATTCCCAGCTTTCGGTAGCCTTGCTCGTATAAATGCTTTGCAGCTAATATTGCCCCTTGGTATGCATCAAACGTGACCGTATCAAGAACAGAGTTGTCAATATTAGAACATGAGATAATTGGAAAGTCCTTGGGAGTGGCATGTAAAATATGCAAATACTGTTCTTCTTTCAGCTGAGGTACAAAAATCACTGCCGCTGAATACCCTAATAAGCGTAATTTTTCGATTAAAGATCCAACTGAGTCTATGTCGTGCGTTACACTAAAAAGACTAACTGTAATCCCCTTTTCCCGAGCAGCCTCGGTGAATCCATTAAAAAACGAGGCGTAAAATTCTCCGGAGTGAAACTGAGTGATCAGCGCAATATTTGGCGGCTGGTTTTTCGGAAGCTTTCTTCCGTTCGTAGGAAGCGGGTAGCCCAACTTATGAGCTGAAGCTAAAATTTTTCTTCTGTTTTTTTCAGAGATACGCCCCTCACCCCGAATGGCTCTGGAAATTGTTGATACAGAAAAACCTGTAGCTTCAGAAATATCTTTTAAAGTAACTTTCATTTTGTGCTTTTTACGTTGGGCAATATTTGCTCAAAAATAGTGTAAAATACAATGGATTAAAAAGTGCTTTTTTCACACTTATTACCATCTGCCGCAGTCTATATCTTCTATTCAGTGTTTTAATTATTATTTTTTAGGGAAAAATGAGCGTATTTATGAAAAAAATTACCAGTTAAACAGCGTGCCATCCTCTTTTCTATTCACCGGCAAATAAGCTCGTTCATATGGATATTTTGAGGCTTTTTCCTCATCAATGTCTACTCCCAACCCAGGTTTACCCTCTTCCAAATACATAAACCCATCTTTAAATTGATAACTGTTTGGGAATAATTCTTGAGTCAACCCATTGTGCGGCATGTATTCTTGGATGCCAAAATTATTTATCGATAAATCGAAATTTAGAGCAGCTGACATGGTAACTGGTGATAAATCTGTAGCACCATGAAAGCCCGTTCGTACATGATAGATCTCAGCAAATGAAGCAATTTTCTTCATATGTGAAATTCCACCGCCTCTTACTATCGATGTCCTCAAGTAATCAATAAGCATTTCTGAGATTAATAACTGAGCATCCCACACCGTATTAAATACTTCGCCAACGGCTAATGGTGTAGTAGTATGTTCCCGGATAATTCTAAAACTTTCCTGAAGTTCTGCCGGAGTACAATCTTCCATCCAAAACAGATGATAAGGCTCGAACTCTTTTCCGAGTCGGGCTGCTTCGATGGGCGTTAAACGGTGATGACAATCATGTAATAAATGAGGTTCATCTCCATAAGTATCTCTCAGTTCCTTGAATAACTTTGGGATGAAATTCAGATACTTTTCTGTGGACCATAAGCTTTCTTTAGGTAGATCACCTCTTACCGCAGGCTCATAATTATCTTTTGTTTTTGAGACACCGTAAGTGCTTTCAATACCCGGAATTCCACTTTGAGCTCTTACAGCTTTGTATCCCTTATCTAAGTGACGCCCAACTTCATCTATGGTCTCAGCAATATCTTTACCGTTAGCGTGGCCATACACCATAACCGCCTCTCGGGATTTTCCTCCCAACAAATTATAGACTGGAGTATCAAGCATTTTTCCTTTGATATCCCACAGCGCCATATCAACTGCTGCTATTGCAGACATCGTTACCGGACCTCTTCTCCAGTAAGCTCCTTTATAGAGGTACTGCCAGATATCCTCAATCCTTGATGGGTCTCGCCCTATTAAGCATGGTATAACATAGTCTTCCAGATAGGAAACAACAGCTTTTTCACGGCCATTTAGTGTGGCATCCCCAAGACCATAAACGCCTTGTTCTGTAAAAATTTTAAGTGTAACAAAGTTACGTCCGGGACTGCAAACAATTACTTTTGCTGACTCAATGGTTGTCATTATTTCCTATTCTTGACCTTTAAAATGATTATTAGCTACATCAATTAAAGCATGAAATGCCGGCTTTGGCTGATTATCGCGATCAAATAACAACGAATAGTTTACTCTTTCTACCGGCAAGTAGTTAAGCCAAGTACCATTATCAGAAACACCCCAAAATGTGACTCTGGTTATTACATCGCTGTGTTTGAGGTAAAGCTCAAAAAGGTCTTTGTGTACTTTCGTGAACTCTTCTTGAACATCTGCCGGCAAACCATCCCGGTAAATATCTGTATCAGATTTCATGATTTCATCTTCATTCCAGGTAGTTCGTAAGACGTTTAAATCCAGTTCGGTAATCATTACATCAATTCCAAGGGATGATAAATCAATGATAGATTTTTCTATCTCTGAATATTCAGGAAAGCTCCTTAAGCTAAAATGACTTTGCGATCCCACGCCGGTAACAGGCGCGCCTTCATCCAACATTTTTTGAAGGTGTTTTATGATGCCTGCTCTCTTTTCAGGATTCTCCATACTGTAATCATTATAGTATAACTGTGCATCCGGATCGGCTTCGTGGGCATATTCAAAAGCTTTCGAAATAAAATCCTCACCGATAATTTCATACCACCGAGATTCCCTGAAACTGCCATCACCATTAAAGGCTTCGTTGACTACATCCCATCCATAAATTTTACCTTTATAACGGCCTACAACAGTTTGGATATGATCTTTCATGCGCCTCAGCAATGCTTCGCGAGTAAGCTCGTTTCCATTTTCATCTTCAAAAACCCAATCCGGCACCTGACTATGCCAAACCAGCGTATGTGCGACGATTTGTTTGTTATTTTCCTCAGCAATTTCGACCAACCGATCAGCTGCCTTAAAATCATATACTCCGGGACTGGGATGAATTTCTTCCCACTTCATCACATTCTCTGGGGTAATTACATTGAAGTGCTTTATCCCTAATTCCAGTCCTTCTAAATCAGGTATAATTTCATTGGAATAAAAATAACCTCTTCGATCAGCACGAACCGTGTATTTGGTGAGCTCCGGTGCCGTTGCGAATATTTGAGCACGATTTAAAGCAGTTCCTATTAAAAAAGCATCTTCATAGGCTTCATATAGAGATGGGCTTTGTTCCTTTTCAGTACATGCTTGTAAATTTAACCCTATGAGAACGATGACGAGTATAAAACCGCTGTTAATTTTTTGGGTAAAAATCATATGTAGATAGTTTAGTGTTAATAGCTTTAGGTCTGAGGTAATTTTGCTTTACGCAGTTGAAGGTGCTGTGTCTAATTCTCCACGCCGAGCTTCGAGTTCAATTTCAATCTCTTCCATTTTTTCGCCATCGAGTGGGTAAAACATCATCAGCATGGCTCCTGCTATACCCGTAATCGCTGTAGCTACTCCCACTAAAAACGTGATACCAAAAATCGTTTCCTCAGTTTGCACCTCATTTGCCACAAACCCATAATATCCTAACATCCACCCAGTTAGAGCTCCACCTATTGCTACCCCCATTTTAAGAGCAAATAAGGAAGCGGCCATAATTAGTCCCGTAGCACGGCGTTTGAATTTCCACTCACCGAAATCGGCAGTGTCAGTATAAATAGCCCATTGTAAAACAGAAACCGGCCCAAAGAAAAATCCAGAGATTATATTACTTATGTAAATAAGGTCTGTTTGAGACTTATCCAGCAAAAACAGTGGTAAACAAAATATGGCACTAAGTGCTAACGTGCCTATGAAGGTCTTTTTCTTATCAAAAATCGAAGATAAAAATTTCGTGCATAACGCTCCTATCAATGTAGCTATAGCTCCAGCTGTAAGGAATGAGGATATACCGGGATTTATCCCAATCGCTTCCAGGAAGCCAACAGAATGCTCGCCCAGATAATAATCTACATAGTATGGAGTGCCTCCGCCTTTCATAACTACATACATTAATTGAAAGACTGTAGCTCCGGCAATCAGCAACCAGGGAAGATTATTCAATAAATCTTTACCATCTGTCTTGAAATCAATTTTGGTAGCCTTGGGTGATTCCACGCGTTCTTTTGTAGTGAAGAAGGTGAACAAAAATAATCCAGCGGCAGCAATTCCATACAGCCCCATCGTCCACATCCAACCTATTTGTTCGTTACCATTTCCAAAGAATTCAACCAGCGGTTCGGTTAGCCCAGTCACTACTAGCAGACCACAATAAGCAGCTACAAATCGGTAGGAAGATATCCCTGTTCTTTCAATAGAATTTGGGGTAATCACGCCCATCAATGCTGCATAAGGGACGTTAATAGCGGTGTACATAGCCATCATCAACGTATAGGTAATGTAAGCGTATACAATTTTTCCGGTATCCGTGAAGTCTGGCGTCACAAACATGAAGAACCCAACGATGGCAAAAGGAACAGCTAACCACAGCAAGTATGGACGAAACTTTCCATATTTTGATTGTGTCCGGTCAGATATCAACCCCATTACAGGATCCGTCACCGCATCAAATATTCTGGTGACCAAAAACATGGTTCCAGCTACACCGGCCGATATGCCGAATACATCGGTGTAGAAAAAGAGAAGATAGTTTACAAATGTTTGAAAGAATAGATTGGAAGCCCCATCACCCGCACTATATCCAACTTTTTCTAATACACTTATTTTAGCTCGTTCTTTTTTCATTCAACTTTTCTCGTGGGTTAGGTTAGGTAGATATTATTGTGATATTAGTTTGTGACTTTCAGAATGATTTCCTGAAGATCTTGCTCCTGTGATGAATTTCCAACCATCACTTTAAACGCTCCGGGTTCTACGGTATAGTTCATATTAATGTCATAGAATGCCAGAGATTTTGTGGTGATGGCAATTTCAACTGTTTTAGTTTCACCAGGTTGTAACCAAATTTTCTTAAAACCTTTAAGCTCTTTAACCGAGCGGGTTACCGTACTTACTACATCACGGATATACATTTGAACCACTTCGGCTCCGGCATATTTTCCATCGTTAGTTACGTCAATGGTCACTCTTGTACTGTCTGTTTTATTAATCGATGATTTGTTCAAACTCAGGTTATCAAATTTGAATGTCGTATAACTCAATCCAAAACCAAAAGGATAGAGTGGACTTACCTCATCAAATAAATAACCACGTCGTGCCGATGGTTTGTGATTATAATAAGAAGGAATGTGCCCTGCAGAGCGCGGAATTGAAATAGGAAGTTTACCGGATGGATTTACCTCCCCAAATAAAACATTAGCTACAGCAACACCCGTTTCTTGCCCCAGGTACCAACATTCTACAATAGATTGAATTTCTTCACTGACCTTATTCACTGACAAAGGTCGTCCGTTGAAAAGCAGAGCCGCCGTCGGAGTCCCCGTCTCAGCAATGGCCTGCACAAGTTCATCCTGTAAACCGATCATTTCAAGCGTGGTTCGGTCTCCCATATGATTTCGAGCCCAGGATTCCCGGGACGTTTGGTCATTTCCGCCAATAGCTAAAACTACAAAATCTGCTTTTTTAGCTACTTCAACAGCCTTTGATATACGTTTACGGTCTTCTTCCGGATCGCTGAGCAGTACTTCGTCTTTCTCCCAGCATCCTCCATCTTTAGTGATTTTACAGCCTTCACTAAACACTACTTCTACATCATCTCCAACCTTCTCTTTGATGCCTTCAAATACGGTGCTATTAAAGTTGGGCTTTCCGCTATATCCACCTAGTAAACTCCGATTACCATTAGGGCCAATAACTGCAATTTTCTTAATCTTGGTTTTATCTAAAGGAAGGAGATTCCCTTCGTTCTTAAGAAGTGTGATACTTTCCTCTGCTCCTCTTAAGGCAACCTTTCTGTTTTTCTCTGAACCAGATACTTTTTCTGCGTCTTCAGGATTCATATAAGGATCTTCAAAGAGTCCCATCTTGAATTTCCAGTATAGCAGGGGAGCGATAAGTTCATCCAGAATGGATTCTTTAAGTGTTCCCTCTTCTACCAATTCCTGAATATTAAGGTAACAATCAGGTTCCGGAAGCTCAATATTGACGCCTGCTTTTATAGCTAATTCCGCCGCCTGTTTTTTGTCTTTAGCGACCATATGAGAGTGCGTGTCAGGGCGATCATTCAATTCCCAAATTGCATAATAATCGGAGACTACAAATCCTTCAAATCCCCACTCATCCCGCAAAATATCCCGAAGAAGCCATGTACTTGCATGCGAGGGAACCCCATCAATTTCATTATAGGAAGCCATCACGCTAATAGCGCCCCCTTCATGTATTGCTTCTTTAAAGGGAAATAAAAAGGTTTCCCGCAATATGCGCTCCGATACATTTACCGGGGCGCAATTCATCCCTGACTCAGGCTCACCATGAGCTGCAAAATGCTTAAGCGTAGCTACAACATGCTTTTTATTATCAAATTCGCCATCTCCCTGAAAGCCTTTAACCGCTGCAACTCCCAGCTGTGACACCAAATAGGGGTCTTCACCAAAGGTTTCTTCTACTCGCCCCCACCGTGGGTCTCGGGCAACATCAACTACAGGAGTCAGTGCTTGATGGGCACCGCGAAGGCGAGCTTCTTCAGCAGTCATCGCGTAAAGCGCTTCCACAAGTTCGGGATTAAAAGTACCGCCCAATGCAATAGGCTGCGGAAAACTTGTAGCCCCATTAGAAGCTAATCCATGTAAACATTCCTCATGAAAAAACACGGGTATGCCGAGCCGGCTGTTTTCAATAAAAAACTTCTGAATTTGATTTGTGAGACGTACCGTAGCTCCTGCATTTTTACCAAAGCCTGCATGCTCCTGTGGATCTTTGCCCGCGTCACTGGGGCGGCCTACCTGACCGATGCCATGTCCGCCAGCAAAGTGTTTTTTGGCTTTATCGAGATCAAAATCTCCATTTTCATCCAACAGCTTTTCTGCTTTCTCATTCCACACACCCATCATTTGGGATGCTTTTTCACTTAAGGTCATCCGTGAAAGCAGGTCCTTAACACGTAAAGCAATGGGCTGAGAAGGATCTTTATACAAGGTTTCTTCCTGTGTTATTGTATCCTCCTGAGAATGAATGGTCTTTTTACTCATAACGTGTTCAAGTTCGCTAACAATTTACATGCTTCTTTGCAGTCTTTATTCTGCTTTTGCTATTTCTTTAAGAGTATCCACTACTTTCTTCGGATTTCCTTCACGGTCAAATAAAAGAGGGTAATTTGTTCTTCCCGGCATTGGCCATCCATTTTTCCATGAATCTCCATCAGTAACACCCCAAGTTGTTACACGGTTAATCACGTCAGAATGCTTATGAAATACTTCAAACAGCAATTTAAACTGGTCAGTCTGCTTCTGCACCATAGAGTCGGGTAAGCTTTCTGTGTATGGATTAAGTTCATCCCTCAGTTCTGCACGCCTGCTAATATCTGCTCCGGTATATTGGAATGGCGAAGGAAGCACATCAATATCTAATTCAGTAATGGCTACGATACCAAGTTCTCCAAACAAAGTGATACTCCGCTCCAGAGCCTCTTTGGTTGGATAATCGAGTCCATAATGTCCTTGCATTCCTATTCCTGTAACCCTAACTCCACTGTCCTGAACTTCTTTAACCCATTCAGCAGCTGCATCTGCTTTCTCCGGAAGGTGAAGGTTGTAGTCATTGTAATAAAGTTCAGCCTCAGGATCGGCCTCATGTGCAAACTGAAAAGCTTTTGCTATAAAATCTTTCCCTATGATTTTATACCAGGGAGACTCCCTTATGGTACCATCATCATTTACAGCCTCGTTCACAACGTCCCAACCATCAATTTTACCTTTGTATCTGCCAACTACAGTATAGATATGATCTTTCATACGAGCCAGCAGTTCTTCTCTGCTTAATGGATTTCCTTCTTTATCTTCAAAAACCCAATCGGGTGTTTGGCTGTGCCATACTAAAGTGTGACCGATGATAAACATATCATTTTGTACTCCGAATTCAACGTACTTATCAGCTTCTTCAAAGTTATAAGTACCCGGTTCCGGGTGAATGATCTCCCACTTTAAATCATTTTCTGGAGTAATTGAATTAAAGTGTTCTTTTAGGATAGGAAGGGCTCTAACATCTTGTCCTGAATATTGACTGGTATTTACAGCGGCACCTATATAAAAGTCATCTTTGTATGCATCCTTTAGTCCATCACTTTGTTGTTTCTGAGTACAGCCAATAGCTAATAATGAACCTAATAATAAGAGAATGAGATCACGCATAAATTTCCTTTGCTTTAGTAATACCTGGGGTCAGGTACATATTCTGTTTTTTCTAGTTTTTTGTAGTACTCCAAATCATGCTCGGGTTTTTCCAAACCTTCCGGTATTGGTTGATTTGAAAAAGTCTGGAAGTATAACACACATGAATTTCTCCATCGGGCGGCATCTTTTTCCTGGATTTTGAGAAGTGCTTTTACATGATTGAATCTCTTATCATCAATCAAGCCTTCTACGCTATTCCACTGCTCTTGCATCCATCGTACCGTATCTACACCGGCATAGTACTTATATACCAGTTCTTCCCAAAGATTTCTTCCCGAATCCATTTCGTAATCCCAACTAACGTGGTGGAACCACAATAAAAGATCTTCCGGAGTGGTTTCTATCTCACTAAACTGGCTTTGGAGTGGTTGATTATATTGCTCAATCGCATTAGACCCTGTTTCGGTTCTGTTGAAACCTAAGCCTTCTTCATCCGCCTTATGATAATATACAGCTGTCCAGTCTGGTCGAGGGAGATCAGAAGTCCAGGGTGCCGGCCCGTAGTGATGTCCCTGAGCATATAAATGTGTAAGTCCTAATGGAGATCTGTAATTCACACCGGCTTCTCTTGATTTCATCATAACATCTTTGATTGGTTCAACAAACTCTTCGTAATTAGTGAAGGTCATTTTGAGCCATTCATCTGCAATCTGATCAGCGCTTAGCGTGTAGTCCCAAGCTAATCTACCAAAGGCATACCAGCTCGATTGCACAAAGGGATGGCCTGTCCAGTTTCGGTCTGTTCCTAAATTCACCACTCCTGCAATTCCTGTATGCTCATAATCAAAAACTTCACCGGAAATCACATCACCTACGGTTGATCCTTCACCATTAGCATAAGTATCGGTATCTACAGCTTCTTCAAATAAGGTGCCCATATAGGCCAGGTGGTTTGCGAAACCAAAGTATTCTTGTGTTATCTGGAGCTCCAGCATGGTACTAGTTTCTTTCATAGCTCCAAATAGTGGCGAGAAGGGTTCTCTTGGCTGAAAATCAATAGGTCCATTTTTAACCTGTAGAATCACATTTTCATTGAACTTTCCATCAAGTGGAAGAAATTCATCGTAGGCTTCTCTAAATCGGTCCGTTTGTTCAGGGCTATAAACAAAAGCTCGCCAGATAACTACACCGTCATGTGGAGCCACTGCATCTGCCAATACATTCGCTCCCTCTGCATGATTCCGATTATACTTAAAGGGACCGGGCTGTCCTTCAGAATCTGCTTTGACGAGGAATCCTCCAAAGTCAGGAATTCGCTCATATATATTATTCGCTGTTTCTTTCCACCACGCTCTTACGTTTTCGTCCAGGGGATCAGCTGTGTCAAGACCGCCAATAGTAATCGGAGCCTGATAGTTAATCGAAAGAAAAACCTTTATCCCATAAGGTCGAAAAATATCTGCAAGTACTTTTACCTTATCCAAGAATTGATCAGTTAGGATGCGGGCATCAGCGTTTACGTTATTAAGAACGGTACCATTAATTCCCATGGAGGCATTGATACGGGCATAATCAGTATATTGAGGGTCTTTATATTCGGGAAGAGTTCCCCAGTCCCACAAAGAAAGGCCCGCATAACCTCTTTCAACGAGCCGGTTCAAGTTATCCCAATGGTTTAAAACCCTATGCTGAATCTTAGGAGCAGATACGATAGATACATTTTCAAAACTCTTATGTGTCTGGATCATTCTTAAAAGATGAAAAGTACCATACAAGGTCCCAATGTCAGAGTTTGCGGCTACTGCAATAGCCGTTTTGCCATTACTCTTAACAGTTCGAATTATAAATCCTTCATCACCAATCTTTGCTAAATCATTTTCTAAATCGGCGTTAGCTATGAATTCAGAGGTAGTAGGAGTTCCTATAATTAAATTTCTGCTACCTGTTATTGAAGATTTGAACTCGGTATTTCTTGCCAATAAACCGGACAAACCTCGTCCCAACTCTATGCTGACAGCTTTCATAGTCTGGCTTTCGCCTGTAACTATAATGTTCTTAAATAATGATCTGTATTCTTTTAATAATTCAGCAGACTCTACCTTATCGTATCTAAGCCAGGTTTCATAACCATCTTCTGCATGCAGATTACTAAATAGAGTCAACCCAATAGCTATCAGTAATAAAGTAAAGAGCCTTTTTGTATAGGATGAATTAAAAGCCAATTGAATTTCCTCCGTCTACAGGTAAATTTACACCCGTTACAAATTTTGCTGCGTCTGAAGCAAGATAAACAGCAGCCATCGCGACGTCATTTGCCTCTCCTAATTTCTTCATTGGTGTACGCTCTAAAACTCTGCGTTCACGGTCTGGGTCAGAATTAAAAGCTTTTCTAAGCATTGGTGAATCAATAAAACCTGGAGCAATTGCATTAACTCTTATTCCCTCAGGTGATAAATCAACGGCTAAAGATTTCGTCATTCCAAGTACCGCAGTTTTTGATGAGGTGTATGCAGTAACCATTGGAATACCATAAATAGCAGCCATTGAGGTTATATTAATAATGGATCCTCTTTTTCTCTTCTTCATTCCCTTCGCAACTTCTCTGGTTAACGAGAATAATCCATTTACATTAGTCTGAATTATATTTTGGAATTCGGCATCTGTAACATCAGTTAGTGGTTTTTTCATGTTTATACCGGCATTATTAACCAATATATCTATCTCTCCAAAATCAGACTCTACCTTCTCTACAAATGACGGTAATTCTTCTACAACAGAAACATCACTTACTATGTAGCTGACATTATCACCTAATTCATCCGATGCATCTTTAAGAGTTACTTCTGTCCTCCCTGTAATTATTACTTTAGCACCAGCCTCTACAAATGCTTTTGTGATACCAAAACCTAACCCTGTGCCACCACCCGTTACTATTGCCAATTTATTCTTAAGACTAAATAATGTTTCAGACATTGATAGTTATTATTTAAAAAGTGCTTTTATGATTAAAATTTTAATAATCTCTTCCAATCTATATTAATGACACATATTCCGAATCTAAAAAGAAATATTAACCCTTTATTATACTTCAATTTTAAACTCAACTCCACTTAGAATTTATGCGCAATTTTTGCTCAGCATTAAACAACTACTCCAACATATCTATTGATTAGTATACAATATATACTAATTATTCCGTGCATTGAATATATTTAAAAGGGTGTAATAATGAAAAAAGATGAGCAAAATATATTAACTAATTAAGCAATTTTTGTTCACTGTAGTATTAAATCAACTGTAGATAAGCTTTAATCAAAGACATAAAAAAACCCTACACCTGTTTAGGTGTAGGGTATATAAAAAAGGAAGAAGGCGACGACCTACTCTACCGCGTGTGCAGTACCATCGGCGCTGCAGGGCTTAACGTCCGTGTTCGGGATGGGAACGGGTGGAACCCCTGCGCTGGAGTCACCTTCAATAAATGTA
>Ga0306869_1000041_pt1 | contig 85451 bp, 71 predicted proteins | sample AntRauTorckE6833_FD_190421 | JGI IMG/M metagenome (GOLD analysis project Ga0306869, IMG submission 190421) | Saline lake microbial communities from Rauer Islands, Antarctica - Metagenome Torckler E6 #833 (v2) (version 2) | ecosystem: Environmental > Aquatic > Non-marine Saline and Alkaline >... | reverse complement strand
TTATACATTCGGATGATATCTGAATAGCTTAAATTTTCGAGTAGATTTCTTTCATTCAACCCATTTATATAATCCAAGGTAACCCCACCATTATACATTCCTATGATTGCTGAGTAGGAAAAAGAATCCAAATAGTCAGCATTCTTCAAATCCTGAATATAATCGGTTGGAACATCACCATTATATAATCCGATAATACCTGAATATGAAAAATCTTCTAATAAGTTATTGGCTTGTAGTTCATTCAGATAAGTAATGCTAACATCTGAATTATAGAAACCGATTATAGCCGAGTAGGAGAATTCATCCAGATATCCGGCTTCGCTCATGCCGTTTAAATAACTGGTAGGGACATCACTGTTATATAATCCAATAATACCGGAGTAAGAAAAATCATCCAACAGATTTATAGCACTAAGTCCGTCAAGATACTCTACCGGAACATTGCCGTTATAAAGACCGATGACAGCCGAATACGAAAAATCATCCTCCAAATAGCCGGCATCATTTAGTTGCTCAAGATATTCGATAGGAACTCCCGTTTGGTAAAGCGCCTGGTAACCAGAGTTTGAGAATAAATCGTTTAATCCTGCATTATTGATCTCAACTAAATAATCAGCAAAGCCGCCTTCAAAATTCAAATCAGGGATAGGCGGGATATCCGGAATATTAATTTCCGGGATGTTGATGTTTACATCAGGGGCTGGATTTATAAATACCTCAACATTATCCCCTCCAAAAACAGAAGCCCAAGCTTGAGAAGGGCTCCAATCATAATACCATAAATAAGAAGCTGTAAATACCAGGAAAATCAGAATCGCATTTTTAAAAGCAGAACCATCTTCCGGTTCTTCGGATATAGCATCAAAGGAAAGCTCGCCTTCTTCTTCGCTTTTTTCACGAATGTATTCATCTAGGTCAAAATTCGGATCGTTGGGGGTGTTTTTATATTTAGTGCTCATTGTTGTCGAATATTTGTATCAATCGCCATTTTCTCGCTGGTAAAGATCTACGATATCGAGAAAGTTAAGATCTTCATAGAGTCCTTGTTTTTTAAGTTGATCAAGAAACTCAATGGTTACCCCGTTTTGGTGAAAGTTGGTTATATAAACAAAGGAGAGGTCCTCAAGATAACCCGCCTCATTTAGCTTTATGAGGTAATCGGTTGGGACATTATTCTGATAGAAATTGGTTACATCTACAAATGATAATTCTTCATAAACACCTGCATCTTGGAGACTTTCGAGATAGCTTGAAGGAATTTGGTTCTGGTAGTAATTGATGATGTAAACAAAAGAAAGGTCTTCAAGAAAGCCGGCATTTTGCAGCTGGTCAAGATAAGCTATTGGCACATTCCCATCATAAAGCTGACGAGCAGTGAAACTGGAAATTTCATCTCCCAGATAACCCTTATCGCGAAGTGCCGTCAAGTACTCAGTAATAGAAATATCCAAGCTAGAAGAGGGTGGAGCTGGTGGCGCATTTATGCCGGGGAGTGAGGGTACTTCAGGTATAGCAGGAACATTAATTTCGACTTGATCTGTGATGGGAACTCCAGAAACTACTTGCGAGGTATTGTCATCTCCACCAAAAACGAAGGTCCATGCTTCTGACCCGCTCCAGTTGTTGAACCATAAAAAAGCAGCTGCAAAAACCAGAAATATCAGTATTGCATTTTTAAATTGGGATCGGTCTTCTTCCTTAGGTTCGGCCGCAAATAGTTCTTCATTCTGGCTTTTCTGATTTATGTATTCATCCAGATCAAAGTCGGGATCATTTTCTGCATTGGGGTGACGGTCTAAATCGTTTGAGAAAGAGCGTGATTTATTCTGTTCTTTTTTTGCCATAATAATAGAATGTTTATCTGTGGACGAGCTGAAAGCAGTAAATGTTTCAATAACAAGTAAAAAACATCAGAAGTAACCAACCACTTGTTACCAAGGCAGATTGTCTAAGTCTACATTCCCACCGGTTATAATGATGCCGACTTTTTTGCCTTTAACATCTACTTTGCCATCAAATACAGCTGCAACGGGAACTGCACAGGAAGACTCAATAATCATATTCATGCGTTCCCAAATGTAACGCATGGCCTCAACGATAGAATCTTCAGGTACGGTGACAATATCATCCACGTATTCCTGAATCAGGGTGAAGGGGAGTTCCCCTAGTGAAGTACGCAATCCGTCTGCAATGGTATCCGGATTTTTAACAGGGATAAGCTCGCCTTTCTTAAAAGACCGGTAGGCATCATCTGCATTAGCAGGTTCAGTGCCAATGACTTTAATTTCCGGCTTGATTGATTTTGCAGCTAATGCAGTTCCGCTCAGTAGTCCACCTCCGCCAACCGGGGCCAAGATGATATCTAATTCCGGATGTTCTTTCAGTAATTCTATAGCTGCGGTTCCTTGTCCGGCAATAATGCGGGCATCATTGTAAGGATGAATAAAAGTAGCTCCGGTTTTCTCAACTACCTTTTCCAAAGTTGTTTCCCTTGCATCAAGTGTTGATTCACAAAAGGTAACTTCGGCTCCATAGCCTTTCACAGCTTTTACTTTAACTTTAGGAGCATTTTCAGGCATTACTACATAAGCCGGAATACCTCTTAACTTTGCAGCCAATGCAACTGCCTGAGCATGGTTGCCGGAGGAATGGGTGGCTACCCCATTTGATGCTTCTTCATCCGTTAAAGAAAAAATGGCATTAGAGCCTCCGCGGAATTTAAAAGCACCGACTTTCTGAAAGTTCTCACACTTAAAGAAGATGTTCCCGCCCACTTTTTCATTGACCTGAGTGCTATTTAAAACAGGGGTGATATGGGCATATTCCTGGATTCTTTCATGTGCTTTCTGAATGTCAGAAAAGGTAGGGGGAGTCAAAATAGAATTCATGGCTATTACTTAATGACTTGTTTGATGCCTTCAAGCAGAGACTTCCACCAGTAGGCAAAAATAGATTTTTCTTTATCTCTGGGAAATGAAATGATGCCTACTCGGGGTTTGTCTCCAAGGTTGTTAGACTTGATGACAAAGGTGTTGGCGATGAAGTCACCGGCCCATTGCTTCAGCCCTTTCTTTTGTGGGTTATCTTTATTCAGAAAAGAAACCTTCAGGTCTCTGTATAAGAGAGTAACCTCTCCGGATGAAGCGCTGGAGTTGAGTTCCAGGTTTGCACTTAAACTTTCAATGAATCCGTCTTCAACTTCAACAAAAGCGACATTATTAAGCATGTTACTGGCGTCTTTAGGATCAAAACTATCCAGACGTAAACGAACAGTATGGGAGTTGAGGTTGTCAAAGATGGCGTAACCAACATCGATGGTGAGTGGTGAAGTATTCATGAACATGGCGTCAATGTCGAGCCTTAATGAATCTTCATAAAATTCCGGGTGACTTTTCGTTCTAAGGTTAGTAATAGTCGCGTTGATATCATTAAAAGAAATGCTTCCCGGTTCTTCAGAAGGAGGTTTATGTTCTTGGTAGGTAATATCAGTATCTGAAATTTTTATGGTATTCAGCCCAAAAGAAAAATCAGTGGCTGTAGCCAATTCATTCAACAAGGGCTTTACACTATAACCGGCTGGCCGCTCTTTCTGTTTATCCCTAAAGACTTCCATTTGAACTCCTGTAATCTGCATGGAATCAATTTCGAGCTGGTTTGAAGCAAGGGAATCAAGCGTAAACCCAATAAGCTCAAGTTCAAGAATAATTAGGTCAATACGATCAATCTGTCGGTCTAAGATTTCTGAAAACCGATATTTTTGTACTACAGGAGTAAGGGCCACATTCTCCAAAGAGATGTATTCCGATTTCCTTTCAAAGTGAAAATCACCGACAGTGAATTGATATAATTTCTTTTCCATTGACCATTTTATGCCTGAACCGTTGATGGTCAGGTTGTCCATGAAGATAAGTTCTGAACCATCCAGTAATTCATTTACATCCACATCTTGAGCTCTTAGTGAAAGGTCGGCAACCGTAACCAATTCTTCGCCATTCTGCCGCACCAGCTTTCCCGATCCATTATTAATAATCAGGTTGAATGTTGAAATCCTTTCTGATATTTCCTCAGCTTCATCACCATTTGATCGGCTAAAAGCATTTGATGAAAAGTCCCTAGTAAAAACTTCCACGTTCGGTTTATCGATTACTATAGATTTAAACTTTGGGAAAGACCTGTTCAGCAGGCTAAACCATTGAATACCGTTAATTGAAATAGTCTGTGCAGAAATTTTCCGAATATGAGGTGAGGCGCTGTCCGGCTTTACAATCACCGAATCTACAGAAATGGAACGGGCAAAAATTCCAATATCAAAAGTAGAGTAATCAAGCGTGTAATCCTGATCCGTTTGTTTTCTAAACTCCTCAGTAAGTGCTTTCTTGAGAGGTTCATTCAAAAATATAGGGGCAATAACAGCAATACTGCCAACCAAAACAAGAACCGTGATAACAATTATTAAAAAAACTTTTAGTGTTTTTTTCATATCTAAAAATTGATATAAATCCTCTAAATGCAAAAACCTTTATTGTTAAATAATTTACACTATTTTGGTGCGCATTAACCGCTAAACATATTCACTTAATCTATCCCAATGAAAAAATTAGTTACGCTCTTCGCTTTTTTATTGATGGCGACATCCGCCTTTGCACAGTATGAATTTGCCTTCGAACGTTTCCAGTTTCACGCTGACCTTAATTATGATTCCGAGATCACTTCACCGGCCGAGTATTTGGGCTATGAACTTGGAAAAGAATACACCTTTCATCATAAAGTGATGGATTACTTCAAGCAGCTGGACGAGGAATCCGATAAGCTGACTTTTCATAAATATGCTACTACCTATGAAGGACGTGATTTATACTATGCGGTAATCAGCTCGGAGGAGAACCAAGGGAATATTGAGACTATCCGACAAGCAAACTTGTCACTGGCTAATAATCCTGAATCAACAGCAATTGATGATAAACCGGTGGTGGTTTGGCTGAGTTATAATGTTCACGGGAATGAGCCTTCCAGTAGTGAGGCGGCTATGCAAACGGCATATCGCTTAGTAGCAGGTGCAGATCAGGAGACGGCAAACTGGCTGGATAATGCAGTAGTTGTTATTGACCCGATGATGAACCCGGACGGTAGAGATCGATATGTGTATTGGTACAAATCATCTCGTGCCAATATTTTAAACACTGATGCCAATGATCTGGAGCATGATGAAATTTGGCCGGGCGGACGAACCAATCACTATTGGTTTGATCTGAATCGGGATTGGGTGTGGCTGGTTCATCCTGAATCGCAGGGAAGAATTGATGCCTATCAAGAATGGATGCCACAAGTGCATATGGATTTTCACGAGCAGGGTTTTAATAACAACTATTTTGCAATGCCGGGCACTACCCCAAGAAATCTTGAATTACCTGCTGAATATGATAAATGGGCGGATGCCTTTGGCCGGGGCTTAATTGAGGAATTTGATAAGGCGCATGTTAACTATGCCACTCGAGAAGCTTTTGATTTCTTCTACCCCGGATATGGTTCTTCTTATCCAAGTGTGATGGGTGGAATTGGAATGCTAGCCGAACAGGGCGGGCATAGCAGAGGAGGTCGTGCCGTAGAAACCGATGATGAGTATATATTGACCCTACGTCAACGTGTTTTTGATCACTACACGAATGGAGTTTCTATTGTTAAAACTGCCTCTGAGAATAAAGAAGGGCTGCTTAGTTATTTTAAGAACTCAGTTTCTGCAGCTTCTCAAAAGGGAAATACCAAAGCATACATTCTGCCGAATGATGAAAATGACTACACTTATCAGGTGGTCAATATGTTGATGAAACATGGGGTTAAGGTAGAACGTGCTACTCAAGACTTTACGCAAAGAGATTCCTATAGCTACTGGGACGGCAGTTCATCAAACCGTAGTTTCGAAACCGGTGATTTTATCATCAAAACCGATCAGTCTAAGCATTTATTCATCAACACGCTGTTCAGAAAGCAGATGGAAATCGAAGATTCTGTGATGTACGATATGGCAACCTGGTCGGTGCCGCTGGCCTATAACCTTGATGCTGCATGGACAACCAGAAATGTTGGTGCTTCTACAGAGAAGGTTACTGAGGATATGGCCTATAAATCAGGCCTTGAAAACGCTGGAGCACAGTATGCCTATGTCATTGACTGGGAGCAGCGTCACGCACCTAAAGCATTAGCTAAACTCTGGGATATGGGCTATAAAGTTCGAAGCGCAGGGCGAACTTTTAGCAATGGAGAGAAAATGTATTCGGAAGGTTCGCTGATTGTTTTGATCGGCCGAAACTTTGAAAAACGCGATCAAATAGCAGCAGATATGCAAATGCTTGCTGATGAAGCCAGTGTAGTAGTAGAAGGCTTTGAGAGTGGCCGAATGAATACGGGCATGGATTTAGCCTCCAGCGACTCACAACCCGTTGACAAGCCAAATGTAGCCTTGATGGTCGATTCTCCGTTCAGTTCCTATACAGCCGGTCAGCTTTGGTTCCTGTTTGATCAGTGGACGGAATTGGGGATCAGCAGAATCAGGTCAGGTAGTTTCTCAAGCAGTGATCTCGAAAATTATGATGTGATTCTGATGCCCGGTGCCTGGGGTGGATTAAGTGGCGTTTGGAATGAAACAGAAATTGAGTCCCTAAAAACTTGGGTACGAAATGGCGGTGTACTTATTGGTACGGAAGGAAGTGGAAGCTGGCTTACTAAGGGCGAGTCTGGATTTACCGGTGTAGAATTAATGGAAGATGAAGAGGAGGACAGTGCCGAAGTTGATCCTCAAGCTTATACCAAATATGCTGATCGTGAGGATGTATTTGGCCTTGAGCGAATTCCGGGGTCTGCTTTCAAAGGAAGGCTAGATACTACGAATCCACTTGCATTTGGAATGAAAGAAAAAATCTACTCTCTTAAGTTTGGGGATGATGGAATGGTGCCAAATACCGATTTCCAAACCGTTGGATACTATGTGAAAGATGCTGATGATGTATTGGCTTCCGGTTATTCATCTGCTGAGAATAAAGAGAAAGCGGCGGGGATGGCTTTTGCAGCCGTTCATACTATGGGAAGCGGAAAAGTGGTGTTATTACTGGATAACACACAGTATCGGATGTTCTGGGTAGGTCCAAGCCGCATGGTACAAAATGCAGTAATGTTAATGCCTGGATTTTGAGTAAAATAACTAGATAAAATAAAAGCCCATAAGGTTAATCTTATGGGCTTTTTTTAGTGCTATTATTTAATCAATAACATTTTCTTGATTGATGTTACATTGCCCGAAGTCATTCGATAGAAGTAAAGACCTGAGGGAACATTTGAAGCATCCCAAGTAATAGAATGCGATCCAGGCGTGAATCGAGAATCGGCTAATGTCGCTACTTTTTGACCTAAAGCATTGAATATATCTAATGAAACATGAGCAGCTTCCGGAAGACCAAATTCAATATTAGTTGTAGGGTTAAAAGGGTTAGGATAGTTTTGAAGAAGTTTAACCTCAGTTGGTAAATCATTTTCTTCATCAATACTGCTAGTTATAGCACCATCTGCATAGAAGTAAATATTATCAATATAAACTTCACTAAGTCCACCTGAAGTTAGAAATAGAAGTTGTGAAAGGTTTTTTCGAGTCGTTAGATTAACAAAATCATCAATCGGCAAGTCAAAGCTTATCCATTCATTACTAACTAATGAAGGAGTAGAATTTTGATCGAAGATTATGTCAGATTCAACATCATCTCCGCCACTCCATCTTCCATTTGCTCCAAAATCAACCAGTCTAACAGTAAATTTAACAGATGAAGTAGTTGGCTGTTGGGTCATTAAATCAAATCTGAAATGCGTAAAATTTGTAGCATCGATTTGTTGGGATATGAACTCAATACCTGCAAAATTGAGATTTGAATAAAACTTCACATCGTCACCTTCGATTAAAATATCTTCAAGATCAGCTTGATCCCAACTGGCCGACCAAGTATCTACTGTAGCGTTTGTATAGGCATTACTAAATAATGAAATAACTTTTGTTGAATCGTGAATAGGGGTTGGAGCAGCCGTTAAGCCAGAATTATTTCCAAAGTAGAAATTGTCGAAATATATTGTTCCATTACCTACAATCTTAATTTGGAAGACTTCAGATAGATTTACAACATCAGAAAATTCTGAAAGTCGTATATCTATGCTTTGCCATTCATTTCTTTTTACGGAAACCTGAAATGGAGTTTCTTGTGGTCCGGGACTTATTAAATAAACTTCCAACTGAGTGGCATCTTCAGACCAATAATCAAGATGAAACCAACCCATTTCACTAACATCTAATGTTTCACCTAATTCTGTTCCTTGAAAATCAAGATCTTCATATAGAAGTGTACTATTATCAGCAATTGATACAATAGATGTAATAGTAGCTTGATCCCAAAAAGGATTGAAATTAGTTCCTTCAATATCAGTATATGTATCACTAAAAATTGAGATTACACTTTCAGGATCTAAATTAGGAACTGGAGCAGGAAGGGATGGGCCACTAGGCACAGGACTATCACCTGAAAAGTAAAGATTATCGATAAATACAGTTCCATTTCCAACGAATTTAATTTTAGAAATAGTAAATAAATCTACTACATCTGAAAATGCTGTAAGTGGAATTTCAATACTTTGCCATGCGTCAGTGGTAATTGTGAAATCAAATTTCTCTTCAGATTCGTCTTCACTTATTAAATAAACAGCTAATTCGGTAGAGTTTTCTGTCCAATAATCTACATGGAAGGTTGATCTTGAAGAAACATTTTGAACGGTTTCAAAAATGGTAGATTGAAAATCTAAACTATCATACTTAAGAGTATTATTACCTTGAATAACTTCAATACTTGTAATAGTTGACTGACCTTCATCTACATTAAAAGTTGGATTTACGGCACTTGGATATGTATCACTAAAAATGGAAATAACGTTTTCTGAATCATTAGTTGGAGCAGGAGCAGATACCATGTTTTCGGAAGGAGCAGTACTATAAGAACTGAGACTTCTTGCAGGCACGTTCATAGTAAATCCATCAGAAAAAGTAATCATTTGTTCTATTGGATTAGCATTAAAAGCTACATAAGTAGTATCATCAGATTGATTAACAAAAACAGAGTAGGTGGGAACATCGGCAGTCACTTCTGTATTGTAATGTCCTAATTCTTTCATGTTAAATAACCAATGAAGTGTATGAGCTCTGGTTTCACCATCAAATGGATCGTAATTCTGATCTGCATTGTAATAGGAGAGTGCTAGGTCAGCATCCGACATCGATAAATATTGCCAAAAAACATCTTTCCAGTGAATAGGTTGACCACCTCTTTCAGCAATCATCTCATTATAATTTTCTATGATGTAATCAGGGTTTTTACCTAGGTAAAATGATCCTGCGTTAATCGGTAGAAAATTTATTCCATGAATAAATTCAGGATCGGAACCAAACCAAGTAGTATGATCTCCACCATTTCCCCATACTCTACCCAGAGCCTTATATGGAAAACTTTCTGGGAAGACTTCATTATCTATATCGAACCAATATTGATCTATAGCTTCATTCTCATTAGCATATAAAAATATTCCCAAATCTCGAATTTCTTGCTGTCCTGTAATTTCACCCCATAAAAAAGCAGCTGTCGCAAAATTCATAGACTCTGAACTTGATTCCTGATTATTGCCAGATCGAGTCCAGTTAAAATTATAATCACCATGTCCAGAAGCCCAAGCATGCCCAGCATATGCATCAAAATTTCGTAGGAAAGGGAATAACTCATCTTCATGGTTCCAATTATTGGCATCTCGGATGAGTAAGTTTACCATTCCTCCCCAATTTTCTTGAGAAGCCCATATGCTGTCATATTGAGCGATGGTTGCAGCGGCCTTTATTGCATAAGCAGAATGAAAATGATGGTCGTTAATTTCCGAAGCTGAACCATGATTACCGGGATATCCTATTAAGGTATTCCAAGTATCATTATAGTAATATTGTTGATCTCCTCCAGCAGTGAACCAAGTTTCGAGACGTAATTTAAGTTCATTCAATAAATAATCGCGTTCACTTATGGCACCCAATTGATCGGCAATATGAACTACTTCTATAAATCGGCCCATTTGTTTTCCATTATCATAGGTGTCATCTACTGGAAGGCTCTCACTTGCAACCTGTTGTACAAACTCGAGTAATTGAATTCTATCGTAATTTCCTGCATCAGGCAGTGATGGGAGAATCCCAGAAAATCGTGTTGTCGTGGAAAATGAATTACCTTCAAATACTTTCATTTCACCACGAGGTGAGACGTAGGTATAATTTGTAAGAACATCAGAAGTATTTATCCATTGATGTCTGTATAGTGCAGTTAACGTCTCATCAATATTCCCGATAGCAGAATCTCTCAGTACAGTTTCATATGTGAACGTACTCGTTAAATTCGCACTTAACTCATTATATTCCCAAGAAACAACGCTATTTGTTACTTGTGCATAGGCATGTTTCCTATAAAATTCTAGCGTTTCGGTTGTAGCGTCTGGTAACACTGCCACAGATAGGAAACCTTTGCCATTTAAAGACGATGTAAGTGTTTGAGTACCGGACCAAGTTGACCCCGTGGGTGCAAATAATGCATAATGGACTCCATCAATCGTAAGACCAATTACCTCATCTACATTATGCCAAATCGAAAAGTTTGAACTTGAAGTAATCTCGATATCACCACCAGTGACATCAAAGAAACTGTACGGTAAACCATGTCCTGTCGTTGCTATTAGAGTTGCATTTTCAAATTCCATTTTTGCAGAAAACGTCCAATCTCCATATGCATACGTTGAAGTTCGGTTTGATGTAATTCCTGCAATACTAATTTCAATATTATTTGGAGCAGAGAAAGTATAAAAATCGCCGGAGGAGGTATTAGTATTTAAATAACCAATTTTAAACCCACTCTGCGATGATTCCAATTCAAGCGGATGTACTATAGTCTGATTTAAGTGATTACTTCCTGAATAAGGGTAAATCAGATTACTCCAATAGTCATTGGTTTGAATCAATTGATTAAATTCTGAAGAAACTTTAGGTGTGGCCGATTGACCGTCTGCCAACTTAGGTACATTTCTACCTGCTGGTAGTGTTGTAGTGTAACTTCCTTGTCCTACTGTAACAGTTTGGGAAAAAGCATTAGTTGATAGAAAAGTAAATACTAAAAGATATAGTAATACTTTTAGGTGAATTAATTTCAATAACTTAGGCATTTTAATTTTATTTCAGAAGGTTAGGGGGTGTTTAAACCAAACTAGCTAGTAGAATATTAGAAGAAGGGTAAAAAATGATTTGTTATAAATTAATTAACAGAAATAAATTTTAATGGGCAAGGGCTTAAAGATAGATTGTGATCTCTTTATAGAAACACTAATATATTTCAATAGTTTGACACTACCATAAAACCAAGAGTCGTCGTATAGCATCTCTATGACATCAGAACGACGATAAGTTGATTGTAGAGCTTTACCAGATTTAGTTTCTATTTGAAGTTCCCAATGATTGAGTGCTCGTACTTTTACAATTATTTTATCAGGGCGGACATCCAATCGGTAAATCTTCCCAAGTGGTTATCTCAGCTTCATTCACTAATTTTGAAATGGCTAATATCTCATTAAAAGAAATACTAGGAATAGAAGAAACTCTAGTCATGGATTTAGGTTGAATCCATGCTATATGCTTTTTGAGTTGAAGAAAGAATCCTTTATTAAGTACTACTAGAAACGGAACTGCAATAATTATTGATCACCAGCGGCGAATCTTCCGTGAATGCCAAGCCACGTTAGTATTAAGAATTTTAAGGATTGATTTTAGAAGCGATATCTAAATCCAAGTGAACTATCAAGAGAAAACGACAATGGATCAGTAAGTACTAAATAAGGTCCTACATCCATATAAATTTCAATTGGGGTACTATCAATTTTATATTCAATACCAAAGGGAACACGTAGAGCCACAGATACATCTGATGAAGTCGCAAAATTGAAGGCTAAACCACCACCGAAATAGGGGTGAAGCTGTCCCGAGCCAATATTAATATTTTCGTTATCTCGATAAAGAGTATAATTGGTTTCTAAAATTGCATTATTAAACCCATCAGATAAGAAAAATCCAAAAGCTCCAGTAATTGCAGATTTTTCATTAATAGAAATTTTATAGGATAATCCCACAGGGGAGATAAGTTCGCCACCAATCCCAAGTTTTTCTTGAGCAAAACTGTTCAAACTAGTAAGTGAAACTATTGATAGAACTACTATTGAGAATGTAAGTTTTTTCATTAGATAGATAGATAATTAATAATCTAGACCAGGTTGAGTAATTTCGAAATCCTCTGCTGCTTTAGCGGCTTCTACCATTTCGGCAACCTCTTTCAGCAATTCTTTAGCGTCATACACAATCCCATCCTTGATGGTATAGCGTACACCGCCTCTACGCACCGGCTGATTATCTTCATTCACGTAAATAGCTCCGGTACCATATAGCACTTTCAGGTTTTCCATTGGATTGGCATCTACAATAACCATGTCTGCAAGTTTCCCAATCTCAATAGTACCCAATTGATCATCTACTCCTAAAACTTCGGCTCCTTTTAGAGAGGCTGACTGGAATATTTCTAAAGGATGGAATCCGGCTTCACGGAAGAGTTCCATTTCCTGAATATATCCGAATCCGTACAGTTTATAGATATAGCCGGCATCAGAACCAAGGGTAACGCGACCGCCTTTATTTTTATACTCGTTGATAAACTGCATCCAAAGGCTGAAGTTTTCTTTCCACGCGATTTCCTGCTCTGTTCCCCATTCAATCCAATATGACCCATGAGAGATGCGACTGGGAGCGTAGAATTCCCAAAGAGAAGGGATGGTATATTTTTCATGCCATTCAGCTCGGCGCTGAGCACTTAAGTCTCTGTTGGCCTCATAAATGGTGAAGGTAGGGTTGAGGGTGAAATCAAGCTCAAGCATCTCATCCATAACTGCTTCCCACTTTTCTGACCCGGGATCAGCTGCTTGTTTCCAAAGGTTTCCGGCTTCTTCAAAACGATGTTGTTCATCGTTGTAGTTATAGTCTAATGGGTAATCCTGAATAATTCGGTCTTCAAACATAGCCTCCGGCAACCCATACCAGTGGGTCAAAGAGGTAAGGCCAAGCTGGGCTGATTTCAAAGCATCATTGTAAACTACCCGGGTTTGGGCGTGGTGAGTCATAGTTCCAATGCCGAGCTTATTGGCTTCATCAATAGCTGCGGTGTAGATAGCAGGCTGAGCTCCGAAAAATTTAATTCCGTCAGCTCCTTTTTTGTGAATCATTTGAACCCATTTTCGGGCTTGTTCAGGAGTTGTAATTGGTCCGTCATGATCCATTCCAAAACCAATCCATGCTGAAATACGAGGAGCGGTAATTTCATTATTGGCACTCATCTTTTTGTGGCGAAGCGTCCAGTCCATCCCATTAAAAGAACCGGGTTCCCGAATGGTAGTTATCCCATGAGCAAGCCACAGCTTATATACATATTCAGGTGTCGTGCCCTGAGCTCCGCCACCGGTATGAGCGTGCATATCAAAGAAGCCGGGGAGCAGGTACATGCCTTCAGCGTCAATTACCTGAGTATTTTCATCCGCTTTGGGACGGCGGTTTTCATTGATGGGTAAGTTCGGATATCCTACGGTTTGAATAGATGCAATTTTATTACCCTCAACAACTATATCGACCGGTCCTGTTGCCGGGGATCCGGTTCCATCAATCAAATTCACTCCGCGAATAATTAAACGTTCGTAGGGACCTTCACCATCTGTACGTTTGGGTGCATCAGACATTTGAGCCTGAACCGTGAAGGTTGCAAAGGTGAGGATTAATAAAAGGGCGTTTATAATTTTCATAGCTGGATAGATAAGGTTGAGAAGATGGGATGAATGTACTACAAAGAAACAATCATCACCGTAAAAATAAGTTAGATTAGTAAAGAGCCTTCGTGTTTAAGAAGCCATTCTTTGCGTTCAAGTCCACCGGCATAACCTGTGAGTTTATTATCTGCACCTATTACACGGTGGCAAGGAATAACGATGGCGATAGGATTTTTGCCATTGGCTTTTCCAACTGCTTGTGATGCTTTTTCGTCACCAAGCTTCTTTGCTATTTTTCCATAGGAGGTGGTGCTTCCTTGGGGTATTTCCAGCAATTGCTTCCAAACTCTTTGTTCAAAATCGGTTCCCTGCGGCTGGAGATCAAGTTGAAAAACTGATCGGTTTTCTTCAAAATACTCGCGGAGTTGAGTTTTGGCAGATTCGGTGTGAACATCAGGATCTTCAGGCCCATCAAACTCCATGAATTTAATTTCAGTAATTCCATCTCCATTAGAGAGAATTCGGAGTACTCCGATAGGTGATTCTAAAAAGCTAACGTAAGTCACAAAGGTTATTTTGGTGAGTGGTCAGCGGGAGAATATCGACTCATTTTGTTTTATCAAAATCGGAAAGCAGAAATTTTTATAAGTATAAAAATGCTGTTTTAAGTACTGATTTGAGGCTTTTATTAAAAGAGAAAATTTATTTAAAAAAAAGTGTAACAAATCCGTTTGGCTGAACTCTTGAGTGTAGCTTAAAGGTGAGATTAATGTTTATACCCTAACAGTTAGTCAAAATTTCTACTCCTTAAAGCTGAAACCTAAAGCTAAAACCCTGAGATTGAACCTCTCAGGGTTTTTTTATTTAAACAATTTTTTTAGAAGTATACCCGGTAAAGTAAACTCACATTTATGCCCGGTTGTGGCCGTAAATCCTTAATGCGCGAGAGGTGATTGTAATATTCCTGGTTCAGGAGGTTATTTACATTCAGTGAAAATGTATGGAGCAGTTTCTGGCTTTCTAACCGATACTGAGAAAAGGCATCAACTAATGTATAACTCTCAGTTGGAGTTTCGAACTCACCCGTTCGGTCTTGCTTAGCTGAATATCGAACACGGGTACCCAACTCAAAACCACCCTTGGCGAATTTCAGGGAAGTTTTTGTTTTAAAAGGAGGGATTTGGGGGAGAGGTCTGGAATTTTTATCTATTCCTGAATTCGCTTGTTCCTCTTTAGAAATAGTTCGTTCTGCAAGGGTATAGCTCATCGAAATATCAAAAACGAAATGTTTTAAGAACTGAAGTTCACCGGAAAATTCTGCTCCATAAAGTTCAGCTTCTGTTCCCACAAACTGATAATCTTGAAGCGAAGGTCGCTGAGAATTTTGCCTCCCGGTATTTTGGGCATATAAATAATTACTGAATCCGTTATGAAAAAGGGTGAAATCTGCATTCAAGATGCTTCGATTGTATCGTATAAAGACTTCTTTCCCGAAAGCTCGCTCGGGATCTAAATCAGGATTTCCAATCTCAAAGGAATAAGATGCGAGATGAGGTCCTTCTGAATACAATTCTTCAAGTGAGGGTGCTCTAAAGGAATGAATAAAACTTCCCCCCACAGAAAAATCACCGCCTAACTGATAAATGGCAGCAAAAGAAGAAGCTAAGGCCGGAAAGGTTCGGTCCTTATAATAAGTCGAATCAATATTGCCGTTTTGAGCACCTATGGGGTAAAATAAACTCCTGTCGTTGGTAACATTTTTTACGAAATCAAAACGAAGTCCGGCTTCTATATGAAGCGCATCAAAATCAGCTTCTTCTATAATATAAGCCCCGGCTTTTATGCTTTGTGAAGGAGGGGTGCCGGCTCCAATAACCTGATAGTCCTCAAATTCAGCAGTTATACCAGCAGATCCGCGTTCAAAAATCCCAATTTCACGGTGCTTAGTTCTGAGGCTGAGATTTGTGGTAAGTAAATCAAACTCGGTTCCTACAACCTGCTGTCCCTGCGAATTTCGTCCTTCAATTTCTTTATGATTGTAATCTTTAAAGGAAAGTTCGGCTTCAACTACTTTGAAGAGGATATTTTCCAGGATAATTTCAGATTTGGCATCATATTGCCATTTATGCATTTCGATGTCTACTCCATTGGGGTGACCATTTGGATCGGGTGGAATCCCATAATTACTACGGTATAACGTCCCGGATGCTCCAATATAACCCCATGGCTGAATATAGCTAAGCCCTATACCATCATTGGTTGTTTGGAAAAAGGTATTTTGAGTAGGTCCAATAGGAGTTCGAATATCATTAGCCAGTCGTCCGCTGAGATCCACTTGAACAGCCAAATCTTTGTAAGGAGCCTGTACACTCAAAGCACCAGAACCACCTCTATTTACAGTTTCTCCACTCAACGATAGAGAGCCATTTACTTTGCTCGGTAAAGAAGTTGATATCTGGTTTTTAACAATGTTAATCACTCCTCCAATTGCATTAGAACCATAAGCTAAGGCAGCGGGTCCGCGGGCAATTTCAATTTCATCAGCAGAGGATGGGTCTGTTGTGACGGCATGATCAGAAGACTGAGCTGAAATATCTCCGGTACTCATCCCATCCTGTAGAATAACGACACGTTCATCCCCAAGTCCCCGAATAACGGGACGGCCGGGAGCAGAACCATTTGTACGTTGGTCAAAACCGGGAATGTTGGAAAGTGTCTGTGAAAGTGTAGATCCAAGATTCCGTCTCAAATCACTTCCGAAAATATTCTTAGAGGCATGTTCTAAGCCCGAGCCATTCAACTCCTCTTGTGCCCCCACAACTTCGATAGATTGTGTACTTAAAACAGTTGCGTTGAGAAGAACTTCGAGTTCAAGTGGAGCATCTTCTATTACAATGGTACGTGATTGTGTGCGAAACCCAATTCGGTGAGTGGTTAAAGTGAAAGTCCCTCTCGGTATATTCTTAATTTCAAATTCTCCATCCGCATTTGATGTGACGGTTCGGTTTAACTCTTCAATATGAAGGTAAGCAAAAGGAATCGGCTCTGATGTTTCAGCATCAACCACAATACCACGAACTGAAAAACTATTACTCTGGCCAATAGCTGGTGATTGACCGACTATTGAAACCAGAAGTAAGAGTATTAATTGGAGTAAGTTCTTCAATTAATTAATTGCCAGAAGTTATGTTGACTGAGACCGTTGCAGGTCCGAACTCTGCAGCTCCAACATGAAGCAGTTCAAAGCTAAAAGAAGCTTCACCGGCTCCATCACCTGTTAGTGTGAAGAGAAATGGTTCTTCTGAATTTTCCTGAGCTAAAGAAATACTTCCGGTACCATCAGTTGTAGTAAACTGAAGGCTATGTTCAGATTTATCGGGAGTGAAGATATCTTCTTCCTCATCGATAAAAGCGATACGTAAATTAGCCGATTGATTAGCTTCGATGCTTATAACAGCTTCTGAATCATCGCTAAGGATTTTTGAAACCACCATATTCTCGCCTTCAAAAACGACAAAACCAATAGGCTCATGTTCTTCCTCCTCTGACGAAGTGGAGTTGGAGCAAGCAGTCAAAAGTCCTGCGAATAATAATAGTGCAAATACGGTTTTAGCCTTGGATAAAAGAAATTCTTTTTTCATGATTCTTTGATTAAATAAATGATAAATAGTTATGATTGACCTGAATGTTCAGGCCGATATTGAAAAGGACTTTATTTAAATCAAAGCTGGCGGGGCGCGGCCAAGGAGAGGAGTATGGAATTCTTCAGCGATCAAGAGTTCTTGTACAGCTACAAGTGTTTCCTGATATTCTAAGACTTTAGTGAAATCAACAGATTTTGCTGTATCTGTGTATGTAATAACGGTGCAAATTGGACATATCGGGTCACTTTCCGCATAATGTTGCTCATTGGCATGGTGCAGACATTCCAAACCTTCGCTGTGATAATGAGCCATTGAGCCCAATATACCCATGACAGCAATTGCGAGAAAAATAACTGATATGTAATTTCTAAATCTACTCAATTAGATATATCGTATAATCTGGTAAGAATTTGAATGCTAATATCATCAAAATTAGGCGAATTGCCATACCTTAATATCAATCTGTTACACATTTTAAACTATATATATGATGGCAGAGTTTCTTGAACTAACAAAAGAATGGTTTTTAAGTCTTGGAGAAAATTATGGAGTCAACCCCATTATTTTTGGAAGTATATATGTAGGAGCTATTCCATTTTTTACCCTAAGTATTGGCTGGTTGGTTAAGAATTACCGAAAGGATAAGCCTATCGTGCTTCCGGCTATCAGCGCTACCTTCTTTTTTATATCTGCCTATTTATACCTGATCATAGCCGGAGAAAATGTGCCGTTGTGGGTGTATGGTGTCGTTGTATTGATGGTGATTTATGGAGCTTATACTACAGTCAGGAAAGTCAGATCAAAAATTGAGAACCTCGAGGATAGCTAATAACTGCTGATCTCAATCTTCTTCAAACGCATCCTGTTGCATAAGCACTTCTCCGAATGAGATCTCTTCCCCGGCCAATACCATGATCGTTGTCGGAAGCCCATTTATACGATTTTGTATGGTTTCATAATACTCAGTGAAATTTTCATCAGGCTCAGCCATTCCTATGAAGATCAGATCGGCATCTCCGGAAGAATGGTGCAAAACTTCATCGAATGTTCGGCCATTTGAAACAATTACTTCTGCTTTTGCTCCAGTTCTGAGCTTGTTGATGACTCTGTTAATATAATGTTGAGCATCATTGGCTGCCTGTTCATTATGTACCATCATTTTGATTCGAACCTCCCCACCAGAGATCGATTCGTTTTCGTTCTCCGAATATATCCTCTTTATTATCGTGGAAGATCAAAAGATTTCTGTTCCAATCATACCGACATTACCCACACCTCAGCCAAAGCGAAGGTACATGATCACTCCTAAAATGGTAAGAATGGAAGGGGTGAAAAGGTCTCCAAATGTACCTAATCCACCTTTTTTTGGAGTAACGACAAATTCTTGACCGGACGCTTTACTTTTAAACGAGTTCTTCATTTAGCAAGTTGGTTTAATGCGGTGGGTAGATTTTGCTTTTTAAAGGTAAGGTCAACTTTCTTTACAATGTCTCTTGATGATGGGTAAAATTTATATGGATGGGAGCCCTGTTGATCTTACACGTAAATTAGGGATTTATTCCCATTTCATGGCTTTGTGCACATTTAGCTACAGAAAGTTAAAATCAAAATTCAAACTAAAAAAGAAATCGTATGGAGAATCTTTAGGGGCACGGTTATTGCATTCCGCTCAGAAGTATCCATAACTGAAAGCATGGAGAAAAGCGCTTTTCCAAGCTACATAAATACTTCATATAAATTTAGGATACTAGAAGCGTTCGGTTCTAAATATTAAAAATGCAGAGAGGTTTTGTTATGGTTCTTCCGGAAAAATTTGTTTATAGCTTTGGTAAACACATCACTGATGGAAACAGAAGTATGAAAAGTTTGTTAGGTGGAAAAGGGGCAAACCTGGCAGAAATGAGTACGATAAAAATCCCGGTTCCACCTGGATTTACTATTTCAACTGAGGCCTGTAAAAGAACGATCGACAATCAAATGAACTGGCCTGAGCAGCTTTTTGAGCAAGTTAATGATGGCGTAAAGCAAGTTGAGGCTGAAATGGGACTAAAGCTGGGAGATGAAGAAGACCCGCTGCTTATCTCAGTCCGATCGGGTGCGGCAGTTTCAATGCCAGGGATGATGGATACCATTTTGAACCTTGGGATCAATGATAAAGTAGTGGAGGCCATCATCAAAAAGACGAATAACGAACGTTTTGCTTACGACAGCTACCGCCGTTTTATTGATATGTTTGGGGATGTGGTGATGGGAGTTAGTCACGAACATTTTGAAGAGGCTATTGAAAACCTTAAAACAGAAGTTGGGGTAAAACAGGATGTTGATCTGACCGCCGATCATCTTCGGGAACTTACTGACCGTTATAAAGCCATTTATCGAAAAGTTACAGGACATATGTTTCCGGATGATCCGATGGAGCAATTGAGATTTGCGATCAATGCGGTTTTTAATTCATGGAACAGTGCCAGGGCCATTAAATACCGGCAGATAAGTAATATCCATGGATTGATTGGTACGGCAGTAAATGTGCAGGCAATGGTTTTTGGAAATATGGGCGAAACTAGCGGTACCGGAGTTTGTTTCACCAGAAATCCTGCGAATGGAGAGCCTAAACTTTATGGTGAATTCCTGATCAACGCACAAGGTGAAGATGTGGTAGCTGGAATTAGAACTCCAAGCCCAATTGCAGAATTAGAGAAGAGATATCCTGAGATCTATAAAGAGCTGCTGGGTTATACCAGAAAACTGGAAGCTCACTATAAAAATATGCAGGATATCGAGTTTACCATTCAAGACGGGAAACTATTTATCCTGCAAACCCGAAGTGGTAAACGGACGGGAACGGCTGCAGTTAAAATTGCTGTAGACCTGGTCAATGAAGGAGTGTTATCCAAAAAAGAAGCCATTCGGGACCTGGTTGATCCTGAGCATATCGAGCAATTGCTTCATCCGCAGTTCAAGCACGATGAATCAAAGCAAAGTACCGTGCTTGGAAAAGGATTGCCTGCTTCTCCGGGTGCCGCAGTAGGAAAGGTTGTATTTGATTCCAATAAAGCAGAAGAATCAGAAGATCCGGTTATCTTGGTTCGTATTGAAACGAGTCCGGAAGATGTGGGAGGAATGTCCTCAGCGGAAGGTATATTAACTTCACGGGGCGGAATGACAAGCCACGCTGCTGTAGTAGCCCGCGGCTGGGGGAAACCTTGCGTAGCAGGCTGTGGCGATATCGTGATCAACTATAAGAATCAATCGTTCACAAATGGAGATGTTACGGTTAAAGAAGGCGATTGGATCTCATTAAATGGAAATACCGGTGAGGTTATTCTGGGCCAAAAAGAGTTAACGGAACCGGAATTTGGTAAGGAATACCACACGTTTATGAAATGGGTGGAAGCGGTTGAAGAGATGAAAGTCCGCGGCAATGCTGAAACTCCGGAAGATGCCACTGTAGCTAGATCATACGGAGCAGTAGGCATTGGTCTTGCCCGGACGGAACATATGTTCTTTAAGCCGGGGAGGGTCAATTTCATGCGAAAAATGATCATAGCAAATACCAAGAAAGAGCGGGTGGAAGCACTCAATAATCTGCTTCCATTCCAAAAACAAGATTTCATCGAGATCTTTGAAGTGATGGAAGGATTACCCGTAACCATCCGGTTGCTTGATCCGCCGCTTCATGAATTCCTTCCACAGGAAAAAGATGAGATCATAAAAGTAGCTGATGAACTCGGTGTGAGTTTTGAGGTGTTAGTAAACAAAGTGAATCAGCTTAAAGAGTTTAATCCGATGCTGGGCCACCGTGGCTGTCGGCTTGGAATTACTTACCCTGAGATCACCGAAATGCAAACCCGGGCTATCATAGAAGCTGCTATAGAACTGGTGAAGCAGGGAAAAGTGGTACTTCCTGAGATCATGATCCCACTTGTGGGAAGTATTGAGGAGTTCAGAAATCAGCGGGAGGTCGTTGACCGAATGGCCCATGAGATACTTTCAGAAGCAGATGAGACTGTGGATTATAAAGTAGGTACCATGATCGAGATTCCCCGGGCAGCTATATTGGCTGATCAAATTGCTGAAGAAGCTGACTTTTTCTCATTTGGAACAAATGATCTGACACAGCTGACTTATGGCTTTAGCCGGGATGACGCTGTTAAATTCCTCCCAGCCTATATAGAAAAAGGGATACTGAAAGAGGACCCTTTCCAGGTGCTGGATGTAGAAGGTGTCGGGCAATTTGTACAGGCCGGAACTCGACTCGGCCGTATGGTCAACCCAACTCTGAAGGTGGGTATCTGTGGTGAACATGGCGGTGATCCGTCTAGCATTAGTTTTGCCTTCGATACAGGTTTGGACTACGTCTCCTGTTCTCCTTTCCGGGTTCCGGTAGCGCATCTGGCTTCGGCACAGGCTGTGCTTAGAAAAAACAGGGAAGAAAGTCCCGATGAAGATGAAAAGTTAAATTCACTCTTAGCATAATCTGAACAATCAAAATAATCCAGTCATAGATCATTGGTTCTCAATGCTTACTTTCGGTTCAGCAAAAGTAATTAAAATGAAGTAAGTACTTAGATAGATAAAGCGTCACTATCTAAAAGGAGATATAGATTTATGGCTGGATATGATTTTGATATGATTGTGATTGGCGGTGGTGCAGCGGGTTTAACAGCCTCGGGGATAGCAGCTAATTTCGGGGCAAAAACGATGATGATTGAAGCCGACCGGCTAGGTGGAGACTGTACCTGGACCGGTTGTATTCCCTCCAAAACCTTGCTCAAAGCCGGCAAAGTGGCTCGACAAATAAAAGATGCCGGTAAGTACGGACTGATTGATGGGGAGCCAAATATAGACTTCAAAAAAGTAATGGCTCATGTGGATGATATTCGTAAAGAAGTGTATCACGATGCAGACCGCCCCGAAATATTTGAAGATATGGGCATTGAAGTTGTTAACGGAAAAGCATCCTTCAAAGATGATCATACTATAGATATTGAGCTCAGTGATGGAGGTTCTAGAACGGTATCATCCAAGTATTTTATTATTGCTACCGGCGCCAAAGCTTTTGTTCCTCCCATTGATGGCCTTGAAGATGTGGACTATCTGACCAATGAAAGTTTGTTTGAGATTGAAGATCTGCCGGAAGAATTATTGATTATCGGCGGTGGACCTATTGGCACTGAAATGTCTCAGGCTTTTGTGAATTTAGGATCAAAAGTTACCGTAATAGACATGGCCGACCGAATTATGATGAATGATGATCCGGAGCTTGTAGAAATCCTCCAAAATGAGTTGAAGAAACAGGGAGTGAAGTATGAGTTGGGCGCGTCAGTACAAAAATTGGAACAGGAAGGAGATCGTATTAAAGTTTACGTTGAGGTGGATGGGGTTGAAAAAGTGATTGAAGGTGATTCACTCCTGATGGCCACAGGGAGGCGTGCAAATACATCTTCACTTAATTTACAAGCTGCAGGAGTTGAAACCGAAAAGGGTAATGTGACGGTGAATGAATCTTGCAGAACCAACAAAAGACATATTTACGCAGCGGGGGATGTGACAGGACGTTATCAATTCACGCATATGAGTGATCACATGGCTAAAATTGCGGCTACGAAAGCACTCCTTAAAGTTGTACCGATGAAAATCGAAAAAAACCATGTGCCGTGGGTCACGTTTACCGATCCGGAATTGGCACATGTGGGGAAAACGGAGAAACAGCTCCAGGAAGAAGGAGTGAAGTATGAAATCTACCGTTTCCCTTATTCCAAAATTGATCGGGCCGTTGCAGAAGGAGATACGGTTGGGATGGTAAAAATCTTCGCAAAAAAACTTTCAGGTAAAATATTGGGTGCTACGGTAGTGGGAGCTCATGCCGGGGAATTTATTTCTGAATATGCGGTGGCGTTGAAAAATGGAGTTTCCCTTCGTGGTATTGCCGATACCATCCATCCCTATCCAAGTTGGGGATTAGGAGCCCGGCGTGCGGCTGACCAGTGGTACATCAAAAACCAAAGTGAATGGTCGGTGAAGCTCATTAAAACTATCTTTGGCTATAGGGGAGAAGTGCCGGATTATAGTGATAAGGATCGGGTAGTTTAGTTTCGTTATTGGGTGATTCGTTAGTCGTTTTTCGTTCCGACGCAGAGCGTCTGGAACGAGGTGGTGTAGGCTCAACTCAACTCAACTCAACTAAATCTCACCTCGCTCCGACGCTCTGCGTCGGAGCGGTAAATGACAAGCCCATATGGACTAAGCCGTAGCGGAATCAAAAAATAGATTGTAAGGAATAACTCTGCTACCGCTCTAACTAAGAAGAATGGGCAGAAGCAGATATAAAATATTAGATGAGCGTTATCCTTATTTAATAACCTCAACAGTTAGTGGCAGGCTTCCACTTTTTGCAATGCAAAGTATTCGTCAAATTTTGGTAGCAGGATTAAACTTTTTAATTTATAAAAGGAATATTTCAATTTTAGCTTATGTAATAATGCCTGATCACATCCATTTTATTGCTCAAGGAACTGATCTTGGAAAAAAGATTTCTAGTTTTAAATCTTATTCTGCAAGAAGGATGATTGATTTACTAAAGGAGGAAGGAGATAACCAATTGTTGAGGAAATTGAATGAGGCCAAACTTCCAACCCAAAAAGACAGGGAGCATCAGATTTGGACAGAGGGGTTTCATCCCAAGCAAATTTCTAATGCTGCTGTCATGGGGCAGAAGATTGAATACATCCATTACAATCCGGTTAAAGCTGGCTTGGTAGAACGAAAATCTGATTGGGTGTATTCTTCTTATGGGGATTACTTTGGATACTCGACGTGTTTAGTAGATGTGGAATTATTTCGAGGCTAATCGTTCGTTCCGACGCAGAGCGTCAGGAACGAGGGGTTGGATAGCTTAATATTTTTGTCAGAGTCCAGAATCTCAATCCAGCTCGCTACGACGCTCTGCGTCGTAGCGGAAAAGGTATAGGGAATCTGATCTACCTCGAAACGGCAAGTGCTATTTAGGAGGCCCCGCCTGAATATCTTCCAGCTTACTCATCGCGCGGTCTTTGAGATTGTTGAATTGATCTTCAGGGATAGAACCTGCCGTGTATTGGTGGTAGAGCCAGACTATGTAAGTAGCCATTACGTCTTCGTAGCAGTAATGCTCGATCAGGTCTAATTCACCGCGCTCAAACATGGCGAGTACTTCGTTGCCTTCGCCGGTTTGTTTAAAGGGAATGCCTATCAGCTGACCCAAATGTTTCAGCTTCGGCCAAGAGCTTGCTCCATAATTGCTGAATTCATCCACCAGATCAATATTGTGGCGACTGTAGCGGTATCGAATATCATAATCATGCATGCGGACCGGCATCTGCAGTCCGTGTTTCATTGCGCGATAAGTGAGTACAGGAATATCAAAGCCTTTGCCGTTGTGGTGAATTAGCCCAAAATCTTTATAGGTGCCGATTGCATTGAATATTTGTTTGAGGCCTTCTTTTTCGTCTTCACCACTCCAGGCTAGCTTTTGTTTGGGTCCGCCGGTATTTTCGATCCAAAGTCCCACCCAGGAAACCATTCGGTGATACATAGGAGGTAGAAAGCCCGACTTATTTCGCGCTAATTCCTCGCTGGCTTTTTCCAGCAATAGCTCTTGGTCGGATTCCTGATCGTTCAGTACTCGACGCACAAAATCGAAATCCGGGACGGTCTCTACATCAAAAATGAAAAACATATCGTAAGGTTTTAGGCGTTAGGTTTTAGGTGCAAGTAAGTCTTGAAGCAAGAACTACTAAAACCTTGCCCCTAAAACCTAACACCTTTTTTAAATTTCCCCGACAAGCGATTGCTGGAAAAGAGCTTCAATATCGGTTTTGGAATCGTAATGTGCTAATAAAAACATGAGCTTGGTCACAGCTGCTTCCAGCGTTAGATCATTCCCACTGATAGCTCCGTGCTCCAAAGCGGCCCGACCTGCTGAATATTGGCTTAGATCAACAGAATCATAATCGGCTTGCGATACAATGGCTACAACTACATCCTGTTCTTTGCACCGATCGAGAAATGGAAGTAGGCTCTTTTCACCTTTCACACAAAAATTTCCGCTGCCAAACGCTCTGAGAATCACCGCACGTATTTTACTGAGATCAAGTCCTTCTAAAAGCGCAGGGTTTAAATTGGGATGAGCCGTCAGTACAAAAACTTCGTCGGAATATTTAGCCTGATTCTCAAATTCACCTTCACCAAAAGAATCCTGAACCAGTGCTTCAATCTGAATGCCTATATCCGCAAGGGGAGAAAAGTTGGGTGAGCCAAAAGCATCAAAATCTCCAATGCTGAGTTTTGTAGATCTGTTTCCACGGTATAGAGCATCGTTAAAGCAGATTCCGACTTCCTTAAAATTCATGGTGGCGAGTTCAATCGCATTCACCAAATTCCGGCGGGCATCACTGCGGATGGTACTCATAGGCAACTGACTTCCGGTGAAAATCACAGGCTTGCCCAAATTCTTCAGGCCAAAACTCAGCGCAGAAGCGGAATAGGCCATGGTGTCGGTTCCGTGCAAAATTACAAAGCCATCGTAATTCCCGTAATTTTCTTCAATACAAGCAGCCAGTTCTATCCAGTGTGACGCATTCAAATCTGAACTGTCTTCAAAGAAAAGAGGGAGCGTGGTGATCTCAGCGATTTCGTTGAGTTCGGGAATTTCATCATACAATACCTTGGACCATTTCTCGGGGTTGAGTTGCACACCTTCGCCTTTTGCATTCATTGCGATGGTTCCGCCGGTCTGTATCAGTAGAATTTTTTTCATGTTGCTTATTACGTGACTCCGTTTATTTTTGATCTTCACATTCTATTCAAGAAGAATGAGTACTGTTCATTGATTTGATGGCGCAAAGTTGGTCGCGCTGATTTGACAAGTTAAAGCTGCTATCCATAAACATAGCAGGAAATTTGCCACTAAAGCACCAAAACACAAAAGTAAGTAATTATTTCGTGTTTTAGAGGTTTAGTGGCATTTGAAAAAAAGAGAACAAAAAGGAGTTGCTATGAAAGTTTATAATCCTACCCGAATCCGTAATGTTGTTCTGTTAGGCCATTCAGGCTCCGGAAAAACAACGTTAGCCGAAACGATGCTTTTCGAAGCCGGAGCAATTAACCGAAGAGGTTCAGTCGAAGAGAAAAATACGGTCTCTGATTATTATGCACTGGAACAGGAGAAAGGGAAATCCATTCATTCTTCTTTCTTAAATCTGGATTGGCGCGGTCATAAAATAAACTTAATCGATACTCCGGGAACTTCAGACTACATCGGAGAAGTTGCCGGTCCTTTGCGCATTGCTGATACCGCTATTTTCGTTTTGAACGCTGAACAAGGAGTAGAAACAGCAACCGATTCGCTCTGGAAAAATGTGCAGAAGTACAATGTGCCATCTATGTTTGTGGTGAATAAGCCCGATACTGATCAGTCTGATTTCTGGAAAACGGTCGAGGAAGCAAAAGAACATTTTGGGCGACAAGTAACCGTAGTTCAGTTTCCATTTAGTGAGGGACAGGATTTTCATGCAATTATCGATGTGTTAAGAATGACGATGTATGAATTTCCGAAAGAAGGAGGGAAGCCTGATAAGTTGCCGATTCCTGACTCACAAAAAGCAAGAGCTCAAAAGCTTCATCAAGAGTTGGTAGAAACTATTGCCGAGAACGATGAAACATTGATGGACATCTATTTTGAGCAAGGGGAACTCGATGAAGAGCAGATGCAAAAAGGACTTCATATCTCGTTGGTCAACGGTCAGGTCTTTCCGCTGTTTGTGAACTGTGCGTCCAAAAATATGGGAACAGGTCGTGTTATGGGATTTCTGGATGATGTGGCACCCAATCCAATGCAAGGAAATTCTCCTAAAACCGAAGATGGTGAAGTGTTTGAATTAGACCCTGATGGCAAACCGGTGATGTTTCTCTTTAAAACTCATTCCGAATCGCATGTGGGAGATTTGATCTATTTCAAAACCTATGGTGGGGTAATTCGGCCGGGAATGGATTTAGTGAACAGCAGCAATTCATCGTCGGTGAGGCTTGGTAGTTTGTTCTTGACGGAAGGTCAGAGGAGGCTGGAAATCAATGAAATTCAAACCGGAGATATTGGAGCCGTTGTAAAACTGAAAGATGGAGAAGTCAATGATACCCTTCATGAAAAAGGTCATGATATAAAACTTCAGGGCATTGAATTTCCACCTACAACCATCAGAACGGCCGTGAAATTAAGGAAAGAAGGCGAAGAAGATAAGTTGGGTCATGCATTGCATCAGATTCATCGTGAAGATCCTTCTGTACTGATTGAACATAGCCAGGAATTACGTCAGGTTATCATTCACGGCCAAGGTGAAGAACATTTAGCTGTAATTGAAGATCAGCTTAGAAATCGCTTTAAGCTGGATGTGGAATTTGTGACCCCAAAAATCCCATATCGGGAGACGATTACTAAAGGCGTTCGAGCACACTACAAGCACAGAAAGCAATCCGGAGGTGCTGGACAATTTGCAGAGGTTGAACTCCTTATCGAGCCTTTCAACGAGGGCATGTCAACACCGGGCGACCTCAAAGTTCGGGATGTTCAGGAACATGAGTTGGATTGGGGCGGCAAGCTGGTTTTTCAAAACTGCATTGTTGGTGGAGTAATTGATAACCGCTTTATGCCTGCGATCTTAAAAGGAGTGATGGAGAAAATGGAGAACGGACCCATGAGCGGGTGTAGAGCCCGGGATATTCGGGTCTCTGTTTTTGATGGTTCCATGCACTCTGTAGATTCAAATGAGGCTGCTTTCAAAACTGCCGGACTTATGGCTTTTCGGGATGGATTTATGCGAGCCAATCCCCAACTGATGGAGCCGATGTATGAAATTGAAGTAACCGTTCCTTCCGATTTTATGGGAGATGTTATGAGTGATCTAAGTACCCGTCGTGGACAAATTCAGGGCATGGACGGCGAAGGTTTTATTCAAAAAATAAAAGCACACGTTCCTCTGGAGGAACTGGATCATTATTCAACTAAGCTGAAATCCATGACTCAGGGGAGTGCAACTTATACTCGGGAGTTTTCGCATTATGCTCAGGTGCCTAGGGATGTGCAGGATCGCGTGATTAAGGATAATTTGCAGTTAGAGGAAGCGTAGGGATTTAGAACATCGAACAAGGAACATTCAACGCTGAAGTCTTATGTGACTTTTATTCAGTTTCAGAGAGGTTTTTTATGTAGTCGAGGTAGCGTCTTGGGAGTTCGAAGGGGCGTTCTTTAGGGACGGGTGGGAAACGGGGGATAACTTCTTCTGCTGGTCGTTCCGGCCTGAGTTCGGGATTCCATGCAAATCCATCTAATTTTCGATCGGCAAGACCTGAAAACTCTTCGAAGAAATAGCCATCGTTTTTTCCGGCTGTAACTCGGGTTAGGTCACCGCTCTTGAAATACATGGTGGTTGTGGGTGACGAATATTCTACAGCTCCATCAGGGTTTCCCTGTTCATTTTTGGTGTGATATAAAACCTGACTATTTGGATAGATCTTAATGCGGGATAAATTTCCATCTGTAAAATCAGCTATTAAAGTATCGCCCTTAATTTGATGAAGCCTGCCGGTGCTACTGTCTTCCTGAACAGCTATGGTTTTGTGATATGAACGTAATTGTTGTACTTCGTTGCTATCCATTTCAACAGAAATGTAGGGTCCGGTGAGTTGGATATTCTCATGCCAGGCAATAGGGCTTGAAATAAGTTCAAAGATCTCAGTAGAGGAATCGTAAAGCAGGGTATCGGAATTGGATGAAAACTTTTGAGACCAAACCTTTACGTTTTTGTAACCTCGAATGAGTGAGGTAGAATCCTGATCTAAAAGCAGCAACTGGGTGGCGTTGATATGGGTTGTGTCAGTCGTGTCAGCACTGATTCGCCTTAGGTATGCATTGCCATCTACGAAACGTCTCCCGGTGGAATCTGCTTCTAAATAATTACCGGTTAGGGTACCGTTATTGGTGCTATCTACCACAAAAATGTTATCGTATAGCTGCAGATATTCAGTCCTTCGATTAATGAATAGGCTGTCTCCCTCTGCATATTGTGCAGAATCAGAAAGCTGTACGTTGCCTTTAAAGATAGCACTGTCCTGATTCTGGAAGTAGGTTCCACGCTGAGCAATCAAGGTTCCATTCTGATCTTCAAGACGAATGCCCTTTTCGAAATAGGCGACTTTAGTAAAGAAGTTATAATCTACTTTTTTCCCAAAGAGGGTAGTGCTGTCTTGCAGGATTATTACTCGCCCACGAAGTAAGCTGAGATCCCGATTGTTGTAATAATAAAGGGTATCACTCCAGATAGTTTCCTGAGGCGTTTCAATTTGAATATTCCCAAAAGCCCGAATTTCACTGCGGTTGATAAATCGCCAGGCACTGTCGCACACCATTTCGATATTGCCGGTTGTGAGGCGTGCGTTATACAGTTTTTGAATCTGTTCACCATCAACGGTGGCACCGATAGCGCGACTAAATGATTCAATATTCACCACACTTTGAGCCATCAAACCGGTAGAAAAAACCAGCATATAGAAAAGTACGGCTAAAAACTTGGATGATACTTTTTGGTGAAGTGATTTGGTCATGCCATGAATATACAACTGCAATCTTTTAGAATTAAGCTTATTCAAGGACTGCCCGTCCGCCACCTTCATTCAGGGTGTAGTTGGTAAGGTCAGAGTCCCCAAAAAACCCTTGCGCGGCAATACTATCGGGAGGGGAAATAAATATGACAAACTCAGGAGTACTTACCCGATCGCGCTGGCGCTCCCACTTCAGATAAACAGATCGAAGTTTCTTCCCGCCCGGGGCATCAACACGGACATTACCGAATAGCTCAAATTCAGCATCCTGAGGTTTATGGACGGCGCTGTCTGCGTTTACAAAAGTATCCGGTTTCCCCTCATCGTCAAAAATCTCGATATAAACGGGGCCGCTTATTTTAGTCAAATTACGAGACTCATCTTTTATTGAAGCAGCATAACTCCCGGAAAGCTTTAGCTTAAGTTTTCCATTTTCGAGCACTTCCATATTAATTCCCCAGCTTTCAGTAGTTGTGAAAAGGGAATCACTCAATGCTTCCTGAACCTGTTTATTCTCAAATTCGGTGAGCTTCCCACAGCTGTTGAATAGTAAAAGCAGAAGAAGTACTAATATGGGATACAGACTTCTCAAGATATCCGAGCTTTTTCAGTTATGGTTTGAGCTAAAGACTTTATTTTACAAGGTACCGAAATAACGGTCACCCGCATCGCCCAGTCCTGGGACAATAAAGGCATCGGCATTAAGCTTCTCATCGATAGCCGCGGTTATAATCGGGACATCGGGGTGATCTTTCTGGAGCCGTTCAATTCCTTCCGGGGCAGAAATAAGAGATACAAAACGGATGTTATCTGCTCCATTTTCTTTCAGGAAGTTGATTGCGTGCGAGCCACTGCCTCCGGTTGCTAACATCGGGTCTACCACTAAGGTGTAGGCGCCCTTCAATCCACCCGGAAAGTTATGGTAATAGTTAACGGGCTCGTGAGTTTCTTCATCTCTATACACGCCTATGTGACCCACTTTTGCATCCGGCATAAAGCTAATGATGCCGTCAACCAAACTCAGTCCGGCTCTTAGTATCGGTATTACGAATACTTCAGCCGAAGGCTTGAAACCGGTTGTGGTTTGAATAGGTGTTTCGACATCGTAAGTTTTAAGAGGGAGATCGGTTAAAGCCTGATAGGCCAATATTGTACCGATCGTACTCATAGCCCTGCGGAAAGGCGCCGTCTCAGTACTTTTATCCCTTAGGATGCTGAGATAGCGCTTAACAACAGGATGATCTATTTCTATGACGTTCTTCATGGGTTGAACTATGATTCTTTAGCTTCTAATTCTTCCATCTTGGCAAAGTATTTTTTACTGGCAACTGCAACTGAGCCAGAAAGGGCAAACAGGGCAATGATATTCGGGAAGGTCATTAATCCTAGTGCAATATCACCAATAGCCCAAACGGTTGCTAGCGGGAAAACAGCGCCAAGAAAGTGCATTACAAGATAAACGGCTTTATAATATATGATGGATTTATCTCCCGCCAGGTATTGAATAGAGCGATCACCGTAGTAACTCCAGCTAATAGCTGTGGAGATACCAAAGAGAAGTACACATATGGTTACAATCATTTGTCCTCCGGCGAATAAGGAGGATAATCCTTTCTCAAATGCCAAAGATGTCAGTGGGGCGCCATTTTCAGCGATACTAGTGTATAAGGTCTCAACTTCATTTCCATCCTCAGAAACAATAACGGCTGTTCCTGATGATAGATCAATTGAACCGTTGAAAGGAGCAGTACGAGCTTCATCAGAGTAAAAGACTCCGGTAGGGGCATCGTTTCTTTCAACAAAACCATCCATGGCTTCGCCATTAACAATCGAAAGCATGGTGTCGCCTTCTTCATCAAAAACGTAAGTGTTTTCAACGGTAACAGGACTAAAGGGGACATCATGACGCTCTTGCCACACATTCGTACTTACGATCACCAAGCCTGTCATTGTACAAATCAAAATGGTATCGATGAAAGGCTCAAGAAGAGCTACTACTCCTTCACGAACAGGTTCATCCGTTTTTGCCGCACCGTGAGCGATTGGGGCAGAACCCTGTCCTGCCTCATTTGAAAATAAACCTCTTTTAATACCCCAGACTAATGTGGTTAAAAATCCACCGGAAACAATTCCGAAAAGTCCGGCTTCAGGAGTGAAGGCAGTAACAAAAATAGTTTTGAAAGCAGGAATTACATCACTGGCATTCAACAATAAAATCGTGAGAGCACCGAGTACATAAATCAGTGCCATAATAGGCATCAGGCGAGCTGTAACCTGTCCAATTCGTTTGATACCGCCAATAATTACTATACCAACAACTGAAGCTGTTAAGATACCTGTAACCCAGGCAGGTACTAAAAATGTGGAGTACATCGTATCAGCAACGGTGTTAGCCTGAACAGCATTACCGGTTAGGAAAGAACAGATAACCGCCATGGCAGCAAAAAAGATAGCGAGCCATTTCCAATTCTCACCCAATCCCTTTTCGATGTAATACATAGGTCCACCTGAAACAGAACCATCTGCATTCTGCACTCTGTGCTTAACAGCTAAGGTACATTCAGCGTATTTAATCGCCATCCCGAAAAAAGCAGTAACCCACATCCAAAACAGGGCACCGGGACCTCCATAATGAATAGCGATAGCAACCCCTGCAATGTTACCAATACCTACAGTTGCTGAGAGAGCGGTTGTTAATGCCTGGAAGTGATTGACATCACCGGTATCGTCGGGATTATCGTAAACTCCCATAACTGACTTTATACCGTGAGCGAATCGTCTTATTTGTACAAACCCGAGACGTAGTGTGATAAAAATTCCAAATCCCAAAAGGACAACAACCATAAAGGGAAACTTTTCGGGTGTCGACCAAACGAGGTTATTTAGCCAGTTTACAACTTGTTCAAATACTTCCATGAATAAAATATTAGTAGGTTAAGAATATTTATGAGGCAGGCAGAAAGTAAAAAACATTTGGGAATATTAAAGGAATACCTTGTTAAATAGACAAATCCTTACCCGATTAGCATTCTGAGTTCAAAATTGTCTTCCCGAATGCGTAATAATTGAGCGGGGAGAAAAGTATAGCATGGAGGGATCTCAAGTGTTGTGCTACTCGCTAAGTGAAGCTTGGAGGTTTTCACGTTGGGCATTTAATCCCATATAAAACATTTTCGCTCAGGAGGAAGTTAGATAGGGGTATTCATTTGAAGCGTTGCCTGTCCGTGATTGAAGAGCTTGTTTTCAATAAAAAATGAAAACTTTTGAAAAAATTACCTGAAATTCTAAAAATTGCCGCTTAAGAGTGAACGATTTTTAAGTAGCTTTGTTTTCATTGTAGTATTTTAAGAACCGTATATTAATTAATAATCAATCTTTTAAATCATGACTAAAGCAGACATAGTAGATGTAATTTCTTCATCTGTAGGTTTGACCAAAGTAGAAACTGAAGCCGTAGTCAATGGTTTCATGGAAACCGTTATTGATGCGATGAAACGTGGAGAGAATATTGAACTTCGTGGCTTTGGAAGCTTTAAGGTTGTTAAACGTGCGCAGCGTGTGGCAAGAAACCCCAAAACAAATGAAGAAGTTATTGTTCCCGAACAATTCGCTCCGGTTTTAAAAATGTCTAAAGATTTTAAAGAGGCTGTGAACGAAGCACAGATGGTTGAAAAATGAATTTAGAAAACCGATAAATCTTCTTATTTTAACACTGTTCGAACAACAGTAATTTTATTAATAAATTTTAGGTGAGTATTTATGCCAAGCGGTAAGAAAAGAAAGCGCGCAAAAATAGCAAAGCATAAGCGTAAAAAACGTCTGAGAAAAAATAGACACAAGAAGAAAAAGTAAGATTTTTAAAGGCTCCGATTTCGGAGCCTTTTTTGTTTCAAGGAATATGACACAGCTTCTCAAAAGTTAAATTCCTCTAATGTTTTTACTAAAAGGCGATTCTTAACCAGAATTGCCTTTTTTAGTTTTTTGTTAGGGAGATGGCAACAATTATTTAACAGAGATTGTCATTCTGATTTAACATTTTAAGGCCCTGTTACTTCAGGCAATGATTATCCAGTCATTTAACTAAAAGAAAAGATCTAGGTTATGAAAAAGAACAAGCTACTATTTTCTACTACACTGGCACTATTTTTATTTTTAGGGACTTGGGGGAGTGCTTGGGGGCAGGCTTTATATTCTGAAGATTTTACAGGGCAAGATGGAAAAGGAATCTATGGAGGAAGTACTGGGATAACAACTGATACATCAGGAGTCGACTGGACTGTAGATGTGGGAGGAACCCTTATTACAGACTCAGGTGATAATTATTTCTGGGTTGATAATGAGAAGTTTGTTGGCTTAGATGTAGATGGAAGTGCTTATTGGTCCTCTCCATCAATTGATGTTTCTGGTATAGATGGTGTAGATTTATCCATGAATTTGGAGGTGATTAATGGCGGAGCTAATTCTTCTGGTGAAAATATTTCAATCTATTACACAACTGATCCATCATCAGAGAACCCAAGTTATACCTTATTGGATGAATATGATGAAAATTCCATGGGTTCAGTTCCTTCTTCGTATTCAAAATTGAATGTTGATGTTTCATCAACTTCGGAATTCGGAATAAGAATTGAAATAGATGCTAACGGTGCGGGCACTGGATTTTCCTTTGATACTATAGCTTTAACTGAAAATACAGTTAAAGCTGAGCCTACCGATCATGTTGCCGATTTTATAACGACGGGAACTATTGAAAAAGTCAACCTGAGCTGGACAGATGTTTCAAGTTCTCCAGCACCTGATGGGTACTTGATTAAAACAAATGATACTGGCCTTGGCTCTATTACAGATCCTACGGACACAAGCACTGAATCTGACGATACGGACTTATCGGATGGTTCTGCAGTATTGAATGTATTACAAGGTACAGAAGAAGCTTCTTTTTCAGGTCTTGATGAAACCACTACCTACTATTTCAAAATCTATCCCTATACGAATTCCGGTTCAGACATAGATTATAAAACTGATGGAACGGTACCCCAGGATGATGCTACAACTTTAGATACACCGGATATTGTATTGAATGAGTTTTTAGCTGATCCTGATGGAGATGCTAACGGAGATGGAACAACAAGTAGTGATGATGATGAGTTTATTGAATTAGTGAATACAGGTTCATCTAATTTAACAATAACAAATTGGACCATTGAAGATGCGGGAAGCACAACACATACTTTTGAAGATCCTACCGTACTGAAACCAATGCAGTCTATTGTCGTTTTTGGTGGAGGTGCTCCTACAGGCAACTTTGGAGGTGCAATAGTACAAACAACAGGCTCTTTGAGTTTGAACAATAGCGGAGATGATATCATCTTAAGAAATGATTCAGGTGTTGAAATATTGTCATATACATTTGGCAGTTCAGAGGGTAGTGCGAATCAATCCTACACTAGAAATCCCGATCTAACTGGTGAATTTGCTGACCACACTTCAGCCGATACCGAGGATGGCTCTTCCTTCTCCCCCGGCACTCGCATCGATGGCTCCACCTTTCAGCCCTCCGTTGAAATTGCAGGAGATGCCGGCTGGCGCATGCTTTCTCTGCCTATTAATGGAACCGTTGAAGATGTATCGGATGACACCCCAATTCAGGGACTTTCAGGTGGACCTGATGCAAGTGAAGATCCTAACCTTTATATCTACGATGCAACTACTCCGGAATTTACTGCACCCTCAAGTACAGCAAGTTTAAGTTCAGGAACGGGCTTTATTCTTTACTTTTTTGATAATACCACAAACAGTAGCTCGGAATTACCGGATACTTTACATGCTTTTGGCACTTCGCCGGATAGTGATGTTGCGGTGTCGCTGGAAGCCGGAGAATTCAACCTGATTGGAAATCCATTTAATAGTAATATCGCCCTTGATGATCTTTCTGGTGATGTGGTTAGCCCCATTCAATATTGGGACGATGCTGAGGGGACTCCAATAGGCGGCTCGGCTGCTTCTACTACAGGATCATATGTTTCCAAAAACTTCGGTTCATCTAATGGAGAAATTGCCCCAGCATGGCAAGGATTTATGCTGGAAAGCACTACCGCAACTTCCATAGATATTCTTGCTTCATCTCGCACCTCTGATGCGGCCACTTTTAACGGATTTCAAAAATCTAACAATGAAATCAAGTTTAGAGAAATAGCATTTCACTTAGAAGTCAACAACTATTCTGATGTTTCCACCAAATTATATTTCACTGAGAAAGCAAAAACAGGGAAAGACAATTTTGACGGAACTAAATTGCAACCGCTCAACAATTCACCAACTATAGCATTCCTTAATAATTTTGGTGAAGGAGATCAAATCTTAGTACAGGAAGCAAGAGCATTAACACCTAATGGTGTTCAGGAATATCGGCTCGATTTTAATGATGCAGGAGTCTCCGGAACATTTAAGCTGAGTTGGCCTGAAATGAAGCACATTCCATCAGACTGGAGTCTACAACTCAAAGATTTTGAGACAGGAAAAACGATTAATATGCAGGACGAAGATTCTTATAGCTTTGATGTTGAGTCACGACAAAAACGCGCTACTACATCTGTGTTGACTCCTAAATCTGTAATGGCAAAATCAGATGTTAGTGAAGAACGATTTGCTATTACAGTCACGGCTAACTCTTCGGTAAGCACCGAATCAGGCAATCAACCCGAAGCTTTCACCCTCGAGCAAAACTATCCAAACCCTTTCAACCCGACAACGAGTATTCAGTACAGCGTAGCCCACGCAGGAGCTGTGAGTATTACTGTTTATAATGTGATGGGACAAAAGGTAGCGACTCTGGTAAATGAGACAAAATCAGCCGGAACCTACCGCATAAACTGGGATGCAGCTAATATGGCCAGTGGCATTTATCACTATCGTTTGCAGTCTGCAGGCCAGGTGATCACCAAACAAATGACTCTTATTAAGTAATTATAAATGATGAATTATGAATGTTGAATTAGGAACTCCATTCAACATTCATAATCTCCAATTCAAAATTTCCAGACTATGAAAACACTGATATATATTTCCCTCGCTATTATCTTCGCTGTATTGTTAACTACGATTCTTATGGCTCAACCGGGACTTCCGGGGGCACCATCGCAAGCACCTATTGACGGTGGATTGAGCCTGCTTGCTGCAGCCGGGGGCGGATATGCGATTAAGAAACTTCGGGATCGAAACAAAGAAGTTGAGTAGATAAATATCTAATAACGAGCATTTATTTTAGATAATTTTAAAGACCTTGCCAAGTAGTTGGTGAGGTCTTTTTTTGTCTCTGAAAATTGATTTGACCCTTTTTCTATTTCCTCTTCGTATTAAATAATGAAGATTAAGAATAGTTAAGGGGTAAAACATGAGATTCAAAAAGATACTATACACTATAATTGCTACAGTATTGATTACGCTAATGATTGGTGGTTTTCAATACACCAATGCACAAGTGGTGATAAAAAGCGACACTTCTGATTATGACATTTTATTCAGAAGCAATATCGGGCAGATAAGTTCATTTCACAATTCATCTGCGAGTTTAAACGTCTCAATTACAGATTTTAGTGGGTTTATTGTTGAATACTACCGCGCGATACTTCAATTTGATATTAGTGAACTTACCTCGCCTGTAGATAAAGCCGTTTTTCATGTCTATTCAGAGGCAAGTGGCGGTAATGATTTTGATATTGACCTATATGGCTCATCCAGTAATCGCAGTGATTTCATTCATGCGAATGAGTCATCATCAACTGACGAGTTTTTAATAACAGTGGGTATGGCTACTCAAAAATAGGCGGTATTGGAAATTTAATTGAATACTCTGATCCAGACTTTGATTGGTACACCGTCGATATCACAAATTTTATAAACGCCCGGATTAGTGATTATCAGCTAAATAGTGCTGATAGCGTAGTAATTCTAAAGATTCGCCCGGATGACTCTTATAATTCAGCCAGCACAAATTTCAATCTTTCATCTGGAAATGATTCAAACGGAAAGGAACCATTTTTGTCAATTTATGATGGCTCTGTTGATCAACAGGTTACAGGAACAGAAGGCTGGCGCATGCTTTCTACCCCAACTTCTGATAATTCATACAATGACCTTTTAAGTAACCTCTGGACACAGGGGATAAGTACTGGAGCGGATGCTACCAATGGAGAAGCAAATGTGAAAATTTATGATGGGTCTGTTTTCAACGCTGTAAATGACCTGACTTCAACAATGACGCCTGGAAAAGGCTTTATAACCTATGTTTTCGATGATGATGACAATGATGGAATTTCCGATGGTTTCCCAAAAACAATCTCAGTCACAGGAACAGAGAATACAGGGAGTATTACTCCTTTGCTAAATTCAGGTAGTGATGCATGGTCACTGGTAGGGAATCCCTATGCGTTTTCTATAGATTGGGATGAAGTTTCAAAGAATGATCTAACTGAAACCTTATATGTCTATGATCATAGTAGCACCAGCTATCTTACCTGGAATGGGAGCTCCGGCTCATTGACAGGCGGAGTAATTGCATCTATGCAGGGATTTTGGGTCCAGAATTTAGATGTGGATCCTGCACCTTCTCCTAATCTGACGTTTGAAGAATCAGATCAAGTTTCCGAAGGTATCTTCTATAAAGAAGATGCAAGTAATATTGAGATTGAGCTTAATGCAGCGCTAAATGATTTGAACAGTCAAACTTTTTTGTCCTTTACTGAATCTGGCGAGCTTGCAAAAGATAATTATGATGGCCTTAAGCTTTCACCCCTAGATTTCAAGAACTACCTCAGTATAGCAACCGTAGCTGAAGACACTAAATTGGATATCAATAATCTTCCGGTAGATTTTGAAGGTGAAATAAAGATCCCTGTAAGCATTCAAGCCTTTCACGCAGATAAAGAAAGCAATGAGTGGATCAGTAAAAAGGGTGAAATTTTTCTAAGCTGGTCGGGCATGCAGAATACTCCTGCTGATTGGTCAATCACACTTACTGATTATGCCACCGGGCAATCAGTAGATATGAAGACGGCAGATTCCTATTCTTTTACACTGTTAGATGAAGCACAGGCAAAAGCGCCACCTTCATCCACAATCCTAAATCCACATCCTCCAACAGTAGAACGACTACGCAAAGGGATTAATGGAACCCGAATGGGAGTAACCATTATCCGAGGAAAGGCAACCGGCAATGAGCCTAATCAAACACCTGAAGATTTCACGCTCGAACAAAACTATCCAAACCCATTTAACCCCACCACAAGTATTGAGTACACCGTAGGAGAAGCCGGACCGGTCAGCCTAAGCGTGTACAACGTAATGGGGCAAAAAGTAGCGACGCTGGTTAGCGAAACCAAAGTAACAGGCACCTACCGCGTAAACTGGAATGCAGCGAACATGGCAAGTGGCATCTACCACTACCGCCTGCAATCCGCCGGCCAGGTAATCACCAAACAAATGACCCTTATTAAGTAATTATAAATGATGAATTAGGAATGTTGAATTAGGAACTCCATTCAACATTCATAATCTCCAATGCAAAATTTCCTGATTATGAAAACACTAATATATATTTCTCTCGCTCTTGCTTTCGCTTTACTGTTAACTACGATTCTAATGGCTCAACCGGGACTTCCGGGGGCACCATCGCAAGCACCTATTGACGGTGGATTGAGTCTGCTTGCTGCAGCTGGGGGCGGATATGCGATTAAGAAACTTCGGGATCGAAGAGTCGAAAAGGATCGCTAATCTCTAACCTTCAAGCTGGATTCTCTCACTTTCAGCCCAACAGGTATCATACTGACAATTCCATCCGGAGTCTTGGGGTTTTTGAAGAGCGTCAACATCTGTTCTATGGCGGTCCTTCCCAGCTTGTTATAGTTCGTATTTACAGAAGATATGTTAGGGTAGTGGGATTTGCACTGAGGAAGATTATCATATCCTGCAATTGCCAAGTCTTGGGGAATATTTACTCCATGTGCTTTAGCCGTTTCCATGAAACCTACCGCCATTTCATCATTTAATGCAAAAACGGCTTCAGGTTTTATAGCACTTTCTTTATATGCATGAAATGCTTTGACTCCGGATTCAGCAGAATAGTCGCCTGGAAAACTCCATACTACTGATTTCTCAGCAACGTGATTGATGTAATCGGTAAATCCATTCACTCTGAACCTGGCTTCAGTTAGTTTTTTCGGACCCTCTATAATGCCCATTTTTTCAAATCCTTGTTCATGAAAATGCCGTGCTACTAGAGAACCTCCTTGATAGGAGTCAAAAGTAACGGTATCAACAATAGAGTGATCTATATTTGAACAGGAGATGATTGAAAAATCGTCAGGACATGCTTCTAATGCTCTTTGGTAATCTTTTTCGCTTAATTCGGGGAGAAAAAGAATGGCACCATGATAGCCTAAAACTCTGATATGAGATAAAACGGGCATCAGTTCATCTATAACCGGGTCTGAGTTGAACATACTGATACGAATATCTTTTTCTTCAGCACTATCAATAAATCCCCGAACGAAAGAGCTGTAAAATTCTCCAGGACTAAATTCAGTAATCAAGGCAAATGTAGCAGCCTGTACAGCAGGTAATATCTTGCGCTTATTTTGAATCGGATACCCCAACTCCAAAGCTTTGGAAATAATTTTTTTTGTGCTTTTATCCGGAGCACTGCCTTCCCCGCGTATTACCCTTGAAACCGTTGAGACAGAAAACCCCGTCGCTTCTGATATGTCCTTAAGCGTTACCTTCATTTAATAAGTGTATTAAGTACAATTATGAGAAATAATTTCAGGAATATAATATATATTTTCGGCCAAAAGCATTTCGAATGCTGAAATTTTTGATATCGATTCCGACTAATAAAATGCATACCATCTTCTTATGAAAATCGCTCTCATTCAACAAAAGTGTACTCAGTATAAAACTGTAAATCTGAAGAAAGGTTTGGCCTCAGCACGGGAAGCCGCAGAAAAAGGAGCCAATGTAATTTGCTTCGCTGAGTTGGCTTTTGAACCGTTCTATCCACAACACAAAAATCCTGAAAAACCTGCTCAGCATGCTGAAGAAATTCCGGGAGAAATAACCACAGCTTTTTGTGCTTTGGCAAAAGAGTTAGGAGTGGTCATTATTTTGAATTTATATGAAAAAGAGGGGGAAGCACTTTATGACAGCTCTCCGGTGATTAATGCAGATGGCACAATCTTAGGCATAACACGAATGGTTCATATCACTGATTATGCCTGCTTTCATGAAAAGGAATACTACACGCCCGGTAATAATGGAGCACCGGTTTATGAGACTCCATTTGGCAAGATTGGGATAGCAATTTGCTACGATCGCCACTATCCGGAATATATGAGAGCCTTGGCGGTTGCTGGAGCAGAAGTTGTTTTTATTCCACAAGCGGGTTCGGTGGGGGAATGGCCGGAAGGCTTGTATGAGGCTGAAATAAGAACGGCTTCTTTCCAAAATGGATATTTCACAGCTTTATGTAATAGAGTGGGAGAGGAGTCTAGGCTTACTTTTGCGGGTGAGTCTTTTGTGAGTAATCCCGCTGGAGAAGTTGTTGCCAAAGCCGGTTCCGGTACTGAGGAGATTTTATTTTGCGATTTAGATCTTGAAGAAGTTCAAAATTCCCATGCCCAAACCCTGTTCTTGCGAGATCGCAGACCCGAACTCTATAAAGATTGGATTAGCTAAATTAACTCATTATTGAATATTCATGATTCGATATTGAATATTGACATGTGGTCGTTATCTTCCTCTGAAAACAAGCACGTAATTTCGATATGTCTGAGACTCTGAAAGAAGTTCAGCTTCGCACCAAAGGAATTTTACCGGTCCAAAAACTCAAGCTCCTCCATGAGCTGGGTATTATCACCTCGCATAAAGACTATCCGATAGAGGAAAATCAATTTCAACCCAATTCTATTGATTTACGGCTAGGAGAGGTCGCTTATAGGGTTCGCTGTAGTTTTCTGCCCGAAAATGATACGGTAGAGGAGAAGATTGGAAAGCTGAAGATGTATGATGTGCCCATCAAAGATGGAGCGGTTCTTGAGCAGAATTGTGTGTACATAATCCCGCTGCTTGAAGTACTGAATCTACCTGAATCTACACAGTCAGTACAAACGGGTTTAATGAATGGCAGTAAAGAAGAAAGTGAAATTAGGTTAGGTACTGTTGAAAACCTTTCAGCCAAAGCCAATCCTAAGAGTTCTACCGGGCGTCTGGATGTTTTTACAAGGGTGATTACTGATCACTCTCACCGTTTTGAGGAAATCACTCCGGGATACAAAGGAAATTTATATCTGGAAGTAGTGCCTAAGTCTTTTTCCATTAAAGTGAAGACCGGACAGCGGTTGAACCAACTTCGGGTTCGGCATGGCTTTGAAGTTATTACTGATCAGGATCTTCTGCGTGTCCATGGCTCTGATCCGTTGCTTTTTGATGAGGATGATAAACCTGTATCTATGGAGAAAATCAAAGTGAAGCAGGGGCTTTTCATGAGTGTTGACCTTAAAGGTAAAAAGGGAGATGTGATTGGATATAAAGCCAAGAAGCACAACAACTATATCGATCTTGATCATATTGATCACTATGCTGTAGATGAATTTTGGGAACCTATTTATGCTCAGCAAAACGATCAGCTTATTTTGGAACCGGAAGCATTCTACATTTTTGCTTCCAAAGAACGAATACGAGTGCCGGCTCACCTTGCTTGTGAAATGATGGCCTACGATACGGGCTCCGGGGAGCTGCGCACGCACTACGCCGGATTCTTTGACAGTGGGTTTGGCGGGTCAGTAAAAGACAAAGGAGCAAGGGCCGTGTTAGAAGTCCGTTCCCACGATGTTCCCTTTATGATTGAAGATGGACAAACGCTCTTCAGCATGCAGTTTGAGCCTAATGCCGAGAAGCCCGATTTTGTTTATGGGGAAGAAATTGATAGTAATTACCAGGGACAGGATTTGAAACTTGGAAAGCATTTCAAACAGCCATGAGCTCATTTTTAGTATCTAAATGCATTTGTCACAAAAAAGACTTCAAAGAAGTTAAAGAGTATGCAGAAGCAAATGGATATTCTAAAATTGAAGAGCTTCAGGCCGATAGCTTCTGCAGTAACAGTTGTGGGTTATGCATTCCTTACATCGAACTGATGTTCGAAACCGGTGAGACCGAATTTGAGCCGGGAGCCTACTATAAGAGAACATTGAACACTGAATGATGAAGATAGAATTTCGAGTGTAATTCTTTACTTACTTAGCGTGGCTGCAGCTTATTTCGTGACGTAAAATATCTGATATTGTCATACTGAGCGCCTAGAATAGTAATGGAAGTCTGATTTATTGAACGCAAAGGATCTCAATGTTTAGTACAGTTCAACAATGCATCAATGAGACCCTTCGTGGAAGACAATTTACTCTGATTCTATAGGTGAAACGCTCAGTGGTAACCAAGAGCTAATTTCATAACAAGTGAGCTACTCCTTAGGCGGAACTCACTATAATTTGTGCTTTAGTGGTTTAATTATGGATAATATTTTTTTTGCACATCCTGAAAACATTAATGGAAATCAGCTCGAGTTGGTTGACCAAGAAGCAGTGCACGCTTCAAAAGTCCTTCGTTTTGAAAGGGGGGATGAGTTATTTGCAGCTGATGGTCAAGGGAATATCTATCAAACAAGTGTCGTTTCAGCTTCCAAAAAATCAGTAATAGCTGAAATTCAGAAAACAGATTTTGAAACTGAACCCGAGATAAAAAAGGTTTTGGCTTTCGGCGCTATTAAGAAGAGAGATCGGTTAGAATTTACCATTGAAAAAGCGGTGGAGTTGGGAGCTTGGGAAATCTGTGTTTTCAACGCTGATCATTCTGAACGCTCAAAAATAAATGAAGACCGGCTACAGTCAATTGTGATGAGTGCATTCAAACAGTGTAAAAGAACGTGGCTTCCTAAAGTGTTATATCTGGACTCTATGGAAGAAGTTCTTAAACACTACACAAGCTATGCTTCTTTAATGGCTCATGTAGATTCAAAAGTGAATAAGCCAAGCAAATTGACAAAGCCTGACAATTTACTTTTGGTAGGTCCCGAGGGAGGGTTTTCTGATCGGGAAGTGGAGCTAGCAAAAGAAAGTGAGGTAGAATTTATTTCGTTGGGGAAAAACAGATTGCGAGCAGAAACAGCATCAATTGCTTTTTTATCTCAATACCTATTTTCCGAATAATTTTGAAATAAGAAAGCCCGGCTTAAACCGGGCTTATTGAAATCTTTAGGTGGCTAAATTTATGCTTCAGCCATCATATTTTCAGGATTCCAGCATTCTTGAGTATTAGTTTCAGCCTCTTCTGCAACTTTATCAATACCTAAGTCAGATGCTACAGCATGAGGGAGAATACGACTTGTTTCTGTAATCAAGGCAGCTATTGTTGTTAAGCTGGATTTTGTAAAATCAGCTAATTCATCTTCGCCTGCACCTAATGCTGCTGTATGCAACATCGTATATCCTGATGCAATCATACCCAAAGCCGTGTAATCATCTCGTAACATTTTTGAAACGGGATCTTCTCTTTGGGTATTCAGAAATCCTGCTATGGAACCTGAAATACCAGCTACTTTTTCTTTAATAGTAGCAAGGGTTGAATCATTGATAAGATCATTCATTTTATCAAAATCATTGATTTGTTCTGTCAATGCTATATCAATGTCGTGAAGTAAATCTACCGCTTTGGAGTTGTTAACTTTGCTTGAAGTCTTTTGTGTTTTTACCACACTAAGCGTGTGCTTTGTGAGTGCGTAAAGGTCTGTTGTATAATCTTGAAGCTTTTCAGTTTCCATAATAATATGTGAATATTTGTTTCTACTTCTTATTCACCTATAAAATGGATGTGAGGCTGTTATCGTTTCATAAATTCTTCCAGATTGCCTTAAAAAAGGGCATATACGGCACGGAGGACATTATTTTGAGGTCTTGCTTGAAATTAGTCTCTTCTCCCAGAAATCTGAAAATTTCATCAAAGTTATTCTTCTTAAAAAGAGACTGAAATATTCTGAGGCTGTCTTCGGTAGAGTTGGATAAAATGTGAAGCAGCAGCAGGTCGTAGTAACGATACTTAAATTTTGACTGCTGCGGAGGAAGAGGATCAAATCCCTGGATGAGATTCTGGGCAAGACTTTGTGTGTAATCCTGAATTCGGGTAAAAGTGTAGCCGGTACTCGGTTTTGTCTGTCCGGCAACCGATCCTAGGTTTATAACATTATTTTGGTAATAAGGAATATGAGGTCGGTCTTCCATGGGGATTTCCCCATACTCTTTTCGCTTAATTTCGTAGTGTTCTTTATCCAGCCCAAAGTTGTGATACAGATAATGCTTAATCCGTTTCTTATACTCCTTTTTCTTTAGAGTCTCTTCCGAAAATACTGTGAACTCTAGCAGGGCTTTCTGATGAGTGTAGGGCAACACATACATGAATCCGACTCCGGGTCTGAAATCACTGTCAAAATCCATAATTGTAAAGGTCTCAGGATCAAAAGCCGGTTCAAGGGTCTCAATTTCCCAGCCCAAAAAATGCTGTTTGAGTGGATATTTAATTTGGTCTTCATCCAGATCTTTAGGCTTCATCACACTCTGGAAAATGTAATCCGCAATGTAGCTATCGCCACCTTTAGTCAATAAAACAGCTTTTTTCTTATGAGAAGAGAAATCTAAAATATTCTCCTCGAGCAGATCAAAATTCTTTCGCTTTGTTAGTTCCCGAAGCACATACTCACGAAAATCCCCGCTGCGGATACAATAGTAACTGTATTCATTTAAATATCTGAAGGTGCTGTATTCTAGAACAGAGACCCATGTTTTTTTCCATTTCTTAAATATAATATCTCGGAACGGAGGTTCTTTGTTTGTCCAAAAACACCAGGTTTTGTCATTAGTGGGAGCGAATACAGAATCCACAACAAGTACTTCACCTTTGTACCCACCTTTGGCTAAATACCAGGCCAGGCTTAAACCTGCGAGTCCACCACCGGCAATAATAATGTCGTATTTGGCTTCTATCTTCAAAGTGTTGATGTTCCCCAAAAGAGTCTTTTTGATAAATAGAAGTACTGATCTTTAATACTTTTTTTCATGAGCTGAGTGAGCGTGACTTATGTTCGCATCAGGTATTGATTATATTCCTTGAAATTGAAAAAGTAAAATACAAACTATGATTGATTTAAGAAGTGATACCGTTACCAAGCCAACTCCGGAAATGTTGGAGGCCATGATGTCGGCTGAAGTTGGTGATGATGTATTTGAATCAGATCCTACAGTAAATAAGTTCCAGCAAAAAGTAGCAGATATGTTTGGGATGGAGGCCGGACTTTTTGTCCCCAGCGGGACCATGAGTAACCAATTGGGCATTAAGGTGTTAACCAGTCCCGGCGACGAAATTTTGATTGACGAAAAGGGACACATCTTTAATTATGAATCTTCTGCAGCTTCTGTTTTATCAGGTGTTCAAATTAATAAATTGGCGGGCAAACAAGGGAAATTAAATCGGGAAGTATTGGAGAACTCGGTACGTGGAATTTATGACTGGGAGCCCAAAACGAAAGTAGTTTGTGTGGAAAATACTACAAATAAAGGCGGCGGCGTGTGCTACACCAAAGAAGAGTTGAGAGCAATCAAAGCATTTGCTGATGAACATGAACTTGCTGTTCACCTTGATGGGGCAAGAATTTGGAATGCGATGACGACTACAGATATAGAACCTTCTTTTTTTGGTGAAATTGCTGACACTATCTCGGTTTGTTTTTCTAAAGGATTGGGAGCACCTGTTGGCTCCATGCTGCTTTCATCTAAAGATCATATTGCTACAGCAAGGCGGTATCGGAAAATGTGGGGTGGGGGCATGAGACAGGTTGGCTTGCTGGCAGCCGCTGCTGAATACGGGTTGGAACATCACTGGCCACTTATGAAGGAAGATCACCGTAGAGCTAGAGAAGTTGCTGAAGTGATCGCTGAATGCACCAAACTTTCTGTTGACTTGGATAACCTTCAAACAAACATTCTCATTTTTGATGTACTCGAGGAAGACGCCATTTCTGCCTTAAAGAAGTTAGAACAACAGGGCATTATCATGATACCATTCGGTCCTAAAACAATCCGAGCTACTTTCTATTTTGAAATTGGGGATGAAGAGGTTGTGAAAATAAATGAGGCCCTAAAAAAACTGTTCGGATGAAAAGTGTTTAGGTGTTGAAGTGTTAAAGTGTTTACAAAATCATACACTCTAACACCTAAACACCTAAACACCTAAACACTCAACTACTTCCCTCATTTTCTTAATAATTTGCTCTCGAATGGGAAGACCTTTTTTGAAAATCATTTCCTGTTTGGCTTTGTATTCCTTTCTTCCCGCATCGGTCTCAATTTTGATAGGCTCTAAGCCTTGATCTCTCAAATCGTAGGGACTGGCCTGCATATCAATATGGCGGGCTTCCACAGCTAACTCAAAGGCATCTAAGATTAATGAGCTTGGAATCCATGGATACATTTTAAAGGCCCATTTGTATAAATCCATATTGGAGTGAATGCAGCCCGGCTGCTCCATTTCATGGAATTTTTCTCGTGAAAGCTCAAACTTGTTCATCGGTTTAGCAGGATTCGTAAAGAATCGAAATGCATCAAAGTGCGTACATACTAAGGGGCGGGATTCTACAAATTCAGCAAGTTCATCTCGCTCCATTCGCATAGGAACCTGATTATGCCGTGGGTTATCTGTTTTATAAACCATAGCCCACTCGTGCATCCCAAAACATCCGAATGAAGGTCGACTCGACTGCGTGTTTTCAAGCATCTGAATCATCCATTTCAAGGAAGAGACTCGCTTTTCAGGAAATAAAGCCGGGTCTAAGAAAGCAACGCTATCTTCTATAGTAAGTTCACTTATTTCAGGAAGCTGATCAAAATCAGAAAAAGTTAATTTAACTTCCATTCCAGGTGACCATCGCCTCAGCCCGGATGGACGAAAGGCATAGTACTCGAATAAGAAATCCATTACCGGATTTTTTTCATGCCGTGATCGGGCAGCTAAATAATCATCCAGTAAGTCCTTTACCCGTTGTTCATGGGCTGACTTTTCCTGAAGCCATTCCGTTTCCGAGACCTGATTTACATTTCCTACCTGTTCTTTCTCTAATAACATGGGTCAAAGATAAGGAATGATTATTCAGGAATTAAAAATTCAAAATTAAAGATTAGATTAAGCAGGAAAAGTGTCTGTAATTTTAAATTTTTCATTTTGAATTCTGTCTTCGGATGTCAAAACAAATTCTAAACTTTCTAATCCATCTCCGGCTGCATTACCAGTTTTTTATCCTTTCGGGAGGATATTTGATTGCGGCGCTATTTGTCGAGCAGATTAACTGGGGACAATTCTGGCCTCAATTTTTGAATGTTCATGTTCTGTTATTTGGTGGAGCTACGGTTTATAACTCTTGGTGGGATAAGGATGAAGGTCCCATTGGTGGGCTAAAATCACCTCCCAAAATGAAGCGATGGATGTGGCCGGCTTCCTTAATTATTCAGTTTGTTGGCCTTGGGTGGGCTGTGTCATTCGGGTGGAATTTTGCGATAATCTATGCAATAAGTATGCTTTTCTTTTGGCTGTATTCTACACCATTAGCTCGATGGAAGGGAAAACCTATCCGAAGTATCATAGCCATTGGAGTGAGTACCGGAACCAACTCTTTTTTGTTGGGATTTTTAGCTGCAGGTGGTTACCCCATTACTTTTACGGAGGACCTGATTGCTTTAGGAGTTGCTCTAATTATTTTGAGCTTATACCCGGTTTCTCAAATCTATCAAACAGAAGAGGATAGCAAAAGAGGTGATGAAACCTTTGCCAATAAGTATGGATTGGCAGGAATAAAATGGTTCTTTGCCATCTTGTTTCTCTTCGGTGGATTTATACTCTCTGCCATGCTATTTCAAAGAGCCCATCTTTTGGGACTTATATTTGGCGGAGTCATACTATCAGCGTATTTGTTAATCAGTTTTTTCGTTTGGAAGCTCAAAGGCAAGGCAGATGAATACGAAACCGTAATGCGTCTCAAATTTTTCGCTTCTTTTAGCTTTGTACTCTTTATAGTTGGAACTCTAGGTTGGCAGGCTCTTGCTCAATAAGTGCCTGTGCTTCTGCAATCAAGGCTCCAAAACTTAAAGTAGGGTGGATGATATCATTCAACCTGTTTAACGTAACCGGCTTTTCAAGAACAGAGGTTAAACTCTCATTACAATCCTGATTAAATGTCCCTTTTCTCTTGAGGAATACGATATGGGTTCTTACTTCAGATTTAAGATAGGAACCTAATTTCTGAATCATTTCAGGACTTGAATCTGCATCAATAAAAGTGAAAGTAGGCACTTCTGATTTGGCAATTTCGGCAGCAGTTTCAAAACCACCTGCTTCAAATACATTATGAACATAAAGTTCACCAAGCATTCTTCTCATTTCTTGTTTCACAATGGGACTTTCACTAACCACTAAAGCTGATTTTCGTTTCTTCATATAATCTCCAAATAGTTTTGTTGTCTTAAAGGAAATACGCAGGACTTCAAAAACCGGATTGGAGCTTATAGCTTTCCAATCAGCTTGATTAGTTCTTTCGATAAGTAATGAAAGGTTTAATGACTAATTTTAGACAATCAAATTTCAGGAATTATGTATTTAGTGACAGAAAGCGCAATCGACCAAAATATTATTGACAATGCTCTCACTTATGAAGAGTACACCGATCTGATCAACGGACTATATACGGTTGGGAAAACGACCAACGATGATAATTCTGAAAGTCAGCTCGAGTACACCAAGCTGAATATCCACCGATCTTCCAAGTGGGATAAGCGAGGAAAGATTTCTGATGAATTGGCTCAAAAGTTACAGTCTTTTCCTTATAAGATGGTTTGGGTGATGATTACTGAAGGCTGGTGTGGCGACAGTGCACAAATTGCTCCATTTATCCAAAAGATGGCAGAGTATTCCGACAAGATAGAGCTTAAACTTTTGCTGCGAGATCAATATCCTAAAGTGATGGATTCCTTTCTCACCAACGGCTCGCGCTCTATTCCCAAACTAATTGCCCTCAAATCAGATACCTTAGATGTAGTCGGCGAATGGGGACCGCGGCCTAAAGAAGCTCAGGAAACCTATTTAAGTGAACGAGCCGATCCGGAAATTGAGAATCAGATAGCTACCCAAAATCTACACCTGTGGTATGCACGAAATAAAGGCAAGGCTGTTCAGCAGGAATTTCTCAAACTGCTGGATGAATGGAGTGTTAAATAATCATCAATCAGCTTATCACTTATCAAACATCCTTACTATCTTCGGTTTGAATAAATGAGAAGCCTTTGAAAGATAAATTTCTGCAATTTGTAGCCCAAACCAGCGATGCTCCCATGGGATTGGAGATATCGCATGCGGAGGGACCTTATCTTTATACAAAAGACGATCAGCAATTCGTGGATTTTATTTCCGGTATTGCAGTAAGTAGTCTCGGTCACCGCCACCCCAAAGTTATTAAAGCCATTCACGAACAAGTTGACAAACATCTACACGTGATGGTTTACGGTGAGTTTGTTCAAAAGCCTCAGGTTGAATTTGCAGAGTTACTCACTAATAATCTTCCTGAACAACTGAATCAGGTTTATTTTGTGAATAGCGGCACTGAAGCCAATGAAGGTGCACTTAAGCTCGCAAAAAAGCATACCGGACGTTCTAAACTAATCGGCTTCAAGGATAGCTACCACGGTGATACACACGGATCATTAAGTGTAACAGGGCGTGATGTTTATCGGGATCCATACTTGCCTTTATTACCAAATGTCCATTTTCTGGACTTCAATGCAGATGAAGGTCTTGATCTGATTGATGAGGAAACTGCTGCAGTTATTATGGAGCCCATCCAGGGAGAAGGCGGGATTATTCCGGCTCGGAAAGAGTGGCTGCAAGCCGTAAGAAAAAGATGTACAGAAGTAGGTGCACTCCTCATATTTGATGAAATTCAAAGTGGTTTTGGCCGTACGGGCACCCTTTTTGCTTTTGAAGAATATGAGGTCGTCCCTGATATCTTATGCCTTGCAAAAGCAATGGCAGGGGGAATGCCGATGGGAGCTTTTGTGTCCTCTTCGGAATATTTTCAGACTTTTAAATACGACCCGCCTTTAAATCATGTCACTACTTTTGGCGGCCACCCGGTGAGTTGTGCTGCTGCTTATGCCAATCTCAAAGAACTGCTTTCGGGAGATTACCTGAGCAGAGCTAAAGAAATCGAGCAGATCACTAAAGAGAAACTGATTGGAAAAGGAATTGTAGAAGTCCGCGGAAAAGGAGCCATGCTTGGACTTCAGTTAGAAAGCTGGGAGCTTACAAAAGCTGTAGTTGAGGATTGTTTTGATGAAGGTGTTTTGCTTGGATGGACGCTTCATTCCAATACGTTAATTCGGTTAGCTCCGCCACTCATTATAGAAGATGAACTACTACACGAAGTGCTTGATAAAATTCTGAAAGCAATTCACAATCACGCCTGAATTATTGAATTTGATAACTTCATAACTTGTTAGACGAGGAAAAAGGAGAATATCATGAAAACCATCAATCCCGCAAACGGTAAACTCATCAAAGACTATAAAGAGATACTGCTTTGTAAATGATTTTGTTAAATCAGATCCACGTCTTCCTTTCGGTGGAATTAAACACTCGGGCTATGGTAGAGAATTAGGGCTTTATGGCATTCATAAGTTTGTTAACACCAAAACGGTTTACATAAAATGACAGTTGATAGGATTGTAAAGAGGTAAAGTCTAAGATCAGGTTATCAGCTCTCAACTTTCATATGAACTGCTTATCTTGAAATGAATTAAATAAGAAATTGTGCGCATACGACTTCAACAAATAAACCCCACAATTGGGGATTTAACCGGTAACAAAGAACTCATCCTTCAGGCGATTTCTCAAGCTGAAGATGATGGAATTGATTTATTACTTCTGCCCGAGTTAGTTACTTCAGGATATCCGCCTATGGATTTACTGGAGCGGCAGGTGTTTCTGGATTTGATGTATAAAGTGAATCGGGAAATCATTCAATCCACAAATAATACAACGGTTATATTTGGTTCAATTACGGAGAACCTGACCGGGAAGGGTAGAAAAAGCTTTAATTCTGCTATTGTTGCTCGGAATGGGGAAGAGATCACGCGGGTTCATAAAGCCTTGTTGCCAACCTATGACGTTTTTGATGACCTGAGGTATTTTGAGCCCGGCAAAGAATTCGAGCCGGTGATGATTGATGGATTTCCGTTTGGCATCACCGTTTGCGAAGATATTTGGCACAATGATAATGACATCCAGTATCACATTTATGATGTGAATCCGGCTGAAGTGTTAGCCAAGAAAGGCGCCAAAGCTATTATCAATATTTCGGCATCTCCTTTTAATAAAGACAAACCGGTTACGCGGAAAAATATGCTAAGGAAACATGCCGAACAGTTCGGTATCCCTTTGTTTTATGTAAATCAGGTAGGCGCTCAAACCGAATTAATTTTTGATGGAGATTCCCTCGCATTTAATGGAAAAGGGGAAATGAAGGCACGCTCCAAACGCTTTGAACCGGATGCTGTAGATATTGAATTTGATAAAGATACCGGCACAGTGAAAGCCATTTCTGAAGTAGAGGCCAATTTTGAAACGCCATCTAAGGAACAGGTTATGTTTGAAGGATTGGTGCTCGGTGTGAAAGACTATCTTAAGAAGTCTAAAGCAGCTGAAAAGGTGATTCTTGGTTTGAGTGGAGGTATAGATTCAGCATTGGTGTGTACGATTGCTAAAGAAGCACTTGGTGCTGAAAATGTAAAAGCAGTGACGATGCCTTCAGAGTTTTCTTCAGAAGGAAGTGTCTCCGATTCTGAAAAACTGGCCAATAATTTAGGAGTGGAGCTCCTGGAAATCCCCATTAAAAACATTTACGAAGAATATCTGAATGCTTTGTCCCCTGTTTTTGAAGGCACAGACTTCAATGTTGCCGAGGAGAATCTTCAGAGTCGCTCACGCGGTGATTTATTGATGGCCATCGCCAACAAGTTTGGATATATGTTGCTGAATACGGGGAATAAATCAGAGATGGCGGTTGGCTATTGCACGCTTTACGGGGATATGGCAGGTGGTTTGTCTGTGATTTCTGATGTTTACAAAACGGAAGTGTATAATATCTGCCGATGGCTGAATGAAAAGTATTATGGTAAAGAAGTGATCCCTGAAGCCATTCTCACAAAACCCCCAAGTGCAGAACTACGACCTGATCAAAAAGATTCAGATTCTTTGCCGGATTACGGAACTTTAGATACCATTTTGGAATACTATCTGGAAGAACAGCGGTCAAGAGAAGAAATCATCAGCAGCGGAATAGATGAACAAATCGTAGATCGTACACTTCGATTAGTAGATTTAAACGAACATAAGCGGTTTCAGGCTCCTCCGGGACTTAAAGTATCCGCGAAAGCATTTGGAACCGGTCGCAGATGGCCACTCGCACAGCAATGGACCGGTCAGGAAAAGCAGATTCTGGAATCAGATAAAATTCGAAAGGAAGGGCGCTAATACTGTAACTCTTCCGTTGGATTAGCAGTGTGTTCTACTCTCCCAATTCAATACAATAATTAGTACTTTACGTTAATAAAATCTAAATCATCTTCAATACATGCTTAATAAGTTACGAATCACGGCTATTGCTATAATCTGTTGTATGTTTTTAGCACCGGGCATTTCTGCTCAGGATACGACTGCAACCCTCAAGTTAAAAGATATGCCATTACGGCTTTTGGATTACAGAAGCCCCATGCAAGGCATTAGAGACATCGAGGGTGTGACAGAGCAACCTGCCATGCAGGAACTGGATAACTTCCAGAAAGATATTATGAGCCGTGTTGCTGATATTTATCGTATCCACATCAAAGCAATGGAAGCTCAGGTCAATAACGACCCCTTGGAAGCTGAAGCTCAGATTAACGATGCACTATCAGCAACTCAGGGCTTATTAGATGACTATCCTGAAATTCGAGGAGATAAGCGATTTACAGAATTATATCGCTCCGTAATCTCAGAATATCGTCAGTTTTATGGTATTACTGAAGTGGGAAATGAACCACAAGGTGAAATTTTTGCGATTCAGGAAGAATTGTTCTCTGAAGATGACAGCTGGATGAAAGAAGAATATGATTTTCCGGATGATTTAGCTCTCAACAAAACAGATGTCCCTCTTATTCAGAATGATAAAGTAAACCGACATTTGGTGTATTACACACTGCGTAGACCGGAAGTGATGGAAACTTGGTTACAGCGAGCGGTAAAGTATCAGCCTATGATGCGTAAGATATTCAGAGAAGAAGGTACACCTGAAGAACTCACCTACTTAGCATTTATAGAAAGTGGACTAAACCCTACGGCGCAAAGTTGGGCAGCGGCTGTTGGAATGTGGCAATTTATACGCGCTACAGGATCTGTTTATGGACTTGAAGTGAATTGGTGGGTTGATGAACGCAGAGACCCGGAAAAAGCAACTCGCGCGGCAGCTCGTCATTTAAGAGATTTGCACAACATTTGGGGCGACTGGCACCTGGCTATGGCCGGCTATAATATCAGTCCCCGTGGTTTGAAACGTGCAATCAATCGTGCCGGTGGTGTTGAAGATTACTGGGCTGCTTATCCTTATTTACCTCGTGAAACCAGAGGTTATGTGCCCGGATTCATTGCAACTACCATGATTGGTATGAACCCTGAAGAGTTCGGCTTCCAAAAAACATATGAAGGTGAGCCTTACTCCTATAGAGTTGTTGAAGTTGATGGTTTGATGGAATTAGCGGGTTTAGCTGCAGCAGCCGGAATTTCAACAGACGAATTGAAGGATTACAACCCTGAACTGTTAAGATGGGCAACCCCTCCGGGTGGTAAGTATCCTTTAAAACTTCCTGTTGCTACCGATAAAGAAGAGTTTTTAGCTAATTATCAGGAAATTCCTAAAGAAAGCCGAAGTCAAAACATCACCATGCATACGGTGAGAAGTGGAGAATCATTAGGACTTATTGCTCGTAAATACGGAACGACTGTTGCCGGACTCTATGGTTCAAATGAAAATCTTTCGAGCACTATTTATCCGGGACAGAAAATTGTAGTTCCCCTTCCTCAAGGCAGTGTTTCAGAGATTTCGGCAAACCGACCAACGAATCAACAGCAAAGTGTGACAACCAGAACCTCATCTTCTTCATCAAAAGTGAGTGCTCCTGCGAATTCCACACCCGTCACCTATAATGTTAAAACCGGGGATACTGTAGGTCATATTGCAGAATGGTTTGATGTAAGAGCCTGGAATATCCGCACATGGAATGGAATAGGAAATACAATTCGAGTAGGGCAGTCATTGACCATTCATGTGCCTAAAAGCCGTGAGAATCACTATGATAAAGTGAATAAGTTGAGCTATGCTGAAAAGCAATCTATTGAACGGAAACAACGTCAGGGTGAGGATATCTTTATAGCTTCAGCAACCTCCACGGATAGCGATAACTACAGAACCTATACCGTTCGCCAGAATGATACACTGAGCGAGATAGCTGAGAGCTTTGGTGTTGGTCTTAGTGAGTTGAGAAGTCTGAATAATATCTCTGGAAATAGAATTTTTGTAGGGCAAACCCTGCGTATCTCAAGTAACTAATTCATATATGACCAGGAAAGGGAAATATAAAGCGGTATTTGCAATAGGAATCGTTGTACTGGCTTCCGTTGGGATAGCTGCACAACAATCTGATATCTATTTCCTGATCAAAAAGAACTTCAGCATTTTCAGTAAAGGCTACGAGAATGTAGCACTGGAATATGTTGATGAAGTCGATCCCGAAGTGCTGATGCGAAATGGCATTGACGCTATGCTCGAAACATTAGATCCCTATACGGTGCTGTTCAACGAGGCACAAAACGAGCAAGCTGAGATTATGTCTCGTGGAAATTATGCCGGGATTGGTATTCAAGCCGGTTATCGTGATGGGGAAGTGGTTGTGATTGCACCAACAGAAGGCGGTCCTGCCGAGCAGGTAGGTATTCGTGCCGGAGATGTGATAGTAGCTGTAGATGGAGTTTCAACAGAAAGATTGCAGCCCGAAGAAGTGAATGCTTTAACCAGCGGAGAAGTAGGGAGTGAAGTAACGGTTTCGATTGAGCGCTTTGGTTTAGATCAGACGCTTGATTTCAGCCTTACACGTCGTCGAATTGAAGTGTCCAACATTTCATACTCCGGTTGGATTGGAGAGGATGATAACACCGGTTATATCCGCTTATCTCAGTTTGGTGCCAATTCAGCTGAAGAAATTCGTCAATCAATGATTGACCTTATGGCGGATCAGGATTTGAATGGTCTTGTCATTGATGTCCGTGATAATCCGGGGGGAATCCTCCAGGAAGCTGTTGGTATTCTGGATAAATTTATTGAGCCTGGTATTACAGCAGTAGATATAAGAGGAAGAGTAGCGGAATATAATCAGAACTTTACTACACGGGAACCGGTAATGTTCAATAAACCGGTTGTGGTATTGATTAACGAGGGAAGTGCCAGTGCATCTGAAGTATTAGCCGGGACACTGCAGGATTTAGATCGTGCCTTGATTGTGGGGCAACAAAGCTTCGGAAAAGGACTGGTTCAGGTTGTAAAGCCATTACCGTATAACACCTCTCTTAAGATTACAGTAGCCCGTTATTACATCCCAAGTGGTAGAAGTATTCAATCAGTTCAGTACACGCATCAGGGTCGGAATTCCGTAATAATGAATGCCGATTCATCCAAAAGAGAATTTAAAACAAGAAATGGGCGAACTGTTTTTGAAGGCCGAGGAATCGAGCCGGATGTAGAGTCACAAAACAAAAAGTTGAGTATTCTTGAAGTCGCCCTTCTTAGGGAAGGAATGTACTTCGACTTTGCAACTGAATATGAAGCAACGCATTCTGCATTTGATAATAGCGAGCTTCCCGACGAGGCTTATCAAGAATTCAGAGAATATTTAGAGAAACAAGGATTCAGCTACACAACAGATTCTGAGAAATTACTGGCTGACCTTAGCCAAAAACTACAGGAAGTAGAAAGTGCTGCTCCACAGCTCGAAGGATTGCAAGCAGCGATTACACAAGAAAAAGAAGCACAGTTTACAGAAGATGAATCCAATATTCGCCGGACATTGTACCTGGAGTTAGTATCTCGGTATGAAGGACAATCAGGTAGGGTTAAGGCTGGATTAAGAACTGATCCTGATGTAATAAAAGCTCTTGAATTTATTTCAAATGAAGACGAGCTGATTAATTTGCTCTCAGGAAATTAGAGGATGCCTTCCAAAGCTGATCTACATATTCATACCACTTGCTCTGATGGTCGGCTTTCACCTATTGAGGCTGTACAGATGGCAAAGGATAAAAACCTCGTCAGCCTTTCCATAACAGATCACGATACTTATAAGGCATATTTTGAAGCTATTGATAAGGCCAATGAATTAGATATTGAGCTCATTCCGGGCGTAGAAATAACTTCTACCCATGGAGATAATGAGGTTCATATTCTGGCTTATTATTTTGATCCGGAGACCAATTATCTGGAAGATTTTTTAAAGCAACAGAAAACGGCTCGCAAAAATCGTATCAAGGGTATTATTGAAACAGTAAATAAATCCGGCTTGGATGTTGATTATGATGAGGTTTGGGCTGAAGCAAATGGCGCAAACATTGGAAGACCTCACTTAGCTCGAGTGCTCACGCAAAAGGGGTACGTAAGCAGTCCCAAAGAAGCTTTTATCCGATATCTGAGTAATCAAAAGTTAGGATCTATTGAAAATACATATCCTGACTATCGTGAAGTGATTGAAATCATCAAAAACGTTGGAGGAGCAAGTGTAGTGGCTCATCCGGGAAGATTATACAACTCCGAAGAAATTCAAGCTTTTGTAGACGCCGGAATCGATGGGATTGAATGCATTCATCCGAGTCATAACTTCAAACTGCAGAAGAAATACACTGAGTTTTGTGAAAAAAACAGTTTATTGATGACCGGTGGCAGTGATACTCATGAAGGTACGGGAGCCGGTTATACTCACATGGGAGTTGTGACTATTGCTTATAAGCATATTGAGAAAATGAAAAGGATGACGGAACAAAGAAAAAACATCATAGAAATTAAAAACTGATATGGCTGTAGAATTTATAGAAGGTGACACCAATCCGGGTAATGTGAAGGTTGGAATCGTGGTTTCTCGCTGGAATTCAATGATTACCGACAAAATGCTGGATGGCGCACTGAAAGCTTTAAAAGGAAATGGAGTTTCTGAAGAGCATATTACCGTTGTAAAATGTCCGGGATCGTATGAAATTCCGTTAGCTGTACAAAAAGTATTCGAATACCGGGAAGTGGATGGGGTTATTGCGCTTGGAGTTGTAATAAGAGGAGGAACCCCCCACTTTGAATATGTTTGCGACGCCGTAAACCGCGGAATCACGGATTTAATTTTAAAACATAATAAACCGGTGGCTTTTGGAGTTCTTACAACCGATGACGTGAAACAAGCCCTGGAACGTGCAGGGGAGAAGGGAAACAAAGGCGGCGAGGCTGCTTTGGCTCTTCTCGAAATGATTTCATTGGAACAGAGACTGACTTCATGACCAAATTATTTACCTTGATAAAGGACAAGCAAAGCTCTAATTTTCAAAGCTTCAAAATCAGCCCAAAAATCACTTGAAAGAGCTTACTTTAACAAACACCGTACAGACAGAAGAAGACAAGGAGAATCAGGAAACCCTGCAAAATTCAGGGGAAATTCCTCTTCATATAGCCATTATTATGGACGGCAATGGCCGCTGGGCCAAAAGCAAAGGCAGCATTCGTCTTCATGGGCACAAGGTAGGTGTTGATTCAGTTCGAGATATTACCGAATCATGTGCTCAGCTTGGGGTGAAGTATCTAACTTTGTATGCTTTCTCAACTGAAAACTGGGGACGTCCTTCTGCTGAAGTGCAGGGATTGATGAGATTGCTGGTTTCCTCTCTCAGAAAAGAAGCAGAGAATTTAAATAAGAATGATATCCGTCTCGCTACTATAGGTCAGATGGATCGTTTTCCTAAAGCTTGCAAAAATGAATTGCAGGAAGCCATCGAGCTTACCAAAGATAACAGTAGACTCGAGCTCTGCCTGGCATTAAGCTATTCAGGGCGATGGGATATCACAGAAGGAGTGAAGAAAATTGCTCGGCATGTTAAAGAAGGCCGCCTGGATCCGGAGCTAATCAATGATCAAATGATTAGCGACCACCTTTCAACGGCAGATGTACCTGATCCGGATTTGATTATCCGAACAAGTGGCGAATATAGAATCAGTAATTTTTTGCTATGGCAGTTAGCATACTCAGAGCTTTATATTACAAAGACCTACTGGCCAGACTTCAGAAGAGATGAACTATACGAAGCAATTCGTTCTTACCAGCAAAGAGACCGCAGATTTGGAAAAATTCCATCATCTAAAGACGAAAACTCTCTTTCATCTCGTTTAGTAAACAAAAAATCATAAGCATTAACCAAAAGGCGTGTTGTTACTTTTGAAAAGATTACTTTTTGCAACCTTATTGACGTTCAGCTTTACTTCCCATCTATTACAGGCTCAAGATATTAACTTAACTGATCCTACTGAACTAACACCTGCAGAATATATAATTAAGCAGGTAACGGTTGAAGGGAACAAGAATACACGTCCTCAATTTATTAAGAACGCAAGTACACTTGTTGAGGGTACTTCAATTGTATATCCCGGGGACAAGCTTAACCGGTCTATAAGCAGATTATACCGTTCAGGTTTATTTTCTGATATAAAGATATACGTAACAGAGCGCACGGCTACAGAGATTAGTTTTCAGATTGAAGTTGAAGAACAGGCTCGAATCCTTGAGTTCAAGTTAAAGGGAATTAAACGGTCTGAACGCAGAGACTTAGAGGATTTACTGGTGCTGACTCCCGGTACTGTTATAACTGAAGCTGCGGTTGGCCAGGCTAGAAATACCATTAAGCGCTTTTACAGAGAAAAAGGATATTGGTACACAGAAATTGAGACTGAGACTAAAGAAGTAGAAGGGGTTGAAGATAGGGTTCGTCTGATTTTTAACATTAAACCTGGCAAAAGGCTGGAGATTAAAGATCTTGCTTTTGAAGGAAATGATGAGTTTTCAGAACGTACACTCCGTAAAAAAATGAAGCCTCTGAAAGAAGATGCATGGTGGAAGATCTTTGGCAAAAAGGTATACAAGAAAGAAGAATTTGAAGAAGGCCTTGAAAGCCTGCTCACCTTCTATAGAGAAAATGGTTTTACTGACGTACGTGTAACAAGTGATACCGTTTATAGCTTTAAACATGATGGTTTATTTAAAGATAAGGAAGCCCTGAAGGTTGTTTTAACCATTGCAGAAGGTCCGAAGTATAAAGTCCGAAACATAACCTGGGAAGGCAATACGGTGTACACGGATGAGCGACTTACTGAAGCCCTTGAGTTCAATAAAGGCGATGTTTTTAATGAAACTAAGTTTGACCAAAACGTTAATATCAATAAGAATAACACGGATATTAACAGCCTCTATCAAAATATTGGATATTTGTTTTTTCAGGCTGTCCCAACCATTACAAAAGTAGCTGAGGATTCACTCGACATCCATTTCGATATTTATGAAGATGAAATAGCTACAATCCAAAATGTTGGGTTCTCAGGTAACACCCGTACTCATGATGATGTTGTTCGCCGTACTCTTCGTACAACTCCCGGAAGCCGTTATAGCCGAGATGCAATCATTAGAACTATTCGTGAATTAGGTACTCTGGGTTATTTTGATCCACAGAATATTGAACCTGACGTATTACCTAACCGAGAAAATAAGACCGTTGATGTCAACTACCGCTTAGATGATACTCAAAGCACCAGTAACTTTGAATTCTCCGGTGGTTACGGAGGACCAAGTATTGGCGTGATACTTTCAGCACGAGTAAACTTCAATAACTTTTCCCTCAAAAGAGCATTTGAAAAAGGAGGGTGGACTCCAATTCCATCAGGTGATGGACAAAACCTCTCACTAGGTGTACAGGTTACAGGAACAGGTTATCAAAGCTATAGTTTTGGATTTCAAGAGCCTTGGTTCAGAGGGAAACCAACCTCAGTAGGCTTCAATATTTCTTACAACCTTTTGAATTATAGAAATTCAACGGAAAGAAATGAGTTGTTTTCAAGTTCAGTTTCAATTGGGAAACGCTTGAAATGGCCTGATGATTATTTCTCAACACGATCTATAATAGGTTACCAACTATACAACATTGAAGGAAACTCATCCTTCCTTGCTGATGGTACTTCAAGCTTACTTACTTTTGAGCAGGTACTGGAGCGTAATTCTTTAGTAAATCCAATTTCGCCGGTTACTGGATCTAAGTTCACTCTTTCTTTTGAAGCAGCGCCGCCGTTACCCGGATTTTCAGAGTATTATAAACTGAGAACGGAATATCAGCATCACGTGCCTCTTGTTGAGAAGTTGGTACTCACCAGTATGGTTCAGTATGGGTATATTGGCTACTTCACGAATGACAAAAGAAGTCAGCTTAATAAATTCCTTGTAGGTGGTACTCAGCTTCAGCAACGTCAAAGTTTCTTATACGATAACATTGACTTAAGAGGTTATCCGGGCGGAACCAGTCAAAGTATTGCGCCGATTGTAGATGGACAAAAAGTAGGCGGTACCATGTTCAGTAAATACTCACTTGAACTTAGATATCCTGCTGTTTCAAACGATCAGCTTCAGGTAATTCCATATACTTTTACTGATGCTGGTAATTCGTATCTTGACTTCAGTGACTTTGATCCCTTCCGAGTGAAGAGATCTGCCGGTTTTGGAGTTCGTTTATACCTCCCGGTACTAGGATTAATAGATCTCAGTTACGGTTATCGGTTTGATGGGGTTGATATTCCAAGAAATACAAGTGGCGTACAGCCGGGTAATTGGGAGTTCTTGTTTAACATTGGAGCACCATTCTAATGAGATTTTATAATTACATTTTTTTAATAATCATCGCAGCCGGATTCACTCAGGCTGCTACAGCTCAGGAACAAAAAATTGGGTTCTATGAATCTGATTTTATTCTTCAGCAGATTCCTGAGTATGAAGGTATTCAGCAACAGCTGGACCTACTAAGTAACCAGTGGAAGGAACAGATTACTGAGCTTGAAAACGAAATTAAGGAGCTTGAAGAAGATTACGCAGCTAAGGAAATACTGTATACCGAGGAAATTCGTAATCAAAAAAGAAGAGAAATAGCTCAAAAGAAAAGAGAGAAAGAACAATTTCTTGCACAAAAATTTGGTCCTGAAGGCGAGTATTTCTCAAGGCAACGAGAACTGCTGGAACCTATTCAGCGCCAAGTTTTTACAGCGGTTAGAGCAGTCGCTCAACTGAACAATTTTGATTTTGTGTTCGACCGATCCGGTGATATTTACATGGTTTATGCTAACAATGAATACAATTTAAATGAAGATATTCTGTTAGAATTGGGAATAGAAATTGAAGAGCAGTAAAGACAATTAAGTCATAAAACATTTATAATTAGCACTAACGATACAAACATAATTATGAGTAAAAAAATTACAGCCGTACTTTTACTATTGGGCTTTATTGGCATCCAGAATGCATTTGCCCAAGTAAAAATCGGATATACAAATCCTTCCCGCGTTCTCAGTGAACTTCCGGCGGTAGAACAGGTAGACCAGCAGATAAATGCATTGATTGATCAAAGAGATCAGGAACTTGCACAAAAGGCCACTGACCTTCAGCAAGTATTTTCTGACTATGAAACATCAATGTCCGGTTTATCTCAGCAAGACCGCTCAACACGCGAACAGGAACTGCTTGAATTAAATCAACAGTTTGAGCAAGAGCGAGAAAGTATGATGAATGAAATTCGCCAAAAGAGAAGCGAATTAATGTCACCTATTATTGAGCGTATGAATACTGCGATGGAACAAGTTGCTCAGGAAATGGATTTAGATCTGGTTCTGAACGAAGGAACCTCTTATGGTGATGCGATCATCTTCTTTGCAAGCAGTGAGCGCCTTGATATCACCAGTAAAATTATCGAAAAATTAAAATAATCATAGCCAACAATAAGATACTAATGAAGAAATTAAGCCTATTACTGATTTCCTTTTTCATTGCTTTTTCTACAATAGATGTAGCAACAGCACAGGAAGCAGAGATGAAAATCGGGTACGTTAACCCTCAAGCTGTATTAGCTAAAATGCCTGAAATGGCTGCGATTCAAAAAAGATTGCAGAACTTTGCAGAGCAGAAGCAACAAGAACTTATTCGGAAGGAGCAAACTTTCCAGCAGCAGGTAACTGAATATGAGCAAAAAGCAGGGGTAAGAACCCAAGAAGCTAATCAGCGTGAACAAGAGCGTTTAGCTCAACTCCAGCAGGACTTAAGTACTGCACAGCAAGAAGCTGAAGCAGCACTTCAACAACGAAGACAAGAACTGTTAGGACCTATGTTCACACAAATTGGTACCGCTATTGATGCCGTTGCCGAAAGAAAAGGTCTAAGCTATGTGCTGAATACCACAACTTCCGGTGGTGATCTTATTATTCTTTATGCTTCTGATGAATATCAGGCTGAGTATGATATCACAGATGCTGTGATGCAGGAGCTTGGAGTATTTAACTAAAAGTTAAATATTCTTTTTAAAAAATTTAAAGCCGTTCAGATTTGAGCGGCTTTTTTATTTCACATTCTTTTTTCTATTCTGGATATAATCTTCGAAAATGTAGCCGCCAAGATTGTCTAATGAGGCAAAATAAGCTTTCCCTTTATTCGCTTCGGTCATCTCCCGAACAAAGCTTTGCAAGTAAGGATCTTGGGCAATCATGAAAGTCGTAATAGTGATTTGATCTCTGCGACATTTAACAGCCTCGTCCAACACTTTATTTACAATCTTACGGTCAAGGCCAAAGCTGTTTTTGTAAAGCTTTCCATTTTCAATCATGCAGGATGGCTTCCCATCGGTAATCATGAAGATTTGTTTATTCGCATACTTCTTTCGCTGAAGGATGTGCCGTGCTACTTCAAGCCCCTGCTTTGTGTTGGTATGATAAGGCCCTACTTTTAAATAAGGGAGATCATCCACAGATATTTGCCAGGCTTCATTACCAAAAGCGACTATATCTAAAGAGTCTTTTGCATAATTATTCATAATGAGCTCAGACAAAGCCATTGCTACTTTTTTGGCAGGTGTGATACGATCTTCTCCATATAAAATCATTGAGTGGCTCAAATCAATGAGAAGAACCGTGGCAACAGATGTGTAATGATCCGTTTCATAAACTTCGAGATCATCTTCCTGGAGATTAAAGGCATCAATCGTGCTATGGTTTAGCATGTTGAGCATAGTGCCTACACTGTTTATCTGACCTATGTCGTCACCCTGATTCCATTTCCGGGTCTCAGGTTGACGTTCAAGTCCGCGTCCGGTATGCGGAGATTTATGGGAACCCATTCCGCCTTTGTCAAGGTTCTTGAAAATTTCCTCTAGCGAGCGCTTTCTGAGGCTGCGCTCGGTTTTCTTTGTCATGTTAAAACCACCGCCGCTGCCATCATTATCAATGTAGTCACGTTCTCTAAGCTCATCAATAAAATCACCTAGAGAATAGCCATCATCAAATTGATCGGTTATATCGTACTGATTGTCGAGGTCGGTAAGCCATTTAAGGGCTTGTTTAACATCTCCACTTGATATGGTGAGCAACTGCTGGAATAAATCCCAAAGTGTATCGAAGGGAGATTTACCATTTGATTTGGCATACCGCTCATCCCATTCAAAATATTTAAAATGCATAATCGGATTCCTTTTCCTAATCAAATACTTAGTTAGTCAAATGAGTTCCATTATATCAGAAAAGAATGAAATTACTGAATATATTTAAGGTGAGTTTGAGATAAGGTATCTGAAGTTGTCATTCTTGAGCGCTTAAACAGTAATACTAAACACATTTGTTGAACGCGAAGGATCTCAACGTTTAATACAATCGGGTATTTCGAACACTGAGACCCTTCGCAGAATACAATTTAAACCTAATTCTCGCCGAATTTGCTCAGGGTGACAATCAAGGGCTAATTTTAAACCAAACTCACGTTATATTTAGAGTCAATAATTTCATAAAAAAGTAAAAGATCATCGACAGGCTTAAGTTTGAACGACAATTATGGAGTGAAGGCTATTCCCAGGTAATGGGTTTGGATGAAGTAGGGCGTGGCTGCCTTGCCGGGCCGGTTGTAGCAGCGGGGGTTGTCTTTAAACCGGAGACGGACATTCCGGAAATAAGGGATAGCAAAACAATTGGTGAAAGTGAGAGAGTTGAATTAAGCGAACGTATTAAGGAAGAAGCGCTGAGTTGGTCGATACAAGAGGGAAGTATTGATGAGATCAATGAGCTTAATATTTTATGGGCATCGCTTCATACGATGCAAAAATGTGTAGATTCAGTTAAAACGACTCCTGACTATTTATTGGTTGATGGAAATCGATACATCAGTTCTTTAATCCCTTACACCTGTCTTATTAAGGGAGATGACCGGTCGATGAGTATCGCGGCAGCGTCAATCTTAGCGAAAGTGTACAGGGATAATTTGATGAAAGAGCTCCACGAAAAATTTCCTGAGTATGGCTGGGATACCAATGTCGGTTACCCGACTAAAGTGCATAAACAAGGTCTGAAAGATTTTGGGTACACCGGATACCACAGAACTTCATTTAAATTAGGCACGGATATATTGCGGAATGACTAGCGGTAAATACTGAATTCCCGTTTATAGAAATCCATATTTAGGCAAATAGCGAGCATTAATGTATTGGTAATAAATGCAGATCCGCCATAGCTTACAAAAGGTAGAGGCAGTCCAATTACAGGAAGAAGGGCAGACGCGCTTCCAACATTAATAAAGAAGTGCACAAAGAAGACAGATGTTACGCTTACAGTAACTAACTGAGCGAAAGGGTGCTTGTGGCTGCCTGCCATATTTAGGAGCCTTATGAACAGAAATAAGAAGGCGCCTATCACTATAAAAGCTCCGACAAAGCCAAACTCTTCACCAATTACGCAAAAAATGAAATCGGTCCATTGCTCTGGAAGGAATTTTAATTGTGTTTGGGTTCCTTCTAAAAATCCTTTTCCGGTAAGTCCGCCGGAGCCAATAGCTGTTTTAGCCTGAATGACATTCCATCCGGCACCGGTTGGGTCATAAGCCGGGTTTGTAAAAGCTGCAATCCTGGCTATTTGGTGAGGTTGAAGTAGTTGTGTTAACGCCAGATGTACACCGGCTGTGGTAAGTAGTCCGGTAACTAAAGACGCGATGGAAAGCCAGACCCGACGTTGAATAAAAAATATTATAGCTGTTAGTATTACCGCAGCAATCACTCCATAGTACCACTCAATTACAGTCAGATAAATAATAATTGCCGGGGAAATAATAAAGAGCGAGACCCCATAAGGCAATCCTGACCAAAAAAGCATTACCGGAATTAGAGTCAAGAAAATGAGAGCCGTCCCTAAGTCATTCTGCATAAAAACAAGCAGTGTAGGGATTAAGATGATTACAACCGCGGTTACAGCATAACGCACATTCTCGGCTGTAATATCTCTGCGACTGGTCAGGTAATTGGCTGTAGCCAGGATAGTCGCAATCTTCATAAACTCACTTATCTGTAGGTTTAAAGGTCCGATTCTTAACCAGCTTCTTGCGCCATTTACTTCTGTTCCAAAGAATAGTGTGAGGATCATCAAAATGACCCCCAACACATATAAAGCATAAGAAAGTTGTATGAAATTACGAGGAGATATAAGCTGAATGCCGGCTAGGATAAAGAAAGAAACGGCAACCCAGACAACTTGTTTAAAGAAATTATTTTGAATGTATTCCGGTAAAAATTCTGAAACAGGACCTTGTGTGGCACTGTAAATAGCAATAATCCCAATTGTGGAAAGGGTAATCCAGGTGAAAACTACAGACCAGCTAAATTCTCTGATGTTATTCATCTAATAGCTCCGAGTCAGTTGGTCTGGATTCAAAATTCAGTACATAATTGTAAACATAATTACGCGAGATTTCTCCTTCAATATATTTCTCTATCAATACTGCAGCTACAGGAGCAGCAGAAATAGATCCATATCCTCCATTTTCAATCAGGACACTTACAACGATCTTCGGGTCATCAAAAGGAGCAAAGGAAGTGAACCATCCATGATCTCTACCGTGGGGATTTTGAGCAGTTCCGGTTTTTCCGGCTGTTGGCACTTCAGGATTATTCGTGTAATAACGGCTGCTTCCCTCATCAACCACTTTACGCATGGCGTCTCGAACTATCTGAAGGCTTTTATCACTAATCCATTTAATCTTGGTAACAACAGGCTCGCGCTCATTCACAAACCCCTGTGGACTTCGAACGGATTTAACAATATGAGGTTGAACTCTATACCCACCATTAGCCACTGCGCTCGTCATTTGGGCAACTTGTAGCGGAGAAACAGAAAGAAGTCCCTGACCAATTCCCATGCTGAGGACGTCTCCTAATCCCCATCTGTTTTCACCAAAAGCTCTGTCTAAATATGCACTGTCAGGTACAATACCATTTGTGGCATAAGGAAGGTCAATTTGAGTCGGCACACCAAGCCCAAAGTCATTTAACTTTTCACTCCATGTGTTTAAATATTCATTGGTTGCCACCTGATCCATCAGAGAAAAAAAATAGGTATTACTTGACAGGGCAATAGCTTTCTCAAGATCATATTCACCAATAGGAGCAGTATCTTTATATGGTCTACCTCTTACGTATGCACCGCTGTTATAAACTTTAGTATCTTCATCAATCAATTCTAAATCTTGGCCAATTAATGCCATAGCCGGTTTAATGGTAGATCCGGGTGGTTGACGACCTGAAATAGCTCTGTTATATAGTGGGGTAGTTGAATCAGCGTTAATAGCTTGCCAATAATCCTGATCAAGTCTTCCTGCAAGTTTACTCAAATCATATCCGGGAGAACTTACCATTGCTAAGATAGCGCCTGTTCTTGGGTCCATGGCTACGGCAGCACCTCTTTTGCCTTTCATTAACTCTTCAGCAAGAATTTGAAGGTCGGTATCTATGGTTGTGATGAGATCACTGCCTTGAACTGGAGAACGTGATAACTCACTATCCTCAAAGTCGCCAAGTGCCTGCCCATAAGCATTCACGCGTAAATAGCGAACCCCAAGTTCTCCTCGTAAAGTATCATCATAAATCATTTCCAGACCACTTTTACCTATTTTATCTCCAAGTCTCAATGTTTTTGAACGTTGATATTCACTTTCATTGGCTTCTCTCAAATATCCAAATAAGTGGGAGGCTTCCATTTCTGTAGGATAGTGACGTTTACTTTCTATCTGATGACCAATTCCGGGAAGTTGCCATAGATTTTCTTGAATAGCTGAAAAGGTAGGGAAGTCGATTTCAGTAACGAGTCTGGATGTTCGGTGCCAAGAATATTGCTGAGCCTCCTGAACTTTCGTTGTCAATAAGGAATCGGACACGTCCAGCAGATTGGCTAAAAGAGGAATATTATTCTTATTAAAAAGAGAAGGAGTGATGGTGATTGAGAAAATAGGTTCATTATCGACAATCAGTTTTCCACTTCTATCATAAATGAGTCCTCGGGCGGGATCTATATATTCTTGCCGAACCGAATTTTCCTGCCCAAGTGCAGCATATACATCATATTCAACAATCTGAAGGTAAAAAACCCGACCCATTACAATAAAAGTAAGCCCAAATATAATGACTTGTAGTGCACGTATGGATGTTCGGGTTCTGTTTTTTTGTCCGGGAGACATGTTCTATTAATTACCTTTGAAAATGAATAGCATAGAGCCAAGCAATGCGGTATATAAACTGTTGCCAAGAATAAAAATTATAGGAATAAATCCTGAGGTATAAGCTTCAATAAAACTACTTAAACCTAAGAAAATAAAATTATGAAATATGGATGCTGCGAATAAAACCAGGAAAATTTGCCAGATTAATAGCCGGCCTTCTTTATTTTGATTCACGAAATTGAAGAAGCTGAAGCACATTAGAGTTTTAGCAAACATGTTAAGCCCCCAAAAGTCAAAGAGGGCATCTTGAAAAAAGCCTAAGATTGCAGCAAAAATCACAAGCTGAACCCGATCATACTTTATGGCAAGCCACAATACATAGATCAATAAGGGATCGGGAGTAGCTCCAAAAAAACTAAGGTGCTGGAATATGAGCACTTCAGCTATAATGAAGCAGCATCCAATAATAAAATCTTTAAATACTTCAGGACTCATTCAAAAAGCTGGTTATACTCTTGTTGGAGATTTACAATAGCTGTGTCAGGCCGAAATTCAATAATAAAACCTTGGGAAACATTTGCAAGCTGTACAAATGGTTTTAGAAAAATGCGTTGTGTTTCCCGCCCGGGTTCGGGTTCTGTTCGAATGACTCTGCCAATGGGAATTCCGCCTGGAAATTGATTGCTGCTGCCGGAAGTCTCAATAACAAAACCGCTGTCAACAGGAATTGTTTTTGGAACAAAATCCATGACCAACTCACCATATCGTTCTCCTGACCAGCTCACAATTCCATTCGCTTGATTTTCCTGAACTCTGGCACTGACCCGAAACAAAGAATTATAAAATGGCATTACCTGAGCGTAATAAGAACCGGATAGCACAATTTTTCCTATTAAACCATCTGAAGATACGAGTGGCATACCTTGTTCCGCCCCGTCCGAAGTTCCGGCATCAATAGTGAAAACATTATTCGAACCCGTTAGCCTTTTACCCACAATGGAGACAGGCATGAGATCAAAATCACTTTTATTACTGTATCCTAAAAGTTGCCTGAGCTCCCGATTTTCCTGTTCAATAGAGCGTAATCTGCTAAGCTCATCCTGCAATAAAATATTCTGCCGCTGCAGGTAGGTGTTTGTATTCAAAGCTTGCCGGTATACCCGGATATTCGAAAGGGGTTCTTCGAGAAGGCTTAATCCAGTTACAGAAATTTTTCGCACACTATCTATCCCGCCCTGATGCCTGCCAATCATTATGGTTAAGGCGAACAGTAAAATAAAAGCGGTTACTATGTAATCTTTAGCATCACCTAGATTTAATGATCTAAATCGCATTCATTTCCAGAGTATTAGGAAATTACCGGACGGTAATATTCGAGATTTTCAAGTATTGCACCTGTCCCACGCACAACAGCAGTCAAAGGATCTTCGGCAATATGAACAGGTAAATCCGTGGTTTCCATGATTAATTTATCAAGGTTTTTGAGCAGCGCTCCACCACCGGTTAACATAATTCCCCGATCTAAAATATCCGCAGAAAGCTCTGGGGGAGTTTGTTCCAGGGATTTTGTGATGGACTCAACAATAGTATTTACAGATTCAGCGATAGCCTCACGTGCATCTTTAGAAGTAATGTGGCGGGTTCTTGGAACACCATTCACAAGGTCACGGCCTTTTGTAATCATTTCAAGTTCTTCGTCAAGAGGAGCCGCGGAGCCAATTTCACATTTAATTTTTTCAGCAGTTCTCTCACCAATCAAAAGGTTGTGATTTCTTCGGAAGTAGTTGATGATGTCGTCATTGAGTTCGTCACCACCAAGTCGAACAGATTCTGCATAAACAACACCGGAAAGAGCAATAACGGCAATCTCTGTAGTACCACCGCCGATATCAACAATCATGCTGCCAACCGGCTCGTGGACATCAAGCCCAATTCCGATAGCCGCAGCCATGGGTTCATCAACCAAATACACTTCTTTAGCCCCAGCATGTTCTGCACTGTCGCGAACGGCACGTCGCTCAACTTCTGTAATACCACTGGGTACACAGATAACCATCTGTCGGGTAGTGGAATACCATTTCATTTTGACTTTCTTGATCATCCCCCGAATCATCTGTTCCGCTACTTCAAAGTCAGCAATTACACCATCTCTCAGAGGTCGAACAGTTCTGATTTTGTTATGGGTTTTCTCGTGCATAAGTCGGGCTTGGTGACCTGTTGCAACTGGAACATTTTGCTGATTGAGAGCGACAATAGACGGCTCGTTTAGCACAATTCCTTCACCTCTTGAATAAATAAGGGTGTTAGCCGTGCCCAAGTCCATAGCTATATCGGTGTAAAGAAAATCTAAAAAGCCCTTCTGAGCTGGTCTTTTTGAAGACTGAGAAGGATTTGCTCCGCTTGAATCTGACATTATTGCTGATTAAAAAATTTGAACTTTATGAGGTAGTTGATCATTAGAAAATACAATATTGAAGGTGTATTTGCGAATGTATGAAGTACGAATATTCAGAAATTTTTGAAATGAGAAAATTCATTCATTTCTGACTAAAGTTTTTAGTGCTTAAAATGACGTTTACCGGTGAATATCATAGCCATATCAAATTCATCTGCTTTTGCAATTACTTCTTCATCTCTGATACTGCCACCGGGTTGAATTACTGATTTTGCTCCAGCTTTAGCGGCCGCTTCCACTCCATCTGCAAATGGGAAAAAAGCATCGGATGCAATAGCTGATCCATTCAAATCAAGACCTTCTTTTTCTGCTTTTATAACGGCTATCTCCGAAGAATCAACGCGGCTCGTTTGCCCCGATCCGATTCCAAGAGTTCTTCCGTCTTTAGCGTACACAATAGCGTTTGATTTAATATGGCGAACCACTTTCCAGGAAAAGAGCAAATCCTTCATTTCCTGTTCAGTAGGCTTTCGTTTACTTACAATTTTAAAGTCATCTGGATTTGCAGGGACTAAGTCAGAATCTTGATTCAACAGTCCTCCGAAAATTGAACGATATGATGAAGCTTGTACTTCACGAACGGACTTTTTGATCCTGATTAATCGCCGATTTTTTTTCTGTTTTAATAATGCCAAAGCATCTTCACTGTAAGACGGAGCAATGATGATTTCGGTAAAAATTTCGTCAATGGCTTTAACCGTTTCAACATCCATTTCTTGGTTTACCACTACAATTCCACCGAAAGGAGAAACCCGGTCGGTGCTAAAGGCCTTTTTGTAAGCCTCGGTTAGATTCTCTCCGACCCCGACACCGCTTGGGATGGTATGCTTGATAATAGCACAAGCTTGTTCATCAGAATTAAAATCTGAAATTATATTTAAAGCGGCATCTACATCCAGATAATTGTTGTAACTCAGTTGCTTGCCATGGAAGCAATCGATGAAGTCATTCTGATTTCCGTAAACTGCGGCTTTCTGATGAGGATTTTCGCCATAGCGAAGTTCCTGAGCTAGAGGAAGAGAAGTGTTGAACTGTTTGGCCGGGACTTCCTCAACCAATCCTGTAAAGTAATTTGCAATCGTGCTGTCGTAATCGGCCGTGTGTGCAAAAGCGGCTTTAGCCAGTTTTTGGCGAGACTCAAAAGAGACTGCCATTTCTTCTTCAAGTTCTTCAACGAAGTCTCCATATTGATCAGGTGAACTTAGAATAGATACATGAGCAAAATTCTTAGCAGCAGCGCGAATCATGGTTGGCCCGCCGATGTCGATAAACTCGGTGGCCTCCGCAGGAGTAACATCCGAATCAGCTACTTTATTTTTGAAGGGGTATAAATTTACAACAACCAATTCGATGGGCTGAATCCCTAATTCTTCAATCTCTTTTAAGTCATCTTCATGTGATGTTCTTGCAAGGATTCCTCCATGAACCATGGGGTGTAAAGTCTTCACTCTTCCGTCCAAACATTCCTGAAAACCGGTTATTTCCGATACATCTTTAACAGGGATTCCTTCAGCTTTAATCGCTTTTGCAGTACCTCCTGTAGAAATTAACTCGACTCCACTTGCATGCAGTGCTTTAGCTAATTCAGGTAGTCCGGTTTTGTCAGATACTGAAAGGAGAGCGCGTTTAATTTTTAAAGGTGTTTTAGGAAGTGATGCGAGAGGTTTCAGAGCCACGTCTAAGTTGTTTATAAGGTTTGGATGTGTTGTTTTATGGTTTCCGGGAAGAGTTTGTGCTCTTCCTTTAAAATTCGTTCAGCTAGAATTTGAGGAGTATCATTCTCATGAACCGGAACTTTGGTTTGAGCCAAAATTGGACCTTTATCAAATTCTTCTGTCACAATATGAACCGTACAACCCGATTCCGGATCTCCGGCTTCTAAAACAGCTTTATGTACGTTAGATCCGTAAAATCCTTTGCCTCCAAATTTAGGAAGCAATGAAGGATGTATATTTAATATTCTGTTTGGATACTTTTTTATAATTCCTGAGGGAATTTTTTTCAGATACCCTGCCAGCACAATTAAGTCAGTTTTCCATTCCTCAAGTTGACTCGATAGAATTTCTTCAAATTCGGAATCTTCGGAAAGTGAATCCGGGTTTACGACACGAGTAGGAATATCACTGTTATTAGCCCTTTCAATAGCTCCAATATCGGGTTTATTTGAAATCAGTCCGGTTATGCAGGCAGGAATATCACCACGCTGAACAGCGTCAATGATAGATTGAAAATTGGAGCCGGAGCCGGAGGCGAAAACAACGATATTCTTCAAAAAACTGTGAAATTAAGCAGTGCCTGATTGGGCGCTGAAGATAGCAAATGTTTAGGTGGGATGAAGGTTTTATTCTTTAACCGGGAGGCTCTGAGGTGGAGCTAATATCCCGCCTAAAGATATGGTAGTTGTTAAAGCTCCAGCTGACCTGAGTGATTGTAATTTTTACAACCGTGGCAAGCGGAATAGCAATTAACATCCCTATAATACCGGCTGTTTCGGCACCTACAAGAATAATAAATAGGATTGCAACGGGATGCATATCTGCTGATCGTGAAAAGAGCATAGGTTGGAAAATGATGTTGTCAAGCATTTGGACAGCAAAAATAGCTAGCATACATGCTGCAACAAGAGAGAAGTTTCCCGTTTCAATAATGGAAATAATAATAGATAGGAAATATCCAAGTATAGGCCCAAAGTAGGGGATGGTGTTAGCTACGCCCACCGCAATGCCTACCGACATAGAGTTCTCTAAGCCGGCAATGCTAAGAGTAGTCCAGGAAGAAAGGGCAACCAATAAACTCTGAAGAAGAACGCTTCGGAAGTATAAACCAAGGCGTTTTTCAATCTTGTCAATAACAGTAAGAGTCGTTTCAAAATACTTGTTTGGAACCAGTTGGAGTAGGTCTCTTCTGATTTTGCTGCCATCTTTCAAAAAGAAAAACGCTGCAAATGGAACCACTAATACTGCTGAGAAGATATTTGTAAAAATACTGAGCGCATCACTAACGATAGATGAAATCTGATCAACATTAAGAAGATCATTGAAAACAGGAGTTATTTTCTCCACTAAAAAATTATCAGGTAGAAAAGTGAACTTAGCGGTGAGTTGATTTTCAACTTTAACGGCTATTTCCCGAATGTTCTCTATACTTAATTGAGCAGTTAGCTCAGCCATTTGATTCGCAATAATCGGTATTACGCTGGTTGAGATAAAAACCAAAACAAGTATTACCGTTGCCAGAATAACAGTGATTGCGAAGGTGCGATTCAATCCGGCTGCCTGCAAACGATTGGCAAAAGGATCAAGAATGTAGCTTAAAATGGTTGCTAAAATAAGGAAAACAACAAGGGTGGAGTAGTTATAAAGGACAAGCAAAGCCAGCCCAACTGCACCTGCCCCAAGTATAAATCGTACTACCCGCTCTAATGTGATATTCGTCATGATGAGATGATATCTAAAAGTTCATCCAGATGCTTTAAAATATTTCCTGAATCATAGCCTTTTCTCATTAAATAATCGAAAACTTTCTTTCGGCGCTTTTCTTCGGGTTCTCGAAGATACCTCTTCTTTCTTTTTGAGATCAGGGTCATCATACTTTCTTTGATAGCCTCATCCCCAAAAGCATGTTTAATGACTTCTTCTACTACATTTTTTCGAATCCCTTTTTTGAATAGCTGTGTTCTGATTTTATAAGGTCCCCAGTCGTTGAACTCAAACTTATCAGCGGCATACTTTTTTGCAAATTTTTCGTCGTTGATGTATTCCTTTTGCTCAAATTCATCCAGAATCTCTTCAATAAATCCGCCTGAGTATCCTTTTTTATAAGCTTTGTCTTTGAGTTCTTTTCGGGAATGATCACGGCGAGAGAGGATGCGAAACATGTATTCCCGTGCAGCCCATTCATCTTCTTTATTGGCAATTTGCTCTAATAAAGAAGGCGTTATTTCAACGCCTTTCTTTAGATTCAGTTTGGTAAGTGTGGCATCAGAGACGCCAATTAGGAACTTGTCATTTATGAAGAGGGAGTATCTGCTGGAATTCTTTTTCTGAACTTGTATCCCAGAGATAGGAGCCGGAAGAAGCTTAGATGCTTCTTCCGAATACCGTTGGTATTTATCCTTCGTCTTCAACAGCTTCTTTTTCTTTCTCCTTCTCTTTCTTCTCCTTTTCTTGTTCCTCGATCTCTTCGTCTAGCAGTTCGCCCATTAGCTTCTTGCGGACCTGGCCTTCAATCTTCTTAGCCAATTCAGGATCTTCTTCAAGGAATTGCATTGCCGCATCGGATCCTTGACCAATGGGTTCTCCTCCATGGCGGAACCAGCTACCACGCTTCTCAATAAGATCGTATTCTACGGCGAGATCGAGAATTTCAGAAATACGCGAAATGCCTTTGCCATACATAATATTAAACTCGACCACTTTGAAAGGAGGAGCCACCTTGTTCTTGGCAATTTTGACCTTGGTTCGGTTACCAATTACTTCATCTCCGGACTTTATAGAACCAATCCGTCGAATGTCGATGCGGACGGAAGAATAGAATTTAAGGGCCCGTCCACCGGTTGTGGTTTCAGGATTTCCAAACATCACCCCAATTTTCTCACGCACCTGGTTAATAAAAATGCAGGAAGTACGGCTTTTATTAATAATACCGGTAATCTTTCTCATGGCCTGAGACATCAATCGAGCCTGAAGACCCATATGAGAGTCACCCATTTCGCCTTCCAGCTCAGCGCGGGGGACAAGAGCAGCAACGGAGTCAATCACGACTACATCTAATGCTCCCGAACGAATTAAAGTCTCTGTAATTTCAAGAGCCTGCTCACCATTATCCGGTTGAGAGACTAAAAGCTCTTCAACATTAATGCCAAGTGCTTTAGCGTAGCGAGGATCAAAAGCATGCTCAGCATCAATAAAGGCAGCATAACCGCCGGCTTTTTGTGCTTCTGCTATTACCTGAAGGGCGAGAGTGGTTTTACCACTGGCCTCAGGACCGTAAATTTCCGTTACTCGTCCACGGGGAATTCCCTGAACCCCAAGTGCATAATCAACCATGATGGAGCCGGTAGATATCACATCGATATCCTGAATTGCTTCAGCTCCCAATTTCATGATGGTTCCTTTGCCGTGTTGTTTTTCAATTTGCCCTACGGCGATGTCGAGGGCTTTTACTCTGTCGTCTTTAGCCATAGTTGTATCCTGTTTTGTTAATAAAAATCGTTAGTTCAAAATTCCAAGAGTCAAAGGCCAAATTCCAAAAATTCACTGCTGAGTCATATATTTCAACCTGATTTGGCACCCTGCTGATGTACTATTGAAGAAAATATTTTAACCAATTGAGTTGCTTCATCAATAAGAATCTTTCTGTCCTTTTCGAGTTCACTATCGTTTCGTAAGTGTAACAGGCGGAGCCAATAAAAAGATTCTTTAGCTTCTTTGCGGCAAATCTTAATTCTATAAAAAAAGTCTTTTCTGCTCAGAGATTCATTGGCTTCAATATTGCCAATATCTCTGGGAATCTTACGGGCAAAAGTTCTGATAGAACGCGCAAAAGTATAGGTTCTTTGATCGAGATCATATTTCTTACTTGAACCCATGTTTTATTTGATATCTGGAAATTGTCTTTTGGAGTTTCAAGAATATAATGCACTACAGTGACACATCTTGTCACCTTCATTTGAACGGATTTAATATATGTTCAATATATGTGATTGCCAAATATTTGGTTCGCTCAGTTCAATAATTTCCCCAAAAAGTTGTTTATGTGTGATATATGTTAGAGCGATCTCAAATGAATTCCTTACAAAGTTTTTTAAAAGCCACTAATTTTCGTCCAATTTGTAATTAAGAGGCAGTAAATCTGCGAGTGCTTCAAAAGCCCAATGGCCGCCCACTAAGTAGTTCTGAGGATTGTAAACATAGCCCGACTGATCAATGAGTAGAGAATCTGTTTTTAAGGTTAAAACTGAGTTTTGTAAGCTGACACTTTGAGGGGTTTTCTCTGCAGCAATGCCTGCTTTCCACTGACGGTATTCATAGCTTTCAATTTCATTTTGATAAGTGACATTCAGAAAATGTTTAAAAGAAAGCTTAAAGGTAGTTTCGTCTTTTCTTTGGAAAATGTCACTGATTTTTACCGTGTCTTTAGAAACTTTTCGAAACTTAAAGTTTTCTCTGATCTCACCCTTTATTTCATACCCTTGTTCGTGATACTTTCCATCAATCAAAGATTCTATGAAATGCTGATAAGAACCCCAATAAGCGAATTTTCGATTTTTAGTCCACTTCTTGCGGGTTTCTTCGTCGCTTGGTTCCAATTCATTGAAGAAAGGAAGTCCATAGTAGGCTGAAGTAAAGTTCTTTTCATTAAAATAAAATTCTTTAAGGTAGAACTCGATTTTATATCCCAGAGCATTATTGTGAATGATTAGCGGTTCATAAGCTGTCGCTGTTAAAACTTTGGTTTTTTTATCAAACTCAAACTGGAGGATTTCCGGATTTAGAATCTCAGTTTGCTTTGCATTCTTACTAACTCCAATGAATTTATTCTCAAACATCCCAAGCCTTTCAAGCCACTGTTTTTGGTTTGAGACCACATTAATTTCCCCAAGTTCATACAGGTCTTCTTTAAGGTAAACCGTGAGCTCATCTTCTAAATATTGGGTATCGATTTGGCGGCCATATTCCTGAAAACCAACATACCTTATCACTAATTGGTAAATACCTTCAGGGATATCAGGTAATTTAAAAGTCCCATCATTTTCGGTTACGGTACCTAAAGTAGTTCCATTCAAAAATACATGAGCACCGATGATTGGTTCATTGCTCTCAGTCTCAAGCACTGTTCCTGATATCTGAAATTGATTTTGGGCATGCGAAGCACTCGAAAGGAGAAGAAAAATTAATCCTGCTATGAGTACTGAGAGCCTATACATCAAATTTCCCGAACCGCTTTTTGAAGTTCATTCATGGCTTGCTGAATTTGTCCGGTAGTAGTGTAGGGAGCCGGGCCGAATCTCAGGATTACATCTCTTGCATCGGTAAAAACTCCGTTCTCTAAAAGTTTAGCCCTGATTTCTCTTGCCTTAGGTGAAGTTAGAGACAGAAAGCCTCCATTGCGTTCCAATGGCTCCGTATGGGTTAGCCGTATAACTGAAGAGTCGAAATCCTTTTCCTCAAAAAGGGCACGGAGTAAGCTTACCTGAGCCTTATACTGTTCTCTGAGAATATTTGGTGAAAGTCCCTGTTCCTGAAAAAATTCTACAACCCGTGCTGCTCGAAATTGGGAGGAGGGATCGTACGTGGCGCTGGCGAATCGCTGGTTGCCATTATCATATTCTACAGGATCGTCGGTTCGGGGTTTGTCCAAAGTGCTGAATGAAGCAAACCATCCGGTAATAGCCGGGCGATACTGGCAGTCTTTAGGGAAACGGAGGTAGCAATTAGCTTCTCCCCATTGTAAATATTTATAGCCGCCAATCAGAATAAAGCAATCTTCCAGTCCGGCTTCCCGAATGGATAGGGGAACGACATTGGTGCCATGGTAATCATCAATTAAAACAGGGATGCCTTTTTCTCTGGCCGCTGCTGCAATTTCGGTCAAATGTGTATTAACTAAACAGGTTTCAAAATAGACTCTGGATAACATGATTGCTGAAGTGCGGTCATCCATTTCACCAATAATACGTTCAGCAAAGCTATCGTCCGGTTCGGTAGGTACCTGAACGAATTCCAGCCCTTCTTCTTCAAGCCGGTGCAGCTGGCGGAATAGAGAATGAAACTCTCCATCGGTAGAAATGATCTTGGGTTTATTCTTCAAATCCAGGCTGCTCATCCAGCTTACAAACAGAATGTGTGTACTTTCTTCGCGGCAGTAGAGTCCATCAGGGTCGTCATAAAAGTCGCGGAGATAGTTTCGTAGAATTTCTGTCTTCTCAAAAGCTACATCCCACTTATTGTCAACTTCCCGCGCACAAACGTCAAAATATTCGAGCTGACCTTCACGGGCAACATCGGGCCAGGCCTGATGAGAATGTCCGGTGAAAAGCAAGCGCTCTGAAACGTTAAAATGAGAATAATGGGGGATAAGCTTATTGGCTAAGAAATCGATGTCAGACATAGAAAATTGAGATAAACTTGAAATGATGTGTTCAAAGGTAACTGATTTTATGGACCGAATGTTCGGCTGATCAGAATTTAGATCGAATGGCCCACAGGTCAGGGAAAATAGCATGATTAAGTGTTTTGTGGAGATATTTGGCTCCGTCTGAACCGCCGGTTCCTTTCTTGGTTCCAATGGTCCGCTCTACCATTTTAACATGCCGATATCGCCACTCCTGTAATCCTTCATCATAATCCACAAATAATTCTGCAATTACTGCAGCCTCGGGGTCATTCTGCATGGCTTCGACAAGAATATCCTGAATTTCTTCAGAGGGGGTGTGAACGAGCCCTTGCTCATTTTCCCGCTTGGGATTGACTTCATAACCACGGGTTCTTAGGTATGCGCAAAAGCTTTCCCAAAGGGTAGATTCCTGCATCCGCTTTTCCAAAACTTCGAGGTGTTTGGGCTGATCCTTGTGAGCTTCTTTCATCAGCGGAAATCTTAATCCGCACAAAATCTCCATCTCCCTGAACTGCAGTGACTGAAATCCACTCGATTGACCTAAAAATTTCCGGAAGCTGTTAAACTCAAGCGGTGTCATAGTTTCGAGGATGTCGATCTGGGAAACCATGGTTTTGAAAATGGTAAGTACGCGACGCATGGTTTTCAATGCGCCCCAGGTATTTCCGTCTTCCAGATTATTTCGAAGCTTATCAAACTCATGAAGAACCTGTTTAAACCACAATTCATAGGTTTGATGGATGATGATAAACAGAACTTCATCATGTTCTTTCGGATCCGATTTAAGCTGCTGAAGTTCAAGCAGTTCGTCAATTTTAAGATAATTGGTATAGGTTAGGCTCATAAGCGGTTTTTTATTTAGGGAATAATAGTCAGATCATAATAGTAATGCTAAGTTTGAATTTATGGAAAAAAGGGCTTTTTTAGAGTTTCAAGGAATAAAAAAATAAGATCTAATACTTTTTCAGTACTTTTGATGCATGAATATTTTAGTTGGGGATAGCGGAGCTACAAAAACAGATTGGGTCTTATTGGGAGGTAAAGAGCCTCAATTCATTCAAACAGAAGGACTTAACCCTCATTTAGTAACAGCAGAGGAATTTTTTCAGATCATTGTTAAAGAGTTGAGGCCGAACCTATTAGGTAAATCTATTAACCGAATTTATTTTTTTGGGGCCGGATGTGGTGCTCCCGAAAAGAAAAAAGAAGTAGAAAAATATCTCTCCAAGGTTTTCGAACAGTCAGCTATTCATATTCAAACCGATCTTGATGGAGCGGGACTTGCCTTGTTCGGCCAAAGAGAAGGAATTGTATGCATACTTGGTTCCGGGTCCAGTGCGGGCTTCTATAAAGAAGGTAGGTTGATTAAACAAATGCCATCTATAGGTTATCCGTTTGGGGATGAAGGCAGTGGAAGTCACATCGGGCAAAAGTTACTAATTTCTTACCTGGAGGGCTCAATGGATAAGAAATTGAAAGCCTATTTTGAGGATCAGGAAAGTATAGATTACCCGGATTTATTTTATCAGCTTCAACAACCGCGTAAGGCAAAGTTGTATGTGGGACATGTATGCAAGCTGTTCGCAAAGAAGTCTTCCCACCGGGAAGTACAGGGTATTATCTTCGACGGCTTTTCTGAATTTCTGGATAATGTGATAGAATTCTTTCCTGAAGAATCGAAGTCGCATGAACTTGGCTTTGTAGGTTCCATAGCTTCAGTGTATGAAGGAGAACTTAGGGCCTGTGCCAAGCAAAAAGGGGTAGAAATATACTCTGTAATCCGAAGTCCAATCGAGCATATCGCCCTTCAATTTTCGCGTTGAGTTAAAGATATTTATTCTTTTTAGACGTCTTACTGAACTTGGTTCAGGATCTTTAAAGTTACTTTTTTGTGTCCATCCTTGTTCCTTTCCTCCGTTCGATAACGCTCCGCAAGGAGGAAAACTCTTATTCATCTGTTTGGCTTAATCTTAAAGTATGCTCCAGATTGTCATCCCGAGTGAATAGATGCTTATTAAAGAATCAATACGAAAACACGAGGGATCTCAAGTTATATAACTATTCCTGTTGTAGATTTTGAGATCCCTCGCGTTGACAAATCTCGACTTAAATAATTAAAGAAGCGCTCGGGATTGTAGTTTTAGGTGATTCGAAGACAAAACTTCTGCAACTCCATATCTTTTCTTCATTCCACTTCCAGGCATCCGACCTCCTCTGTCTCCTCCTTAAACAAGGAGGAGGACGCGTTGTTAAAACATGATTAACGATCAACACTATGATCAATATCGAAAAAGTCCTCTCCTTGCGAAGGAGAGGATATAGGTGAGGTCACAGTACAAGGCTAACAGCTTAGCAATGGCTTGCAATACTTTTTTATGATCATACTCACCTTTCCATGTATAAATAGATCAAAACTAGAACAAGTGCTTTTTTGATTGGATAACAATTAATTTGTGTCATCGAATTACATAACATCTACAGGAATTTACAAAGCTGGAAACACAAATCATCGACCAAGCTTGTCATGCTGAACTTGTTTCAGCATCTTTGGTCTAAATTAAAAACGTTACCAAAAAACAGTTTTTGTGATAGACACCCATTCCCATATTTACCTTCCTAAGTTCGATGAAGACCGTGATGAAGTAAACCAAAGAGCGGTTGAAGCCGGAGTCAAGGCCATCTTTATGCCGGCTATAGATTTCGGTTCATTGAAGCAGATGGAGAAGATGAATCACCCTGAAATAACATTTTATAAAATGGCAGGACTCCATCCTTGTGATGTAGAAGAGCTGTCAGATGGTTTCGAAAAGCAGCTGCTAGATTTATGTTCTCAGCATGATATTTATGGAGTGGGAGAGACGGGCCTCGATTATTACTGGAGCACTGATCATGTTACCGAGCAAAAGCTGAGCCTTCATGCTCACTGCCGGGTAGGCAAAAAAGTACAGAAGCCTATCATTATCCATAACCGGGAAAGCACTGAAGATATGCTGAAGATTTTAGAGCAGGAACAAGACGGAAGCTTAACTGGAATCTGGCACTGCTTTAACGGCACTTTGGAAGAGGGGAAACGTGCTATTGATCTCGGCTTTCATCTGGGAATTGGAGGCGTTGCTACTTTTAAAAACGCCGGTGTAGATAAAACCGTAGCTCAATTGCCACTGGATAAGATGGTGCTGGAAACCGATGCTCCCTATCTTTCCCCAGCGCCCAAACGCGGAAAACGAAATGAACCTGCCTTTATGAAATACACCGCCCAAAAACTGGCGGAGCTGTTTGAGCTGAGTTTAGAGGAAATAGATGCTAAAACATCCGCCACGGCTAAACGGTTGTTTGGGATATAGAAAAGTTGGAATAAACCATGGTTTATTCCAACGGTTTATTCGTCTGGTTTATTAAAACAAATACGCAAGAAACCCGGCTTTATCCTCTCTACTCCCTAAAAAACAGTTGTTTAATAAATCAGAATCAAGTAGCTTCGTTTTGATAATTATATGTTAGCGGTCAAAAACTAAATCAGATCATTAATCAATTTTCAAATAATTTATGGCTCTATCTGATCATTTAAAAAAAGTTCAAGAAGGTCTTCGCCAAGGGGCATACACGTCTGAAGCTTCAGTATCACAAGGAATATTATTACCTGCCTTACATGAACTCGGTTGGCCAGTCTTTGACACCTCATTAGTAGTTCCTGAATTTTCAGTTGAAAATCGTAGAGTTGATTTTGCTTTATGTCATCCCAAGAATAAACCAGCAGTTTTTATTGAAGTGAAGAATGTTGGGCTTTCGGATGGAGCTGATCGTCAATTATTTGAATATGCTTTTCATCTGGGTGTTCCTATGGCAATTCTTACAGATGGACAGGAATGGAGTTTTTACCTACCTGGAGAACAAGGTCGTTATGACGAAAGAAGAGTTTATAAGATAGATTTATTAGAAAGGAGTCTCGATGAAATTGAAAGTAGACTTGTACGATATTTGAAATACCAAAACGTAACATCTGGGGAAGCACTAAAATCTGCCCGTTCTGATTATCAAAATGTTTCCAGATATAGAATAATTGCAAATAATCTTCCGAAGGCATGGGATTCATTAATTCAGGAACAAGATTCATTATTATTAGAATTATTAGCTGAAAAAGTTGAAGATTTATGTGGCTATAAACCTGATTTAGATGTGTGTGGGCAGTTTCTTGAGGAACAAATTAATTTCCATAATACGTCAACTGTCAAAAAACAAACTGTTCGAAAAATTTCAAAAAGAAATACAAGCAGTAGAAAATCTACTTCCAAAAAATCTCAGACTCGAAAAGTTGAGAACTACACTTTGATATTTAAAGACCAAGAATTTTCAGCCGGTTCTGCTCGTGGAGTAATGACTACCCTTTTTGAGTTATTAGCAAAAGAGGATGATACATTTCTTGAACGGTTTGCTTCCAGAAAACACGGAAGGAAAAGAAGATATATAGCTAAAGATAAGTACGATCTTTATCCAGGGAGGCGTGACTTAGCAGAAAAAAATTCAGTAGAAGTAGTTTCAGGATGGTGGCTTGGTACAAACTACAGTCGGAAAAATATTCAGGATATTATAGACCTAGCTTTTGAAGTAATAGAGCCAGAATTGAGAAGTAGGGTTAAAGCAAAAGTTTACCCGTAGGGTTAATTTTAGTCAAAGTTTGATTTGACCGCTAACAACGGTTTCAACGCGGACTTGGCCGCTGTTTGCCTTTTTAAAACTGATAGCTAATAAACGCTCCCAGTTTTAATTACATTACCTGCCAATAAGGCCAAGCCGGTTAAACCGAAGGTCGTTATGTGTTTTAAAAATCGAAGTCACTTTTGCATTCTTTCTGCAAAAATCATTTATTTTATCTCATTAACCAATAATTAATCAAGCCTATATATGTTTAAACTAAAAAATAAATATTTCGTTGGTATTTGTATTTTTTTTATTTCAACCTCAATGATTGGATGTGCTACAATATTTAAAGGGTCTAGCGCTGATATTCGGGTAAATTCACAGCCATCAGGTGCATCTGTTTATATTAATGGAATAGATAAAGGATCTACTCCTCAATCTTTATCTTTAGGTCGAGATGAAGATCATGTATTAACATTTCAAAAAGATGGATATGAGGACGTTGTAGTTGAAGTCAAAAAAAAGTTTGATGGCGCAACTACAATTTTGGGAAATATTGTCTCATTTGCGTTGATCGGAATAGTGGTAGACGTTGCGACAGGAGCAGCATATTCTTTAGAACCGGCCGATGTTCAGGCTAACCTAAACCAAATGGAAAATGCGGGTCTTATTGATAAAATTCCTGAAAATAATAAAAATGGAATTACAGTTATCATGCTGACCAAAGAAGAATGGGCAAAAATTAAAACCGCGAAATAAATAACTTATCAAGTGTTTAGGCCTCAATTAAAGTTGGGGCCTTTTCCATATAAAACACATAACAAGCGCGTCAACGCGGACAGGCCTCGCCGTTGGGTTGCTGCTTTGAAGTTCAGTATTTCAACAGTACATTTTATAAAATTTCAACGTTGGTCCGCCTGCCGGTTACGCGCGGGGCCGTTAGGTAACCTCAACAAAATTCGGAGTACTCATATGAAGTTAAAATCATTACTAATTCTTGGATTGGCTTTATTCTTCTTTCAAAGCATTTCAATGGCTCAGGGACAG
>Ga0306869_1000039_pt1 | contig 87094 bp, 78 predicted proteins | sample AntRauTorckE6833_FD_190421 | JGI IMG/M metagenome (GOLD analysis project Ga0306869, IMG submission 190421) | Saline lake microbial communities from Rauer Islands, Antarctica - Metagenome Torckler E6 #833 (v2) (version 2) | ecosystem: Environmental > Aquatic > Non-marine Saline and Alkaline >... | reverse complement strand
CTTAATGATTACATAAATTGGTTTAACTTTAAAAGATTACATGGTTCACTTGGTTATCTTAGCCCAGTTGACTATAGATTAAACTGCTCTTTATAAAAACTGTCTAAAAAAGGGTTGCCAAACCAATGATATAGTCATAAACTTTATCATTATATTCATATCGTATCAACAGCGGAAATCTATTAATGTAATTAAAATCATTTAAGTATTGAATAGGAATAAACAAAGATGTGTTTTCCTTAAAGATAAAATCACCTTGTTGGGGAAATTCAGAAACTATGCTTTTAAATCCAGGTAAAATCTCATCGATGACTTGAATATGGTTCAATGGTTCATATAAGATTCTTGCTTTATTTAGATTTATATACATGTTTTTGTTTAGAACGTCTATAGACATGACTTTTATATCTTGTCCTGTTTTATTAATGAAATCAATATATAAACCTATAATAGCATCTTGATCATGTATAGAATACATTCTTGAATAATTCAGATGATTGGAACCATATATTTCCTGAAAAATAATATTCATGTCACCTAACTCGAGACTAAGTATTTCATCATTCACGTAAGTTAAGACAATATTCGCCATTGAAAAGTCTAACTTTAATCCTAAGGTATGAAGATCATTGAAACTGACCTCAAAATAAAATAAGAAATAAGTCTTTTCTTGGTAGGTTACTTTTTGCTTTTGATTTTCAATGTTTGTTATTTCGATTTCTATTTCATCCAGTTCCGATTCTATCTTTGCGTCTATGATATTATCTTTAGTGGTAAAGAACGAAATTTTTGAACTAATGTATACTGGTATATCAATGGTTTCATTTTCAGTAATTATTCTTGCATAATCTTTCTTAATTGATAGTATCTCAACGTAATCATTTGATTCTTTGTCTTTGAATAGGATAATCAATCCAGAGATACTGATATATAAACCAATGACAATAAAAAATATCTTTTTCATTAGACTCTAGATTTAATAATTTCGTAATATTCTGTTAACACAGTGAATGTTTCCCATCCACCTTGTTTAGTACGTCCCCAAAAGAAATAATAACTACCAACACCATTGTTAATTTCTCCCGTGCCTCTTGTAACAATACTAACGTATGTTAATGGATCAACCATTATTTTAAAATTAAAAGATTCTTTAGTCGTTTTTGTGGTTGTTGTTGATATACTGGCTTTGATATTTGCATCCACAGAACCTTTGAATTTTTTGCTTTTACCTGAGCCAGCCACTTTTATTGAACCAGATGCTGATATTTGAGTTTTTGTTTCTTCTTTGGTTTCAAGCTCTATTTCATAATTAATTGGTGTCATACCAGTATTAAAGATTTTAATCTTTGTCTCTGCTATAAAATCAAGTGGTTCGTTCTTATGGACAACGTGTAATCGCCACCCAAACATTTTACGTTTCTTTGTTTTCTTATAATAATCTTTATAATCAGAATCACTAAAATCTTTAAGCATTATAACTTCATCTTCCTCAAAGATTATTTCTTGATAATTGGTGTATTCTTCTGCAGATACACCATCAATCATTAGTACAAATGTTACAGTAAGTAATAAAAATAATATGATTTTTTTCATAAAAAAACCTCCCTTTTGTATAAATACTACTTAGGGGAGGTTATAATTCTTTAAATTATTCATCCAAAGGATTTTCTTTGAAATATGCCATAGCATCTTCATAGCCTAAATCAATTCGTTTTTGAGATTGTTCGTTATCAAAATTGAGTACAGCGCCTAAGGATTTTTTATGTTTGATTTCTATGATATTAATACCAGGAAACTTCTTAGGGTTAAATCTTAAGATTTTTTGTAAATTTACCACAATCACTGTGTCGCATCCCGCATCTACCAATGGTTTAATTGGAAAGTTATCATATAGGCCGCCATCAAATATTTGTTGACCATTCATCTTAACCGCTGGGAAAACAAAAGGAATAGAACAAGAAGCTATAATTTGTTTATTGATGTCCTTTGCTTCTTGTTTATGTAAAGGTGAATATATGACTTTTTTATTACCTCTTAGGTAATGTGAAAAAGATGATTTTAAAATTCCCAAAGTACCTTCGTCAGGAAGACCAGCAGGAGATAAAGTCACATAGACTTCAACATTTCTTATATTTTTAATTTTTAGATTATCATCAAGAAGTTTTTCTAAATCATTAATATCAGCGATACCATGTTTAACAAAAGAAAAGTCTCTAGCCCTTATCTTTTTCATCAGATTATCAATGTAACTAAAATTTTCTTTTGGAAATTCTACCCAAATTTTTTCTATTTCATCAATATCTGCTGTCGAAAGTAAGGCGGCATTAACTGCACCTATACTCGTTCCTGAAAAAACATCTATTTTGTCATAGTAGTTTAATTCTTTAAGTGCTTTACAAACACCAACTTGATAAGCGCCTCTTGCGCCACCACCTGATAAACAAAGTCCTAATTTATTCATCTTTTACACCTCTAATACATTAATTTGTCTTGGTTTTGATAACTGGCTTTTATAACACCACCACCCAAGCATACTTCTCCTTGATAAAATACAGCAGCCTGTCCAGGTGTTACAGCCTTAATCGGATGATTTGAAATGACTTCTATATCAGTTTCATTAATCCAGTGTATTATCACTGTTTGATCCTTTTGTCTGTACCTAAACTTGGCAAGACATTCAAATTCACCTTCAAATTTATCCTTTGAGATCCAATGAACATCTTCTACAATCACTCTATTTGCAAATAGTAAGGGATGGTTTTTTCCTTGTCCAACAATCAAAGCATTTTTTTTGATGTCTTTCCCAACAACAAACCAAGGTGCATTTGAATAATCTTTATGGCCACCTATTTCTAAACCTTTTCTTTGTCCAATGGTGTAATACATTAAGCCATCATGTTTACCGATAATATCACCATCTGTAGTTTCTATATCTCCAGGTTTAGTAAAGATATAATTCTTTAAAAATGCTTTAAAATCTCTTTCGCCAATAAAACAAATTCCTGTTGAATCTTTTTTATCAAAAGTAGGAATCTTTTGTTCTTTAGCAATTTTTCTTACTTCACTTTTTTCTAGTTCTCCAACAGGAAATAATGAATGAGCTAATTGTTCTTGAGATAAGTGTGATAAAAAATAACTTTGATCCTTGTTTTGATCAAGTCCCCGTAACAAGAAATGCTCTCCATCTTTACTTCTACGTCTAGCATAATGTCCGTAAGCAAAATAATCTCCACCTAGTTCTCTTGCTACCTCTTGAAAGCCTGCAAATTTTACATATTTGTTACACAAAATATCAGGGTTTGGGGTTCTATTCTTTTTATATTCTTCAATGAAATATGTAAACACATAATCCCAATATTCATTGACAAAGTCATGGCGGTGTAATTCGATACCTAAGTGTTTTGCAATGGCAACTGCATCCATGTAATCTTGTTCTTGTGGACATGGATCATTTGGATCATTAGGGTTACCCAAAACATCATTATTAGCTGCTGAGTCCCAATTTCTCATGAATAAGCCGATAACTTCATAACCTTGTTCTTTTAATAAATATGCGCTCACAGCGGAATCTACCCCACCGCTTAATCCTACAACTACTTTTTTCTTTTTCATGATCTTTTCACATCCGAGGGTATTCTATAATCACTTCTTGGTGATAGCCCATAATCAAATACTTTTGGAGTATCTGGGCTAGCCGTTCTTTTAAATTGTTGAGAATAAAAACGGTTAAAGAAGTTTTCAACATAATCATCTATCTTGTCTTGAGATAAATCGAAAACAGGTTTTAATAAAAACTTAATTCTGTCTTTACTATCACCACAATTCAAGAAACGATAAAGTATAAAATCATTAATTTCATACTTGCCTATAATACTTTCAGTTTCCTGGTTTGCAGTTAATTCAGGCGTAATAGGTGTATCAAGAATGTCATATAAACACGCTTTAACATCATCTTTAAAAACATAATCAGCATAGGCTTTAATCATGAATTTTACAACAGTCTTTGGTATGCCTCCATTGACATTATACATTGACATTTGATCCCCATTATAAGTAGACCATCCTAAAGCAATTTCAGATAGATCGCCTGTTCCTAGTACAATCGCTTTTTCTTTATTAGCCATATTCATTAAGATCATTGTTCTAGCTCTTGCTTGAGCATTTTCATAAGTTACATCTTCTGTTTTACCATCATGACCTAATAGTTCTAAATGATCTTTTATATGTTCTTTTAAATCAATTTGCTTGTTTGATACTCCCAGTAGTTTCATAAGTTTTTTTGCATTTTCGTTGGTTCTTTCAGAGGTATGTAAACCTGGTAATGTATAAGCCATGATGCCTAATCTATCCAGTCCTAAATAATCAAAAGCATTAACCGCAACCAATAAAGCAAGTGATGAATCTAAACCACCGCTTATACCAACAACAATCTTTTTAATACCTATATGAGATATTCGTTTAGACAAACCAAATTCTTGAATAGAGGCTATTTTCTTAAAGGTTTCATAAATGTCTGTTTTAGGAACAAAAGGTAATGGATCTATTTTATACGAAAATTTAAAATCATTACTTTCTTCTAGGGTAAAGTCAACACTTTGATATTGAAACTTATATTTCAATATTGAATCTCTAAAGCTTGAATTTGATCGTCTTTCATATGCCAGTCTTTCTATGTCTAAGTCAACATATAAAGTCGCTGTTTCAAGAGAAAAAACATTGACCTCTTTAATAAGTCGTGCATTATTAGCAACGATATTATGACCTGAAAAAACAGTTTCTGAACTCGATTCACTGGCGCCAGCTGAACAATAAGCATAGATACCACAGTTTTTACGAGAATGTTCTAAAACAGAATTTCTTCTGACTCTTTCTTTTCCAACTGTTTCATTAGAGGCTGAGATATTAAAAATTATATTGGCACCATTTACACTCAGTAAATTACCAGGTGTAATGGTTGCCCACATATCTTCACATATTTCGATACCAAACTTTATATCTTTAAAGTTAAAAACAATATGTCCAAAAGGCACTTCCGTGCCTAAATAGTTAATTTTCTTAATTTGGTCCACAGCATCAAATCCACTATTAAACCAACGTTTTTCATAATATTCTTTTGCGTTCGGCAAATAAAACTTAGGGACAATACCTAAAATTTTATTACCTTGGATAACTACCGCTGTATTTAAGACCATTTCTTCAACCAAAAGTGGCATACCAAATATCACAATACCTTTAAATTGATTGTTGTCTAAAAAATATTCTACTGCTTTTTGATTATCTGTGAACAAAGAATTTTGAAAAAACAAATCGCCACAGCTATAGCCAGTGGTCGCAAGTTCAGGAAAAACTGCTATTGAACTTGGATTATCTTTTAAGGCTTGAAGCATTTGCTTAATATTAAATTTTGGATTGCCTACTTCTAACTTAGGTGAAATAAGCGATACTTTCATAAAACCTTTATACATTAGTAATTACCTCGATATAAATCATTCTTCATAATATAGTGATACACTTCTTCATCAACATAACTTGGATCTAATGTTTCTCTAAATAAAGTTGATGAAACATTTGATTGATAATTTTTTAATACAATAAAATGATCTTTATATGTTTTTAATAAAGGTATTTTATTGATCTTCTTCTCAACATTTTCATTGTTTCTATTAACAACTATAAATTTAAAATCACTGAGTAACTTTTCTGCATTAATCCAGTGATTCATGTGTAATAAATTATCCGCACCTAAAACAAAAGCTATTTCTTGTTCAGGATACTCATTTTTTATTCTTAATAGACTTTGATATGTGCCTAGAAATTTATCGTCTTGAGTTTCTATTTTAGATATCGATGCTTTTTCAAGATCTTTAATTAATATTTTCAACATCTCTACCCGGTAGAAATCATCGATTAAATTTGCTTTAGAATACTTTTTAGAGACTGGTAAAAATAAGAATTTATCTAAATTAACTGATTCATCAATTAATTGATAAATTTCTTTGTGTGCTAAAGTTGGTGGGTTAAATGCACCGCCAAATACAACTATCATACAAGCCTCCTCTATTCATTTTATCACAATAAATTAGCATTTAAAAGGGAATTGTCACTTTAAATACAATGCTTATATGTTATACTTAAATGGGAGGTATTTATGGATAATAACAATTCTTATATTATTGAATTTGCAAAAAAAATATTAAATGTCCCATCACCAAGTGGTTATACGCACAAAGTCATTAAAACCATTGAAGATGAGGCAAAACAATTAGGTTACGAATCAACTCGAACTAAAAAAGGGAATCTCATTATTGATATTCCTGGTCGCGGTGATTATACTCTAGGCTTAAGTGCACATGTTGATACACTAGGTGCTATGGTTAGAAGTATTACTTCAAACGGAGAACTAAAGTTCACAACCATTGGCGGCCCAATTTGGCCAACATTAGACGGAGAATATTGTACTGTTCACACAAGAGATAATTCGGACTTTGAAGGCACTTTTCTATCTACAAGCCCATCTAGTCACGTCTATAAAAAAGCTGGCTCAGAGACAAGAAATCCAGAAAATATGGTGGTTAGAATTGATGAAGTCGTTAAATCAAAAGAGGATGTTGAAAAATTAGGTATTAGACCAGGTGATTTCATTTTCTTTGATCCAAAAACCACAGTTACCGAGTCTGGTTATATAAAAAGTAGATTCTTAGATGATAAAATCTCTGTGGCAATTATATTTGGATTATTAAAACACTTAAAAGATGAAAAGATTCAACCAAAACAAAACCTAAAAATTATAATTTCTACCTATGAAGAAGTTGGCCATGGAGCATCATTCATTCCTGAATTGGATGAATTAATTGCAGTGGATATGGGTTGTATTGGTGAAGACTTATCTTGTACTGAACATGATGTCTCAATTTGTGCCAAAGATTCTAGTGGACCTTATGATTACGGAATCATTTCAAAGCTTGTTGAAATCTCAAAAAAAGAGAAACTGAACTTTGTAACGGATATTTATCCATTCTATGGATCAGATGTATCAGCAGCTTATCGTGGGGGTACAGATTTTAGAGGTGGATTAATCGGACCAGGTGTCCATGCATCCCATGGTATGGAACGTACTCATATTGATGCTATTGATAGTACATTTAAATTATTATTAAATTATTTAAAGGCCTAAAAATTTTAGGCCTTTATTTTTTTATAGAATTTTAAAATCTTCAAAAGCCTGAGGCAATTTTGTTTTAACCAAAATAGGTTCTTCTGTAATCGGATGATTAAATGAAACTTGTAAGTTATGGAGTAATAATCTTTCAACAGGATATTTGTTTTGGTTATAGTATCTGTCACCAACAATTGGAAAATCGAAATGTGCTAAATGCACTTTGATTTGGTGCGTAATTTTATTTTTAACTTCGATATCTAAAAGAGAAAAACTTTTCCACTCTTTAGAAACTTTATATTTTGTTTCGCAGTCTTTTCCAGCTTCAGAGACTTCTCTTAAATTTGATTCTGACATTTTAGCAATTGGCAAACAAATATTGAAATCTTTTACAGGAACTTCTCCATCAACGATTGCATTATATTTGAAAACAACTTCATTGTCTAACTTATCACTTAATAAGAATTTAATGAACTTATGTTTCACAAGCATTACAATACCTGATGTGTCAGTATCTAAGCGATTAATGAAATGTAACTTAGATTGTATGTTGTTTTGTTTATAATGATGGATAATTGCATTGGCCAATGTCCCTTTTTGATGTTTTTTAGAAATCATCATTTTCATGTTCACTGGTTTATTAACAATTAGAATTTGTTCATCCTCATAAACAATATCCAATGATAAATCTTGAGGCATAATCTTTTCCATTTCTTCATCTTTAATATGGAAATGAATTTTATCGCCCTTTCTTACTGTATCTTTACGTGATTTAATTTTATTATTCACATAGATTTTGTAATATTTTTCATCTCGTTCTAATATGCTTGTTGGTATATGATTTTCTTTAATAAAACGCTGAATGGTCTCAGGTTTCTTTACTTTATAAATAAGTTCCATAATTGTCTCTATAGTTCATCACGATAAACTATAAATCCCTTCTTTCTACTATTATATTTGCTAATAAAAATTATACCATAATTGAGTTAATAAAGCCATCTCTATTTATAGTATTTGTGATTTATTAAACGTTTCTATATACTTTGGCAATTTGCTTCTTTTCTTCTTCAATTGTAATGAAGCGATTATAGAGTTTTCTAATCAAATCGTGATTAAATGGATACACTTGTTCATCAATTCTAGATCTAAGATGTAAGGTTTCTTTTGCAAGTATTCTTGTGATTCTATCACTGTATTCCATCTGTTTAGAATGCATTTTAAATTCATGAATATCTACAACACGATAGGAAAAATCACTATCAACTCTTAAATCCAAATCATAATCAATATACTTAATTGCTTCATCATCAATTAAGGCAGGTGAAGCCATATTACAATAAAACGTTATTTTTTTCTTTTTTAAAATAGCAATCACATTGTACCAGTGATGTTTAAAGAAGAATGATACAGATGGCTCTCTTGTATACCAAAAGCGTCCATTTGATTCAACAACTTTGGTTCTTTTATTTGCAACAACGATATAATCTTCATTGTTTTCTATAACAGTTTCATTTTTCCAAATTCTATGTAACTGTTGATTGTGTTTATAACTCTGAATAATGATGTTATCTCCAATATTGACTTGCATAATTCCACCTACTCTTCTAATAGCCAATCTTCACCTTTTAAAGTTTCAGGTTCAGTTTTTGAGAGAGTTAAGTAATCTAATTGACCCAATACTTCGTAAACCATGATGGCCACAGTATTGGCAAGATTAAGTGAACGTATCTTATCATTCATTGGTAGACGAATACATTTATCTAAATGATCTCTTAATATAGCTTTAGGAATACCTGTAGATTCTCTTCCGAAAATTAAATAGATGTCTTTATCTACACTTTTAAAATCAAATGTTCTTGGAGGTTTTTTTCCGTATCTTGTGATAAAGAAATATTCTCCTTGATTCTTACTTAGAAAGTCTTCGAAATTTTCATAGACGAAATAATTAGTATTATTTAAATAATTAACCGCTACTCTTTTTAAATACTTAGGATCTAACTTAAAACCAAGAGGTTTTATAAGATGCAAATATACATCAGTCCCAGCACAAGTCCTCATTATATTGCCTGTGTTTTGAGGAATCTCAGGTTGAAATAAAACGACATTTACACTCATTTTTTCATCTTCCTATGCAATTTCTTCTTTTCAATAGCGATTTTTTCTTTATATTTCTTCTTGTAACCAGGTTTAACCTTTTTAGGTTTTTTTACCTTTTGTTTGGCTAAACGATCAAGTTCATTTTCTTTCCAATCTTTTGAATCACGTTTGTTTCTTTGTCTTGCATCAACGATTTGTTTGTCCTTAATTTCCTTATAAGATGATTGTACACCAACATGTTCAAGTTTATCCATATATTGATTATCATTGAATTCATAAATCGAAATTGCCTGACCATCCATATTTACTCGACCTGTTCTACCAGTTCTATGAATATAAAACTCTATATCATTTGGTAGTTCATAATTAATTATGTGAGATACTCCGATAATATCTATACCTCTCGCCAAAATATCTGTCGCAACAATATATTGAAAATCTAACTGATTAATTCTTTGAATCAGTTGTTTTCTTTTTCTATAAGGAATACCACCATGGAACAAAGCAACATTTTCCCCTTGGTTGACCAGTAACTGGTATACTTCTTCAGCTGATTCTTTTTTATTACAAAAAATAATCGCTAAATAAGGATTCACTGCAGAAATAATTTCTTTTAAAACAACTTGACGATCTCTTTCTCTCGACTTAATAAAGAAATGGTCAATGTTTAAATTAGAAATTTCTTCTGGATGAACATTAATAGTGATTGGGTTTTCTAAATATTTTTTTAAAAATGGTGTAAAGCGCTCTGGAATAGTCGCTGAAAAAACCATTTTTTTAGCCGATGTTGACACATTGGCTAAGTTAGATAATTCTTCAACAAAATTTTCATCTAAGGCCATATCAGCTTCATCAATAATGAAGTATTTGGCTTGATAAATTTTTAAAACATTTTCCTTGAACACTAAATCATGAATTCTACCCGGTGTCCCTATAACGATATCCGGTTGATGATTGGTAAGTTTCTCAACAATCTGATCTCTATCAGAACCACCAGTAATTAAATCAACTTTTACTTCATTTGGTGAGTATTCAGTCAATTCTTTAATAAATCTGTGAATCTGTGTAGCGAGTTCTCTCGTTGGTGCAAGAATAATAGCTTGTACTTCACCTGCATTTTCTTCCAAACGGTCAAGTATTGGTAATAAAAATGCATGTGTTTTTCCTGATCCAGTTTTTGCTTCTACGATTAAGTTTCGTTTTTGTTTGTCTAGCTCATATACTTTTTCTTGAACATCTGTCAGTTCTGAAAAATGAATGCCAGCCAAAGCGTCATTCAAATATGTCTTTCTAAATTTTTTCATAAGATACCTTCTTTGTATTTTTCTCATAACTATTATATAATAGAAAAGGTTTAAAGTAAACGAATAAGAGGTAAAACATGATAGTAAGAGATATTCGCCCTCGAGGTTTTTGCAAAGGTGTTCACTTTGCAATAGAGAAAGTTAAAGAAGTTTTAAAATCCAATGATTATCCTAAACCCATTTATGTCCTAGGATATATTGTTCACAATAAACATGTTGTTGATGAACTAACTGATTTAGGAGCTGTAACACTTGATGATCATTTAAAATCTAGGCTGGATCTAATTGACGAAATTAATTCTGGAACCATCGTGATTTCTGCACATGGTACACCAATTGATGTTATCAATAAAATTAATAATAAGAATCTTACTTTGGTTGATGCAACATGTCAAGACGTTTACGTAACACATGATTTAATCAAAGCATACTTAGACAAAGCTTATAATGTTATTTACATCGGTAAAAAAAATCACCCGGAGACCAATGCATCTTTGTCCCTTGGTGAAAATGTATATTTAATCGAAAGTGTTTCTGATGTTGGAATTTTAAATATAAAAGAACCTATATTTGTTACTAACCAAACTACATTTAGCATAAAAGATATTTTTAATATTCACATGGCTTTAAAAGAAAAATATGAAGATATTATTATTACTGAAGAAATTTGCAATGCAACTCGTATTAGACAAAATGCAATCATAAAATCTAATGAGGATGTTGATTTATGTTATATCGTGGGAGATACTCGTTCAAATAATTCAAGAAATTTGGCTAAGTTATCTAAAGAAATGACCAATACAAAAACATTTTTGATTCAATCTGTTGAAGATATTAATCCTAAAGATTTAAAAGATGTTGATATAGTCTCGGTTTCATCCGGGGCTTCTACACCGGAATATTTAACAAAAGAAGTGATTGCTTACTTGAAAAGCTATTCTAATAAGAATTAAGGCTTTATTTTTTCAGCTATATAGTTTATAATGTTAATGTTTAATAGAGAGATTAATTGAGGTGAAATAATGGCTAATAATAAAAAACAAGCAAAAGAGGAAATTAAAACTTATAATCCAACCAAAAGTAAATTCGGTAAATTTGTTTTATTGATCTTAGCAATTGGTATGTTCTTAGGAATATTACTTGCAGCTATCTGGTCAATGGTTGATGTATTAATTGGTTAAAAAAAGCACTTCAATATGAAGTGCATTTTTTTTAGGTTCTTATTAATAGTTCTTTTGCAATATCTCTAGCAGCACTTGTTACAGCATCTGCGCTCATCATCTTAGCGATTTCTTCTACGCGCTCATCATAATCTAAATACTTAACAGATATCTTGGTTTTATCATCAACGATATCTTTTTTTATGCAAATATGATGAATACCTTCTGCAACCACTTGTGGAATATGTGTGATTGAGATTACTTGGGCAAACTTCGCGGTTTGAGAAATTTTGCGACCAATTTGTTTAGCAATATAGCCACTAATACCCGTATCTATTTCATCAAAGATAATAGTTGGTATTTTTTGGCTTTTAGCAAATATCGTTTTAAAAGTCAACATCACGCGGCTCATCTCACCACCACTGGCAGTTCTTGATAGTGGTTTAAGAGGTTCTCCCTTATTAGTCGAAATTAGAAAATCAACACGATCAACACCATCAATTTTAAAAATTTCACGATTAAATTTATCATCAAATTCGATATCTTCAAAATGGATTTTAAAATCTGCGTGTTTAATCTCAAGTTCTTTTAGGGTTTCAATAATTTCGATGGTGATCTTTTTAGCTATCGTCTTTCTTAAGTTTGACAATTGTTTGGCTTGATTAACGAGTAATTGATATTTATCTCCTACTTGTTTTTCTTTTTCCAAGATCAAATCATCGTAGTTTTCTATTTCGTTAATCAAATCAGTAAGTTCTTCTTGATAAATCACAAGTTCCGAAATTGATTTTTGATATTTCTTTTGAATTTTTTCCAGTTCATTGATACGTTCATTCATGCTTTCTAACTCACTTGGATCATAGTCAAGTGACTCTTGTTTGTCTTCTATTTCATCATTTATATCTTTTAGTTCATAATATAGATTGTTGATACGTTCACTAATATCCTTAATATCTTTTGTGGTTTCAGATATCTCTTCGATATTATTTTTAATATGAAACAAATTCTCCAATAAGCCTTGGTCATTCATCATGGAATAACTTTCTGCCAAATTATAATTGATTTTGTCAATGTTGTTTAAAACATTGACTTTTTCATTTAAAGTCTCTAATTCACCTTCTGATAATTCTAGATTGGAAAGTTCCTTAAGTTGAAACTGATATAAATCCAATTCTTGAAGAGATTGGTGACGCTTGTTCTTTAGGTTCTCATAAGCTCTAAAAGCATCTATATACTCATTTAGCTGGTTTCTATAAGACTCTAAATACTCGCTAACCTTATCTTTTCTAAAATTATCAATTAATTTTAAATATTGTTCAGGATGAACCAATTGTGTGGTATCAAATTGTGAATGAATGTCAGCCAAATATGAAGACATTTCATTAACAAGTTTTAAAGTCACTCTTTGATTATTAATTTTAATCACATTTTGATTGTCTTTAGAAATGGTTCTTGAAAGCATAATCTCTTCGCCATAGTCTATTTCATTGTGGTCTAAAAGATTTTTTAATGTTTTGCTTTCAATTGTAAAAAACCCTTCAACAATGGCTTCCTCAGCATTGGAACGAATCATCGATTTATCTGCCCTTTCGCCAAGCAAAAGCGAAATTGCATCAATAATAATACTTTTCCCTGCACCAGTTTCACCTGTAAGAACAGTCATTCCAGAGTAAAAGTCTAATTCTAAATCATCAATAATCGCAAAATGTTTTATTTTTAATTTCTTTAGCATAGATACCGCCTTTTAGCCAAGTATTCTTTTAATAATACTCTCTTCATCTAAATGATATAATTTATATATTTCTTCTTGTGTACCGTGATCTATAAACTCATCAGGTAAACCTATTATTTTAATATCCAATGACAAATCTTTATCTGATAAATATTCAAGAATTGATGAACCTAAACCTGATATTTTTGTTACATCTTCTAAAACATATGTTTTTAACTTCGTTTTAACAATCTTATTAAGCATTGATTCATCCATTGGTTTGATAAATAATGCATTATATAGATTAATTTTAAGTTCATGTTTATCAATATAATTTTTCATTCTTGTGAAGTTATCTCCATAAGCAATTAAATTCGCTTCTCCGTCATTTATATATGACTTCCATGTTGGTTTAGTTATTTGTTGATAATCTTCATTGTTATAGATTTCAGTTTTATTTTTTGAATATCTAATTGCAACTGATTGTTTGCTATGGTTAAATGCATAATCTAATAATTGCCAAGCTTCTGTTGCATTAGACGGTTGTATAATTTCGATGTTTGGAATATGTTTTAAGAAAGCAATGTCATAGATGCCCTGATGGGTATCACCATCAGCTCCAACAATACCTGCCCTATCTATACCCATGACAATTTTTAATTTTTGTCTGGTTAAATCATGGACAACTTGATCATAGGCTCTTTGTAAAAAGGAAGAGTATATAGGTAAGAATACATCATTATCTTCAGATAAAGCAGCTGAAAAGCAAACAGAAAAAGATTCGCATATGCCGACATCAATGATTTTATCAGGATAAGTTTCTTCAAACTTGGAAAAACCTGAGCCAATAATCATTGCAGGAACAATGACTTTTAATTTTTCGTTTTCTTTAGCATATGTCATCATGTAGTTCGATATAATATTACTCCATGTACTAAGATTTTCTTTATTTTTTGTCAAAGGTAATCCTGTTTCTATATCAAAAGGTTTAACGCCGTGCCAGGTTCCAAATTGATCTTTCTCAGAATGTTCATAACCTTTACCCTTCGTTGTAACCACATGTAATACAACAGGTTTCTTTCTATTCTTAGCAATTTCTAAAAACTTAATCAATGATTTAATATCATGACCATCAATTGGACCATAATAAGAAAAGCCAAGTTCATCAAAGATAGTGATATTATTGGCAAAACCACGAATTGTATTCGATAGTCTTACTTTAATACCATAGATAAATTTAGGCCATTTGCGTTTAGACTTTCTTGCAAATGCATAGAATTTTGAACTGCGCATTTTATTTAATAATTTGTTAAGTCTTCCAACATTCTTTGAAATTGAGCGATCATTATCATTTAAAACGATGATAGGTTGAAGTCCAGAATGTCCTAAGAAATTAAGTGCTTCAAATGACAAGCCGCTATTTAAAGAACCATCTCCCACAACAGCGATATTACTATAGTTTTCACCTTTTTCTACTCTAGAAACTTCAAAACCACTTATAGCAGCTATTGCAGTTGAAGAGTGTCCAGCCTCCCAATGATCATGTTCAGACTCATTACGTTTTTGATAACCAGATAAGCCTTTGAATTTTCTTAACGTTGTAAAGTCTTTTGCTCTTCCAGTTAGTATTTTATGAATATAACTTTGGTGGCCTACATCAAAAACTATACGATCAATTGGAGAATTAAACACTCTATGAATTGCCAAGGTTAATTCAACCACGCCGAGATTTGATGCTAAATGCCCACCGGTCTTAGAAATATTTTCTATAAGAAAAGAACGAATTTCTTGAGATAATTCGTTAAGTTCTTTTACTGATAAATCTTTTAAAAATTGAGGGTCTTTAATGTCTAAAAGTTTCATCTTATTCTTGATTAAAATCCTCTAATTGATCTTCATTCATCAACTTTACGATGACTTTTTCTGCTTCTTTTAACTCTTTATGACATTGTTTAGCAATTTCGATACCCTCGTTATATAATTTTACAGATTCATCAAGGCTTTTATCGCCTGATTCTAAATCTTTGACTAAAGATTCTAATTTTTCTAAATTTTCTTCAAAACTTGGTTTACTCATGATTTGTTCCTTTCATATCAATAATTTTACATTTGATTTCACCATCATGCATTTGGATATCTAATGGCTCTAACTTATTGATATCATTGATGGATTTCTTAATTTGCTTACTTTGTTTAACTAATGAATAGCCTTTTGTCATAATTGATAAAGGGTTCACATATTCTAGATTTTCTGCCAACCTTGCAAATTGATGTTGTTTCCTTTCAATTAAATGCTTATAAGTTGTTTGTAAAATCTTATCTAATTGATTTAGTTCACTATATTTTTGCTTAATCAAGGTCTTTGGATTGTTTTTTGTTAAACGATCATAAACATGATTAAAGGTTAATTCTTGTGTTTGTATAATTCTTAAAGGTTGTATAAAAATTTGACTAGTAACTAAGTTTTTATACTTTGACACTAGATTTTGATATTTATTTGTCAACAATCCATTAAGTCTAGCCTTAAAATTACTGATTGAATACTCAATATCATTATGGTGTGGTACAACAAGTTCAGCAGCATGTGATGGTGTTGATGCTCTCTTATCAGCAACAAAATCAGCTATAGTAAAATCTGTTTCATGTCCCACTGCAGATATAATTGGAATCTTTGAATTATAAATGGCTCTTGCGACTGTTTCTTCGTTAAATGGCCATAAATCTTCAATTGATCCCCCTCCACGACCAACAATCAAACAATCACACAATCCATCTTTATTGGCTTTATTGATTTGATGAATGATTTCACCTTTGGCCAATACACCCTGAACACTGGCAGGATAAACAATGATTTTTGTCATCGGAAAACGCGTACTTATTACATTGATTATATCTCTAACAGCTGCGCCAGTTTTAGAAGTGATTACACCAACAGTTTGAGGTAACTTAGGCAACGGTAACTTATGTTCTTCCTTAAATAAACCTTCTTTTTCTAAGTCTTTTTTTAACTTCTCATAAGCCATATATAAATCACCAATACCATCTAATTCCATTTTGGTGATATAAACTTGATAATTACCATACGGTTCATAAACAGAAACATAACCTTGGATGATGATTTTATCTCCATCTTTTGGTTTAAAATTTAATGAACCAGTATGACTAGAAAACATCACAGCTGAAACCTGTGATTTTTCATCTTTTAATGTTAAATATAAATGACCTCTAGAATGACGCTTAAAATTAGAAATCTCTGCTTTAAGTAAGATTGATTGAAGCTCTGTATCAGAATCCAATTTAAATTTTAAATAACGATTAAGTGCTGTTACCGTTAAATATCTAGGCATCTTTCTCACCCAAACTATCTACGATGTTTTGCAATAAGCGGTTATTAAATTTCTTTGCTTGATCATCTTCTAAGTTTGAGTATTTTTTAGTTAATTCTAGGGCCTCATTCATTACAACTTCTTTTGCTTGATTTAAATATACAAGTTCATAAACTGCATACCTGATAATGGCTAAATCAACATAATTCAACCTTGTAATTGACCAATTAAATAAGTTGTTATCAATGATTTCATCTATTTCTTTAATATGAGTCGAAAAATCTTGATAAGTGTTTATCAAGTCTTGATCATAAGTATCGAAATCTTGCTCTGGATTCACAATACCTGCATAGATGATTTTAATGAGTTCTTCTCTAAATAATTTTCTATTCATATGATAATCATGTGGGTTTCCACATATCCTTTCTAAGTATTCTATTTTAGTATTCTTGACTTACATATTTTACCATAGTTTTAGGTGATATAAAAGTTAATCAATTCATTTATTCTTGATTAAGTTTGTCTGTGTGACCAGAAAAATCACCTTTGACTAAATATACTTTTCTCGTTTGTAAATCAGCTTTCTTTAAGGTTTGATCTTTATGGTCATAGATTATATCTTTAACCTGTGATTCAATCAGTTCTAAAATTGGATGCATTAATCTATTCTCAAAAACTTGAGAGTCAATCATCAACAAATGATTCTTCTCATATACTGATAAATCTTTAATGGTTTCTACAAGACCATTTATACAAAGTTCAATCTCTTTATCTCTTAGATAGTCTCTATCATCTTGAGAAAGTTTTAAATAGTCAACAATATCTAATTTAAATATTATTTGATGCTCTTTAATTAGTTTTAATCTTCTTAAAATATAATTAAATGCTTTTTTAGATTCAATGGTTTTATTCCTAATAGGTATCAGCCATCGTGAATGAAAACTAACTTTCTTCAAATCATGTATCAACTGATTGAGAATCATACGATCAAATTGAATTTCAAGCTGGTGTTGTTTTAAAACCATACTTAGCATATCCTTATTTTTTAAAATATCCATGTGGTTAAACTCTACATCTATATATTTAACTTTTTGATCTCGCCAATCTTTGATGTAATAGTATATCAATGCACAACTTTTGTTATTCAGCAAATTTTGAATGGTTTTTAAATAAGTATGTTTAATTTCATTGTCAAGTTTAACTTCTTTGTAGCTTAATATTATTGGATGATTACTAGATGTTAAAGATAACATTTCGTGTAATTTCTCTAAGACAAAATTTATATCTGTATTAAAGGGCTGATATACACCTCTGATATCAGCAATATTATTGTATTCAGATCTTAACTTTTGATTAAGTCTTTCCGGAATACGTTTGTCTCTTGTATCTAACAAGATATAAAACAAGTGATTTGCTTCAAAATAGATTTCTAAGATATGATGATTAGATAATTTGTGCAAATTTTCTTTAAACACTTTGATGAAATGCTGGTATGATTTTTGTGTTTTATTTTTTTCGATTTCATAATGATTATGAATATCAATAATCATTAAACTGGTTGAATCATCAGCTTTTAAATTCAATAATTGGATTTGTTTGCTTTGTTTTTTTTCATAAGATAATAAAACAAACAAGTCTTCATCGATTGCATATGTTTGTAGTTGGATAAACTCACCTTTGTACTGGCATATAATCTTTTGTTGATGATATAAATCATCGATATATATAGTGGGGTCAAGGTTTTTTTGAAAATCATTAAACTTAGTAACTGATTCATCAATGCTTAATATTGCTTTTGCTTTATCATTTAATATATAAACTTGGTTATGACTAATTTTAATTAACCCGTAGTCTGTTTTTGATAGCAATTCATTGACTGAAGCAAATTGATTATATTGATTTTTCCTTATTTGGAAATCATTCAATTTATCCATTAAAAGATGTTTACTAAGAATTGTTAGTTTTTTAGCTAAATCAAAATGACGTTCTGAAATATAGGTTAAAATGTAGCGTTGATCATCCAAAGATTCAACCAAAACATAATCCATGTCATTATTCACAAATACGAAATTTTCTATTAAATGGTGATTATAAGTTTGCTTATATTTTTGATTCAATATATCATCTGTAATTATATGATTGTTTTCTATCGTTTTTTCTAGTAATAAATCTTTTGAAAAATGATAAATATGTAGTTCAGCATCTTTCAATTCTAAATAGACCAACTTTTTAAAAATATTGGTTTGATTTAAATCTATAAACAAATCACGAATGATTTCTCTTTCTTTTTTATAAATCTTATGTTTTTTTAGGTGCTTTAATACCACTTGGTAATAATCAAAATCATCAAAATCAATGATTTCTCTTTGATTTAAAATAGATATATGATTATTGGCTTCAATGTATTCTTCTTGATCGATGGTTTTTAAAAAGCTTATGGCAGAATTAAAAAATGTCAACTTTACTTGAATAGACTCATGGTTAAGAATTTTTTCTTTATATCTCTTATAAAATTCATAAGCATCATTTTGCCTATCCAAAGCCAATGATATTTTAATAAAACGATTTAAATAAGATAATTTTCTTTTTGTTTTTATAAAAAAATCTTCAAATAGTTTCATGGAATCAATAAAATTTTCTTCGTAAAACTCAATATCTGATTCGACAAGCATAAAGATATCGTTATCTTTATCCCGATCAAAAACCAGGGCATGCTGATAGGCTTTTTTTGCTTTTTGTAAATTTTTTGATTGTAAATATAATAATGACAACTTAAGATATTTGTTGACTAAGTTTTTGCTTGATATTGTATCTTCTATGGCTTCTAAAGCATTAATGGCTTTATCAATCTTTTCTAAGCCTTCATAGCAAATAGCTAAATAAAATTTGTGGAGATTTTTATCTTTCTTTGTTTCGATATATTTACTTTTTGATTTAAGGATGTTCTCTAAAGACTTAAAATCTTCAATGATTAACAATACTTCAATATATAAATCATGCAACTTAATGATGTCTTTATGTTCTACTAACTGAGTGTCGTTTTTAATTGTATTTAAGTAGTTTAAGGCCTGACTATATTTTTTTTCATCAAGAAAAGACTTTAAAATAGAATCAACTTTGGTCATATTTAAAAGACCATCTGAATTCAATGGTATATTTTGTTGATGAAGATTTTGTTGTAATTCATCCATTAATAGACCTCAGTAAGTTTATCCACCACTTCTTTGGTTTCTAAGTTTATAATCTCTATATAAATCTTATTTATCTCTATAAGTATTCTAGCATAAGATGGAAATAAATGTGATTTTGAATAAGAAAGTGCGCCAGGATTTAATAAAATTAACTCATCCCTTTTTGATAAAAACACTTTATGTGTATGTCCAAAACAACATACATCCATTTTTAATAAGTCAGCTTTATTTTTTAATCTATCTAAGCCAAATTTAACAAAATATTTGTGTCCATGGGTAAAAAAAATCCAATGACCTTTGATTTTTTCAGATATGTCTAAAGGCAATTTTGGCGCGAACGGGTAATTACCTTTGACAGAAATTATACCTTCATCCTCTAGAAAACTTATATCAAAGCCAGAGTCCCCTGTACAAAAGATTTTACTAATATTAGTTTCATATTTTTTCATTTGTTGATAAGCATCCTTATCACCATGTGTATCAGAGAAAACTAATATTTTCATCTTTTATATCCTCTAATAAGTTCTCAATAGCTTTTGCTCTGTGAGAGTGAATGTTTTTTTCTTTGGTAGTCATTTCTGCTAATGTTTTGTCTAAAGACTTTATATAGAATAAAGGATCATAGCCAAAGCCTTGTTTGCCTCTAGGTCCGGTTAAAATTTCACCAAGCAATTCACCCTTGAAAAATTTTGGTTGATAACCTGGTAACAATAGACAAATTACTGTCACAAATTTTGCATTTCGATTGTCTTTATCTTTAAGTTTTTCCAACAATAAAGCATTATTTGCTTCATCAGTCATTTCCTCTGAAAAGCGTTTAGAATGGACACCTAAATCATTTGGTAGTGTTTCTACCAAAAGACCTGAATCATCTGCAATACAAGGCTTATTAAGCATTCTAAAGACTGTATCAGCTTTTACATATGCATTGCCTTTAAAAGTTGTTTCTTCTTCTGGTATATAGTCAATTGGTAATATATCTTTATAAGGGATAAGTTTATAGTGTTTAAGTTTATCTTGATATTCTTTAATTTTGCCAGGATTATCACTGACAATAATAATTTCTTTCATCATACAAAAAAAGTTAAGAATTATCTTAACTTAACTTTTTTCCCGTTTAACCATTTTGAAAACTTTTTAATGTTGTCGTTATGGCCAACAAGTAATAATTCATCGTTTTCTTCAAAGTTTTCTTTTGAAGAAGGAATCATGATTTTATCATTTCTTCTAACCGCTACAATATTAACATTAAAATTTTTACGAATATCAAGTTCTAATAGGTTTTTCCCAACTACTTTTTTAGTAGCTTTAATAGTGATAAAACTATAATCTTTATCTAATTCAAAATAATCTAAGAAACTATTTGAAACCAATACTTTGGCAAGTCTAATTCCTGTTGATCTTTCCGGCCAAATTAAATGTTCGTGATCTACACCAAGTTTTTCAACAACTTTCGCATGATATTCACTCTGAATTTTTACAAAGACTTCTTTGACACCTAAATCCTTTAAAATTAAAGTGGTTAAAATCGAGTTGTCAACATCCATACCGGTCGCGACAACAACCTTATCATAATTACTAATACCAACTTCCCTTAAAGCTTCAACATCAGTTGAATCTAAACAAACAGTATTGGTAAGTGCCTTTGCAACTTTTTCAATCTTTTCGTAATCTTTGTCGATGACTAGAACTTCAACTTCTAACTTAATTAATTCTTCAACTAAAGCACGTCCGAAACGTCCTAATCCTATAACAGCAAATGATTGTTTTGCCATACTATCACATCCTAACTTATAGTATTTATTATACTTGAATTGTCTATTTTGTCAATTGCTTAAGATTAATTAGTCAAGGGCTATACTTTTTGATTGCTTTAAGTTATAATATCTATTATAAAAATATATACAGAGGTGATTTTATGCAAGAAGATTCGCTATTTAATAGCAACTATAATGATGAAGAAACAAAAAATATGGAAGCCCCAAAACAAACACCGAACAACAAGACTAATCTATTAATCTTATTTATATATGTGTTTTTTATGTTTATAAGTGCTTTATTAGGTACTTTAATCAATACAAATCATGTCAATAATACAAAAGATTTATTAGATTATGATTTAACATCTCAAATAACTGAGACTGATGATGGTTTTATTTTAAATTATTCCGGAACCATCACCAATGCTTCAGATGAAACGATTGAAGAAGCCTATATACTTTTTGAGTTAGAAGATTCTGAGGGTGAAATCTATGCTACTAAGTCTTATTTAATAGAAGATTTAGAAGCTTCAGAAACCATTACCATAAATAAAGATTTTGAACTTGAAGAAGAGCCAGCTAACATTGAAGATAGAGCCCATCATCCATTATCAGCTGATTTTGCTAATTTATTTAGTTTCTTAACAACTTTTGTGACCGCAATTGTCTTAATTTTTGTAAATCGTTCCAATTTTAAATTCGATTTTAAAAACTTTAAGAAAGAGCCTAAAAAATATTTTGGTTACATAATTACTGGTTTCCTAATGCTTTACGCAGCTTCTTTTGTAGCTAATATTATCATGACACTTATTAATGTTACTGAGACAAGCCAAAATGAAATGGCCATTCAAAGCTTATTTAACCCTAGTTTTATTAGTTTAGCATCACTTTTCTTATTATTGGTAATATTTACACCAATCGTTGAAGAAGTTGTCTTCAGAAAAGCATTATATGGCTTATCATACAATGCTTTAGGCGATAAGGGTGCAATCCTTATTTCTGGTTTAGTCTTTGCATTTTTGCATGTCGCAAGCTTTGGAGACTTTATTCAGGTTATTCCTTATGCATTTATGGGACTTACGTTTTCTTACATATATTATAAATCCGGAAGGAATCTCTATGTTGTGATTGCTATTCATATGATTAATAATCTTATCCCTTACTTACTTTATTCATTAAACATCGTATAAACAATTATATATAATAGAAGGCGCAAATTCATGCGCCTTCTTCTTTTTATTCAATTGGTAAGTATACACTAATAATTGTACCTTTGCCCTCTTCAGACTCTAATTTAATTTGTCCGTTCACATTCATAACAATATGTTTTATGATGGATAAGCCTAAACCTGTTCCACCTGTTGATCGACTTCTTGCTTTATCAATTCGGTAAAATCTTTCGAAAATCCTAGATTGTTCATTGTTTGGTATGCCGATACCATCATCCTTAATTACGATAATATGATGATTATCTTCTTCAAAAATATCAATCCATACATTCCCTTTTGTTTTGCCGTATTTTATTGAGTTTTCAACTAGATTTTTTATCAATTGAAATATATCTTTTTCGTTAAACTTAATGGTTTTTACATCTATGTTTTTGTGCACTTTTGTCTCTTGTTCTTTGATTAAAGTAGATAAGTTTTTAATGACATCATCAACAACTTTATTTAGTGAAATATCTATTTTTTGATGAAGACTAGTATTATTCTCTACTTCAGATAATAACAACATATCCAGGACTAAGTGACTCATACGATTTGCTTCATGGTGAATTCTACTGACTAAATCCATAACTGTTTCTTGCTCTTTTGCTATGCCTTGTGTAATTAATTCAGAAGACCCAATAATAGAAGTCAGTGGTGACTTTAATTCATGTGAAGCATTTACAAAGAAGTCTCTTTTTAATGTTTCGATTTCTTTTATTGAGGTTACATCTGTATAAATAATGATAACACTAGATTCATTGTTCCAGTTTTCTTCTAAATATGTTATTGATACATTAAAGAACGCTTCATTTTCATGAATAATTTGATGACTACTTGTCTGAGATTCATAAGCATTTTGAATTGCATTTTGAATAGGTTCTTCTCTAAATAAAAACCTAAAGTTCTTATGAATATTTAAATCTATATTAAAGCGATATAATTCTCGGAGATTTTTGTTTAATAAAATTATTTCTTTTTTGCTGTTTAATACACATATTCCTTGATTCATATGATCTAGTAAAAAGTCAGTCTTTCTCTTTTCTGATTTTAATGATGATATGTTTTCAGAAATCGAGTGGTTAATCTTATTAATTTCTTTAATTAGCGCCTTAACTTCATCAAATTTATCATTATTAATAATTTCATTATACTCACCTTCATTAACATCTATGAGAATATTTCTTATATCTTTTAAAGGCTTTAATGTGTGCTTAATTAAAACTGAACTGGACATTATTGATAAAACAATTATTACTAAACCAATAACGACCGATAAACCAATAAAATCATTTAAAAACTTTAAAACAGACGAGGTTGGTATTGCAACCCTCAAGTAATCTCCATTTTCCATTTGAATGGCTGAATACATCATATCTATTTTTAATGTATCAGAGTATCTTATATAGGATTCACCAATATTTTGTATTTCTGGCCTGTCTAGGTGATTATCAAAATCATCAGCTAATGAATCTGCCAATACAACACCTGTTTCATCAATAAAGGTAATTCTCAAATAATCATTGATATCATCATATTTATCGATAATACTTTGATAATTATGGGTTGTGGTATCTTTTTCAACAATATCTAGATAATGCTCTAAATTAAGTTCAGTGACATTGTTTATGGCATTTCTTGCAATTAAGGTAGCCCCAATAATAAAGATGGCCATAGAAATAACAATGATTAATGCAAATTCTAAACCAATTCTTCTTCTCATAATTCAAATTTGTATCCTGTTCCGTGAATAGTTTCAATAATACTTTTCTGATTGGTAAGTTGATATAGTTTTTTTCTTAATTCTCTAATATGAACATCCAATGTTCTTGTTTCGCCAACAAAATCATATCCCCAAACTGTATGCATTAAATCTTCTCTTGTTAAAACATTTCCATGTTGAATCATAAGATATTTAAGTAATTGGCTTTGCTTGTTGGTCAATTGTAAATTATTATCTAAATAAGTTAGACGATGTTTCTTAGTATCTAAAACTAAATTTAAAATAGTTAAAATATGATTTTCATCTTGTTTTACAGTTCTTCTTAATAATGCCTTTACTCTACTCACAAGTTCCAAAACACCAAAAGGTTTAACAAGATAATCATCTGCGCCAATATCCAATCCAATCACTCTATCTAATTCTGAAGACTTAGCAGATACAACCAAAATAGGTATCTGATAATATGTCTTAGATTGTCTAAGCCTTTTGATGATTTCTAAACCATTGATATCTGGCAACATAATATCTAAAATAAATAAGTTAGGTGCTTTGATATGTAATTCTTTAAATAAATCATTTGCATGCTCAAAAAGAAAGATTTCAAACTGTGAATTTTCTAAAGCGATCTTCAATACATTTTGGATATTTAAATCATCTTCAACAACATAAATCAATGGTTTCATTCTATTCTCCTAATCTTCTATATGTTTTCCTAAAATAGAAAAAATAACCCATTCAGCTAAATTCACTGCATGGTCACCAATGCGCTCTAAATACTTAGCAACCATCATCAAATAGATGGCATAATCAGCATCAATTTCATTTTCACGAATAGCATGAGCTACTTGGTTCTTAATGGTATAAAAGTCCTTATCAACTAAGTCATCTTTTTCTACTACTTTTTTAGCAATTGATAAATCTTGGTTTACAAACGATTCCAATGCAAGCTTTATCATATCTTCGCTAACATCAACCATGTTTTTGGTTTCTTTGACAGTAAAGACGCCTTCATTTTTTTCCATAAAAATGGTTAACTTAGCAATATCAACAGCATGATCACCAATTCTTTCTAAGTCGGTAATCATTTTTAAAATAGATGTGATTAATCTTAAATCTTTAGCAACAGGTTGTTCTCTTAAAATAATGCGCATGCATTCTCTTTCAATTGCATATTCCATTTCATTAACTTCCTCATCTTTTTTTATGAGTTTTTCAGCTGACTCGGAATTCATTTCTAAAAAGTATTTTAATGATGCATGAATATGTTTTGTGACCAAGTCACCCATTTTTATTAATGAGATTTTTAATTCTTCTAACTCTTGATCGAAGCGTGTACGATATGTCATAATTCCTCCTCTTAATTATATATGATATTTTATATAAATTCAATCTATAACAATCAACCAAAACGTCCAGTGATATAATCCTCAGTTTGTTTTTCTTTAGGATTTGAGAATATTGTATCAGTGGGTCCGTATTCTATGATTTCACCCATTAAAAAGAAAGCTGTTTCATCTGAAATACGAGCTGCTTGTTGCATTGAGTGAGTTACAATCACGATTGCATAGTTTTCCTTTAGCTCATTGATTAATTCTTCGATTTTTAATGTTGCTATCGGATCTAAAGCACTTGTTGGTTCATCCATCAATATAACTTCAGGTTCCATCGCAATAGCTCTAGCGATACATAAACGTTGTTGCTGACCACCAGACAGGTCTAAAGCACTGTCTTTTAATCTATCTTTTGCTTCCTCCCACAATGCTGCTCTTTTTAACGAAACTTCAACAATCTCATCCAATTGTTTCTTATTTTTGATACCTTGACAGCGTGGACCATATACAACATTATCATAAATACTCATTGGAAAAGGATTTGGTTTTTGAAAAACCATTCCAACTTTAGTTCTTAATGTAATGACATCATATCCTTTTTGATAAATATTATTTTGATTATACAAAATATCACCATCAATACAACAGTCATCAATTAAATCATTCATTCGATTTAAAGATCTTAGAAAAGTAGATTTCCCACAACCAGATGGTCCAATTAAAGCTGTTACTTTATTTTTCTTTAAATCAAGATTTACATTCTTTAATGCTTGAAATTTGCCATAATATAAATCTAAATTATTTATTGTAAATACATTTTCATTCATTGATATGCTCCTTATACAAATTTTTTCATATATCGACTTGAAATCATTTTTACCAAAAGATTCAAAATAAGAACCGTGATTAAAATAATCAATGCAATTGTACTTGCTAATTCTATATTGGCTGGTTCATCAGTCATTAATGACCAAATTTGAACTGATAGCGTTGTTGATTTACCAAAAATCGATATATCATCTTTAACGGCTGTACCTATGGCAAATATTAGGGCTGCACTTTCACCTATGATTCTACCTATAGAAAGTAGAGTTCCTGTCAAAATACTAGGTAAAGCTGATGGTAATACTACTTTAAAAGTTGTTTGTGTTCGATTGGCACCTAGTGCTAAGGAAGCTGATCGCAGTTCGTCTGGAACAACTTTAAGTGACTCCTCAGTGGCTCTAATAATAACTGGCAATAAGATTACCGCCAAGGTTAATGATCCTGATATAAGGTTACCACTATTGGCACTTGTATAGTTGACTGTTAAAGGAACAAATACTGCTAATCCCATAAGCCCAAAGATAATACTCGGTACCCCAGTTAACATTTCAACCATAGATCTTAAGGCATTGGTAACTCGATTCTTTTTAGCAAACTCATTTAAGTAGATGGCAGTAAATATCCCTACAGGTAAGGCAACAACAAGTGTCATACCAATCACATATAATGTGGTAATCAAAGAACCTCTGATACCTCCACCCTGAGTTGAAAATACTATTTCCCTAAAAGTATCAACTTCATTAAGCTCATTAATCATGTATTCAGCACCGTAGATTGTTAAAGCAGAATTTTTATCATAAAACTTTATGGTGCTTAGAACTTGACCTTGCTTTAAGGAGAAAGTTTCATTGTCTGGGTTGTTTTTATCAACCATTTCTTTTAATGGTGAATCATCTGCAATATAAGTGACTTCTATCATTAAACCACCTTGCTTATCTATTTCGTCACTTAATGCAATCCCCCACTTACTAGAATAATGGTCTTCTTCTGTTAGAAAATCTGGTTTATCAGTGTTTGAAAAATTATTAACCTCACCAATTGAACCATTATAAAACTGAGCATGGTAGTCACTGGTAATTAAATCAAGATTCAATAATCCAGCGCCATTTCTAAAGATAAAAAATACAATCATCGATAGGATTAAAACAGCGATAGCTGCGGCAGAATAGGTAATAGTTTGTAATAGTAGATCAATTCTTTTTCGTTTATTTGACATTGACATTACCAATCCTTCTCTTCACAAAATTAAGAATGGCGTTGGTTAGTACAATTACAACCATCAAAACAATTCCCACGCTAAAACGTATATCATAATCCAAGCCTATGGTTTCTTTTAAACCTTGTAACATGGTTGATGTTAACGTTGCAGTTGTATCAAACAAGCCGAAACTTGGACCACTCCTTGCGTTTCCTGCTACCAATGAAACCGCAGTCGCTTCACCAAGGGCACGACCAATACCTAGAATCGCTGCTGTGAAGATGCCTGACTTTGCACTGGTTAAAACAACTTTAAAATTTGTTTGAGTTTTGGTTGCGCCTAAGGCTAATGATCCATGTTCAATTTCTTTACCAACACTTCTTATGGCGACTTCAGAAAGTGCTGTAATGGTTGGCAAAATCATTAGAGCCAAAACAAGCACGGTCGCTAAAACTGAATTACCACCCTTTGATTGAATACCAAACACTTTTCCTAAATTGTAGACAAAAACTAAAATAACGCCACTGCCAAACAATCCATAAACAATGGATGGGATGGCAGCTAATAATTCTACCACAGTCCTTAATATTTTACTGAGTCTCTTGGGTGCGATTTTTGCGATGAACAAAGCAGATAATACGCCTATAGGCATAGCAATAACTAATGATAATAATGCAATATATATAGTGTTAACTACGATAAATCCTACACCATAAAGATTAGAAAAGAATGCTCTACCTTCTAACCAGGTTGTTCCCATTAAAAAGCGTACAAGATTAACTCTACCCAGTCCATCATTATTGGTTACAAAAGGTTTAATACCTTCTCTTAAAATAAATATAATGATAATAATAATAAAAGATGCTGATATAATCGTTGTTATTAAAAATAAAGAACGAATGAATAAATCAACAAATTCTTTTTTACTATTAACACTAAATGTGTTTTTAATATTTGTCAGCCATTGTTTAATTGTGTTCAAGTTGATCCCTCCAATACGCAAGAAAAGCCCTTTTTTATAGAGCGTTTTCTACTAATAAGCTTTTGACTAAAGTAACTCATCCCAAGTTAAGAATTGTCCACCATATATCTTTCTTAAATCTTCTAATGTAACACTCATTACTGGATTGTCGTTATGAACAATCGCTACAATAGCATCCCAAGCCAATTGACCTTGAGTACCTTGTGAACCATCTTCTGAATCTTTAAAAGGTCTTGAAGCAAATCCTATATGTTTGTAGTTATCCCCATCTTTTTCAGAGCCCTGAGTTCTTTTAAAACCATCTGATGAACCTGTATGGTCATGTTCAGGAATAAAGTTTCCACATTTTGGTGCAAAAGCTTCTGTTAATGCTTTAGCAATTTGCTCAATTGAATCTGAACCACCAAATCTTATGGTTACATTACTATTACCTTGACTACATACACTATAATTGGCTTTAATATCATCCCAAGTATTCGAACTTTCTAAAGGAATCGCACCTTCATTTGTAATAATATCAGCACCATCAGTTGTTTCCATGAAAGCAATAAATGCTAATGAAATATTTTTTTCCGTTTCATTTTCATAGTCATCTAATGATCGAAGTACATAATTAAAGGGTCTTTTCAATCCATAAGTATTATTAACAACATTTGCAATTGTTGGATCAACACCATCAAATTGTAATCCCTTTACTGTATCATCTAGACTAGATAATGAAATATAACCAATACCATACTCATCAGTTGCCATAGATGTTAAAATCCCTGTGTTATCATTTATAACAAACCCATCTACTAGCTGACTATCATCTTCTGCAGCTTCATCAAATCCGATACCACCCATAAAACCAGCTCTTGTACCGCTTGATGTATCACGTGTATAAACGGTAATATTACTTGATGAATCCCATTCATTTACACCATTAGAACAAGCCGCTAATGTTAATATCAAAATCATTGTAAAACCTAAAATTATTTTTTTCATAAATATCCTCTTTCTGTATAAATTTATCTTACAGGTAGAGTTTATATGATATATTATTTTTAAAACACCTTATAAATGTAAGGTTATGTTAAATAAATGTAAAAAAAAGGCTATGGAATAATTCCCATAGCGTATTTTTTTTAATTGCAATTATCTAACTTTTTCTTTTAAAACTTTTCCTGCTTTGAAAGTAGGAGCGTTTAAAGCTGGAATGTGAATTTCTTCACCAGTTCTTGGGTCATGCCCTTTTCTAGCTTTTCTTTGTTTAACGTTAAATGTTCCAAATCCTGTTAATACAACTTTTTCTCCTTGAACCAATGCTTCTTCAATAGCCATAACTGTAGAATTTAATGCTTTTTCAGCATCTTTCTTAGAAAGTTCAGCTAAGTCAGCGATTCTTGAAACTAATTCTGATTTATTCATTTAAATTCCTCCTTTAAAATATAAGTCCATTATATAAGAATATTTATTAAAAAACAAGGTATTTAGCCAAAAAAACTAATTTTTTTATAAAAAAACTGTGATTTTACTTTCGATTACGCAAAATAATGGTAATTGGTGTACCGAAAAAGTCAAACTGCTCTCTTAATTTATTCTCTAAATACCTATAATAAGAGAAATGCATGATATTTGTATCATTAACAAACAATACAAAAGTAGGACATTTAATGTTGACTTGAGTTGCGTAATAGACTTTTAATAATCTTTGTTTATGCATTTTTGGTGGATTCAAAATCATAGCATCTTGAATGGTCTCATTTAATAAACTTGTAGAAACTCTTTTTGAGTAATTTTCATAAGCTTTTTGAATCACAGGGAAAATAGTTCTAATTCTTGCTTTTGTTTTTGCAGAGAGATAAACAATAGGTATATATTTTAAAAATCTGAACTCAGCTCTGATTTTATCTTCCCATTCTTTCATGGTGTATTGATCACGTTCAATTGCATCCCATTTATTAACAACAACAATTAATGCCTTTTTATTTTCAATGGCATAACCAGCAATATTTTTATCTAATTGTCTGATGCCACTTTCAGCATCTAATACAAGTAAAGATACATCAGAACGATCAATAGCTTGCATGGCACGTAAATTGGCATATTTGTCAAGATTTTCATATATCTTTCCACGTTTTTTCATACCAGCAGTATCAATGACCACATATTTTTGATCATCAAGTGTAAACTCAGTATCCACTGAATCAGTGGTCGTTCCTTCAATATCAGAGACAATAACCCGTTCATAACCTAAAAGGGCATTGGTTAGTGAAGATTTACCAACATTCGGCCTACCAATAATTGATAGCTTTATATCAGTTTCATCATATATGTCTTCTTGCTTACTAGGAAGTTGAAGAATGATTTCATCTAATAAATCACCTATACCAGTCCCATGTACACTCGATATATTAAAGACATGATCGGCGCCTAACTCATAGAAATCATATATAGATTCTTTGTATTTTTGATTATCCACTTTATTATTAGCCACAATCACAGGTTTTTTTGAATTATAAAGCATTTGCATGATGTCTTTATCCCCTGGTAATAGGCCATCTTTTGCATCAACTGCAAAAATAATAACATCAGCTTCTTCTATCGCGATTTCAGCTTGTGCTTTAATCTCTGTTAAAAAAGGCGCATCGGATAATTCGATGCCCCCTGTATCAATTAATCTAAAATCTCTATTTAACCAGGTTGCCTTTGCATAAATTCGGTCCCTAGTAACACCTGGTAAATCATCTGTAATCGAGACTCGTTTTTCAACAATACGATTAAAGAGGGTTGATTTACCAACATTTGGTCGGCCAACAATTGCGACGATTGGCAACATAGTCATCACCTAACTTTATTTTTTAAATTTTTTAAATAAGTCCTCTAATGATTGATGAGAGCTTACGTTTTCTTTCAATTCAGATTCGTATGCTTCACGATTCTTTTTCTCTTGAACTGATTTCTTAGAAACGGTTAAATGCCATCTTTTAGGGTTAAAGTCAATCACTTCAACAGTAATAATGTCTTCTTCCTTTAATTCGTTTTCTAAATTTGTAATGTGTTCTGATGATACTTCACCAATTGGTAAGAATCCTTCTACATCTTCAACTTTAACAACGGCTCCGTTTTCTTCTAAACGTATAACTTCAGCTGATACTAAATCACCTTTGTTAAGTTTTAAATCTGCCCAAGGGTTGTATTCTAAATGTTTTTTTGAAACTGAGAATTGTTTTTTCTTTTTGTTAATTGAAGTAATTTCTACTTCTATAGTATCTCCAACTTCAACTTCACCTGCAAGATTTTCATTTGGATTCCATGAATAATCAAAACGGTTTAATAAGCCAACAACTTCTTTCTCGACTTCTAATAACATACCAAATTGCATTTTACGAACAACTTTACCTTCGACTTTATCTCCGACACCATGGTTTTCTAAGAATTTTTCCCAAGGTGTTGCTTTTAAAGCTTTTAAAGATAAAGAAACTTTTTTACCTTTAATTTTAATGATTTTCGATTCAACTTCGTCGCCTTCATTAATATATTCAGTAATATCTTTTACATGGTAATGAGAAATCTCAGAAATATGAATTAAACCATCAATATGATCAGTGATTTTTGCAAAAGCACCGAAATCTTTAATACGTTCAATTTTTACGTTAACCACTTGGCCTTCTTCTAAGTTATCTAATTCAGAAGCAATAGCCGCTTTTTTATCTTCATAAGCAACTTGTTTACGGTTTGCGATTAAGTTAATATTTCTTCCATCAGTTTTTTTCTCTATTAATTCTGCTTTAATGGTTTTACCAACTAGGTTTTCTTTTTGTTCATTTTCTTCTCTTAAGAAAATTAAACTTTCAGGTAAGAATACTTCTAACCCTTGATAGTCTAACAATAAACCACCTTTAACAGCTTTTTTTACTTTAAAGTCATATTGATTGTTGACTTCTAATTCTTCTAAATTTTCTAATTTTTGTTCTGTTTTCAATATATCTAATCTAGATAAAAGAGGAACCGATGTGCCATCTTTATTCTCGTTGTATTTTACAACTTTGACTTTGATGTCATCTCCTTCTTTTAGTGTTTCTTTAGCACTCTCGATTTTGTCTAAAGAAAGATGACTTTTATAAATCACGCCTTCTGTGACATAACCAATGTCTACTAATACCTCTTCATCAGTCACTCGTATTACCTTACCAGTTACAACCGATCTAGGCCTTGGTTTTGTAGGACTTGTGTACTCTGGTGTTTGTTTGTCCGTCATATTATAACTCTCCTTCATTTATTATCTTAATGTATTTTTTATATAGTAAATCAACAACTTGGATAATATCTTTATCCGAGGTATCAATTTCAATCGCATCATCTGCTATTTTTAAAGGGTTGTATTCCCTACTTGAATCGTATAAATCTCTTTTTTTAATTTCTTCTTCAATATCTTCTAAGGTAATGTTTCTACCTATATTTTTTAGTTCTTCATAGCGTCTTTTTGCTCTAACAGAAACTGTGGCTGTTAAAAAAACTTTTAAATTAGCATCTTTTAGTACCACCGTACCTATGTCTCTACCATCCATTACAACATTATTACCATCAGCAATTTCTTGTTGGAGTGATACAAGTTTGTTTCTCACAGGTATATGAGAAGCTACTAAAGATACATTGTCTGCGACAACTTTTGAACGATTTAAACTTGTCATATTGACACCATCCATATAGAGTTCACCATTATTGAAGATGAATTCAGTGTCATCTAAAAAGTCAAAATCTTCTGGATCTTCTAAATCAACTTCAAGGCTTAGAGCTTTATATGTCGTTGCACGATACATTGCGCCAGTATCAATATATATGTAATTCAGTTTTTTAGCAAGTAATTTGGCTATAGTTGACTTTCCAGCGCCCGCTGGTCCATCAATCGCTAACGCGTTATAACTCATGGAAACCTCCTTGACCTTAAACATTATATCATATTTTAAAAATATGACCACATTAAATCACTAGTTTTTTTTATTTTTTAGCCATTTTTAGAAAGGTTGTATAAAGTTTTAATCTCATGAGGTTTTAAAATCCTATATTCGCCCTTAGTTAAGCCATCTAATGTCACTGACCCAAAACGAATACGTTTTAACTTAACAACTTCATGTCCCAATGATTCAAACATTCTTTTGATTTGATGATATTTACCTTCTGTAATAACGATATTTAAGAAAGTCGTTTCTTTTTTCTCATCGTATTCTACATTGTAAACTTTTGCAGGCATGGCTTTAACATCATCAAATTCAACACCTCTTGCAAGCTTGATTGATGACTCTCTTCTTAATAAGCCTTTAATTCTAACATAATATTCTTTTTCTATCATATATTTTGGATGAATCATATGATTGGTAAAATCGCCATCATTGGTTAAAATTAATAAACCTGAGGTATCATAATCTAATCGACCAATTGGGAAAATCTTTTCTTTAACTGGGATTAAATCAGTCACCGTCCGTCGATTAAATTGGTCAGTCACTGCTGAAATATAACCTTCGGGTTTATATAGTACATAATAAACTTTATCTTCTTTTTTAATACGTTTACCATCAACCATAATATCATCAGAAAAACTTGCTTTACTTCCAAGTTCAGTGACAACTTTACCGTTAACTTTAACACGACCCTCAGTAATCATATCTTCTGCTTTTCTTCTAGAGGCCAATCCAGCTTTTTGTATAATTTTTTGTAATCTTTCCATAATGTCTCCTTTCTGAAAAAAAGCGAGGATATCTATAATTCTTCAGAATCCTCAACTTTGATGGTCATTAATACGGATTTAATCCGTCTTTTTTTCACTTTAAGTATTTTAAAGACAAGCGTTGCTTTGTCTTCATTGATTAATTCACTTAATTCATCATATTCTTGATTATATCTGACTTCATATTCAATTTCTTCATCGATTTCCGGTATATCTTGGAACATTTCAAATAACCATCCACCCACAGATGTTGAATCTGATACTGGTGGTTTACCAAGGTTTAAATCATCGAATAAATCTTCTAAATCATAGTCAGCGTTAATTAAATAATGATAGTCATCTTTTTTAGTGATGGTCTCTATAACATCATCATGTTCATCATAGATTTCTCCCACTAATTCTTCTAAAGCATCTTCCATGGTTACTATACCATCAACGCCTCCATATTCATCGACAACAATTGCTAAATGAGTATTTTTATTTTGTAATAGTGTAATTAAAGAATCAACTTTTGTTGAAGTTGGAATAAATAAAGCTGGTCTAACCATTCTTCTTAGATTAACAACTTGTTTTTTTAGAATTTTTGTATAGAAATCTCGTTCTGATAAAACACCAATGATATTATCAATATGATCATCATATACTGGTATTCTTGAGAATTTATTTTTAAAGAAAATATCTTTAATTTCCTTTATAGATTGATTAACTTCAATGGCAATCATATCCACACGTGGAGTCATGATTTCTTCAACATTAATATCTGATAATTCTAATACAGATTGTAACATATCGGCTTCACCCATTTGAATAGCGCCCTCTTCTTCCATTGTGTCAATAATGGTTTCCAAGTCACTCTCTGTCACACTAATGCGTTTATCGGGTTGTACACGAGTGGTTACTTTTCTGTTTAGTATAACAAATAAATAGGTTAATGGTACCATTAATTTAATTAAGAGAAAAATAAGTTTAGACATTCTCAACGAGAATTTTTCAGCATGACTTTTTGCTAAACTTTTAGGAATAATTTCACCAAAAATTAAAATAATAACCGTCATTACACCTGTATTCATTAAAGCCACAACAGTTTGCCTGGTGCTTGGATCTTCAATGCCACCAAATATACCAGTAAAGAAGATAACCGACACTGTAGCTAAACCAATATTGGCAAGGTTATTCCCAACCAGTAAAGTGGTTAATGTTTTGTCAAAATTATCGACGATCCATAAAGCTTTTTTTGAACCTGGTTTATTGAGTTCTACCAGGGTTTTTAATCTAAGTCTCCCAACGGAGGAATAGGCGGTTTCAGTCGATGAAAAAAACGCTGAAACCATTATAAGCACAATCATCAACATAATTAATGCTGGATTAACTTGTACTTGTAGAACTAGCCACATCTGACTAACTTCCAAAAAAATCACATCCTTTATTCTTTATAACGAGTATCGTATTTTCCTGTATCAGTTGAGACAACAACTTTGTCTCCTTCATTGATAAATAATGGAACTGATAATGTTAAACCGGTGTTTGTAATTGCTTCTTTTGTAGCATTAGATGCTGTATTACCTTTAACACCACCAGCTGTTTGTACTATCTCTAAGATAACTTTATCTGGCAATTCAATACCAAGTATTTCTTTTCCGTAAGAAATAATTTTAATTTCATCGCCTTCGTTGATATAGTTTAATTTATCACCCAGTTGAGATTCATGTAATTCTAATTGTTCAAATGTTTCATTGTTCATAAATACATGAGTTTCTCCATTTTTGTATAAATATTGCATGGGATTCTTTTCAATCATAGCTGTTTCCATCTTAATGCCCGAGTTAAAAGTTTTATCAATGACTGATTGACTTCTTAAGTTGCGTAACTTTGTACGAACAAAAGCAGCACCTTTACCTGGTTTAACATGTTGAAACTCTATAACTTGATAGATGTCTCCTTCATATTCAATGGTAATTCCTGTTTTAAAATCATTTGTTGTAATCATAAATATCAATAATAAATAAAATTTATTATTTTACCCCTTTCAAAAAAATATCTAACAGAGTTATTATAATATAAAATCGCTTTATTGACAATAGTTTTCACTTCTACTATAATATTAGTTGACTAAAAGAGGTGAATTATATGATATTAGCGATAAGTGATTGGATTTTTCCGATAGTTTTAGGTCTTTCTCTTGGTTTTTTGATTGCCTATGCAAGAAATAAAAAGCCGAATGGTGGGATACTTTATCTAGAAGCTGATGAATTCAGAAAAAATATGAGAAGAGGACAACTTATTGATATTCGTTCAGATGATGATTATCAAAAAGAAAAGATTAATGGTAGTCGTAACTATCCTAAAAAATCTATTTTCCAAAACTTATATTTAATCAGAGCAGATCAACCTATATTTCTATATGGTGATTCTGACAAAGGTTTGGTAAAAAAAGTAGGTAAAAAGTTAATGAAGAAAGGTTATCATCCTGTCTATGTATTAAAAGGCGGTTTAGATGATTGGCCTTATCCTAAAAAATAAATGAGAAGCTTATTGATTAAGCTTCTTTTTTATTTGGACTAAAACTTCATCAATGGTTTTATCAAAGTTATCAATATGACTTTCAAACCAAAAAACATTCATTTTATTTCTAAACCATGTTAACTGTCTCTTCGCATATCGTCTTGAGTTTCTTTTGATTAAGCTAACGGCTTCATCTAGGGAGATATCTCCATCAAAGTGCTGGTATAGTTCTTTGTAGCCAATGGCTTTGATGCTTTGGCCTTTAACACCTTGATTATATAAGCTTTTAACTTCTTCAATCAAGCCTGACTTTATCATATTATCAACGCGCTTATTGATGCGTTCATATAATTTTTCTCTATCTGTATTTAAACCAATAATGTAATAATCATCATAATAAGCTTTCACTTTATCTTGAATATCATTATCATCTTTTTCTAAAGCCCGAATGACTCTTCTAGGATTATCAAGATCGGTTAATTCATATAATTTTGGATTTTTTTCTTTTAATTTTTCTTTTAATTTTTCTAAGGACATATTTTTGAAATCACTATCTTTGTTTCTTTTTTGTCCTTTGAAATGATAATCTTCAATAATGGCTTGAACATATAAACCCGATCCACCAACTAAAATTGGTGTTTTATTTTTATGCTTGATCTCAGCAATTTTTTTTCTGACACGTTTTTGATAATCAACCACTGAAAAAGATTCAGTAGGTTCAAGAATATCCAATAAATGGTGTTTAACTAGGCTTTGTTCTTCTTTCGTGGCTTTAGCTGTACCAATATCTAAACCTTTATAAAATTGCATGGCATCCCCTGAGATAATTTCACCATCAATTTTTTTAGCAACTTCGATTGATAACTTTGTTTTTCCGACCGCAGTTGGACCAACAATAACAATTAAATCCATTTATATCACCCTATTAAACCAATGTTCAATGCGTTGATGTTCAATCTTTACAATGATTGGACGCCCATGTGGGCAAGTATATGGTCTTTCACATTTTCTTAAATCCTCGATTAAATGATTGGCTTCCTTTTCAGTTATGTAATGATTGGCCTTTAGTGAGTGTTTACAGGCTAATAGGATTGCTAAATCATCAATTAAATCTTTCTTAGAGGTTGGTCTTTCTTCTAAAAAACTGTCTATGATCGCTTCCATGTATATATCATCGTAGCCTTGAGGGAACCAATAAGGCACTTCTTTAACTAAAATATAGTTTTCATGAAATTCTAAATCAATGCCTATTGCCTCTATCTCTTCTTGGTATTCTTTTACAATTTGCAAAACATCACTTGAATAATCCATTTGTAAAGGCACAAGTGTATTCTTATAGGCTTGATTATTGCCTTGCATCTCTTTACTATATCGTTCATACCTGATTCTTTCAGCAGCCGCATGTTGATCAACCAAGAATAATCCTTGATCATTCTGGTAGATTAAATATGTACCTGAGTATTGACCAATATAGAATAAATCAGGAATTATTACTTTCTTAGGTTTTGATAAAGCCTTTTCTTCACTTACTTCATGAGCCTCATCTTTTATATTGGATTCGTTTTGTAAATAATTATTTTCTGGGTATTCTTTCTCTTCTTCATGAAAAGACATTGCAGTTTGTTCTTCTTTTTTTTCAACCGTTTGATATATAGGTTTGTCTTTAACTTCTTCTTCTATGGTTTCCTTTATGAGTTCTAATAAATGTTTCTTTTCAGAAAACTTTATTTCTTGTTTTCTCGGATGAACATTGACGTCTATTAATAATGGATCAACATCTATATAAAGAGCTGTGATTGGATATCTTTGTTTTGGTATCATCTGATCGTAACTCTCTAGAATAGTTCTAATGATTTCAGTATCTTGAACCACACGGTGGTTAACAATAATATGAATATAATTTTTATTTGAACGGTTAATGACAGGCTTTGACGTAAAACCATGAATTTTATAATCTCTTGACTTACCTACAAAAGCAAATAGAGCTTTACCAACATTAGCACCATACATCTGTGCCAACAAATTTAATACCTTGCCATCTCCGTTAGAAACAAAAAGACTTTTTTGATTATTGGTTAACTTAAAAGAAACATTTGGATAAGATAATGCAAACTGATGAATTAAATTTTGAATCATGGCTAATTCATAATGCTCTGATTTAAGATATTTAAATCTAGCTGGTGTATAGTAAAATATTTTTTCAACCTCAACCTTGGTGCCTTTGTTTAAATGCCCATCAGTCTTATTAATGAATTTCCCATTATCAAAAACCACGCATTTTGCCTGGTTATTTTGATTGCTGGTGATTGACATTTTAGAGATAGATGCAATAGAAGGAATGGCTTCCCCTCTAAATCCCAGTGATGTAATTCTAAATAAATCATTCACTGAGATGATTTTTGATGTGGCATGTCTTTCAAAGGCTTGAAGAATATCATCTTCTTCCATGCCTTCACCATCATCAATCACTCTTATCATCTTTAATCCTGAGTCAAGAAGTTCAACATCAATGTGTTTGGCATTGGCATCAATTGAATTTTCAACCAATTCTTTCACGACATTTGCCAGTTTTTCTATCACTTCTCCAGCAGCTATTTTATTTGCGATGATTGGATCAAGTTTCTTTATTATACCCATTAACTATCCTTCTTATCTATTTTCTTTATTGATTCAATTAAATCATTTAGTATTGTCATTGCATTGAGTGGTGTGATATCCAGAATATCGATCGATTTAATTTGATCAATAATCGATACATATTTTTCTTCTTCTTGTTCTTCTTTTTGTATGCTTTCCATATAGTTAAACAAATCAATGGTTTGTGCCTTGATGACATTATAACCATGATTTTTCTCTAGTTCTTTAAGAATATCATTGGCTCTATCAATCACGACTTGAGGCATTTTAGCGAGTTTAGCAACATGTATTCCATATGATCTGTCAGTGGGACCTTCAACCACTTTATGTAAAAAGACAATATCGCCTTTTTCCTCTTTGGCTTTAACATGAACATTTCTTAAAGAGTTTAGACCATCTTCCAAATGGGTTAGTTCATGGTAATGGGTTGAAAACAGAATTTTCGCTTTAAGTTTATGATGACAATATTCAATAATGGCTTGCGCTAAAGCCATACCATCATAAGTCGCAGTTCCTCTACCAATTTCATCAAAAAGAATCAAGGAATCTTTGGTTGCATTTCTTAATGCATAATTAACTTCATTCATTTCAACCATAAATGTTGATTGTCCAGTACTTAAATCATCACTGGCACCAATGCGTGTAAAGATTTGATCTACTATAAACAACTTAGCAGCTTTAGCAGGCACAAAACAACCCATTTGCGCCATAATAATCGTTAAAGCAACTTGTCGCATGTAAGTTGATTTACCACTCATATTTGGACCTGTAATTAATAAGATATTATTTTTAATATCCATATTGATTGAGTTCTCAATAAAGACCTCATCAGATATCGCTTCAACGACCGGGTGTCTACCATCAATAATTTCTAAATGTTTATCCTTAATAATTTCAGGTTTAATAAACCGTCTTTCCATTGCTACTTTTGAAAAGGCAATTAACATATCAATCAAAGCAAGTTGTCTTGCAAGTTTTTGCAATTGGACAGTTTCTTTTTGAACATCATCTCTTATTTTCACAAAGAGTTCGTATTCTAATTGCTCAATCTTCTCTTTTGACCCGAGAATAATTGATTCTTTGTCTTTTAATTCTTCAGTGATGTATCTTTCTGAATTGGTTAAGGTTTGTTTTCTTTCATAGCCAAATTCATCTTTAACAGCATTAATCTGTCCTTTGGATATTTCAATATAATAACCAAATACTCTGTTAAAACCAACTTTTAAATTTTTAATTCCAGTTTTTTCTCTTTCTCTTTTAACAAAACCATCCAACCAATCTTTTGCATTAGATGAAACATCTTTAATTTCATCTAATTCTTTAGAAAAACCATCTTTAATAAAACCACCTTCTTTTATGGTTAAGGGTGGCTGATCAATAATTGCCGTTTCGATTAAATCAACAACATCAGTTAGTTCTGGCATGTCTTTAATGATTTGATTTGCATATTGATTATTTAATTTACTTAAATTAGCTTTTACGCTTGGTACTGTAGACAATGAATTTTTTAAGTTGACTAAATCTTTTGCATTACAATTACCAAAAGATAAGCGACCTACAATTCTCTCTAAGTCATAGACTTTCTTTAAAGCATCAATGATATCATCTTTTTCTATGAAGTGATCATTAAAGGCTTCGACTAAAGAATATCTTTTTTCAATTAAATCTCTATCAATAAGTGGTCTTTGAATATTTTGTTTTAAATATCTAGAGCCCATGGCTGTTTTGCACTCATCTAATAACCAAAACAAGGTTGATTTTTCTGATTTAGCCATCATTGTTTTGGTTAATTCTAAATTAATTTTAGAATTATTGTCAATTCTTAAATATGATTGAGATGAAAAGACTTGAACTTTTTGTAAATGTAAAAGTTCCTTCTTTTGAGTTTTTTCTAAATAATTGATTAATCTTGCAAAAGCTTTTAATAAATATTTATCATAAATCTCAGATGCAAGTGATTTATAATATGATTTTAACTCAGTGTTTGTTTCGACAGATATGGTTAATTGATAATTGTTTAAATAATGATGTATTTGCTTGTTGGTAAACTTTTCATCAACAACAACTTCCTTAACATTCAGGCTTAAAATTTCATTGAAAAGTATTCCAATATCATCAGGGACAATTTGCAAGAAATTTTCTCCGGTGGTTAAATCAGAATAAGCTAGAATGTATCCATCTTTACTTTCACTAATGGATACAATATAATTATTGTCTTTTTGATTTACCAAACCTTCTTCAATCACGGTTCCTGGTGTAATCAATTTTACAACATCACGTTCAACAATGCCCTTACCTTTAGTTGCTTCAGTGGTTTGCTCAGCAATGGCAACTTTATAACCTTTGTTAACTAATTTTTCTAAGTAATTACTCGCAGAATGGTAGGGTATACCACACATCGGTACTCTTTCTTCTGCCCCTGCATCTCTTCCGGTTAATACAATTTCTAGTTCTTTAGAAGCAACAATAGCATCTTGAAAGAACATTTCGTAGAAATCTCCTAGTCGAAAAAAGACTATATAATCGCTATAGTCTTTTTTTATTCTGAGATATTGTTGCATCATTGGTGTATATGTATCTGGTTTATCTATTTTCAAGTGATACTCCTTCTAAGTTCTATTTCCAAAATAACGGGATATTAAAAGGGAGTTCGCCATCAGTTATATAATGGAAATGTATATATGAATAAATAGCAAAGGCTACAATTAATACAAACAAGCTTATCAAAAATACTTTTAATACTTTTCTGCGTTTTTTCTTTTTATGGTAACGACGAATTATATAAGCGATTTTTTCATCGAGTAACTCTTTTTCTTCTTCAGTCAATAATTCGCTATCACTAATTTCAGCTGGAGATAAGTCTTCTTCTTCATCTTCTAATAAGAAAGGTTTTTCAGGTTTAATCTCTTTAACTTTTTTAGCTTCCTTTTTAACCTCTTTTGTTTCTTCGACTTCTTCAACCTTTTCAGGTTTTTCGATTTCTTCAACCTTCTCTGGTTCTTTTGATTCTTCAAGTTCTTCAGCTACTTCAATATCTTCCTCAACCTGATATTCTTCAATTTCTATCTCTTCTTCTATTTCTTCGTCTACTTTTTTAATATATTCTTCTACTTGAGATTCATCTTGATTGTCTTCTTCGATATCTTCTTCAAGTGTTTCTTCAAGATTAGGAATTGGAATATCATAATCAAAGTCATCTGATGGTGTATTCTTATGATACATACCCAAAGAGAATTTTATAAATTCAAGCATATCTCGTTTTTTTAGATCTGTAGAAATTCTAAATCCTTTATCTTTTGCATAGATTTCTATATCAAGAATGCTCTTCTTACTTAAATTTTCTATTTCCTCATCATTCAACTTAAGTTTAGCGGCTAATATTTCAATCAATCGACTTTTATTAATGCGTCTAGGCACTTTTATATCATATTTTTGTCCTAATGCCTTTAAATCACCTAAAGTATGTGAAGACAATGTTTCATCTGACCATTCATCTTCTCTTAAACCATCGATGTATCCAGTTGTTTGATAAAGTATTGGTTCAAAGATTTGATAAAAACTATCATAAGACATTCTTTCAACTTCGATTTCATATTGATTTTTTAAATCAATAATGGTATCAAAGAACGAACGATCTATGCCTGTGGCATTTTTATTTAAATATAAGAAGTTGAACAACATTTCTTTAAATTTAGGCAAATCAAACTCTAAATCATACTGATGAATCAACTTTTCCAAAAGAAAAATTGAATGTGAGTCGTAATTTCTTAAACGATATTGAAGCTCATCTGTATAAGATTCATATCGTTCTGGTTCAAAGACTTCATCTCTTATCGTTTCTTTTAATAGGAAGCGATAAGTAAAAAGGGGTAATTTAACGTGGTGCTCGATCATTCTATCGACAACATCTTTGATTGGAACTACAACCATGTTTACTGAAAAATCAAAAAACTCTTGGTTATTTTTAAATTTACTCATAATACCACCCTTTTTTTTCTATTATAAGTTAATTTTACACCATAAATATATTATTTTCAATAGTTTGACACATATTTTTAGCGATTTCCATATATTTTAATGATTATTTAATCACGCCATCCAAACTCCATGTTTTTGCTTCTTCGATATATACATCAACTATTTCACCAATTAATGATGGATCTCCCATAAAATTAACCAGCTTATTATTTTCTGTATACCCTGATAATACATCTGATTTTGTTTTAGATGGACCTTCTACTAACACTTTAACTGTTTGATGTTCAAAGCGCTTGTTACCTCTTCTATACCCCTCATTAACAAGTTCATTTAAACGATGTAATCTTGTTTTAGCTTCTTCCTCTGATATGTTATTTTCATAAGTTGCAGCTGGCGTTCCTTTTCTTGGTGAATAAATAAATGTATAAGCGCCTTCAAATTTTGATTTCTTAACTAAATCTAAGGTTTCTAGAAAGTCTTCTTCAGTTTCAGTTGGAAAACCAACAATAATATCAGTGGTTAAAGAAATATTTGGAATCTTATCATAAATCTTGTTAACCAAAGTCAAATATGATTCTTTAGTATACTTTCTATTCATTTTCTTAAGGACTGAATTCGACCCAGATTGTACTGGTAAGTGAATAAATGGCATAATGTTATCATATTTTGCGATGATTTCAATAATATCTTCTGAAAAGTCTTTTGGATGAGATGTGGTAAATTTAATTCTCGGTATATCAAGTTGAGCCAAATCTTCTAATAAATTAGCAAAACTGTAGTTAGACTCTTTAAAGTCCAAGCCATAAGAATTTACATTTTGTCCAAGTAAAGTAATTTCTTTATAACCACTATTAATCAACGCTTTTACTTCTCTAATAATATAATCTTTTTGCCTTGATCTTTCTTTTCCTCTTGTATAAGGTACAATACAATATGTGCAGAATTCATCACATCCAAACATGATATTTACCCACGCTTTAAAACGATGGTCTCTGGCTTGTGGAAGGTTTTCAATAATGTCGCCTTCTTTTGAGTATACTTCAATTAATCTTTTCTTTTGAACCATGACATAGTGTAAATATTCAATGAATTTATTGACATTGTGGGTTCCGAAGACAATATCAACATGCTGATATTTCTTCAATATTCTCTCGACAACATCTTCTTCTTGTGGCATACATCCTGCAACAGCAATGATTAGATCAGGGTTAACTTTTTTATAACTTTTTAGTCTACCAAGTTCTCCAAATACTTTATTCTCTGCGTTTTCTCTAATGGCACATGTGTTTATGATTAAAACATCGGTTTCTTCGATAGTATTCGATTTTTTGAAACCTTGTTCTTTTAATAAGCCTGATAAAACTTCTGTATCTGCTTCATTGGCTTGACAACCATGGGTTTGAATCAAGTATTTCTTTCCTTTACCCAAGTTGATAATTTCTGTTTGTTTGTATTCTTTAGTTAATATGTCATCCTTTGATCTTTTTCTTGCTTTGTTAAGATCTGGTCTATGTAATTTATCCATTATTCCGCTCCTCATATATGTTTATACGTTCAATTGTTTTATTATCTAAATCAAGTATGCAAGCATTAAATTGCAATACTGAATTGTTCTCTGGTTTAACTCTTTCAGGCACACCTGAAATAAACTTACGTATGCCTTGTACAACTTCGCCACCAATTATCGAATATTTAGCACCAGTCATACCTACATCTGATTGAAATAAAGTCCCTTTAGGAAGTACCATATTATCTGCAGTGGGTACGTGAGTATGGGTTCCGATAATAGCGTCAACCCGTCCATCTAGGTAGTGAGCAAGTGCATATTTTTCTGAACTTGCTTCCGCATGGAAATCAACAATCACATAATCTGCTTTGACTTTACTTAATATTTCGTCAGCTTTTGTAAAGGGATTATCAATTGGGTCTCTCATGAACACGCGTCCCAACAAGTTAATCACAACGATTTTTTTCCCGTTGTAATTATATTCTACCCATTCTTTACCCATGGTCCCTAAACCATAATTAGCAGGCCTTGTTACATATGGTAGGTCAAGAACTTCTCTTGCATCTCTTCTTGAAAAGGCATGATTTCCCAAAGTAAAGACATTAACACCTTGTTCAAGGTACTCTTTATATATCTCTTTACTTAAACCGTTACCTTTTTCAATGTTTTCACCATTAACAATGATGAAATGAGGTTTATACTCATTTTTTACTGACAAAAAGTATTTGTTAAATGCTTTCTGTCCTAATTCCATATAAATATCTCCAATAAATAATACTTTCATATGTATCTCTTTTCTAGTTTTCTAAAATAATCCATTTTAGGATCCAAATCGTCAAAATCCCAAAATTGTTTATTCTTTAACATTTTCATTATAACTTTTTTTGTGGCTAATTTAATATCTTTTACTTCATTTTTTTCTAATACTAGAGATTTTAAATCAATATCTTTTTTCACTATAAATAAATCAATGATAAAATTGGCTTGGGGATTGTCGACATAAATCGATTCTAGCAACCTTAGTTCATTGACCCTTAATGATAGACCGATTTCTTCTTTAGTTTCTCTAACGGCCGCTTGAATTGGTGTTTCGCCTGTCTTAACTGCTCCAGCCGTTGGTGCCCACTGATAAGGATATCTATCAGAGGCTTTATTTCTTTGTTGAATCAAATATTCATTCTTTGAATTGATAATCCATATATGAACAACCCGGTGATATTCACCAGGTGAATTACTTGTGCCTCTTTGCATAGTTTTATTAAGTTGTTTACCTTCTTTATCGTATAAATCAAAATATTCCATATTTACTCCAAAAAGATAGCCCTCCAATTAAGGAAGGCTAAGTTATTTATTTAGCTATATTTTCAGCGCGGGTTTCTCTAATAACCGTTACTTTAATGGTTCCTGGATAGCTTAGCTTCGCTTCAATTTCGTTTTTAATTTCTTTTGCAACTATATGAGCACGATCATCACTAACTTCGTTAGGTTTAACGATAACGCGTACTTCACGTCCTGCTTGAATCGCAAAGGCTTGTTCAACCCCTTTGACATTAGAAGAAATTTCTTCTAATTGAGTAAGACGATTAATATAGTTTTCTAAAGACTCCGATCTAGCTCCAGGTCTAGCAGCTGACAATGCATCTGCGGCAGCAACTAATACACCGATTATGGTTTCTGCTTCTTGATCACCATGATGTGATGATATTGCATCTAATACTGCTTTTGGTTCGTTATATTTTCTAGCGATTGAAAGACCAATATCAACATGTGATCCTTCCATTTCATGGTCAACAGCTTTTCCGATGTCATGTAACAAGCCTGCACGTTTGGCAAGCGTTTCATTTTCACCTAGTTCCACAGCCATTTTACCGGCTAAGAAAGATGTTTCCATTGAATGTTTTAAAGCGTTTTGTCCGTATGAACTTCTAAAATGCATACGTCCAATGAGTTTAGTTAAGTCTGGATGAACACGGCCAATACCACATTCAAATACCGCTTCATCACCTTTATCACGAATGAATTGGTCAACTTCAACTCTTGTTTTTTCAACCATTTCTTCGATTCTTGCAGGATGGATTCTTCCATCTGCGATAAGTGCTTCTAATGCTTTTTTAGCGATTTCACGTCTTATCGGATCAAATCCTGATAATACGACAGCTTCTGGTGTATCGTCAATAATTAAATCAACACCAGTCATGGCTTCTAAGGTTCTAATGTTACGACCCTCTCTACCAATAATTCTACCTTTCATTTCATCATTAGGTAAGTTTACAACAGAAACAGTTGTTTCAGCTGTAACATCTTGTGCAAGTTTGTGTATTGCATTTGTGATAAGTTCTCTTGCTCTTTTTTGTGCTTCGTTTTTAGCTTTTTCTTCTTCATCTCTGATAAACAAATCAATTTCTTTACTCATGTCATCTTTAACACGTTCAAGAATAATGTCTTTTGCTTGTTCGTTTGATAAGTTTGCTACTTGATAAAGTTTATCATTTTGTTCTTTGATTATTCTTTCCAATTCAAGGTCTTTTTCTTCAAGCGCGGATTTCTTACTTTCTAAGTTTTCTTCTTTTCTGTCTAAATTCAATTCACGTTTGTCTAAATTAGCGGCTCTACGCTCCGCCATTTCTTCTCTTTGATGTGCTTTATTTTCAAGAACAGCGACAGTTTCGCGCTTTTCCTTCAATAATTTGTCGTTTTCTAAATTGAGATTGTGAATTTCTTGTCTAGCTTCTAATAGTTTTTCTTTTTTAATTCGTTCCGCTTGTAAAGTTGCTTGTTCAATGATTGCTTGAGATTCATTTTTAGCTGTTTGAAATCCTTTTTCAACAACAGCTACTCTAATAATAAATCCTACAAGACCACCAAAAATTAAACCTAATAAACTGGAAATAATAATAATAAATAGATCTGGCATATTATTATCTCCTTTTTCTTTGATTAAATTGTATCTATTATAAATTATATTAATAAACAATTTGTCTATTCTATTATATAGTAAATGTTACTCTTAGTCAAAAGTTTTCCTCAAATTAAAATAATTAAAAAAAGTGCCGCAGCACTTTTTCTTTTATTTTAAAGAATCATCTTGGTCTGAATGAAGTTTCACCATGATTTTATCCAAAATTTCTTTGTATAAATCAGGGTTTTCATCAAGATAATTTTTTGTATTTTCTCGACCTTGACCAAGTTTATTATCATTATAAGAATACCATGCACCACTCTTTTTAATGATTTCTAACTCAGAACCAATATCAACGATTTCGCCTGTTTTTGAAAGTCCTCTACCAAAAATTATATCAACTTCAGTTGTTTTAAATGGCGCAGCAACTTTATTTTTAACGACTTTGACTTTTGCTTGAACACCTTTTGATTCTGTACCATCTTTTATCAATTGACCACGTCTAATTTCTAAGCGGATTGAAGAATAGAATTTTAAGGCGCGTCCACCCGGTGTCACTTCAGGATTACCAAACATTATACCAACTTTTTCTCTAATTTGATTAATAAAGATTGCGATACACTTACTCTTTGATAATGCGCCTGAAAGTTTTCTCATCGCTTGAGACATAAGCCTTGCTTGTAAACCAACATGAGAATCTCCCATTTCGCCTCTAATTTCAGCTTCAGGAACCAAAGCAGCAACCGAATCAATAACAACCATATCAACTGCATTCGAACGGATTAACGCCTCAGCAATTTCTAAAGCTTGCTCACCTGTATCAGGTTGAGAAAGAATCAAATCATCAATATTCACACCTAATCTTTTAGCATATTGTGCATCTAAAGCATGCTCAGCATCAATAAAAGCAGCATATCCGCCTGATTTTTGTGTTTCAGCAATCGCATGTAAAGCAACGGTTGTTTTACCACTAGATTCAGGTCCATAAATTTCAATAATACGGCCTCTTGGGTAACCAAATACCCCTAAAGCACGATCTATAGCAAGTGATCCAGTTGAAATCGTTTCAACGTTCATAATGTCGTTGTCACCTAAAATCATTACTGATCCTTTACCATACTCTTTTTCAATGTTTTTAATTGCAGCATCTAAATTTTTTCTTCTTTGTTTATCTTCCATAAATTCCTCCTAGCCTACTTATATAATACAACCAGGCCTCTCTTATTCTTTAAATTGATTTAACAATAATTGATTTATTCTTTATAAAGTAATCTAACCCCGAAATAATGGTAAGTAATACTGAGATCCCTACAAGGCCTACACCAATATATTGTATAATTGATGTATCAATTGGCATTAAGAAAAAATAATAGGTAATCATTGTCATTGTCGCAAATGTTTTATATTTCCCCAAATGGCTTGCGGCAACTACTTTTCCATCACCTAATGCAACCAAACGAATTGATGTAACTAATAATTCTCTCACCACAATAATCAGTACAACCCAGAAAGGCATCCAGAAACTCAAGGTAAACCCGTTGATTGCATATATATTGCTTAAAACAAATAAAGCAGTAATCACAAGCAATTTATCAGCCAGGGGATCAATAAATTTCCCGAAAGTTGTGACTAAATTACGTTTCCTTGCAATGTAACCATCAAAGAAATCTGTAATGGATGCTACTAAGAATACACCACCTAAAATATAAATATAAGAACTTCCAATGGTTTGTCTTAAAAAATAAATAATCAAAAATAAAATAATCAAAGCCATACGGCTCATTGTTAACTTATTTGGCAAATTCATTATTTTTCCTCTTCTTCAAACTTAACATTATGATAAACTTCTTGAACATCTTCAACATCATCAGCAAGTTCTAAGAAACGTTTAAATCGTTCTAAGTCTTCATCACTTAATGTAATATAGTTATTTGGCATCCAGATAACTTCATCCTTGAAAAACTCTAAATCATCGCCTGCTTCTTTAAGTGCATCTTTCATATCATCTAGTGCACTAGATTCACCAATGACTATAATTATGTCATCATCAGATTTAATATCCAAAACATCGACTTCAGCCATCATTAAAGTTTCAAGTGTTTCGTCTTCACTTAATCCAGTGAATTCTATATAAGAAACATATTGGTACATATAAGTTACAGAACCTTGTACCCCCATGTTACCACCAGTTTTAGTAAAGCAATTTCTTACTTCGGAAACCGTTCTATTGACATTATCAGAAATACCTTCAACGATGATGGTTGACCCACCAGGCCCATATCCTTCATAACGTACCGGAAAATAATCTTCACCGCCAACGGTTTGTGATTTTTCGATATTCTTCTCTATTACATGTGCTGGAACTTGGTTTTGTTTGGCTCTTTCAACCAATCTTTTCAATGTTAAATTGGCATCAAGATCTGGTCCACCGTTTTTTGCAGCCATGTATATTTCTTTTCCAAATTTAGAATATAACTTTGATTTTTGTTTACTGGTTTTCTCCATTGCGTTTTTTCTTACTTCATGTGCTCTTCCCATAAAATCACCTTTATTTTAATTTAGTTTGAGTTTTGTCTAACTCAATTCTTTTATCTTTATATAACCTGCCCAATGCACGTTTAAACGCTGATTTTGACATATGAAAAACTTTTGAGATAATTTCTGGATCAGATTTATCTGTGAATTTCATCACACCATCATTTTTCTTCAAGTAATCTAAAATGATATCAGCATCAGTATCAATAACTATTTCTTTTTGTTCGATTAATTTTCCAGAAAAGTTGGTATCATTTTTCTTAATGATATCAACTTCAATACGCTGACCAATTCTTAGACGATTTCTAAAATTATTGCGATGGATAAAAATCTCGTGTCCTTGGTCACTAAAGCCAACCACACCATTATCCAAATGATACATAATAATCACAGAGATATTTTCTATGTCTTCATCTCTATCAACATCTTCAAACCTATCACCAAGTTCATTTCTTGATGGTATATGAGCAAACAACCTATCTTTGCTCTCTTTCATGGTCACAAATAACTCACCACCTATTTGCGGCCATAAATCATTAGAACCAGGCAAATCATCTAAAGACAATAATAAGTCCTTAACCATACCATAGTCTAAAAACACACCTAATTTAGGATGCATTCCCACAACCTTTAGTTTTGCGAATCCACCTATCATTAATTTGGGTGTTCTTGTAGAAGCCGTTAAACGCCCTTCATTATCTTTATAAAGATAGACATCAACTTCTTCATGATCTTCATAGGGTTTTAATGCTTCTTTTTTATGTAAAAAGACCTCATCAAGTCCATCTGTCAATAAATAACTTATATCTGTTTCTCTTAATACTCTTAATGTATTAATTTTTCCTAATTCCATTGTTTATATAACCTCAAATCTCTCTTAAAAAACTCTATTTAATTATATCAAAAAAGCGTGGATAAGTAAAAAGAAACTTATCCATAGCTTTAATTTATTGTTTTCTTTCTTTTTCTTCTTCTTTAATCAAATGAGTCATATTATCCTTGAACTTTCTTAAAAAGTCTCTTAGGGTTAAATCAGTCTCTTTCCAACCTTTTTCAAAACCAGGAAGCATATGATCTGAAAACAGTGATGTCACAGGTCTTTCCTCATAGGCAGTGCAAGCAAAAATAATTTTTTCTTTTTTATTGATGATGATTAACTGATTGTATAAACCAGCCGCCTTATAATCACCAAATTCATTAATCCAAAATTGATAACCATAACCAAACCTATTTAGTTTAAAAATTTCATCACTGGTATCAACCTGTTTTTTCGTTGCTTCATTTAAATACGATTTTGAAACAACTTGATTGTCTTCCCATAACCCATCATTTAATAAGAGCAATCCAAATCTTGCCATATCTTTAACAGACAATTTTATGCCTGTTCCACCCAAAGAATATCCAGCAAACTCAGGCCATTCAATATCTTCCAAACCAATCACATCATAAACATGTTTTTTTAAAAAAGCATTTAATGTCATATTGGTAACCTTGGTCACAATCGCAGAAAGCATGTAAGATGCATAGTTAGAATACATAAACACCTCACCAGGTTCATGTTCTAATTCAGTATTGAAAAAGATTTCAATCGGATTGTGCTGTGGTGTTAAGCCAATAAAACGATCTTTTTTCTGCCCTACTGTCATGGTTAGTAAATGTTTTATCTTTAACTTTTCATATGCTTTATCATATTTTTTTAGTTCATCAGCAAAATAAAACAATACATAATCATCTAAGGTTAATAATTTTTGATCAACTAATATACCAATAGCCAAGGATGTAAAACTTTTTGAAACCGAATAAGTATTTTCTTTCTTATCTTCAAAACCATCAGCTGCAACTTCGAAGACTTTAGAACCTTCATGTAAAACAATCATTTGGTGAATGTTATAATCTTCATCAATCATTTTTTCAAACATGTCTACTAAATGTGCTTTGCTGACATCTGCTTCTTTGCAAGAAATTTTGTTAAACTCTTTTTTTGGAAATACCATAACTGCCTCCTATATATTATTCTTAATCACTTCTTTGTAGAAATCAACAGCTTCTACAAGTGTAGTAATTCTAATTGATTCATTATGCCCATGCATTTTTGAAAGTTCTTTATTATCCATCCTAATCGGTGAAAATCTTAAGGCACCATCAGAAATTTCGTTAAAGAAACGACAATCCGTTCCACCTAACATTACATAAGGTGATGTTTGTGTATCAGGAAAGACTTTTGTAATTATTTTTGATAAATATTGATAAGCATCGCCTTCTATGTTTGTCATCGGTGATGCTTCTCTTGATTTAAGAATTTTTGCTTCTATATCATATTTATTAGCAATAGTTTTTAATGATTGAAAACTTTCCTCAACATTTTGAATTGGATGCGTTCTAATATTGGCTATAACATAAGCATTGGATGGAATCACATTTTCTTGATCACTACCTTTAATCATTGTAAAAGCGATGGTCGTTGAAAGAAGTGCCCTTCCATATGGACTTAACTTTGGTAACATCCAAACAATCAAGGGCTTAAATAACCACATATTACCAAACAAAAATCTATAGATTCCTTTCATATATGGGGCAGCTGTTTTAAAAATACTTTTTACTTCAGGAATCATTTTCGTTTTCAAAGGGAAATGATTCTCAACATCATTTATAAAAGCCGATAGTCTAGCAATTGGTGTATTTTTTGGAGGCGTTGAAGAATGCCCACCCAAAGACTTTGCAGAAAACTTAATATTGGCATAGCCCTTTTCAATAATACCAACCATCGCTAAAGGTTTTTTAACTGTAGGCAATCCATTACTAACAATAGCACCACCTTCATCTAAAACTAAAAAAGGCTGTATATTTTTTCTTTTTAAATAATCAACTGCTTTTGCTGCGCCTGGACCTGATGTTTCTTCATCTGTAGAAGAAAACAAATAAACATCATTGTCTGGTGTATAGCCTTCTTTGATTAAGTTTTCACAGGTTTGATAGAACGCGAAGACTGTGGATTTTGTATCTAATGTACCTCTACCATATATCTCGCCATCAATTATCTTTCCTGAAAAAGGTTCTTCATCCCATTTATCTTCATCAACACCAACAACATCTAAATGGCTCATCAATACAATGGCTTTGTCACTCTTTTTACCTTTCCAATGTAAAAGAATTGGTTCACCTTCAAACTCTTTTATTGTCATGCTTTTAAAAACATTGGGAAATAGTTCTCTCATTGTTTCTTTTAATTTTATAAAAGGTTCAATATTATTTTCATCCGGATCATATGATAAGGTTTTTACTTGAATCATTTTCCCTAATTTTTCAGCATAAGTTTTTGCTAAAGATTCATTAACCGGTTCTTTAGCAATTTCTTGACCATCTTTGATCCAAAAAAATCTTACAAATGCAATTAATAATATAACTCCAATGATACTTAATCCTATGTATAAAAATATCAAGGCAATACCTCCTATAATTTATTTTTTACGAATAATATTCTGGCAACACCAATAGTGACTATAGCAGATAATAAAATCACGACAACCACATTGCCTTGGACAAATGAAGGTGCCATTACAGAAAGAATAATCACAAATACCAAAGGTGCAACACTTAATTTTAAGTTATCTTTAAAATACTTATAAGCAAGTGCACCAAATAAAGCTGGAACAACCCAATCAAAAGCTGGTTTTAATAATTCAGAATTAAGAATTGGCTTTAAAGGAATTAATAATAAGACTCCAAGTCCCATTATCACAATTGTGGTTATGGTTGAAAAAGCAACAGCTAAGGTTGAAACAATCTCATTTTCTTCAGTGTTAATTTCAGTCCCTGCAACTTCCTTCGCATTCATTACACATGGTATTTTCAAGTTTACTAAGTTACCTGTAATAAAAGCCAAATAAGTTCCTGAGGTTCCTAATATAGGACCATATGTTAAGACTTCAACAATGCCTCCAGGTAAAAATAAAACAGATAAAGAAACAACACCTAAAATTAATTGGTTAATATCTGGGCCTATACCTGTCACAATCCAAGTCACAACTGGAATCAAAAACATAACAAAGATGCCCATAAGAATAAAAATACGCCCATAAAAATGCATTTTATTTCTATATGCTAACATTAGTAAATACCTCCTAAACCTAGTAAGACAGCCAAGCCCATAGCCATAACCATCGACAATGATAACTGAAAGTTTTCGAGCCATTTAATATTTTTCTTTTTAATTAAATAATCAAAGAAAGCCATCATGATTAATGAAAAAACAAAAACAATAACAGGTACAAATGTGGGGTTATTTACAATGGCACCTGTATAAGCCCCGTCTTCAATGACTGGTGTCTTGTAAGCAAATATTTTTGAAAATGCATCACCAAAGAAAGCTGATACAAGACCAATAAATACTGATTGAAAAATCAGATTAGCAAAACTCTTTTTATTGGAAGTATCCACTTTATCAACAACTGCTTTTTGATACTTTTTAAAGAAAAACAAGGCAAATAGTGCACCCCATATAATAGCAATAGTCATTACAAAACTAATGGTCACAAAATTTTGAATAGTCAAGGTCGTAACACTGACACCCTCAGCTGCTATTTTAACTGCTAAAAGTTCATAATGTAAGGCACCCAATACACTTAGCCTTACCCAAGGTAATGGTATGCCTAGTAAGCCAGCCATGGTAATTACACCGATAAAGATACCAATGGAAGGTAAAATAGAAAAACTAATACTTGTAATCACTGTCTTTTTAAGAATATGATCAGGCATTTTAATCTCTTTAGCTCTTTGTCTTGCTTTATAAGCAAAGAATAATGCGCCACTTATAATAAATACTGTGACTATAATACCAATTAAATACAACCACCAAGCTTCTTTTACGTCATTAATGTTCATCAATGTCCTCTTTTCCTTTTAATGTTAATCTCTCTGTTGCTTTAGAATAATTTAAATTAGATGCTTGAACCAATAATTGATCTGATTTTAATAAATTCTTGTCAATGTATTGGTTGCCTTTTTCATAAAGCAAAGCCATTATATACAATTCTTCACCATCATATGGATTTTCACACGCTTTTTTCAACCAGGCAAGTGCTGCTTCAAAGTCTTCATCACGATAGACTTCAAACATTCTATTCATGGCTTTGATATAACCATTCTCAGCAGCTACTTCATAGTAATATCTAGAAATTTTATCAGATTTTTTAGAAAATAATTCTTCTTTGTATAAATCACCTAATAAATACATGGCCTTTAGGCGATTATCGCTATCAACGGCCTCTATATAAGTCATTAACAAAGTATCGATCTCATGAAAAACCATGTCCGTTTTTCTTTTTGATAAAGGATTCTTTTTAATGTCTTTAAACAATATATTTGCTAGCTTATATCTGGAAGCATTATTTCCTAACTGAACTGCTTTTTTATATGTTTTTATACTCAATTTTAAATCTTTTTCCGTCCCTATACCAAGTTCATAGTATAAAGCCAACCAAAAGTATGCTTTTGGGCTATCTTTTAAAGTCGCTCTTTTTATATATGTTATGGCTTGAGATGGACTCGGATTTTTAATTTGTTGGCGATAATGTAATAAACTTAAATTAATTAAACCATCGACATAATCATTTTCCGCAGCACCAAGATAATAAGACTTAGCTGTTTCGCAATCAGCTTCAACCCCATATCCATGCCTATAAATATCACCTAATAAATTCTTAGCTTCAGAATTATTTCTTGAACTGGCTAAATCTAAATAGTCTTTTGCCAAGTCATAATTCTTAGCTACACCTAGACCATAAAGGCAACACTTACCCAAACCTAAATATCCTACTACCTCATCATGTTCATGTAATTTTTTATAATAATCAAATGCTTTTGAATAATTAACAGTTAAAAAGGTTCTTCCTTCTTCGTATGCGTTAGCCACCATTTTAAGACTTTCTAAATCATCAGTTTTCGCCAATAACTCTTGATAATAAAAAGCCATTTCTTCTAAATATAGTTCAGATCGTTTTTTCACATACTCATGTGATGTTTGATATAATTCTATTAATTTTTTTATTGAAGGTATATGATGCATATTTGCAGCTTTATCTAACCAATAATAGGCGGTTTCATATTCCTTGTTTTTATTTTTTTTATTTAATAAAAACAGCGCTATATAATACATACCTTCAACATTATTTTTTGTGGCAGAAGATTCATAATATTGATATGCTTTTTCATGGTCAGCACCCGTACCTATGCCTTGTTCATACATTCTTCCAATCAAATGAAAAGTTGCTACATCGTGTTGGTCTGCAGCACTTTTTAAAGCCTTAAAAGCTTTTTTCTTTGATTTTCGAATTCCAACACCTTCAATATACATTTCATACAAAGCTATATAAGCTTCAGTATAATCTAAGTCCGTTGCTTTTTTAAACTGTTGATAAGCGCTTTTATAATCTTCTTTTTTTAAATAATATTTTCCAACATTATATATTCCCACAGGATTATTCATGTCAGCGGCTTGTTTATAATATGTATACGCTGCTTCTATATTTTTTTCTTTATCTTTACCATAAAAGTATTCATCACCCAATTGATTAAGGTCTTTTGGTGTATAGTCTTTTCCCATCTCAATACCCCCTTAATTCTCTTAAAGCAACTTTAGCAGACTCGTGGTTGAACTCACTGGCTTTTTCGTAAAAGATCGCTGCTTTATAATAAGATGATAGTACCCCAATACCGTTTTCATAAAACCGTCCAATTTTATAATAAACTTCCGGATCATTTAATGATTGGTGCCTTAACAAAAGTTTAAAGGCATTCCCAGAATTCTTGTCGAGAAAATCTCCGTGTATATAGATATCGACCATTTTAAACAAAGCTTCTTTTGATCCTTCTTTAATAGCTACCTCTAAATGAGACAATGCATACTCACTGTCTCTTCTTTGAATAGCGGCTTTGGCTTGTTCAAAAACCTCTTCTGTGGTTCGACTATCAGTAGCGGGTTTAGTACCTAGTAGCCTAAAATAATTCACAGCCAATAACTGATCTTTTTCTAAAGCTTTTTTTAACCATAAATATCCATTTTTTAGATTCTTTTTCAAACCTTGTCCAGTTAAATAAAATCTCCCGATTTTATACATGGCATAACCAGATCCTTCTTTTCTTAACTCATTATATAATCGAATGGCTTTTGTCATATCTTTTTCTGTACCTATACCTTGTTCATACATCTTAGCTAATCTTGTTTTTGCATTGATCGAATGATTAGCAGCTTGATAATATTTAAAAGCTTGTTCAGTATTTTGTTCAACACCATGGCCAGCTTCGTACATTCTACCCATCATGTAAATACCTTCTGGATACAAACCTTCCCAAGACTTTTTAAACAAAGTTAAAGCCTTATCATAATTTTGTTTTATGGCCAACCCTAAGTAATAATGCATTGCTAAATAATAGCTCGCCTCTGGTGAGGATGAAGCCATGTCTTTAAACAAAGAGAAAGACTCTTTATATTTCTTTGCTATAAATAATTTTTTTGCTTTTTCTAATGATTCCATTTTAACCTCAAATAATTCTTTTTAAATTCTTTTCCATTAAAGAGTATAAGTACCCTTCAATTGGTTTATTAGTTACTTTTTTTATGTATGTCACATATCCTTCAATTTGTTCTTTGTAAGCTTCATCATCAATGTCTTTTAGTTTATAATCAATGATGTAAATTTTATTGTTATCTTCAATGAGTAAATCAATAATCCCATTCACATTGTATCCATCAAGTTGATCAATAAACTCATATTCCTGATAGTATAATGGCATTTTAAGCGATTTAAAGAGTTGAGTGTTATATAAATATACTAAACCCTCTTTAATCGCCTTAGGCAAAGAGTCAATGCTTTCATTGAGTTGATTAAAATCAACCACTTCTAGTAACTCGTGTACTTGGTTACCGTAATCAATATTTTTAATCACATCATCAGAATAGAAATCATTACTTGACCTAGAATACCTTTCTTCTTTCAAGTTTTCTTCTTGATAGTCAAAGCGACTATGTTTAATGGTTTTATCTATTGTATCTTCATTTTTTTTAACTTCTGAATTAGGAAACTTTAAATCAATAATGATATCTTTCGCTTGTAATTGAAAACCATGATATAGCATTTCTAAATAGTTTTTATAGCCAATTTTTGATTGATTCACTTTATCTAGTGCCTCTAATACAAGATTGATTTCTTCTTTAGCCCTTGTTAAAGCAACATATAGAAGCCTAACCTTTTCAGAATCATCTTCTAACTTTATGGTCCTTAAAAATAGATTTTCCAAATAATGTCTATAAAAACCATGGTGGTAACTATGGGTTAAAATTCCATAGTCTTGAGAAAAGTTAAATAAGTCCTTGTTTTCTTGAAAATTAAAAAGTTTTTTTAGTCCTAACATGTATACTACTGGGAATTGAAGACCTTTTGATTTGTGAATAGACATTAACTTAACGGCTTCAATTTGTCCTTTAGATTCAGCATACTCAATATCTAAACCACGTTCTTGATGAACAAACTCTAAATATTGAATTAGGTCCATAAAATCTTTTTCTTTTTGTCCCGCTATTAATTCTCTAAAGAAATCTAACTTCTTAGCCTTGCTACCAGGTTCTTCTAACAATGCAATTTTACCATAGATATTTAATCTTTCATAGATTTCATCAATAAGATAAACATTTGGTAAAACATTTACCTGTTGAGAAATATAGATTATGTCATCTTTAATTTTTTTTAATAAAGGATTACTATCGAGACTTGTGAAATTAAAATCCTTATGAACCAAATAACTTAAAATCTCTTGATCAGCTACTTGATAAACAAAGGACCTGGCCACAGAATATAGGGCTGTTTTAAAGTATTGCCTGAAATAATTTTTATCTTTGTAGCATTGAACCAATAATAAAAATTGATATAAAAAGATTATTTCTTCAGCCTCAGTAAAGACTTCATCACTATATACTTCTAGTGGAATACCAAATTCAGATAATATTTTTTTATATTTAGGGAAATTGGTTTTTCTATCAACTAGAATTGTAATGTCTTTATATTCAATGGGTCTAAATTCATTATCCATAAAAATTGGCTGACGAGACTTAACCTTCCTTACAATATCATTAGCAACAATCATTGCTTCTACTTCATCTTTAGATAAATCATCATATTTTTCTAAAATCACCTTTGGATCATAAAAGAAATGATTAACTGGTTTGTTTTTTTGGTTCAACCCAAATTCTTCAGAAAAGCCTGAAACCAAGGCATGATTATCTTCGTAGTTTACTCCACCCATATTTTCAGTCATAATGCATAAAAATAAATCGTTAATCCTATCCAATAAGAATCTATTTGACCTAAAATTTTCTTTTAAACGAATGGCCTTACCACCATTTAAATCAGAGTAATCTGAAAAAATCCTCATGAAATTTTTAGGATTTGCATCTCTAAATCTATAAATAGACTGTTTAACATCTCCAACCATAAAGATATTATTATTAGCGATTAATGATATAAAGTAATCTTGTAAATCATTGGTGTCTTGATATTCATCAACTAAAATTTCATTGATTTCATTTTGATAGAATAAACGTATATCTTTTTCTTGTTCTAAAAGTTGAATTGCAAAGTTCATAATATCATCAAAAGAATATAAACCTTTATCCTTTTGTATACCTTTTAATTTTACTAAATATGTTTTAGTCATTTCTAATAAAACGGAAACTCTTGACTGACTTTCTTCCCAAGTGTCTCGATAATCAGTTTCATCTAGTAGATGGGCACCCTCTAACTCACTTCTGATTTTCTTAACTTGCTTATAACTCTCATCAGTTTCCAACCAGTCTTCAACATTTCTAGGTTTCCTTGGTCTAGTTGGTAATTTAAAAGATAGTATTTGATCTTTTAAAGAATCAATCTCATCAGTATGAATTAATGTCTCATATATATTTAAACAGGTATCTAAGTACTCATCGCAAATTTCATTATATACTCGATAATTTTCATCATAGTAATACTTAAAGTTTTGATAAATCATATTTAAATCTCTTTTAATCAAGGCAAAGTAGTTTATATATGCTTCTTCAAGCATTGTTTGATTAAAATGATCCTCATAGTTATCTAATAATTGTAAATAGTTTGGTACTTTTTTAATTGATTTAGATAAATTTAATATGGCATTTTTTAAAAATAGATCATTACCTGAATATAAGAGTTTCATCATCTCTACAAACGCAGGACTGTTTTCTATATAGTATGTTTCTATGATTGAATCCAGTAATTTTTGGCTCTCCATTTCAATCAATAATTTATCAGAGATAGAAATATCACTTGATAAATCTAATAAATAATAATATTCTTTTACTAGTCTTAAAGTAAATGCATCGAAAGTTGAAATAATTGCATTGTCTAGCTTAATCATTTGATCTTGCATATTTTCTTTTTTCAATTCATCGATAATCCTAGATTTCATTTCTTCTGCTGCGGCTTCAGTAAAAGTTAAAACAATTAATTGATCTATATTAACCCCTTGTTTCAATTTTCTAAGGACTCTGGCTTTCAAGACACCTGTTTTTCCTGAACCGGCACTGGCTGATACAAGAATATTTTCACCTTCATGATGAATGGCTTCAACTTGGCTTTTAGTATACTTCATTATCATCACCATCCTCATAGTATTTATTTTTCGAATAACAGATATGAGCAAAATCACAATACAAACAACTTATTGAATTGTTATTCTTCTCCTCGGATAATATTGGTTTAATTTCAAAGTCACCATCTTCAATCCTAGTAGCGGCATTATAGATATAAGATTCTAAAGTTTTTGACATATTTTTAAAATCTTCAATACTGAGTGCACGATTTGATTTATATAAACCATCTTTTGTATATCTTAAACCAGTAATGTCTTTACCAGAAGGATCAAGACGTTCCATTTGCTCACGATCATTTAAGAAAACACCATTTAGCAGATTATCTATTTTTGTGTTTTCTTTTTCTCTATCATAACCTGTTTTTCTAAAGAACAAACCACTTGGTTTGAAGTCATAAAATTTTTCAAACATAAACATGTAGAATGGCAATTGTAACTTTAACTCTTTTTCAAATTCATCAACAGTAAATGATTTTTGAGAGAACTTGTAGTCAATAATTACATAATAATTATTTTCTTTATCAATCATAACCTTGTCAATAATACCGTTGATTAAAAAACGGTCATCCGGTTTAATTTTTAGGCTTAAAGACTGTTCGGTCATGACTTCTTGATACATTGAATTATCATAAAAATCTTTAATAATATTATAGATTTTTTCAATGTTTTCAATCAGTATCTCATCAAACAAAGATTTCTTATAAATAATATCTTTAGGGAAATCGTCACTTTCTTCAACCATCTTTTGATAATCAAAGTTAGAATCCAAGATTAAAGCTTCTAAAGCATTGTGGATTTTATTACCAAAATATATATAATGATTATCTACAAAGTTATCTAATGTTAAAAGATATTTCAAAAAATACTGAAATGGACACAATTTCAAAGCTTCTAATTTTGCGCCAGTTAATGTGTATTTTCTTTCTAACAACAAGTTCAAATCCGTTTGATAAATGCCCTTGAACTGAGGATTATATGGTTTAAAATCTCTTTCAAAGGTACTCTTTAAAAGTTTCAAATCGTCTGATCTTTGATGATAATTTTCATATAAGTTCTTTTTTATGGCATATCTTAACAAATCATAAGTTTGTAAATATGATTTTCTCTTGGCCTGATAATTATATTCAATAAGAGAAAAGCCTCTTCCTAAATCTAAATTAGACATTCTCGTTTGATCAACTAATACTAGTGGATAAAATATATATAAGTTCTTTATACCATTAAATAAATGCGCAAAGAGTTCTAATCTATATTGATTAATCGTTTCAGATGTTGGATAGTTAATAACATCTTTTTGTTGGTTGGTTAAATAATCATTATCAATGTCTTTTTGTGGGAAGAATTCATCAATATAGTTCATCATTAAATAATGATTATTTAAATCATTGATCTGATCGACAGAAATAATTTCAACTGCTTGTTTTTTACGTTTTATCTTAACCATCAATTGGTCTAACTCCGCAATGAATATATCCATATTTGATTCAATTAATTGGTCTTCATATCTGTTAAATACGTTGATAACCTGTTGAATAACTTGAGGGTATTTATTTTTATATTCTTGAATTAACGTTTTGGTTTCTTCTAGAGTCTTTGTTTTCAAAGTCCTTTTAATTTCTTTATAAACAGGATAAATCATAATTGATTGTTTTTTTAGATTGATCAAAGGAATATTTGCATCAACCATTAATTTCTTTAATTGAAAGCCATCATCCTTTTGAGTATTGACTATCTTAATGGTTGAAATATCAACACCTTCTTCTAATAAGTCAATTATCTTTTCAAACACAGCATAGACTTGTTCGTCTACATTTTTACATTGGTAAACATGGATATCTTCTTCTACATTAGTTATTTTATCCATAGATTCATATTTTTTTATAATCTTTGGAACGAAAGCTTTATCTAAACAAATGATTTTATCAAAGTTGGATATATGGATGCTTTTAATCATGTCTTCTTTATCTAAAGTCATCTTTATTTTCTTTAGAAATTGCAGTTTTTCATCATCATAGTCTTTATCTAAATTAATGTAACTATAGAAAGGCATTAGTTTTCTAGCTAGATCAGGTTGAATTGAGAATTGATTATAGACAAAAAACGGATAATTGTTTTTAACTTGTGTTAAAGGCATTAATCCGTTTATGTATTTGGAATTAGATAAGGTTTTGGTTTCCATTTGCTTTAACAAGTAATTTGCTTTAGCAAAAGGCTCCGCAAACACCAGTGTTTTTGATTGTAAGTTCGCCATAAATATGTGTCACCTCTATTGAATATTATATCATGAATAACCATTCAATAAGACCAAAAATTCAAAAAAAACCAGTTCAAAATGAACTAGTTTTCTTTTTCTATTCTTGTATGCATATAATAATCATTAATCATCTGTAGTTTCTCAATGATTATTTCGCTTTGATATCTAAATTCTTCTAAGTAATGATCACCAACGTATTCTCTTTCATATACAATTTCATAGCCATTAACGCTGTATAGTTTATCAGTGAAAAAAGTTGTGGTCTTGTTAGAATAAAATACATGTTCTATGTCAGAAAAAACTGAATTCCCTAACATAAAGTTATCATTATAAGTTTCACCCAGTAAACCTAATAAGGTCGGTACAATGGTGTAAGGAGATGCAAATTTATTGATGGTTGTTGAAGCGTGGTTATGTAAATATTCATTTGATAATCTTTGGTTAAAGATAGTATAAAAACTTGAATAAATGTCTATATCATAAAATTCTGCATCTTCTCCAACCTCACTTGATACTTTACGATTGAAATTATGGTAATATGCAGCATGATCCCCGTATAAGACAAAAATTGTTTCTTCATATTTTCCTTCGTCTTTTAAAGCATCAACTAAAATACCTAAAGCTCTATCAAAGTCCATCATTGCAGCTTGATAATAAACCATTCTCGCTTGATCTTCTTCATCATAATCAGTGAGTGGATTAACCCAGTCGCCACTTGTCTCAGCGAATTCAATTAAATCAAAATATCCTAAATTTTCAAATTTTTGAATATTATCTTCACCTTCATTATATGGACCATGTGTTAAAAGTGTGGTCCAAAAATAATAAAACGGGTCATCAGTTTGAAACATCAAATCAGTCATTGCTTCAGCGGTTTCACTGTCTAGGGTAAGATTACCATCCCATTGCCATCTAGGTTGGTCAGGAAATATCTCGTCATGGAAGTATAGGTTTTCAAAACCTAACATTTCCAATATATCTCCACGCGAATAGAATATGGAGTAATTATCATGAAAATAGGCTGTTTCATAAGTATCATTTAACTTATCCGGAATAGAATCCTCAAATGTATAATCATAGTTTGTTGTGTCAAACGAATGTGGTGGATAATGACCATTAATACCTATAATTTCAGAGACATTGGTTTTGTTTTCACTGTAATGATTGGGAAAATATAAACCATCTTGTGTCATACTATAAATATTAGGTGTTAACATTGGATGGATGGCATAATCTTCACCTGATTCAATCATAATGGTAAATATGTTATAGCCTTCAAACAATCCAAAATACTGAGTTTGCTCTGAAGCTTGATATGGCACTTGGTATTGTGGAAAAGATTCATCACTAAAGTATAACAAGTCTACTTCTTTATAATAATACGCCAATAAGCCATATTTTTCTAAAGCATCGCGTTTTAAAGTCGGCAAGGTTACATCATCACTATAATCTTCGAATGGATCAATGGATTTCGTTGAAATAGCAGTCACAAGAAAAATCAACAATAAAATATTAATGATAAAAGTATTTAAATAAATCCTTTTAGTCGACTTTGCTTGTGGGTTCAAATATTTTCTGCGAACAAATCTTAAGACCAGTATATAAGCTAAAATAATCAATAAAAAATCAATAAAAGCCCTAAAAGATATATAGTCTAAATTCAATATGTCTGTCGCTTCTCCTATAAGTTTAAATTGTTCAAAGGTAAATAATTCAAAATAACTGCTAAAAGTATTAGCGTTTGTAACAAATAATGCATTTACAAACAAGAGCCAAACTGACATATAGATTATGCCCCATTTATTTGAAGGTATAATCAATATAAAACTTGATATAAATAAAATAAATACCAAGTCAATCACAAAATTTTTAGGCAATAATTGGAAACCTATCCATAAAAATGCGATTATTTCAATCACAAAGTAAAAAAAGATAAATATCCCCATAAGTATAAGTTTTTGTTTTAAGTAGTCTTTCATATAATCACCGTTAAAATTATATCATATCTTAATTGTTTTATATAGAAAAATGATGAGGTGGATTTCCACCTCATCATTCCCTAATTATAGTTTCTTATTTAATTTCTATGTATTTTTTTTCTTTTACGTTTGTACCTTCTTTAGGAATGAATAACTTAATCATTCCTTTATCGTAGTTTGCTTGAATATCTTCTTCAGCTATATCTTCACCAACATAAAAACTTCTTGCTGATGCACCTAGGAATCTTTCTCTTTTTAGATAATGAGCTTCTTTATCTTCTGTTTCTTTTTCTATTTTTGCTTCAACAGATAGATATCCATTATCCAATGAGACCTTAATATCCTCTTTGTCGAATCCAGGAACATCGATATGTAATTCATATCCATCTTCCTTTTCTAAAATGTCTGTTTTCATGCTTGCTTGATTTCTTTTTGTTGGTGTAAAGAAATCATTGAAGAAATCATCAAAAAACGATAGTGAATTGTTTCTCTTAATAATATTTGCCATTATTTTCGCCTCCTAATAATTATAATATTAGCACTCTTATTACCCGAGTGACAATTATATTATATCATAAAAATTAGCACTGTCAAGTATCAAGTGCTAATTTTTATTATTTTTATTCAAATACCCCGGTGGAAAAATACTTCTCTCCTGAATCTGGGCTTATACAGACGATATTGTTATTTTTCAAATCGTGTTTTTTTATATAATTAACGATTGCTTGCAAAGCTGCACCTGTAGAAATACCAATTGATATCGCTTCAAGTTTTACAAATTCCTTTGTCATTTTCCAAGACTCTTCGTCACCGACTGCTACGATTTCATGGACAACATCAGGGTTATAATTATCAGGTATATAACCTGGTGATATTCCAGCAATCTTATGTGGTGCTGGTTTCTTACCCTGTAAAACTTGTGATTTTTTTGGTTCTATGGCAATCATTTTTGTGATTGGATGGTGCTTTTTAAAATAACCACCAACACCACTAATGGTTCCACCCGTTCCAACACCCGCAAAGATATAATCAATAAGATCTAATTCTTTAGCCAGTTCTTTTGCTGTTGTATCATAATGGGTATTTGGGTTTTCTGGGTTTTCAAATTGAGATGGAATCACAGCGTTTTTTTCATGAAGTAATTCTATCGCTTTATCTTTTGCACCTTTGATGCCATCATCCGCAGGCGTTAAAATAACTTTTGCACCATAATGTTTAATGACATCTACTCTTTCCTTCGATACTTTTTCTGGCATAACAATAATTGTCTCATTGCCAAAATATGCGCCAACCAAAGCCAAGCCAATACCAGTATTCCCACTTGTCGCTTCAATTATGGTTGTATCTTTAGTCATCTCACCACTATCATATAAGGATTTTATCATCCCATAAGCTGGTCTAGTTTTCACACTATAACCAGGATTAAAGCTCTCCAACTTAAGATATACTTTATTTTGGAGATTATATTTTTCTTCAAATTTATGTAGTCTAACCAAGGGTGTATGTCCGATGGTTTCTAAAATATTATCATATAGACTCATTGACTTTATTCTCCCTCGTTTCTAATTCCATTGCTTTCATTGTCACAATTGACTTTTCTGGTACTGAACCAGTGATAAATACATTGGCACCTATAATAGAATTGTCACCAATGATTGAATCTCCACCCAGTATAGAAGCACCTGCATAAATTGTCACATTATTCCCAATGGTTGGATGTCTCTTAACACCTTTAAGTTTTTGACCCTTCCTTAAAGACATTGCACCTAGAGTGACACCTTGATAAATTTTTACATGATTACCAATAATACTCGTTTCACCAATGACAACACCTGTACCATGGTCGATAAAGAAATACTCACCAATCTTAGCTGCTGGGTTAATATCTATACCTGTTTCTCTATGCGCAAATTCACTCATCATTCTCGGAATGACTCTAACCCCTAAATCATCAAGTTCGTGAGCCATTCTATGTATAACAGTCGCGTATAGTCCTGGATAAGATATAATCACTTGATCTCTATTTAAAGCTGCAGGATCCCCATTAAAATGTGCTTCTACATCTTTATAGACTAGTGCTCTAATTTTAGGTATTCTTTTAATGAACTGAACACAAAGTACACATGACTTTTTAGCAAGTTCTTTACTCTTCTCTTCATCCGCCATATATAATAAAGCATATTTAATTTGTTTCTTAAGAATTTTATGTAATTTTTTAACTAATCTTTTTGTTGTTTTAGGATTAGAGGTTTCAGTTAAATGTTTAGTAGAAAAATATCCTGGAAAAATAATTTCCTTGGTCAATTTTATTATTTTAATGACTTCGCTATTCTGTGGTATACGACATGAACAGTGGTCCTTTTTTATCAATACATCTTGGTATGATTGTAAGATATCTTTTATAGGCTGTGTAAGTTTTTTCATATTATATTCCTCCAATTTGTATTATATCACAAGAAAAAATCCTTGCGAATCAATTCGCAAGGATATTTATGTCTTCAAATATTTTCTTTAACTCTTTTTTGCCTTTTTCACCAATGATTCTTTTGATTTCTTTACCATCATTTTTTATGATTACAATCGGTAAAACATCACCAATATCATAATCTTGCAAATCATCTTCATCATAATCTAAATCAATGACTTTATCAATGTCTAAAGTCTTAAATAATTTATCATAGCGATTTCTCATAACCAAACATGACATACACCAAATGGCAGTTATTCTAATGACTATCATCATAATCCCTCAACACTTCTATAAATTTATCGATTTCATTCTTAGTGGTTAAATGTGATAATGAAATCCTCATTGATGAAGTCGCCCTATCATAATCACCTGTCAATTCCTTAACCACTTTTGAAACTGCTTTGTCTGAAGAACAAGCAGATGTGGTTGAAACATAAATCATGTGATCAGAAAGATATTTTTGCATATCTTTACCAGATGCTTTGGTGTAAGAGATATTGATAATTTGTGGTATGGAATGTATGTTTGAATTAATATATACATTATTGATATCTTTTAATTTTATAATCAAATAATCTTTTAATTCTTGGATATATGATTTATTGATTTCAATATGATTATACATTTCATCGATGGCTACTCCTAGAGAGTGAATTAAGCTATTAGCTGGTGTACCACCTCTGTAATTTGAAATTGATTTTCCCCCATGAATAACTGGGGTTAATTTTATATTTTTTCGGTGTAGTAAAGCACCGATACCTTTAAACCCATATATTTTATGTCCTGATAAAGAGATTAAATCAGCCACTGAATAATCAAGTTTCACTTTCCCTATTCCTTGTGTCATATCACTATGAAAAACGATTTGTGGGTATTTTTTTAATATTTTAGCGACGGCAGAAACATCTTGTACGATCCCTAACTCTGAATTTACTAATCCAATAGTCACCAAAATAGTCTCTTGAGAAATAAGTGATTCTAAATCTTCTAGGTCAACTAAGCCTTCTTCATCCATTTCTACAACATCAATAACAAACCCTTGTTTAGCTAAGTAATTTAAGGTAGTTGTTATAGAACCATGTTCAAATGGTGTTGTGATGATATGATTACCAAGATGTTTGTTTTTAAAAGCAATACCTTTTAAGGCTAAGTTATTTGATTCAGTTGCACCAGATGTATAAGTGATATCATGACTTGATAAGTTTAAACATTCTTTAATCAATTTAGATGTTTTAGTAATATTAATTAAAGCTTCCTTACCCAAGGCATGGACGGAATTACTATTGGCAAAATAGCGTTGATTAAAACAACGATCTTCTTCTAATACCGCTTTTGAAACTGGTGTTGTTGCACTATAATCCAAATATATCATTTCATCACTTCCAATCAAGACTATTATAACTTATAATAGGGACTTTTAAAATACCTACTTCAAAAGAAAAACGGTTTGAATGAACAAACCGCTTTTTTAATGATTATCGACTAGTATAATCTCTCGATTCAATAGTCTCATCTTCGTATACAATTGTAAATGTTTTTTTAGCAATAAAGATGTCAACCACTTCTTTATCTGCAAATGTTGAGTTCACCAATACTGTTGGTGTATTCAAGCTTGCATAATCTTCTAAGCCTAGTTGACTATAGTAATTATAACCAAAGACATAGATATCATTTTCAGCAATTACAGCTGAACTATGATGAGAAAATCTTAATTTGTAGATGTCACCTGAACCACTAAATTCACTTGTGATTTCAGCAGGTTCGTTTGTGCTTTTTGGCTCTCCACCAATACCCAATTGGCCAAAGTTGTTATCTCCAAAAACAAAAACTCGACCTGATGCTGTTAAGATACCTGAATGATTATATCCAAGGTCAACATCAATGACTTGGTCATCACCTAAATCAAAATTATCAGTAATATTAGTCGGTGATAATAATTCTGCATCAGCTGTACCTAACTGGCCTAATTCATTATTACCCCAAACAAACACTTGACCTTGATGACTTAATGCAATTGAATGATCATTTCCAAGTTCAACCTTGATGATGTAATCACCTACTAAATCAAAAGCGTCTGTGATGTCTTGTGGCATGTAAATAGTGTCTTCCCATGAATTGGTGACCTCACCAATACCAAGTTGGCCAAAACTATTCACACCAAAGGTAAATACGCGGCCGTAATTTGTAATCACAGCATTGTTGTCTCTACCTGCTTCGATGAAAATTATTTTTTCATCATCTGCTAAATCAAAATTATCGGTGATATCTACTGGAACATTTTCATTCTCAGGAGAATTTTCAATCCCAAGCTTTCCATTAGCATTATGACCCCAAGTATATACATGACCGTTTTGACTCAATGCAAATCCATGATATTCGCCTAAACTAACAGCTATGATTTCATCATTGACATCAAGATCAAAATAACCGGTGATATTCACTGGTATATCTTTGCTAACAAATGTACCATCACCTAATTCTCCAACTCGGTTATCACCTTTTATAAACACTTGATCACCATCTAGATAAATTGTGTTTTCTCTGTGAGTATCAACCACACTGAGTTCAACAAGTTCCTCTATACCAGCAATCGCTGTTCTATCGGGTGTTTCGGTTGTCAGTGTTTCTGTTGTAGTCTCTGTTGTAGGTGTTGTCGTGGTTCCTTCTGTTTCAGTACCTGTACATGCAATAACAGTAACACTTAAAGTAAACATTAAAACTAGTAAAACGACTTTTTTAAATTTTTTCATTTAAAGTCACCCCCTTGCAGTATAGCATAAATGAACTACAATTATGATTGTTGACTATAAACCTCACAAAAACCTCATAAAAATAAAAACGGTCTGGAAAACCAAACCGTTTAATGTTTAATATAAATCTTCTGATTGAATGGAATCGTCATCAAAAACTATGGTAAATGTTTCTTTTGCAATAAATATATCTTTTACAGGCCTATCAACATAGACGGAATCATCTAGGATTGTAGGCGTTTTTACAGTCTGTTGATGTCCTAAACCTAATTGGCCATAAACGTTATAACCGAAAACATAAGCATAGTTTTCAGCAATCACTGCAGAACTATCGTGAGAAAATCTTAGTCTGTAAATATTCCCTGAACCATTAAATTCATCTGTAATTTCGATTGGTTCTGTAGAATTAGTTGGTTGACTTCCAATGCCAAGTTGGCCAAGACTGTTATCTCCGAAAACAAAAATACGTCCTGATAAAGATAAAACCCCAGAATGATTATACCCAACTTCCACATCAATAATTTGATCATCTTCTAGTTCAAAGATATCAGTAATATTTTTTGGTGACAATACTTGTTCATCATCTGTACCAAGTTGTCCATCTTCATTATATCCCCAAGCAAATACTTCTCCATTATTACTTAGTGCCATTGAATGATTGTTTCCAAGTTCAATTTTGATGATATAATCATCCACTAATCCAAAACCATCTGTAATATCTTGAGGCAAGTATATTGTTTCTTCCCAAGGATTGTTTTGTTCACCATTACCAAGTTGGCCATAACTATTCACACCAAAAGTGAAGACACGACCATAATTTGTAATAACAGCATTATTGTCACGCCCTGTTGAAATATAAATAATTTTTTCATCATCCTCTAATTCAAAATTATTGGTTATATCAACTGGTTGATTTTGATTTGTACTAGTTGGCATACCAAGTTTTCCATATGAGTTATGTCCCCATGTGTAAACATGACCATTCTGACTTAATGCAAAACCATGAAACTCACCCAATCTAACAGAGATGATTTCATCATTTGCTTCAAGATTAAATTGATTGGTGATATTTACTGCAACAACCTTGTTCTCAAATGTACCATCACCTAATTCTCCTACACGGTTATCACCTTTGGTAAAAACTTGACCACCATCAATATAGATTGTGTTTTGTCTATGGGTATCAACCACACTTAATTCAACAGCTTCTTCTATACCAGCAATCACCGTTCTTTCAGGTGTTTCTGTGCTAGGTGTTTGGGTTGTTGGTGTTGCTGTGGTGGTTCCTTCGGTTTCTGAACCTGCACAAGCAAAAACAGTAACACTTAAAACAAACATTAAAACTAGTAATAAAACTTTATTAACTTTTTTCATTAAAGTCACCCCTTTATATTATATCATTTGCAAACAAAAATAAGCAAATCTATGACTTTTCAGAAAAAGAAAAAGCTAGAAAACCTAGCTTATTCCATATAATGTATGGCAAGTTTGTCAAGTCCCAAAGCACTTTCAGGTACTAACTCTTGAATTGTTGGATGAGCAAAAACTGTTTCATAAACATCTTTAGCTTCCATTTTATTTTGAATGGCCAAGGTAAAGGTTGCTATTAAATTCTCAGCTTCTTTACCCAAAATCATAGCACCAATTAAAAGTTTGGTTTCTTTATTTCTAATTAATTTAATGTAACCCCTATCTCCACTTAATATCAAAGCTTTACCATTGGCTGAGTAAGGTGTTTTAATCACTTCTACCTCTATATTCTCTTTCTTAGCCATTTCTTCAGTAATCCCAACAGTCGCGATCGTTGGTGATGTGAAAATCACTGATGGCACATTGGTTTTATCAAAATAATTTTTTTTACCTAATATATTATCAATAGCAACAAATGCTTGATGAGAAGCAACATGCGCTAGTTGCATAATATTATTGACATCGCCAATGGCATAAACATGGTCAACATTGGTTTTCATTTGATTATTGACTTTGACCCCGGCTTTATTATCAAAATGAATGGTTGTTTTATCCAAATCTAATCCATCCACAACAGGGCCTCTACCAATCGATTCTAAAACTATATCGCTTTCTACAAACTCCACTTTATCTTTACGTTCATAAAAAACTTTTTTCTTACCTTTTTCTTCTTCAACTCTAATGACCTTGGCATTTGTAGTAATATTAATTCCAGCTTTTTTAGCATAAGGCATCAAACGCAAAGCCAATTCTCTATCAATACCTGGTAGGATAGTTGGCAAAAACTCAACAACATTCACTTTCACACCCATGTTTGCGTAAATAAAGGCAAACTCCATACCAATAATACCGCCACCAATAACTGTCATTGACTCTGGTAATTTTTCATTATCTAATAGCTCTCTTGAAGTCATCATATAATCATGACCATCTATAGGTAAACGTTTAGGTTTAGAACCTGTCGCGATGATAATATCTTTAGCTTCGATTTCTTGATTATTAACTTTTACTAAATGATCATCAATAAATTTTGCTTCTCCTTCAATTAAATGAACACCGTGTTTTTTTAATAGAAATTCAATACCAGAAACAAGTCTATCTTTAACATCATTTTTTCTTTGAACGATCTGTTTTAAATCTATATCTAATTTATCAAATGAAATACCCAAATCTTCATTGAGTAGTTCGTGGTACATCTCAGTTGATCGAACAAAGGCTTTTGTTGGAATACATCCAACATTTAAACATGTTCCACCTACCCATTCTCTGTCAACTAACACAACATCTAGTCCTTGTTTTTTTGCATAAATTGCCGCAACATATCCTCCAGGACCCGCACCAATAATCAATACATCTGTTTTCAATTTTTCCATAAATTACCCCCAATCCATATAAATTATATCAAGCATATTATAAAAAAACAACCACACTTTTTAATACATTTTTAGCACTCTATAATTGACTGTGCTAATTGAATGGTATATAATATAGATGAGTTAAAAAATAAACAAGGAAGTGATATTATGCAACAACCTCCAAACTATCAAGAAGACCAAAATATTTTAGAGAAATTTGGCCGAAATATAAACGATCAAGTCAAGGAAGGTAAAATTGACCCGGTGATTGGACGCGAAGAAGAAATCAGAAGAATCATCAAGATACTATCAAGAAGAACCAAAAACAATCCTGTATTAATCGGCGAACCTGGAATTGGTAAAACGGCTATTGTAGAGGGTCTAGCAAAAAGGATTGTTGATAAGGATGTCCCAATCACATTACAAAACAAGCAAATCTATGAGTTGGATTTAGCTTCTTTACTTGCCGGTGCTAAATTTAGAGGTGAATTTGAGGAACGCTTGAAAGCAGTTCTTAACAAAATTAAAAAATCAGAAGGAAACATCATTCTATTTATCGATGAAATCCATATGATTGTAGGTGCTGGTAGAGTTGACGGAGCTATGGATGCATCAAACATGTTAAAGCCAATGCTAGCTCGTGGTGAATTACATACTATTGGCGCAACAACATTAAATGAATACAGAAAATATATTGAAAAAGATTCTGCATTAGAAAGACGTCTACAGCGTGTCATCATAAAAGAACCTTCAATTGAAGATACTGTATCAATTTTACGTGGTTTAAAAGAAAAGTTTGAAACACATCATGGTGTTCATATTCATGATGAAGCAATTATACAAGCAGCTATCTTATCAAACAGATACATTACTGATCGTTTCTTACCGGATAAAGCAATTGATTTAATCGATGAAGCGTCTGCTTCTATCCGCATGGAAATTGATTCTATGCCAGCTGAGTTAGATGATATTACAAGAAAAATCATGCAACTAGAAATCGAAAAAAGAGCATTAGAGAAAGAAACTGACAAACAATCAAAAGAACGGTTAAAAAATCTTAACGAAGAATTAAAAACATATAAGAAAAAAGAAAAAGAAATTACCAAAGAATGGGAAAAAGAAAAAGGTGAACTTAATAAAGTAAAAGATTTAAAAACAAAACTTGAAGGTTTAAAAAATGAATTACAAAACGCTTTCAATGATTCAAATTATTCAAAAGCAGCAGAATTACAATATTCAACCATTCCTAAGATAGAACAGGAAATTCAAAGTTTAACACAAGGAGCGGACCACAAGTTAATTTCCGAGTCAGTAAGTGAAGAGGATATAGCTGAAGTTGTTGCTAAATGGACAAGTATACCTGTTACAAAACTGATGGAAGGCGACAAAGAAAAACTAACACATCTTGACGAATACTTAAAAAATAGAGTTATCGGTCAAGACCAAGCTATCTCACTAGTAAGTGATGCGATCATTAGACAAAGAGCTGGTATTAAAAACGAAGATAGACCCATTGGTTCCTTTATGTTCTTAGGACCAACAGGGGTTGGTAAAACTGAACTTGCAAAAGCTCTAGCTGAACAACTGTTTGCCAGCGAAAAGCATATTGTTAGAATCGACATGAGTGAATACATGGAAAAATTCTCGGTGTCTAGATTAATAGGTGCCCCTCCAGGATATGTTGGTTATGATGAAGGTGGGCAATTAACCGAAGCCATTAGAAGGCAACCATATTCAATTGTATTGTTTGATGAAATCGAAAAGGCTCATACAGAAGTATTTAATTTATTGTTACAAATACTTGATGATGGAAGGTTAACAGATTCTCAAGGACGGGTTGTTGACTTTAGAAATACAATTATTATTATGACTTCAAATCTAGGTTCTAATTTCTTAGTTGAAGAAAATACTAACTCAAAAGATAAAGTCTTACAATTGGTTAAAGAAAGTTTCAAACCAGAGTTCATTAACAGAATTGACGAATTAATTATCTTTAATCCTCTAACAAAAGATGTACAGCATAAAATTGTTGAAAAATTACTTAACGAATTAAGAGATAGATTATTAGAAAAAAGTATGGACTTTATTTTTACAGAGAAGGTTAAAGAATATATTTTAAACAGTGCATTTGATGTTAATTATGGCGCTAGACCATTAAAACGATTTATTCAACATCATATTGAATCACTCATTGCTAGAAAAATAGTAAAAGATGAACTTGAACCTAATTCTAAGTATACAATTGATTATGATAAAGAGTTGTTTATCATAAAATCGAGTTAGTGATTAAACTATTATTTTAACAACGAAAGATTAGCGTCAGTTTACAATATAAAACCCCAATCCAAGTTAAACTTGAATCGGGGTTTTATTAATATTCTTTTTTGTGTCTACTAACATCTTATTATTTCATCAATTGAGTCGTTTTTTTAAAATTTTTAAATATAATATTTTACCCCATAACTTCAATATAAATATTCATATAAGATTCATGCATATTTTCAACTTCTTCTTCAAATGAGCTTATTGATAGTTGATCATTATTTTGATGATTTTCTCCGGTAAGGTGTAGTCATCTTTTCTAATTTTTGAAGGTGGTTGATGGTAAACCATTTTAAAAACCCTTCTAAAACTTCGATCAGAACTATATCCTAATTGTAAGGCGATATCAATGACTTTCTTTCCTTTAGTTAATTCTGTTTGCGCATACTGCATCTTTCTAATGCGAATATAATCCATGATTGACATTCCTGTATAAACCATGAACAAGCGATGCAAGTAATATCTAGAATAACCGATGTATGAAACAAGATCTTCCATACAAATACTCGCTTCTATATGTTTTGATATAATCAATTAATATTTATACTTATCAAAAACAAGCTGTAAAGATAAAATCACAATTGATTTTAATTCTTTACAGCTTGTTATTTATTGTTTTATCATTGTTATAAAACTATCAACAAGATTAGGATCGAAAGCTTTGCCGTTTTCAGAAATAATATAATCGAAAATAGTTTGTTGTTTTTCACCTAGTAATTTTTTTCTCGCATAGGTTGCCGTTACAGAAATAATCCTAGATGCCAAAGGAATATCGTCACCTTTTAAATTTGCTGGATAACCTTTCCCATTATATTTTTCATGATGATAGAGAATAATTTTAGCAATATCATCATCACGATATGTCGCCAATATAATACGGTATCCATTTTCAACATGCTTTTTATATTCTACTTCTTTTAAATCTTGAAACTCTCTTTGGTCATTAAAGGCATCTTGACTCACAGAGAAAATCCCGATATTGTAATATTGACTGGCAATTTTTAAATTTCCTAAATCATCTTTGTCAATATTGATATACTTAGCGAACTCATAAGATAAGTTTTGAACATATTCAACCACTTCTTTTTCAAAAGGATTATCTTCAAAGAAATTAGCTCTGATTTTTTCAAGTATTTGTAATCTTGTATCCTTGCCATCAAATTTTTGTTGGTACATCTTAGAATCAGCCAAATCTTTAATTTGATAAAGGGTAAATTTATCATTAAACTTTACATCAATACCATAAGAAATTGAAATAGGTATATTTGATATATACTTGTTTGATAAACTCTTTTCAATTGATTCAAAGCGCTTGTTTGCATCTTCCAAGCCTGTCTTAGGCATAATCATTACAAACTCATCGCCTCCAACTCTCGCAACCACATCATCAGATTGCATGTATTCTATTAAAACATCGGCGGTTTTGACAAGCAAATCATCTCCATAACTGTGATTCAATGCATCATTAAAAACTTTTAAACCATTGACATCTATTACAGCTATAGAAATTGGATAGTTTTCTTGAATATCCAAAGATTTCATTTTTGCCGAATAGGCTCTAAAATTATATAGTTTTGTTAAGTGATCATGATAACTTAAAAAGCGAATTTCTTCTTCTTTTTCTTTATGACGAGTGATATCCTGGAAAGTTCCTGAAATCCAACTGGCTTTTCCTCTTTTTGTTTTTGTGATTTTTCCTCTGATCATCAGCCACTTATAATTATCATTTACATCTCTAATGCGTACTTCAATGCTAAAATAAGGTGAATCATTTTCATAATACTGACTGATTTGCTCTTTAACACTCTCTCTATCGCCTGGATGAAATAGTCTCATGATAGCTGTCGGCGTAGATATTTCCTCTTTATTTTTATCATAGCCTAAAAAATCATAGGTCTTATCATCAAACATAATTTTTTTATTTTTTAGATCCCAGTTCCAAATCATAGTTGCTGTAGCGTCTAGAATTTCATTTAGAATTTCCTTTTCCTCATGATATTTTTGAATCAACATTTTCTCTTTAGTCATATCAGTAATTTGAACGATAAGTTCTTTCTCTTTATTAAAATAGAACAAAACTTGATAATATCTGTCATTATCAGTATCAACAACTTCTTTTATAATAGGTTTTTTATCTGCATATTCAAATATTTCTTTCTTATCCTCTTCATTAATCTCTGAAAAGACTTCAGAAAAACGCTGATAAATTAAATTGCGTTCATAACCAAAAATAAATTCACTAAATCGTCTATTAGCAAAAACCATTTTGCCATCCATTTCATCTGGAATTATTTGAAACACACCAATGCCTTCGTGCATGTATAAAATAAGGTCTCTATTTCTTCTTTCGGTTTTCTTTAATTGTTGATTAAAACTGATACGGTCATCTTTTTCTAATAAGATGACATTTGTATATAGTTTTCCTTTTTCAAAAAAGGGTTTAGCATTCACTGTTGCATACACGACAGTATTATCCAAGCGTTTTAATTTATAATTAGTGGCTAAGTTAGAAGTTTTCGTTTCTTTTAAACGATTCATTCTTTTAATATAAAAGTCATGGTAATGTTCATCAATGAATTCTAAAGCACTATGACCGATAATATCATTCACTAAGTTTGCTCTGAAAAAGTTAATCGCAGCAGGATTGGCTTCAATGATTAATCCCTCTCTAATGACCAATAATGGAAAATCCAAGCCATCCATTAATGATTGGTATCTAAACTTAAACTGGTTCTTTTCAAGTAATAATTCTTTTCGGTAATGTATATCAAAAATAAAACCATCAATATATATGGCTTTCCCTAAGTGATCATAAATGATATTAGCTTCTTCTGCAACCCATCTTTCTTTACCTTGTTTAGTGATAATTTTATACTCAATATTAACATCCTGATGTGTAGCAATTGCGTCTTCATACTTGTCTCTAACAAATTTTCTGAATTTAGGATGAATAATATCTTGATAAGCAACCATGTTGTTATTAGTTACTTCTTCATTGGTATAGCCAATCACTTTATAGGCATTTGAACTTACATAATTCATTGTCCAATGTTGATCAATCGAACAATTGAAAGCCATACCTTCAAAATTCTCTAATATTCTTAATGGAGAAAATTCAATATCTGAAAAACTTTTTTTGATTTTTAATCGATAAGAGTAAATGATTAATATGACAATAAGTATTAGCAAAAGGGCAAAAATAATGCCAATCAATATATCTGTAAGGTCAATGTGATTTAAATAATATTTTATATCCATAATTATTCTCCGTCTCTTACTCTAGTATTTAACATAAAAATCTGCATAAACTCATCTATAGAAACTGCTTTAGAGACGTAATATCCTTGAACAACTTGACATTGATTTGCCTTTGCAAACGCAATCTGCTCTTTTGTTTCTATGCCTTCTACCACGATGACTTTACCAATACTCTTGATCAAATCAGCAATAATACTAAACATATCACCATTGTCTTTTTCAGGATAGTTTTCTATAAATATTTTATCAATTTTAACTTCATCAACTTTAATAGACTTCAAAGAATCAATAGAAGTAAAACCTGTTCCAAAATCATCAATAGCAATATTGATGTTTTTTTTGTGTAGTTTCTCGATAATTCTATTCGTTTTATCAATATTTTCCAAATAATTACTTTCTGTAATTTCAAAAGTAAAATACTTAGAAGCAATAATGCTTTCTTCTATAATATGAAGAATATTATCCATAATATAATCGTTGCCAAAATCAAAATAGGTTAAATTAATCGAAATCCTAAAATCTTCTGGCAAATCATCTGCATATGGCTTAAAATCTTCGATAACTTTTCTCACAACCATAATGGTTAATTGGTTAATATAGAAACTATTCTCGATAATTGGAATAAATTCATCAGGTGATATATTCCCTAATTTTTTATTGTTCCATCTTAACAAGGCTTCTACACCTGTATAAGTATTAGTATTTAGATTTTTTTGAACTTGATAACTCAAATAAAATTCATCGATAGAAAAGCCCAAATCTAGTTCTTCTATGATATCGTTTTCCCTTTCAATATGCTTTCTCATATCATGACTATATATCAAATGTTTTAGCTGTTGCTTGTGGCTAGATACTTCTAAAGTGACTAATAAAGAATCAACTAAATCTGTTAGATTATCATTTTGTTCATCTGCCATTGCCACAACAAAATCATGGGAGAATGATTGATCGACACTTGCCATATGTCTATATGTTTCAATCAACTGATCCAATAAATCAATGATATGATTAAATTGGAAGCGATCTATATTCGCATAAATCATTAAATAATCCATTTTTGGAATGCATAATAGATATCTCGCATCTAAATGCTTTTTTAAATACAATGTAAAATCATAAGTTGATGCATGCTTCAGTTTTATCATCATTAAACATGTTTTATTAATGATAAATTGGTGATTTTTAACAACGCTGGCTAACGTATTGATAACTTTATCTTTGTCTTTTGTATACTTCATATAATTATTTAATTCTACATCTGGTTCAGAATAGATTCCTAAAAAGTGTTTTATTTTACCTCTTGATGTTAGTTCTTGTCTTACACGAAGAAATTTCAATATTCGAATTCCATCTTTGGTTTTATTCCATACATTATTTTCATAAAACGAATCATTTGTAATTTCAGTAAAATCTAAATCAATACCTTTTATCCCTATAGCTTCTTTAGGGGTCTTATTTAATATTTCATCCATTTGAAATCTATAAAATTCTTTGAACGCTTCATTAACATACTGTATTTCTCTTTTTTCGTTAGTAATCATTACCCCATCTTTATTCTTATCTGATAAATACATATTGGCATTTAATAAAATTCGTTCATCGTTATTACTTTTTATGATATAGCCCATATAGATAAAAAAAGAAACAACCAATAGATTAATAATAAATAACAACCAAATATTATCTAGGATTAGAAAGTTACTTCCCTGAACAACGCTATCCATATCGTGAATGGCAAATACTTGAAAAAAATCATTTTCAATATTTAAATTATGGTCCATATCAAAATTTATATTAATAGATTGTATTTGTGAATATTCTTTATTTTCAATTTCATCAAAAACAGCATCTATTCTTCTTTGAGTGAACAATGAGTAAAAACGTTGAGTTCTTTCATCTATTTCCCATATATTGCCCTGGTTAATAAGTCCTAAAGTATAGTAACTATTTGGTGTATCTAGATATTGCTCAAAGACCGATAAGAAATGATTGGCTTGATAATCCAAAATAATATAATATTCGATCGTACCATCTAGTATCATTGGTGCTACCATGGTTAATACAGGTTCACCGTCTTCACTATACATAGGCTCAATATAAATAAATTCATCTTCAACATTTTCTGCATTCATAAAATAAGGTTCATCTGAGACATTGCTTAAAAAGAAATCATCTTCAATGAATAACTCATCATTATTTCTAGTTATTTTGAATAATTCCTCTCCGGTATTATCTGCAAGTGAAATATGTAAAAACTGTGGTTTATTGGCAGCGATTCTATAGACAAGCTGTTCAAAACTATCTAAATTTGTATCAACTGGAGTATTTAAAAATGTATTTGCTTCATCAGAATCTCTGATGACATGTAAATCATTATGTGTTGAAATAACTGCCCTTGAAATATAAAAATCAATCATATCAATTTCTTGTTCAGATTTGGTTACTTCATTCATTATAATCGACTCTCTTTGAGCACTAGCCGTTGCTAAAAAACTCCAATTAACAATAACTAAAATTGGAATTAAAATAAGTGTAAACCAACCGAAATGTTTGGTTACTTCTTTCATATGTAAGGAAAAATCAGAAAACCAATTTCTCATCGCATCGTCCTCTCTAAAGTGATATGTTTATTATACCATAGTTAAATTAAGTTTTCTATTTAGAAGGGTATTAAAAAAGCAATCTGATTTCCATCAAATCGCTTTATTAATTCATTCTATTAATTAATTTTTTAAATCTTCTTTTTCAGGATTAATCCGTCTTTTAACTTCTTTTAATTGACCTTTCATATGTGTAAACACATGAATAATCACAAAAATCGTTAAGGCGATTATAAAAAAGTTTACAACTTCAGTAATAAAATTACCATACCTTAATAATATAGCATTTTCACTTAGAATCATTTCACCAGTTGTTGGATTATAAGTAGCTGTTCCTCTTAATACCCAATGTAGATTTTTCATGTCTGATTTAAACATCAGACTAATTATAGGCATTAAAACATCATTTACAAGTGATTTTACCATTGTATTAAATGCAGCTCCAATGATAAAAGCAACAGCTAAATCTAAAACATTTCCTTTAGCGATGAAACTGCGAAACTCTTTAAAGAAGTTCTTCATGGCTTAGTCTAATGGGCTAAAGTTATCTTTAGTAACGCCACATTCTGGACATACCCAATCTTCAGGAATATCTTCAAAAGCTGTTCCTGGTTCGATTCCACCATCTGGATCTCCTATTTCTGGATCATAGATGTATCCACATACATCGCATACATATTTTTTCATATTATTTTCCTCCTTTTTCTTTAACTTATACTTATTATAACAAAAAAAAAATATAAAATCATTAAGATTTTACATTTTTATAATATCATCTCTATCTTTTATCAAATCTTGTCTTTTTAACAAGAGTTCTTTCATCTCAACAGGAATATCTAAATGCAATTTATATATATGATATATATTTAAATCCGCATAAGCCAATGCATCAACTTCGATGCTAGAAGTTAAATAGTCAAAAGTTTCTTCTTTAACTTTACCAGTATTTTTGAGGAACTTATTTTGTGCATTAATACGCTGTTTTGAAAAAAATCTTTTACGTCTAAATCAAGTTGTAAAATGTCTTTATTAATTGGTTGAATATAACTGTCAAAGTCTTTCTTCCATTGTTCTATAACTTTGATTGGTTCTTGGTTTGTATTTTCTGATTCTATGATATGGTGTTGATAAGCGTGTCTTATTTCATGAAATAAAGCGCCCATAATTTCAATTTCAGATGCATCATTATAATACTTATCATTAAATATAATATATTTTTTTTCTCTAATATAAAGTGAAGTAATGTCATCGTATTCTTCTGGTAAACTTGCAATATCCACATTACAAGCTGGACGTTTTTGAAAAGCAGCCATCTTTCTTTCAAATCCTTCAAGTAAATCTATCGGTAGCATATATCGTGCTCACTTTCAATTGTAATTTTATTTAATTATTAACCTAAAAACCAAAGCATCTTTATCGACATCTTTAGTAATATCAGATTCTTCAGCATCAATTTGCTTAAAACCTGTGCGTTTATAAACTTCAATAATATCTTCGTTATTTTTTGCTGTTAATATATCTATACTTCTTATTTCTGAGGTGATTCTTGCGTAATTAATGACATGATTTAAAATATGTTCTTCAGTTCCTAAACCTAAATAAGAATTCAAAACATTGATATCTAACAACACATTCCCCTCAATTGAGTCTTCTCGATGATAAATACCACCACTCGCAATAATATTGCCACTCACTTTTCCTAAGAATAATTTTGACGTTACTTTATTTCTTAAATTATTTAAATATTCTTCTAATTCTTCTTCTGTTTTGTCTACACCAGTATCTTTTAGAACAAGAAAATTTGACTCGCTTTTAACTTGTTCTAAAAAAGCCAATAAGTCTTTTGCTTCCTTACCTTTAGCCTCATGAATATCCAAAACAGTATTGTCTTTTAAAAACTTCATAAACTGCTCCTTTCACACTCGATATTATAACTTATATCAGGTATTTAAGCAACTAGAAATCATTTTTTATCTATATAGGTTTAATCAAAAAAAAGAGATACCATAATTATATATTAAGGTATCTCTTTAAGGTGTTTTTTTAAATAGTAGCTTCTTCTGTTATTTCTTCGTCGTCATTTTCATCATCATCTTCATCTTCATCTTCATAATCTTCATCATCATACTCTTCATCATCATACTCTTCATCGTCATACTCAGAATCAAAGTCATCTTCTTTTTCTACGACTGATTGATTACCTTCTTCTTCGATTTCATATTCATAGAATACATTTCCATTTTCATCTGTGTATTCATTAATTTGAATTTCTCCTTCAACGCCATTAACCAAATATTCTAATTCATATTCAACTTCATCGTCTTCTGTTTCCATTGAGAACTCATATGAATTATTTCCATCAAGGATTTCTAATTTGTATTCATCTTCTTCGATTTTAATTTCTACTTCTATAATTGATTCAACACCATTAATGTTTTTAATGATTTCAAATTCTGTTTTTTCTTCATAATCTTCTAATTTGAATTCATATTTAATAGTTATTGTATCTTCACCGTTTTTGGCAACTAAAGACATTTCTTTTTTGACTTCGTTTTCATCTTCATCATCTATTTCGTCTTCATCATCTATTTCGTCTTCATCATCTTCATCGTCTAATTCCTCAGCTTCATCATCGTCATCATCGTAGTCTTCGCTTAATAACGTTGATGTTCCAGTTGCTCCAGCAGTTTCATCTGTTACTACATCATCTTCAGTCGTTACTTCTCCTGTAGTTACTTCTTCTGTAGTTGCTTCTTCTGTAGTTGCTTCTTCTGTAGTTGCTTCTTCTGTAGTTGCCTCTTCAGTTGCTGGTTCTTCTGTAGTCACTTGATCGAAATCTTCAAAATCATCTAAATTAGATGAAGCAATAATTTCGTATTCAACGCCATCAATAATAAATATTCCATTGATTTCTCTAGATTCAATATTTACATTGTAGTATAACTTGAACTCGTTATCATTAACACTCATGTTTAATAGATAATCATATTCTGGACGATCTGACTCTTGGTCCTCAACACTAGCAAAAGCATCTGGTCCGTTGTTAATAAATGATTTTAATAAGGTTACGTATTTATTAACGTCTTCTAATTCATCTTCAACAACAGCTACTTTTTGTACTGAAAGTTTTGTTGTTTGTAGGGTTGGTTCATCTTCTAAACTTAAGAATCCACTTGAAAGATATGATAATGTCGCAAGTGATTCTTTTGAAGACATTTGTTGCAATTCCGTTTCAAGGTTATTGATAGCACCTGTACAACTTGCAAATCCAATACCTGTTAATATGATTGTAAATAATGCAATTAATTTTTTCATTTAAAATTCCTCCTATTATTTGTTGTTCATACATATATACAACATTCTAGGAGGAATTTCTCAAAAAATATAAAAATTTATTAAATTTATTTATTCGTTTTCTTCTTCATCTTCTGTATCTTCTGTATCTTCTGTATCTTCTTCGTCTTCTATTTCTTCATCATCTTCTGTGTCTTCTTCGTCTTCTATTTCTTCTTCATCCTCTATTTCTTCATCATCTTCCGTGTCTTCTTCGTCTTCATCATCGTCATCATCATCTTCATACTCATAATCTTCTTCAATTCCATCTTCCTCTATATGATAGCGATATACGATTTGACCGTTGACGATTTCCTCTATAATTGTTCCTTCTCCTTCAATTTCATCGATTTCATATTCAAGATAATAGATAACTTGTTGACCAGATGTATCTTTGGTTAATTCATATGTGTTTTCAGTCTCATTATATATTTCTATCATTTCTAAAGAAACTTCATCGTTTTCTTGAGATATTTTAATTTCTCTTTCTTTTAAAACGCCATTGATAAATTCTTCTATTTTGTATTCCTTTTCAAATTCATCACTGTCAACTTCTGATTCATATTCTATTTTTATATAATTAGCATCTAAACGTGCATTTAATTCAATAGATATATTATCGTTTATAACTTCAATTTCACCATCTACAATGAATTCCAAACCTTTGACAATAAGTACTCCTATTACATTTTCTTCATCCATTGATAGATCAAAAGTATAAGTTTGATTATCGATGATGTAAGTAATTCTATAATCAAAAGTTTCATTTTCTAATTCGATAATTTCATAGTTGGTAACTTCTTGATCCATTAATGGTTTTAAAGTTTGGAAATAATAGTCAAATTCATTGGCTTTATCTTTGAATCTAGAAGATAGAGGACTAAAAGCTAACTGTTCAATAGAGTTACCTAAGCTATTAACAATAATATTACCAGTTAAATACGATGCTTCTACAATCTTCTTTTGGTCATTTTGACTTAACTCTACAACAGAAGGTGTCACAACTGGTGTAACTATTGGTGAATCATTAAGTAGGGCAAATCCTATAGCTATCATTAATAAAAATGACATAACAGATAAAACTAATCTGAATCTAACTTTAGAAAATATAGATACTTTTGTTTCTTGAACTTCAATATTGTCTAAAACATAATTAATGGTTCTAGATTTAGCTTGATTAATTTTTTGTTCATCAATTTCACGATTATATTTCATAGTTCACCAACCTCCTTCTTTATTTTTTCTATACTAGAATCTATTGCTTTATAAACAGTTTTTAAAGGAACCCCTGTGGTTTGGGATATCTCTTTAGGTGTTAAATTTGAAAAATAATGTAAAGACATAATATCGTAATGCTTTGGTTTCAGCACCTTTTCCATTGCTTTCTGTATTCTTTGAATTTGTTTATCTTTAATGGTGTTTTCTATAACATCTTCTTTTGCATCATTAATTGTATCGTCATATTCATATGTATATAAATTTAACTGATTAGATTTCTTTCTCAAAAAATTAATCGTATGATGGTGACTGATCCTGTAAATCCAAGTTCTGAAACTTGCTTTACTTGAATTAAATTTATTCAATTTATTATAGACCTTTAAAAAGACTTCCTGTAAAAGATCCTCAGTTGTTTCATAACTATTGGTTATATTATAAATATACTTGAATAATTCTTTATAATATCTATCCATGAGTAATGCATACTCATTTTTATCGCCAGCCAGTATTTTTTCTATTATTAATGCATCATCCATAGCTATTCTCCTTCTTCATAGATAATTACATTGGTATGGCAACCCTTTTTTGAACAATTTTTATAAAGAGTAGTTTAATCTATAGTCAACTGGACTTTGATAGCCTAGTGAACCATGTATTCTCTTTAAATTGAACCAATTTATATAATCACTAAG
>Ga0306869_1000038_pt1 | contig 88184 bp, 89 predicted proteins | sample AntRauTorckE6833_FD_190421 | JGI IMG/M metagenome (GOLD analysis project Ga0306869, IMG submission 190421) | Saline lake microbial communities from Rauer Islands, Antarctica - Metagenome Torckler E6 #833 (v2) (version 2) | ecosystem: Environmental > Aquatic > Non-marine Saline and Alkaline >... | reverse complement strand
TAAATCTACTTCTAAATCTACTGCGCTAACAGTCTCTCCATCAATTTTTAGTCCATTTTGAGTGATAAGTCTACGTGCTTCACTTTTACTAGAACAAAGTTTACTTGTAACTAGAAGTTCTAAAATGTTTAAGCTACCTTCTTTTAAAGAGATTTCTTCTACTTTATCAGGAGCTTCTTTATTTTGAATAGTTTTTACAAAATAATCTTCAGCTGTTTGCGCTTCTTCTTCACCTTTTATGCTAGCAGTGATCTCTTTAGCTAATCTCATTTTCATATCTCTGAAGTTTACATCCTTAGTCTTCAATTGTTTCTGAATCTCTTGCACTTCTTGCCAATCTACTTGCGTACAAAGTTCAAAAGCTATTGATATCACTTCATCAGGCCATGACATTACTTTTCCATATATATCGCTGGCCTTTTCGTCTAAGAAAACAACATTACCCTCTGTTTTACCCATTTTCTTACCACTTTCATCAGCTAAAAGTTTCATGGTTAAAACAAACTTCTCTTTATCTTTTAAGGTTTTCAGCAAGTCTCTACCACACATCATGTTAAACATCTGATCATTACCACCAATTTCTAAATCTACATCCATAGCTACACTGTCATATGCTTGAGTTAAGGGGTATAGAAATTCATGAAGATATATAGGTTTTTCATCTTCTTGTCTTTTTTGAAACATGTCTCTTTGCAACATTTGTTGAACAGTGAAATTAGATGATAATTCAATTAAATCTTTAAAGCTTAACTTATCATTCCACTCACTGTTGTATTTTATCTTAGCTGCATTTTTATCTTCAAAATCTAAAAAAGAAGATGCTTGCTTTTGATAGTCTTTGCTGTTTGCTAAAACCTCTTCTCTGCTTAGTTTCTTTCTAACAGAGCTCTTATCAGTAGGGTCACCTATCATACCAGTAAAGTCACCCACTAGAAATATTACCTCATGTCCAAGTTTTTGAAATTGTGCCAATTTGTTTATCAAAATAGCATTACCAATATGTAATGACTTAGCACTAGGATCAAAACCACAATATAATTTGATTTTGTCTCCGCTTTTTAATTTTTTTTCTAAACTCGCCTTATCAGGATAGACTTCTTCCACACCTCTTTCTACTAATTCTGCTATGTCCTGAGTCTTAGTATTTATTTTCATACATCTAATATTATAATTTAAAACAATTTAAAATATTTTAAGAAATTCTTTTATTTAGCTAATTTCTTAGCTTCTAGTTTAATCTCCTTAGAAGCTTGAGTTTTTGCCTTATAGAAATCCATGAGCAAGAAGACTAAGAGACTTCCTACAATAATACCAAAAACATTCAAAACAAAAAACTCTAAGACTCTAAAAAAGAGGAACCAGCTTTGCTCTCCCAAAACTAAACCTAAGGCAGTTAAAGGAGGAATTAAGGTAACTGTAATAGCTGTACCTGGTAAAATATTATCTAAATTAGGTTTTGCCCAGCTGTAGCTAGCAGCGATACCAGCGGTGACAGCAACCACAAAAGAAAACCAAGAAGGTTCCATTAGTGTAATTAAATCAATTCTATATACATATACTTTAGTAAGAAAGCCAACAATAAAGGCGATAATTAGGGCTAAAATTATAGAAAATAAAAAAACCTTAACTGATCTTAAAAGTAGTTTCCTTTCATTTGTTACCACGCCCAGTGAGATTGCTAGAATTGGAAAAAGTAGTGGTGTTACAAGCATGCCACCAATAACTAGGATAAGATTATTAGAAGCTAAACCAAAAGTAACAATTAAAGTAGAGATTATAACTAAAAAATAGAACTCTACACTAGGAGAGCTGGAATCTACAACTTTAGAAATAAAATCATGACGTGTATTTTGTGTAATTTTAAATACCTTTTTTATTTTCATAGTATATTACTTGTATATTAGTATTTTTATTGTATATTATTTAATTTTATTTAGCAATTATCTAAAAGTTTTTAAATTGGCAAGTATTTCCTCATGTGGTATAATTATATATACAAATAACTAACTAACAAAGGCTTTTTAGCTATATTAATTTAAAATTATGTTCTCTTATCGCAAAATCTTAAGACAATCACTAAACATTACTTGGCACAATAAATATCTTTGGTTTTTTGGTTTATTTGCTACCTTCTTAGGCGCCGGTGGTGAATATCAAATAATCAACAAGGTTGTTGAAAATAACGGCGACAGTGCCTTAAGTGGAATGAGTCGTTTTTTATCAATTTTTAGTCCTGAATTGTGGTCAAATATTGGTCCTTATTTCGCAGAAAATCCTAGGGGTGCTTTAATTAGTGTAACTCTATTAATTTTAGCTTTAGCAATATTTATATTCTTAGTTATTCTATCAATTAGCTCACAGGCAGCCTTAGTGGATCAAGCTAAAAAACTATACAACAATGAAAAGAAAGATTTAGGTATTAGCAAAGGCATTGCAACAGGGCGAGCTCACTTTTGGCCAGTACTGGGAATAAATATATTGGTTAAAGTACTTATTGCTTGTATATTCTTCCTAATTACCCTACCGGTTATTCTAACCGCTCCCACTGCTTCACTGCCAATTATTATCTATACTATCCTATTTTTAATTTTCATTCCTGTTGTAATTGGTCTATCTTTAATAGCAAAATATGCTATTGCTTATATTGTAATTAAGAAAAATAAGTTTATAGAAGCAATTAACAATGCTATCAATCTATTCTCTAGAAATTGGGTTATTAGTTTAGAAATGGCCTTTATATTGATGTTAATAAATATAGTTGTAGGTATAATGATACTAATAGCCATGTTTGCAATCGCAGCTCCGTTTGTAATTTTGAGCCTTATCTTTGCTAACTTTACTATATTCTGGCTAATAACATTCTTAGGTTTCACTGTTTTGATATTAGCAGTGATTTGGCTAGGCTCTATGTTAACAGCCTTTTTAGTTAACTCTTGGACAAAACTTTTCCTAGAATTATTAGATAGAAAAGGTGAGAGCAAAATTAAAAGATTAAACGATAAAGAGAAAAAAGAAACTGATAAAAAGACTAGCAAAAAAAGAAAGAGTAAAAAAACTAAAAAATAATTCCTTATTATTTTCTAAATTGCTATATCATGTAATAACTATATAGACTTATATAGCACTTTAATAATTATACACTTATTATGTCTACCTATAACTCCATTAATAACTTGATTAATTCCGATGACGTACAGGATGAAGATACTATACAAGGAAAATTAGCAAAAAAACAAGAAGAAATTAGAATAAAAGAAATGGAAGAGCAAACTAAAGCCCAAGCTATAGAAGCTGGCCTGAAGTATGTAGATCTTTTTGCTTTCCCTATCAGCCCTGATGCTATTGTATTAATAGACGAAGAAGAAGCTAAAGAAAAAGAAGTTATTTGCTTTTATTATGATGGAGAAAATATACGTATAGCTACTACTGACCCTGAAGCTAAAGAAGCTAAAGAAATACAAAAAAGACTTGATACTAAATATTATACTCAAAGTAGAATATATTTAATATCTAAACATAGTTTTGATTATGCCCTAGAAGTATATAAGGCAGTGCCTAAAATAAAAGAGTATGACAATGGTGTAGCTATTCCAGCTGAGGATTTAGAAAGGTTTAAAAATGAAATTACAGACTACAAAAAACTTGATGAAAAGATTAATGAAGTAAACATTAGTGACATTGTCACTCTTATCCTAGCTACTGCTATTAAAGTAGATGTTAGTGACGTTCACATTGAAGCTGAAGATAAAGGTGTGGTAGTGAGACTGAGAATTGATGGTGTACTGCAAGAGGCTGCTACTATTAAAAAGGAACAGTGGAAAAAAATTATCTCTCGTTTAAAGCTTTTAGCAGGTGTAAAGATTAATATTGAAGGTGCTCCCCAAGACGGTCGTTTCAAAATCTATTTACCTGAAGAACAAATTGATGTACGTGCTTCATTTTTACCTACAGCCTTTGGTGAAAGTGTAGTTATGAGAATTTTAAGATCAGAGTCTATTCAATTAGGCTTTGAGGAGTTAGGACTTAGAGATGAAGCTTTTAAAATATTAAGGGAAGAAATTAAAAAACCTAATGGTTTAATATTAACAACTGGTCCTACAGGTTCAGGTAAAACTACTACCTTATACTCTATTTTAAATAAATTAAACCAGCCAGGAACAAAGATTATTACCTTAGAAGATCCAATTGAATATCAATTAGAAGGGATTAATCAAAGTCAGATTAACAGAAAAAAAGAATATACTTTTGCCAACGGTCTACGTTCAGTATTAAGACAAGACCCAGACATCGTCATGGTGGGAGAAATTCGTGACCTTGATACAGCTGAAATTTCAGTACAAGCTAGTTTAACTGGTCATTTAGTATTATCTACCTTACACACTAATGATGCCTCCGGTGTTATACCTCGTTTAATAGATATGGGGGTAAAGCCATATTTCCTAGTTCCCTCAATTAATGCTGTTATTGGTCAGAGACTAGTAAGAAAATTATGCAATGAATGTAAACAGGAATATAAACCAGAAGAGGAAGAGGAAGAAAAAGTTAAAAAGATACTAGCTGTAATTTCACCTAAATCAAATCTAGATGTACCAACGGAAATACCAAAATTATACAAACCAAACCCAGATGGATGTGAGAAGTGTAATCATATTGGTTATAAGGGTAGAGTTGGTATTTATGAGATATTTACCTTAGATGACAAAATTAAAGAACTAGTTGTTACAGAAGCAGCTTCATTTAAAATTCTACAACAAGCCATTGAAAACGGTATGATTACCATGCTTCAAGATGGTGTTTTAAAAGCTATTGAAGGTCTAACTAGTTTAGAAGAAATATACAGAGTGATTGGTAACACTGATTACGTTGATGAGTTATATGACATTGTTATTACTCAAACTATTGGTAGAGGTATTAAAGTTGGACAAGAAGAACTTGATGAAGCTAAGAAATTAAGCCAAGACTTGGTTAACTTAAATACAAGCTTTAAGAATGTACCTGTTCAAAAACTGCTAAAGATAGTTATTGCTATGGCTATACAAGCTGAAGCTGGTGATATTCATATTGAGCCAACTGAAGATAGTGTAAAACTACGTTTTAGAATTGATGGTGTTTTGCATGATATAGTTGATTTATCCAAAGATCATTACTTACCATTACTCTCAAAGATAAAAATACTTATTGGCGTGCCAACTAATGTAAAGAAGGCCACAATTGATGGTCGTTTTAGTATTAGAATGCCTGAAAAAAGAGCAGACAGTCGTGTTTCTATTATCTCAGGTGGTTATGGTGAAACTATTGTAATTCGTCTTCTAGCCTCTCAAGCTCAAAGCTTAGATCTTGAAGAATTGGGTATGGAAAAATATAGTCTAGAACCAATGATAAAGTCTATTTCTAAAACTAAAGGTATTATAATTACCACTGGTCCTACTGGTTCTGGTAAAACCACCACTTTATATTCTGCTTTAAACAAATTAAACAAACCAGATGTAAAAATTATTACTGTAGAAGATCCAATTGAATATCAAATGCCTGGCCTTATGCAAACTCAGATTGATGCAGACCAAGGCTACACTTTTGCAGCAGCTATGAAATCATTACTTCGCCAAAACCCTAACATTATGATGGTAGGAGAAATTAGAGATGATGAAACAGCTAACATGGCCATTGAAGCTGCTACTACTGGTCACTTAGTTCTCTCTACTTTGCATGCCAATAGTGCTGCTAGTGCAGTTAGTCGTTTAAGTGGTTTAAATATTCCTAGACAACTGCTATCTAATGCTTTAGAGGCTTCTATAGGTCAAAGGCTAGCTAGAAGAATATGTCCCCATTGTAAGGAGGAGATAAAAGCTAGCGAAAAAGAGTTAAATGATGTTAAAGAGGTTTTAGATACTATTAGCGCTAAGGCAAAAGTTGAAATACCTTCCGAGTTAAAGTTCTATAAAGGAAAAGGTTGTGCAAAATGTAATAGCCTAGGATATAAAGGAAGAATTGGTATTTATGAAGTTATAGAAGCAAGTAATGAGATTAGAAAAGCTATTCAAAGTGAAGAGGTAATTGACCATGAAATAGAAGAATTAGCTATTAAAGAAGGTACAGTTACCATGCTTCAAGATGGAGTTATTAAAGCAATTAAAGGTTATACAACTTTAGATGAAGCTTTAAGATCCATAAAATAGGAACATAATTAAAAAATAAATAATTGATATTATATGATAAGAAAATCATTTGTTTCAAAGCTTAAAAAAGAACATATTGATAAAAACAAGGAAAGAAGCAAGATAATTAGATCCAGCAACCCTATTTTACACGACTCTAAAAGAATTATCTTCTCTCTGCATAGAGAAGATTTTAAGAAAGCTGAAACTGATTTAAAAAATCTAGAAGAAAGTATTAAAAAGCTACAAAAAAATCTAGGAGTTAATCGCGTAGAACAAGAGGGCTCATACAAAGCAGCTGTAGAAGAGTTTTTAGAAGCACATCTCTTTTGGCAATGGCTTACTAAACACAAAATAGAAAAGCTAACAGGACTTAAACTAAGTCATGACTCATATTTAGCTGCAATATCAGATTTAGTAGGTGAGATGTCAAGATACTGCACTAATCAAGCTACTAAACACAACACCGAAGAAGTAGCTAGAGCTAGTAAAGACGCTTCTGACCTTCTAGCCTCCCTAACTGAGTTTGATTTCACAGGATATTTAAGAACTAAATACGACCAAGCCAGGGGACACTTAAAAAAAATTGAACAAGTTAACTACGACATTAGTATCAGAAAATAATATTTATAGCTAGGAATAAATTATGAAAATAGCTATTATTTCAGACATTCACGATAATCTAAGAAATTTAAATAAGTTTATTACCTGGGCTAACAACAATAATATTGGCGTTATTTTTTGTACTGGTGATTTAACAAACGAAGAAAGTGCAAGAGTTCTAGCTGAGAATTTTAATAAAACTATCTATATTATCTCTGGAAATGTAGAATTATATGAACCGCAATTATTTCATGACTACAAAAATGTTCATCATTTGGGTCAAACTGGTATTCTCTCTTTAGCAAATATTAAATTTGGTCTTTGCCATGAACCTCACTACATACATGAGTTAATAGAGAAAAGGCCTGATTTAGATATAATCTTCTACGGTCATACTCACAAGCCCTGGATTGAAAAACAAGGACAAACAAGAGTAATTAACCCTGGAACTCTAGGCGGAGTTTTTCAAAAAGCTACTTTCGCTGTATATGAAACAGAAACTGAAAAATTAGAATTAAAGATATTAGAAATGATTAAATAAATTAATATGATAAATAAAAAAATAAAAGACACAGCCACAGAAGCAGCTAAAAAAGCTGGTGCAATACTTTTAAAAAGATATAAAAGCTTTGATCGTAGTAAAGTAGATTTTAAATCAAAGCATGAAATACTAACAGCTGCAGATTTAGCCGCAGAAAAAGAAATAATTAAAATAATAAGTAAAAACTTTCCTGAGCATCAAATACTAGCAGAAGAATCAGGAGAAAGAAAAAGTGAATCTGATTACAAGTGGTATATAGATCCACTTGATGGTACCACCAATTTTTCCATACATAACCCTTTATGGGCCACTTCTATTGGCTTGAGTTATAAGAATAAGATTGTATTGGGAATAGTATATTCTCCTAGTTTAGATGAATTTTTCTATGCTGAAAAAGGTAAAGGAGCTTATCTTAACAATAAGAAAATCAAAGTTTCTAAGTTTAGTGGGGAAAAAGTAGTAAATACTTTTTGTCATGGTAGTAAACAAAAGAATATTAAAAAAGCTATGCGTTATTACAATAAACAAAAGCTAACAAAGTTTGATGCTAGACAACTAGGTAGCGCCTCTGTTGAATTAGCTTACGTTGCTAGCTCTAGAGTAGAGTCAATTACTATTCCTGGAGTGCATTCATGGGATGTAGCTGCGGGAGTGCTACTGGTAAAAGAAGCTGGAGGCAGAGTAACAGACTTTAATAATAAAACTTGGGACTTAGATAATGATGATATTATAGCTAGTAATGGTAAGGTTCATAAGCAAATTTTAGAAGCGCTGAAGTAGGTTTATACTCAATAGTTATAGAATAATTATAGAATATAAAAAAATGGGATAATCATTGTATCCCATTTTTTATATATAAGTCTTTTATTTTAATCTATTCTAAAACATCTTTTAAATACTGACCTGTGTAGCTTTTTTTAACCTTAGATACTTGTCTAGGTGTACCCTCTGCAACAATCTTTCCTCCCATGTCTCCACCTTCAGGACCTAGATCAATAACCCAATCTACTGATTTAATAATATCTAAATTATGCTCTATCACTAAAATAGTATTACCTTTATCAACTAACTTATTTAAAACTTTAAGCAGTCTATCAATATCATCAAAGTGCAAACCAGTGGTAGGTTCATCTAAAATATAAATAGTCTTACCAGTGGCTCTTCTAGAGAGCTCTGTTGCTAGCTTAATTCTTTGAGCTTCACCACCTGATAGTGTAGTAGCGGGTTGACCTAATTTAATGTATCCTAAGCCCACCTCGCATAACACTTTTACTTTCTGATAAATAGTAGAGTTATGTCTAAAAAAGTTCATAGCCTCTTCTGCAGTCATCTCTAAGATATCATGAATATTTTTATCTCTATAATATATATCTAAAACTTTCTTTTTATAGCGTTTACCTTGGCAAACCTCACATTTAACATAAACATCAGATAGAAATTGCATTTCAATCTTTATTGACCCATCTCCACTACAATTTTCACAACGACCACCTGGAACATTGAAAGAAAAAGAACCAGCATCAAAACCTTTTAACTTAGCTTCTGCTAAATCAGCAAACAATTCTCTGATAGGTGTGAAAACACCTGTATATGTAGCTGGATTCGAACGAGGTGTTCTACCTATAGGAGACTGATCGATGTTAATTACTTTATCAATATTTTCTAAACCTTTAATTTCTTTATGTTGCCCTGGAAAAGTCTTAGCTCTATAAAACTTTTTACTAAGTGCTTTAGCTAAAATATCACTCATTAAGGTAGATTTACCTGAACCAGAAACACCAGTAATAGCAACAAACTTACCTAAAGGAATTTTAACATCAATATTTTTTAAATTATGCTCATTAGCTCCTAATATTTCTAAAAACTTTTTATTACCCTTATGATAATTTAAAGGTGTGGCTATTTTTTTCTTACCCACTAAATATTGACCAGTAATTGATTTACTACTCTTTTTCATCTGAGCCGGGCTACCTTCAAATATTATCTCACCACCATGCTCACCTGCTCCTGGTCCCACATCTACCACATGGTCTGCGGCTAAAATGGTAGCTTCATCATGCTCTACAACTACAACAGTGTTGCCTTTATCTTTTAATATCTTTAATGTTTTTATTAGCTTGCCATTATCTCTTTGGTGTAAACCAATAGAAGGTTCATCTAGTATATACAGTACACCTATCAAAGAAGAACCAGCTTGAGTAGCTAAACGAATCCTTTGGGCTTCCCCACCTGAAAGAGTAATAGCACTTCTATCAAGTGAGAGGTACTCCAGTCCAACATTTTGCAGTAGACCTAACTTCTCTACTATACCTCTAACAATAGGAGTATAAATTTGTTTATATTTATCTTTTATCTTATCGCTTTTACTTAAATCTTTAAAAAACTTTTGTAGGTCAGTAACATTTTTCTTTACTATCTCATCTATACTATAACCAGCCATTTTCACAGCCAAAAACTCTGGCTTTAGTCTTCTGCCATCACAAGTAGAACAAAGCAAAACTCTCATATATTGACCTAGCTCTTCTTGTAAATATCTAGATTCTGTTTCTTCATATTTTTTCTGCAGAAATGGTAAAACACCTTCCCAGGTATCTTTACCATATAAAATAATATCTAGAGAATTTTCTTTGAAATTCTTTACAGTCTCATTTAAATCAACATTATAATTTTCAGCAGCTTTCTCCATATCTGTTAACATATCTTTCATACCTGCAACCCTACATCTAGAAAGTGGTCTAATAGCTCCTTGGTTGATACTTAACTTTTCATTGATAATGAGTTCAGGATCAAGCTCTAAACGTGTACCTAAACCCTTACAGCTCGAACAAGAACCTTGTGAAGAGTTAAAGGAAAAGTAACCTGGCTTAAGCTGAGTCATGTGAAAATTACAATCTCTGCACACTAAGAAAATAGAAGGATTATGTTTACTATCTTTAGATATGTGTTTAACTAGCCTTTTATTACATAAAGGGCAATGAGGAATACCTATTTTGGCAAACAAAAGCCTGAGGTAGTCATACATCTCAGTAATTGTTCCCACTGTAGAGCGAGGATTGTGTGAAACAGATTTTTGATCAATTGATATAGCTGGTGACAAACCTTCAATAGATTCAACATCAGGCTTATCCATTAGATCAATAAATTGACGAGCGTAAGCTGATAAAGATTCAACATACCTTCTTTGTCCTTCAGCGTAAATAGTATCAAATGCTAAAGATGACTTACCTGAACCAGATAAACCTGTAATAACGATAAACTTATTGCGAGGTAGCTTTATGCTTAAGTTCTTTAGATTGTTTACTTTTGCGCCTTTAACTTCAATGAACTTTCTTTCCATGTTTTTATATTAAAAAAGTGATTTAAGAGTAATAATAATTTAATATATATTCTACACTATAATTAAAGTTTTTTCAAGGTCTAATAATAAAGAGTAAAAACTAATCAAAAATAAAAAACCCTCAAAGTCCGAAAGCTAAAGCTCTAGGAATTTAAGGGATTAGGTGCTAGATTAAAAAGATTAAGAAGTAATTATAGGAATAACTAAACGAGGACGACGGTCAGCAAGCCAATTATGCAATAAATCAAAACTGATAGAATCAACATGTAACCCATTTGCACGCACAAATACTCGGGCGACGAAATACTCATTATTTTCCTTAAATAGAAAAAATGTGGCCCAATTACGCTGTAAGTAGTCTTTATGGTTTTGGCAAAACTCAACAATTTGATGCTGAGTTAAACAAGCCTCTTTTGGTTTACTAGAATTTTCACAAAATTGAGAAAACATAGTTTTAAAATTAGCACTACTCACCACTTCATATACTTCAACTTCCTTTTCTTTAGTTTGATCTTGCACTTTATTTAATTGCCAACCTTTAAAATCCGGGTCCAATGAAGACTTAAAAACTTCTGGTGACTGACCAATATTTTTCTTGCCATCAGTCCCTTTAATCTTAATTGTTTCATTTTGAAACAATCTTTTCAATACAGCACTTTCTTCATTAATCATTATATCTCCTTTTTTTATTTATGAATGTACAATTAAAATAATTATATTAGATTATCCTATCTAATAGATTCCGTCAATGATTTATAAGCAATTATTATAGACAATTAAAAAAATAACTATATTAGTTTTAATATAGTAATTATTCTTAAAATAATATTATAGTATAGAGTAAAATAAAGAAATGAATCTCATAAGCAAGAAGTCATACCAACTTAACTTGTACTTCTGTGCCTCGATTTTAGTAGAATCCTTTCTCCATTTAGATATAATCTCTTTTACTTTTGATATTGCTTCTTTGTCTTGAATAAAAATACCTATCTCTGAATTTAATTTAAAAGAAGCTATGTCTAAATTATGAGAGCCCATAAATAATTCTTTGTCATCAATTAACATTAATTTAGCATGATTCATGGAGCTGTGGTGATAAACATCAATACCTAAAGAAGCCATCTTTTTAATATAAGATCTATTGATAACATTAACCAACCATAGATCAGTTTTCTTTGGTATAAGTATCTCTACCTTCACACCTCTTTTAACAGCCTTATCTAAAAGCACCGCTAACCACAAAGGAGGAAGCAAGTAAGGAGTTACAATAGTTATTGTTTCTTTGGCTTTAATAATCTTTTCTCTGTAGTAAGCACTGATGGTAGAAATGTTTTCATGAGGATTGTGTTCTAAAATAATATTCTTTACCTTTGTTAGTTTAGACTTATTATATAAATCTAGTATTTCCTTTTTTTTGCCACCATACATTTTATAACTATAAGCAAAGGTTCTACTAATAGACTTTATCAACTTCTTTCCTTTTATTTTAATTTGCAAATCATTCCACTTACTAGTAGATTTTTTAATATTTACACCACCTAGAAAAGCAATATCTTTATCTACCACTAATATCTTTCTATGAGTTCTACGCAAAAGATTAGAGGCGTATAAAAACTCAACTCCAGCCTTTCTGAGCTTCTTAATCACCGCTACTGGCATTCTTTGGCTACCTACTTTGTCAGCAATAATAGCCACATCTACACCAGATTTAGCTTTCTCAATTAAAGTTTCAATGAAATTATATTTAGGTGAGGCATCTGGTAGAAAGATATACATTTCCAATAAAATAAGGCTCTTAGCTTCTTGTACTGATTCATACATAGCCTGCCAAGCTTTTTCAGAAGTACTGTAAAATTTATATTTCATATATTAACTAATTTTTGTGCTATTTATTATATTAATTAATTCTTAATTATCTCTCTGTAATACTTTTTTTAAATCAGCTACAGAGAAACCAATTATTTTAATGTCTTTCTCTTTTATATATTGATTAAGTAAAGACTCAAAGCTCTCAATGTTTTTTTCTTTTAAAAATTCTTCTATTTTGAAAATAGCAGTTTCGGGATAGACAAAAAAATCACCTCTTATTTTTATATCTTTAATAATATTCTCTTTCATATCAACTTGAAGTCTTAAAAACTTACCTCCCTCTACTTTGTAATCAATTTTTTGCATAAAATCTATTATTGTACTTTTGATTATAGCTCCAATCTTTACTTAAATACTTATCCCTATAAAGCTCATTAGCAATCTTCTTTTCTTCTTTACTTAGCGCTGCTTCTTCAAACTCAAGCCCTAAAGACTCAGCAAACCCCTGCCTAAAAACTTTTTTTAAATCTTTTATATTTAGATCTTTATCTTGCAATTCATTTTTAATTGAGGTGACACCTTCTTTAGCGCTGGCGATAAGCTTTCCTTTTAATTTCTCATCACTTATTTTTAAAAGTGAAAACATCTTTTCAAGATTCACTGATAATAATATTGTGCCATGTTGTAATATCACACCTTCTTTTCTAGTTTGAGCATTACCAGAAATCTTTTTGCCCTTAACTAAAATATCATTAATAGGTTTAAACTCAGCCTCTATGCCTAGGCTCTCTAAACCTTTAATTACACCTTGGCATAAATATTTATATGAATCTAAAACATTTAGAGATATATCCTTTTCTGAAACTACTAAAGAATATGTTAACTCATCTTCATGAAACACTGCTCCTCCACCACTATAGCGTCTAATGACGTCTACTTTTAAATCTTTAGCTCTTTGAAGATCTAGTTCTTGCTCTAAATCCTGAAAAAAGCCAACCGTAATAGCGCTTGGCTCCCAAGTGAAGAATCTTAAGGTGTTAGGAACTAAGTTATTTATCCTAGCAATGAGCATAGCTTCATCTATAGCCATTTGCTTAGCTCCTCTTTCTTTTATTGTCTCTAGTATGCGCCCCTTTTTCATATGCTTCTTTAGCTTTATATGAGCTTCTTACCATAGGGCCAGAAATTACTTCTTTAAATCCCATGTCTTTAGCTATATTTTCAAGTCCCAAAAACTCTTTTTCGCTATAATATTTTTTTACCTTTGCATGCTCAGCGCTAGGAGCTAAATACTGTCCAATGGTTAATATATCAACCTTAGCTTTTTTTAAATCTTTTAATATTTTTATTATCTGCTCTTTAGTCTCTCCCAGACCCACCATTAGTCCAGATTTAGTAATAATATTTGAATTAATATCTTTAACGTTTTTTAAAAGTAACAATGATCTATTATAGTCTCCCTGAGGTCTTAATTCTGGAAATAATTCACTAACAGTTTCAATGTTGTGATTTATAACTTCTGGCTTTACTTCAACAAGTTTTTCTAGAGATGTTTTATCACCTTTAAAGTCAGGAATTAAAACTTCTATATTGCAATTACTTATTTTTCTAATCTCATTAATACTACTAACAAAATGACTACTACCACCATCTTCTAAGTCATCTCTGCTAACACTGGTGATAACTATATAATCTAAGTTAAGTTTCTTAACTGCTAAAGCTAAACGCTTAGACTCCTCAACATCCACTGCCTTAGGCTTCTTGCTTTCAATATTGCAGTAGCGACAATTTCTGGTGCAATAGTCTCCTAAAATCATAAAAGTGGCAGTGCCACTTGAAAAACAATGATACCGATTAGGACAATTAGCAGATACACAAACAGTATTGAGGTGATGTTTTTGAATAAGTTCAAGAGTCTCTAAGTACTTTTTACGATCAAAATCTTTTATTTTTAAATAATCAGGCTTTAGCATTTTTTGCTTTTAACTTTTTTAAACAAATTTCAGCAGCTACAAGCACAGGATCAAAGATAGGAGATAAAGCTGGGTTATAGCAAGTTTCTGTATTAATTAATTCATTTAAACTTAAGCCTTGCGCTATAGCTAACGAAACCATATTCAAACGCCCTATCACTTCACTATAGCCAGCAATTTGGCAGCCAATAATTTTACCCTTAAGATCGCTTATTAAATAAACATACATTTCTTGAGCTCCTGGATAATACTCTGCCTTATCTTTTCCCTTATAAAAAGCACTAACAGTTTTAATATTATTCTTTTGACAATAATTATTATTTACACCACAGCTGGCAAAAATTAAATCACCAAACCTAGAAACACTGGAGCTTAAAACTTTATTTCTCTTAATTTTTAAAATTTCTTTTTCTTTATTTTTTCTATTTTCTTCTTTTTTACCATTTTCTTCGTTTTCCTCCTTATCTATAATTATATTTTGAGCTAAAACTTTAGCCTGAAATACTGCAGTGGTAGCTAGCTGGCTAAACACCTTATTATTATCTACTAAACTAACAGATTCAATTAAATCTCCAATTGCATAGATATTTTTCTTTGAGCTTTCTAAGCTCTCATTAACAACTATACCTTTATCTACTTTTAAACCAATCTGCTTAGCTAGAGATAAGTCAGCGCCTAAACCACAAGCAAGAAAAAGGTGGTCATAATTTATCTTTTTATTCTTTGAAAATTCATCTTTTAACAGTGCTTGTTTTTTACTTATCTTCTCAATTTTAGAATTGGTAATTACATCTATTTTCTCTGCTTTCATTTTCCCCTCTATTACCTCAGAAATCTTTTTATCTAAGATACTAGGTAAGATATTTTCTTCACTCTCTACTAACGATATCTTCAGCCCTAGAGCATTAAGAGAGTCTGCTAACTCTAGACCAACATAACCAGCGCCTATTATTAAAGCCTTATCACCTTTTTTAACAGCTTTCTTTATTCTCTTTACATCATCAAGGCTTTTTAAGGTATAAAAATCAAGATCCTTTAGCCCAGGAATTAAAGGTCTTTTAAGTTTTAGACCAGTAGCTAAAACTAAGTAGTCATAGCTAAGAGTTTCTACTTTATTTTCCTCTTTATTTAGATATTGTAGTTCTTTCTTTTTAGTATCTACTTCTTCTAACTCAGAATTTAATCTTAAATCAATGTTGTTATAATTATAATAATCTTCAGAGAACAAAACTATCTCATCTGTTTTTTTTATTTCCCCACTAAGAAGATACGGCAAAGCACAGGGAGAATATTGTCTATACCTTCCTTTCTCTAAAATAATTATTTCTAAGTCTTTGTCTTCTCTACGTAAGCGCCAAGCAAGTTCACTGCCAGCAGTGCCTCCACCAATAATGACAACTCTCATATATTATATAATTATTTGTTTATAATTATTAACTATAATTTAGAAGCAGGATCAATGCACTCATTTTCTAGACAATACTCAATCCTTTCCTCCATTTCAGGTTCCATACCAGAAGAAAAACCTACCCAAGGATCAAAGTCCCCAAGAAAGGTCATGGGTACGCCTCTGGCAGTAGTTCCATATGCTTTAGCCATATCCTGCAGTGCTCTAGCATTAGCTCGGTTATTCCAGGTTTCATACATTTTAATCTCAAGGTCAGGATACTTCTCTTTCATTTCCTCTAAGAATTCTTCTTCATTGGCACAATGAGGACAGCCATCTCCCCAAAAGAAGTATAGGCTAGCTTGAGGGCTTTCAGGTTTTTCACCTAAATATTCAACGCTAGCTCCGCTTAAATCACCCTCTTCGTTAATAGTAGTTCCTGTTGATGTACAAGCAGAAACTATTAGAGCTAAGGTGATTATGAGAAATCCAAGTGCTAATTTATTATTTTTAAACATATGTAAATTTATTAATTATTAATTTTTTTATTATTTATTATGAAAAAAAATCTAATCATCCTTCACTGCACTAGCTTCAATAAGATCATCTTTTTCACTAATATCTTTCATTTTTATTTTAGCAATCCACCCTTTGCCATATGGATCTTCGTTTATCATACTAGGCTCATCAAATATATCTTCATTTACCTCAACTACTTCTCCGCTCAAAGGACTGCTAAGATGCCCGCTCCATTTAATTGCCTCTAGTGATACATAGGTTTCACCTTTTTTTATTTGCTGACTTTTTTCTGGTAATTTCACAAACACAAACTCTTGGACTTTATCACAAGCAGTCTTTGTTATTCCCAAAGTAGCTACATCACCTTCAATCTTAACCCAGGAATAATCATTGTTGTATAATAAATTTGTTGGTAAATCTTTGTTCATATATATATTTTAATTTTCTTTTTTTATATCTTTTTCTATGTTTTCTTTTTCAGTTATTTCTTTTTCACTACCAATCTTCACACCAAGCTTAGGTAATATACGACGGTGTAAATACATGATTAATATAGATAAGACTATAGCTCCAGCAAAGATTATAACAGTGCCACTAATATCTTGCATTAAATTTGGATCTACTATCATAACCACAGCCAGTGCTAACATCACCATACCACCAATTAACTTTAACATACGACCATGCTTTTCTTCAAAGCGACTAAGTTTCATAGTCCAAGTAGCAATTAAAAGGACAAGTAGTTCATCTAATAAATAGATTAACATATATAATCCTAACAGAGAATAAAAAGCACCACCTTCTATACCACTATGTGCCAAAATATTAGTCCAAACTACTGGAAAACCTGCAGTACAAGGTAGTTCAATTAAGACTACTCCCAAGGCTAATACTGCTGTACCAACAACTAGTTGCCAAGCAGACTTATCACCCTTCATTATGCCACGCATATTCTTAAATATTTTAGGCTTATACTTATCTGAAATAGTAAATGATATACCTCTCTTATACCAAAAATAATCTTTAATATTCACTAAGGCAAATATAGCTGCCACTATAGCTACCACAACCTGAATCCAGCTCATGTAGCCGACATAAGAAAAGACGTTTAATAGTCCAGCCATAAACAATGCATAAGCGGCTCCAGTTACCAATAAGAAAGTTCCTCCCACAATCATTATTTTCTTTCTAGAGCGACTATAGATAACAATTCCAATTAAAAAAGTAATGAGCCATAATGAACAAGGATTAAAGCCATCAACAAAAGCAATGATTGCAGTAGTTACATATATTGGCATTGAAGAGAAATTAACTTCACCTACAATAGGTAAGTTAAGGACCTCAGGCTCTTCTGCTGTTATTTCTTTAGATTGAGGAACTGAAGCAGTGCCAGAGTTTGCTGAAGCTAGAGGACAAGGACAATCATGCTTTTGGCAACGCTCTATTTCATTTTCTAAATTATTTATAATAGTCTTATCCCCCATTAAGTAATTATCACCAATAAAGATAACCGGATACCCACTGCTAATTAATCCATACCTATACTTAAAAGACCTGTATATTTCTTTATTTTTTTCTTCTGTAATATTATATCTAGCCACTTCAACATCTTTCTCTTTTTCTATCTCTTTCAAAAGACCACTAACATGCTGACATTGTGAGCAATCGGGTTTATAGAAAAAATGTAAACAAAGCTCATGATTGTGATTTAAAGATTCTTCATTATTTACACTATCAATACTAGTATTGTCATTACCACTGGCAGCCTCAGCTACATTAGCACCTATACCAATATTAAAACTAAACACTGCTAGTATGATTAAAAAAAGAAAACTACTTAATAACTTATTATTTATTTTCATAACTGTATATTTAACTGTAATTACTATTATATAAAGAAAATAGTTAATATATTCATTATATCAACTTGTGGTGATAAATAAAAATATAACCTTATATTATTATATATTAAAACATTAAAGAGAACAATTAAAAAGACACCTAACGTGGTGTCTTTAAAGTATACTTTTAAAGCTTATATTCAAACTCTTTTTGTATACTATATCAATGTATTATGGTATAATATAATTGTTTAAGTAAATAAACAAAAAATATGTCTCAAAAAAAAATTATTCTACTTTCTTCTATAATACTAGGAACTCTTTTGCTAGTTGGTGTTTACTCATATACAGATAATAAAACAAGTAATGCGCAAAAGTATATACTTGGAACTATAATAAATATTCCGAATGAAAACGGATTAGAAGCAGAGATGACAAAAATAGAATATAAAAATTTAAAGGGAGACATTAGAGATGCTAAAAGGCATAAAAAATTATCAGGAGAAGTAATTGCGCATGTTAATAAAATAATGAATCTTTCTGACGATGGATCTTCATTTCTGATGCCATTTGAGGTTGATTATGAAAAACAAGAAAAATATACATATTTAGGAGCATTTTATTTTGAACCAATCAATAAGTCGGCTACTGATAACAACAATTCTCCTAAAATAATTAAACATAATCACTCTTATTTGATTGGAAAAAATATTACTTTAGAAAAAATAGGACCCCTTATACCTGGATCTTATTCCTTTACTATAAATATTGAATATTTTAATAATAAAGGTGAACAAAATGATTTAGCACTTCGATTTTATTACGAGAAAGACGCCTTTGAAGTTGCTAAAAACTGTAAAGACATCGGCTCTGTCATTACCAGAAAAAAAAGTAATGGTGAAAATTATAATGTTTGTGTTTTTAATGATAACCGTGAGTGTACTTTAGAAGCGTATGAAAGAGGAAATTGTCCAGTCAATGGATATGACATTTCAACAACAGATAACTCAATTGAAAAATGGGGAATTTCTCATGGCTTTTTATTTAAAAATGGTAACTTCATCTTTCCAGCTAATTATGAGAACTGCACAATTGATGACTTTTATTTAGAACGTTGCAAAATTAACTAATTTGATTTAAATCATTAACCAGCTTCGCCTAACTTAAACTAGTAGCAATTTAAAATCAGTAAAACAAAAAGGAACTAGCTAAAGCTAGTTCCATGATAGTAGTCCCTAGGGGAATCGAACCCCTGTTACCAGGATGAAAACCTGGCGTCCTAACCACTAGACGAAGGGACCAGAATTATTTAAAAATCATCCCATTGGGATGGCTTTTTTTAAATAAATATGATAACGTTGTACTGAAAATAAGTATAAATAAAAATAATTTATTAGTCAAGTAAATATTGCTATGAATATTTTAGCTATTGAATCAAGTTGTGATGAAAGCGCTGCCAGCGTTGTTTTTGCTAACAAAAAAAAGAAAGAGATAAAAGTCAAAAGCAATGTCATATCTTCACAAATAAAACTTCATGCAAAATACGGAGGTGTAGTACCAGAACTTGCTGCCAGAGAACACGTATACAAATTACTACCAACCATAGACACGGCCTTAAAAGAAGCTGGAAAGACTATAAAAGAAATTGATCTAATTGCTGTAAGTGAGGGTCCAGGTCTAGTAACCTCTCTTCTAACAGGTGTAGAAACAGCCAGAACGCTAGCCTACGCCAATAATATACCTGTACTTGGCGTTAATCACATTCATGGTCATCTTTATGCTCCCTTTATTAACAACTGGAAAGATATTAAGTTTCCAGCTGTAGTATTAACAGTCTCTGGTGGTCATAGTAATATAGTTTTAATGGAATCAGAGCTTAAATACAGAAAACTAGGTAGCACTAGAGATGATGCAGCTGGTGAAGCTTTTGATAAAGGAGCTAAAATGATGTCCTTAGGCTATCCTGGTGGTCCTATTATCTCTAAAAAGGCTCAAGAGTTTGAAAAATCAAAGAAGAAACAAAGTTTAGAGGATTTTCCAAGACCAATGAAACACAGTGATAATTTAGACTTTTCTTTCTCAGGACTAAAAACTTCCTTATTGTATCGCTTAAAAAAGGATAAGAACTGGAAAAAACATATAAATGAGTACTCTTATCTATACCAAGAAGCAATTATTGATGTTTTAATTACCAAGACTATAAAAGCAGCTAAAAAACATGGTGCTAAGTCAGTATTGCTATCTGGAGGGGTTTCCGCTAATATAAAATTAAGAGAAGAACTTACTAAAAAGGCTCAAGAAAACTATTTACAAGTTTTCATTAGTGATTTACAATACACCACAGATAATGCTGCGATGATCGCAGCTGCTTCTGTGTTTAACAAAAAAATAAAGGACAAAGCATCACTATCAAGACTAAAAGACTCTTGGAAGCTAGTTTCTGTCCAGGAAAACCTGGACTAAAGTCCCCATAAGGCTCAGTGGCGAAGCGGTCTAACGCTGCGGTTTGCAAAACCGTTATTCACCGGTTCGAATCCGGTCTGGGCCTCAAAATATACTCTTAATTGAGTATTTTTGTTTGTTTAAATCTGTGGATAACTTGTGTTTTTTGTATATAACTATAATACTTTAGTCCAGGAAACCCTGGACTAAACTTGTTAATATGAATATAAAAACAACAAATTAGATGCTAATATTAGCTAAAAATATAAATTATCCCATTTTTACTTGCTAAAGTCTTGTTCCTTCTAAAAAATAGTGCTATAATTGTTAACACAAGTCAGAAAAATCTGTTTCTTGAAAATTAAATATCAAGCTAATTTGTGAATATCACTTAAGCTGACAAGTGATAAAAATAAAAATATTAGGGTTTTATAACAAAACCTATGATTAGCTTGGTAAAAGCATACGTCAGCAATGCTTTACTCCTAAATTAAACATACTTTAGGAGTGAGGCCCATTAATGGCCATTACTTTATTATAACATAAAGAGGGTCCGCAATGGGCCTCTTTTTATTGTTTTATAGCTAAATTATAATATTAAACTTTAATAGCAAATACTACTTGACAAAACGCTAATTATTGATTAAAATAGCTAAACTTTATTAATTCAAAAAAATATGAATGAAAACATAAATGAAAACATAAATGAAAAGAAAAAAAATCCAAAGACAAGAATTATTGTAATAATAGTTAGTCTTATTATTGTTGTTACTCTTCTTGCTTATGGCGTCTATGGTGCCCTACAAAATCAAGGTGAAGAAACAGATCAAAGTAATCAAGAAAAACAAGCTTTTGAAGTAGAGACAAGTACTATAAATAATGCTACTTCAACTAATGAAAGTCTTTTTATAGAGGCTGTAGGAGAGGTAAAACCAGAAACAAAGGTAGATGTTACTGCCTTAGCTAAAGGGACTATTCAATCGCTATCTTTTGATAGAGGAGATCAAGTAAACGCTGGTCAAGTTTTAGTTTATTTAAAAAATAACTCTACTAAAACTGGTTACCAAAACGCACAAACCAATTACTACAATATGTTAAGCAATTTAGCTGCTGTGAAGAGAACTACTCAATCTAATGTTGAACAAGCAGAGCTTGGTGTAGTAAAGGCTCAAGAAGCTATAAGCAATGCTAAAGACTCTTTAGAATCAGCACAAGAAAACTATACAAAAACTATAGCCCTACAGGAGAAAAATTTAGCTGATGCTAAAAGTAGTGCGGTAAGTTCATATAGTAGTCACATACAGACAATTAAAGATGCTTTAGAAGATATTAACTACATTATCAATGCTGAACCAGGACCACAAATTGAAGGAATAGAAACAACTCTTAGTGCTAAAGATTATTCTGCTCTAGTTAAAGCAAAAAATAGCTATAAAGAAACTAAAAATAATTACAACAGATTAAAGGATGCTAATGTTAATACAACGAATATTGAAACAAATTTAGAGCAAGTAACAGAACTGCTAAATCAAAGTAAGTCTCTTAGCTATGAAACTATTATTGTTTTAGACAGTACTGTTTCTAGTAGCAAGTTTCCACAAAGTGCTTTAAATGCACAACAAGAAAAATTCTCTGCTTTGTATAATAAGATGATAAATTCAATTCAAAGTGCAGAAAATACTCTAAACAACTTAAATACCATGGAACTAAGCCAAGAAAAAGAACGCTTAGCTCTAGAAAACAATATTCAAAGTGCTCAAAATCAAGTAAATAATGCTGAAATAGCATATAATAACGCTTTAGTAACTTTAAACTCAGCTAAAGAATCTAAGAAGCAGCAAATTCTTTCAGCCGGGTCACAAGTTGACTCTGCTCTAGGACAATTAAACTTATCTCAAGAACAGTTAGCTGATTTAACTATTACTGCACCTATCTCAGGACAAATTAGTTCTAAAAATGTTGAAATTGGTGCTGAGTTAAATCCAGGACAAGTTATTGCTAGTATATCTCAAGCAGAAAAAGTGAAGATTGTTATTAATCTAGCTTCTGAAGACATCTACCAAATAAGCACTGAGCAAGAGGTAAAAATAAATGGAGATATTACAGGCACTATCAAAAACATTGCTCCTAGTGCTGATCAACAAACTAAAAAAGTTGAGGTTGAGATACTGGTTGATAATAAAGATAATAAATTAATACCTGGGACTTTTGTTGATGTTAAAATAGAAAAAAATACTAAAAATATTGTAGAAAATGGAATTATTAAAATTCCTTTAGAAGCTGTAACTATTACTAAAACTGAAAGCTATGTTTACTTAGTAAAAACTAATGAAGACAACGAATTAATTGCTAAAAAGCAACCTGTAATTTTAGGAGATAGTGAAGCTAACTTAGTAGAGATTAAAGCGGGCTTAGAACTTGGTGATGAAATAATTATGGCAGGCTCTAAGTCTATAGAGGATGAATCTTTAATTAAAATTAAATAACAGCTTAAGATATGGATGTTAATAATCAACAGTACAAGGAAAATAAAGAAAGAAAACTTGATCAAGCTTTCAAAAAAGAAAAGAAATCTTGGCTTGGTTTTTTTATTACCAATTATCGCTTTACTTATTTAATAATGCTTTGCATTATTGCCTTTGGTTTTTTTGCTATTTTTACCCTTCCTAAAGAAGCTCAACCTGAAGTTGAAGTTCCTTATGCCGTAGTTACCACCGCCTTCCCTGGTGCTAGTCCTAGCGATACCGAAACTCTAATTACTAACAAAATAGAAAATGAGATAAAGAACTTAGAAGATTTAAATAATTACACCTCTAGCTCTGGTCTAGGATTTTCTTCTGTTTTTGTTGAATATAATGCTGAAGCTGATTTGCAAAACAGCTTTCAAAAGCTAAGAGAAGCAGTGGACAGAGCCAGACCAGAGCTACCAAACGATGCTAGCAGTCCTGAAGTAACTGAGATTAGGCTTAGTGATATGCCTATTGTTACCTATTCCTTAGTTGGTGATTATAGTGATAGCGAATTAAAAAGATATGCTGATATATTACAAGAAGAACTTGAATCAGTAGCTGATGTATCTAAAGTAGAAATTATCGGTGGCTTAGAAAGAGAGTTTCAGGTCATTATAGACGAAACTAAATTAAGCACATATAATTTATCTTTAAGCCAAATTGTTGGTTCAGTGAAGAATACTAACTTTAACCTACCAGCTGGAGTTATTGAAATAGATGAATATAGATATGGAGTGAGAATAAAAGGTAAAATAACTCAAGCCAGTGATTTAAATACTATAGTTGTTGCTACTTATAATAACTCGCCTGTATTTTTAGAAGATGTAGCCACTATTGAAGATACCTATAAAGAAAAAGCTACTGAATCTAGAATTGCTTACCCAGGAGAAGCCCCTCAAAACACCATCTCCCTACAAGTATATAAAAAGGTAGGGGGTAATATTTTAAACATTGTAGATAATTCAGAGGAAGCTATCTCATCACTGCAAAGCAATAATATTTTACCAGGCACAATTAAAGTTGAAAAAACTAACGACAATTCCAAATACATTAAAGACGATTTAAATATATTAGGTGGTAGCGCAATTCAAACTTTTATCCTTATAGCCTTAATACTTTTAGCTATTCTTAGTTTAAGAGGAGCTGTTATCACTGCCCTAGCCGTACCAATAGCTTTCTTAATGTCTTTTATCTTTTTAATGCTACAAGACATGAGTATAAATAGCATGGTTTTATTCTCTCTAGTATTATCACTAGGACTGATGGTAGATAATGCTATTGTGGTAATTGAAGGAATTAATGAGTATGTAGTTGAACACAAGCGTAGTGTCTATGAAGCTGCTATATTGTCCGTTTGGAACTTTAAAGCCGCTATTACTGCAGGAACTTTAACAACTGTTTCTGCCTTTTTACCAATGCTACTAGTATCAGGAATTATGGGTGAATATATTAGCATTATTCCTAAGACATTAATTGTAACCTTACTATCCAGTCTGTTTGTAGCTCTAGTAATTATACCTACTTTAGTAACTAGATTCTTGAAAGTTAAAACAAATGGTAATGGTGGCGGAAGAAACAAAAAAAGACATCAATATATAAACAAACAGATGTCTAAGCTAGCTAAAATATACAGAAAACAACTAAGCAGCATACTTCCCTCTAAGAAGAAAAGAAGAGCAATAATAATCACTGCCTGGATCTTATTTATCGCTACAGTAGCTATACCAGCATCTGGTCTAATGCGCATACAAATGTTTCCTAAAATTGATTTTGAATATTTCTATGTAAATATTGAATTACCAGTTGGTTCTAGTTTAGAAAAAACTAAAAGACTTACTACTAAAGTAGAAGCAGAGGTTGCAGAAATACCTGAATTACAAAATTATGTAAGCACCATTGGAACAGAGATGAGTGCTGATATGATGTCATCATCTGACTCAAGGAATAAGGCTACTATTACAGTAAATATCTCAGACAAAGAAAACAGGGAAAGGACTAGTCTTGTTATAGCAGAAGCTTTAAGACAAGAACTCAAGGAAATACAAGGAGCAGAATTTAAGGTGACTGAGGCTGCAGCAGGACCACCTAGTGGAGCTCCTATTGAAGTAAGAATATTTTCTGATAACAGTAAAACTTTATCCGAGTATAGTGAAAAGGTAATGAAATACTTTGAAAATGTTGATGAAGCAATTAACATTGAAACCAGCTTAAGTAATGCCACCGGAGAATTTGTGTTTAATATAGATAGACAAAAGGCTAATTACTACTCACTTAACACTTCAACTATAGCTAGTACTGTTAGAAATGCTCTCTCAGGTAGCACAGCCTCAACTGTGAACTTAAACGATGAAGATATAGATATAGTTGTGAAATATGCTCAAGAAGAGTTTAATAATATTGATGATATAAAAAACTTGCTAATTATCAATCAAAAGGGTGAAGAAATACCTCTAAAGCAAGTTGCTAATTTAAATTTAGAGCCATCACTTCTAGCTATTGAACATAAAAATGGTGAACAAATTGCCACTGTTACCTCAGAACTTAAAAAAGGGGCTAATCTACAGAAATAACTAAAAACTTTAATCAAGAATTAGAAACATACAATTTACCTGATAATACTAATATAGAAATTGGTGGTGAAACTGAAGATATTGAAAAATCATATATGGAAATGTTCTACTCTATGATTATTGCAATATTTTTAATAGGAGCTATATTGATATTACAATTCAACTCCTTTAAGCAACCGTTAATAATATTGTTTGCACTACCTCTAGCAATTATTGGAGTTATCTTAGGATTATTTGCCATTGGACAACCATTTTCAATTTCTGTATTTATTGGTATAGTTTCACTATCAGGTATCGTGGTAAATGATGCTATTGTGTTAATAGATAGAATTAACAAAAATATTAAAGACGGCTTAGAGTTTACCGAAGCTGTGATAGAAGGTGGAATAGCGCGTATGCAACCAATTCTTATTACCTCTATTACTACTATTGCTGGTATCGCTCCCCTTATCTATGCTAATGAACTATGGAGAGGTCTTAGCTTGTCAGTAATATTTGGTTTAATATTCTCAACTGCTCTAAACTTGATAATTGTACCAATCTTATATACTTCTTTATGTAGAAAGGATTGTGTAAAGCAAGAATCAAACTAAAAATTCTAAAAACATAATTGCTATTATATGGGATTATCCTTAGCTATAGTTGGCTTACCTAATGTAGGTAAATCCAGTCTATTTAACTTGCTAACAAAAACTAAAGCAGAAGCGTCTAACTATCCTTTTTGTACTATTGACCCCAACGTGGGGATTGTAGAGGTCCCTGATGAAAGACTAGATGCTTTAACTGAAATATCAAAATCAAAAAAAACAATAGCAACTGCTATAGAGTTTGTTGATGTAGCTGGTTTAGTTAAAGGCGCTCACAAAGGTGAAGGGCTAGGTAACCAATTCCTTGCTAACATCAGAGAATGTGATGCTATTTGCGAAGTCGTTAGAGATTTTCAAGATGAAAACATTATTCACGTAGCTGGTAAAGTTGATCCTAAAGAAGATAAAGAGACTATTAACCTAGAGCTTATTTTTGCTGACCTAAGCACAGTTAGCAAAAGAATGGAAAAGGCGCAAAAAGAAACTAAAGCAGGTGATAAAGAAAAGATAGCTTTTTTTGAACTGCTTGAAAAATTAAAAACTAAATTAGAAGATGGTGTAGCGGTTAGGGACGTGGAATTAAATGAAAAAGAAGGAGAAATGATAAAGCAATTAAACCTTTTAACCATTAAACCAATACTTTACATCATTAACACTGATAGCCCTGAAAACTATGAAGATACTCATGAAAAAAATACTTTAGCTATTAATGTAAAAATTGAACAAGAGATTATTGACTTAGATCCAAAAGAACAAGAGGAGTTTTTAATGGAACTGGACATGGGAAAAAGCGGTTTAATCAAACTAATCACTGCTTCATATAAATTACTAAACTTAGAAACATTCTTAACCACTGGCCCTGAAGAAACTAGAGCTTGGACAATAAAAAAAGGAGCTAGTGCTCCTGAAGCTGCCGCAGCTATTCATACTGACTTTCAAAAATATTTTGTTAGAGTAGAGGTTATCAACTGGAAAGACTTAGTTGAGGCTGGTTCGGAAAAAAATGCCAAAGAAAAAGGTTTAATTAGAACTGAAGGTAAAGATTATATAGTAAAAGACGGAGATGTTTGCCACTTTCTAATTAACAGATAATAAATTAAATAAATATTAATTATTAATTATTTTTAGTTTCTAATTAGCTTTCTTTCTCTAAAACAATAATTTCTCTCCACAGTCTTTGTCCTGGTCTCCCGTAGAAAAGATTATGTCTCTTATTGAGAAGATTTAAATCAGCTAAATGTTTGTAGCTGATTTTTTTATACCCTTCAATCTTAGGATCCAGGTACAAAGGATTTTTCTCTGGAAAAAACATAGGCCAAACCATTACCAGTTTAGCACTGGGCTTTAAAACCTTATGCAATTCTTTTAAGGCCGCAGAATATAGCTCATCTAATTCTTTCTTCACAGCTTGCGCCTCTATCTTCCCTCTTTGAGGACCTAAATATGGCTCAGTGGAGACAACATCAATACTGCTTGGAGACAATTCATCAGATACTTTTCTTACATCTAGTTCTTTTATCATAACTGCTGAAGTATCTATAGAAAACTCTTTCTCTAGCCATTTTAAATTATTACTTGTATCCTCAACTGCTTTTTTTGAAATATCAAAAGCATATAGATTTTTAAGTCCTAAAAACAGTGCCTCATTAATCATGGTGCCAGAACCACAAAAAGGATCTAACACCTTATCCTCTCCCTTTGCTCCTGCTAAATTAAGCATCATTTTAGCTAATTTAGGTGGTATCATACCAGACAAGCTATCACGCTCAGGTCTGCCATAATCTCTTTTGGAGTAATCAATAAAACTTTGCACTGCTATAGTTTTAGCAGCAATTACCTTCTTGCCTGCTGATACAAGTAGCAATTCCACACCATTTTCACCGAGTAGTTTATTGTGGTATACACTGGCACTAGAAAGATTCTTTTCCTTTCCCTGTGCTTTTACCCACCTAGAAGACACTGCTTTGTTTCTTAAGCTGTTTTTTACACCAATAGCTAAATCCTTGTAATTAATATTTACCTTTCCATATAAAGAGATGGCGTAGTTAAACTTACCTTTCTTTCTGCTCAAAGACTGATCATGTACTAAGTCAGAAATGCTTTCTTTTAGATTTTTGTATTCTAATTCTTCTTTGTATTCAGCAATCTTTATAGTTCCGCCTAATTTATCAATACCTTTTTTAAGATCTAAGACTGTTTCACTTTCAACAAGCAAAGCTTCATTATATAAAGTGTATTTATTTATATTATAGATACTTAAAATTTCTGCTAGTGATAAGCCAGGGTTTGTGCCTAAAATGAAAATGTATTTATACATAATTTGATTAATTTAAATATAGTTTAAGATTATACTATTTAAAGGTATCTGACAAATATTAAAGTCTTGCAATTTTAAAACACTTATGTTATATTTACTTAACAATTTGATTAACAACCTTTCCCACGCCCAATAGCAATTGGCGCAATTCTATATAATAAATAGGATTAAAGGTATTACATAGGCCCAAAGTGTTTGTAATACTTTGGGATTTTATTAATAAAATTGTAATTTAATTAATTTTTAATTTTATATAATTTAAAATAACGTAAAATCATTATGTCAAAAACAAAACCATCAGGACCAGGGCATTATGAAGTCCTATTCATAATCGCTAATGAGTACACTGAAGAAGAAGCTAAAAAAATATCTCAAGATGTAGAAGGTATTATTAGCAAATACAAAGGAGAAATAACATACAAAGAGTTTTGGGGTAAAAAGAAGTTAGCCTACCCTATTAAACACAATCATTTTGGATACTACAGCCTTTTAGAGTTTGATTTAGAAACTCAAAGTCTGCCAGAACTAAATGAGAACCTAAGATTATTTGATAAGATTATTAGATTTCAAATTATCAAAACAAAGAAAAGAACTCTAGAAGAAATTAATGCTGAAAAAGCAAAACAAGAAGCATTAAGTAAAGACAAGGAAGAAAAGGAAGCAAAAAAAGAACCTAAAGAAAAAGAAACTACAAGTAAAGATAAAGATGATGCTACAGAAAAAGCAGAAGAAAAGAAAGCTGAGAAAAAAGAGGAAAAGAAAGAAGAAAAAGTAGAAGAGAAGGAAGATAAAAAAGAAGAAAAAGCAGAAGAGAAGAAAAAAGAAGAGAAAAAGGAGGATAATGGAGAAAGTTTAAAAGATCTTGATGATAAGTTAGATAATATCTTAGATGCCCAAGATTTAATTAAATAATATTAACTATACTCATATGGATTTAAACAAAGCTATGATTATTGGCAACGTTACTAGAGATCCTGAGACCCGCTCTACTGCAAACGGACAACCGGTTACTAGTTTCTCTATAGCCACTAATCTAACCTGGACAGATCAGTCTGGGCAAAAACAACAAAAGGCTGAATTTCATAATATTGTAGCTTGGAGAAAGCTAGCAGAAATATGTGGTCAATATTTAAAGAAGGGTTCAAAGGTATATATTGAAGGAAGACTGCAAACTTCTGATTGGACAGGACAAGATGGTAATAAAAGATACAAAACTGAGATAGTAGCAGAAAACATGATTATGTTAGATAATAAAGGAGGTGGCGGCGGAGGAGCACCTGCGAGTAATAATAACTACAGTCAAAACAATAACAATGAATCTGAGCCTGTTATACAACAAGAAGAAGAGACTAACGACGATGAAGAAATTAAGGTAGAAAACATACCTTTTTAAGATAAATTAAATTAATAAAAAATATGTCAAAAAATAAAGAATGTTATTTTTGTGCCAACGACTTAGAGGTTGATTACAAAGATGTTAGAACACTACGTAAATTTATGAACTTCTATATGAAAATATTACCAGGCAAAAGAACTGGGATTTGTTCATGGCACCAAAGAAAATTAACTATCGCTGTAAAAAGAGCTAGGATTGTTGCCTTACTCGCTGCTACACATAAATAAAACTTATGTTAAATATCAACCAAGTTAAGGTGGGTAAAGTTATTGAAGAAAATAACGAACCTTATATTATAACTGAAACTCATCATCATAAAATGGCTAGAGGTGGAGCTGTCTTAAAGACTAAACTAAAAAACCTAATCACTGGTAATGTCTTAGATAAAACCTTTCAAGGAAATGATAAAGCTAAAGAAGCTGAAACAGAAAGAAAGAAAGCTGATTATTTATACAAAGATGAAAATGAAGCTTATTTCATGAACAATGAAAACTATGAACAGTTTTCTTTAGGCTTAGATCAGCTTGGAGAACAGGTTAAATATCTTAAAGATGGAACAGAGGTAACAGTGTTATATTTTCAGTCACAAGCAGTTAGTGTAGAGCTACCTATTAAAATGGAATTTAAGGTAGTATCTGCTCCTCCAGGAGTTAAGGGAAATAGTGCTGGTAATGTTAATAAAACTGTAGAGATAGAGACAGGAACTAGTATTAGTGTGCCTTTATTTATTAATGAAGGAGATGTGATTAAAATAAATACAGAAACAGGAGAATATGTAGAAAGAGCTTAGATACAATCTAGTCTATAACAAAAAAGAGCCAAATCAATTAAGATGGCTCTTTTTTGTTATATTAATCCTATTCTTTGTATTGAATTAATTTTATATTAATCAATATTACATTAATTTAATATCTGTATTTCTAAATTATCATTTGTATCTTGATCTTCTTGAATTCTTGGTAGTTCCTCACCTCTAGGCTCTATAATGGGTGTACTACCCGCACCTTCGGGGATGCCAATATATGGTTCAGATACGTCAGGTAAGTTATTATTTTGTCTTTCATCTTCACTAACAAGATCTTCTACAATAGGTACTACTACATAATCTCTATAGAAGCTATCATCACCGCCAACAACTGGAAAAATATAAGCTTCAACATATAACTCTTGTGACTCGTCTTCAGAAGGATTATGTTTCCAGAGGCGCACCAACTTTAAACTAGGAGTTCCTAGCTGTACTGTTGCTTTTTCTACATTATCATCTTCTCTGTTATAGCTGTAGTTTCTGTAACCACCTCTTTCAGCAATATCAATAATTCTACTCTCTTCTTGCACAACCTTATAATCTGAGCTCTTGTAGTTGTGATTAACAATTTCATTAACTGAATTTACATGATTATTTCTTACATCAACTTGTACTTGTAGTCCGTATTTATCACTATACTGAGTATATACTTCTTTACCTTCAAGAACTAAAGGATATGTTACAGTCATAGTTTGTGGGATGTAAAACATTTCTTTGTTTTCTGATCTTTCATAGTTGCTAAACCACTGTTTATCAACAACAGGCTCTTTGTAAGCACTTAAGTCAATACCGTAATCTTCAACAAACTGCTTAGCAATGTTAATAATAACATCATCGCTAGGAATATCTGACATTTCAAGTCTATCATTTAAACCATCTTCTCTAGGCCAAGTTTTCCAGTTTTTATAAATAGCAACTTTCTCTTCATTACTATTAATTGTTAACATATAACCACTATCACTGTCTTCATATAAAGTTATGTTGTTAAACTTCAAAGCATCAAAATTATTATAATCAATATCACCTATATTTAATCTATCAAATGATAATAACTGACTAGCAAGAATATCTCCACCAGCACTTCTTTGAATAACAGAAGTCTTGTCTTTTTCTATCTCAATATCATCCCCCACATATTCAAATTCATAAGAAACACGAGGTGGCATTGGCATGATTCTACTACTTACTGAATCACCACCGGAAGCACTTTCAGCACTACCCATACCTAAGATACCAGCATTCCCATTTATATCACCATCTTTTGTGCTCATATTGTTGCTAGCAATATTTTCTAGACTGCCAAAAGCTTTTTCATCAACATTTTCAATTTGTACACCACTGTTTTGCGCAAGTCTATCAAAACCTAAATCAGTATCTCTGTTGTTATAAAAAGGTATAAGTATAAGGGCCATCACAGCCATACCTATACCAGCATAAATAAATTTATTCATATATTTAAGTTTAAATGTTACCTGCTTTTTCTCACCTTCAAGTAGTTTTTCACGTAAGTCTTTAACAAACTTTTGATCAATTTTTACTTCAGGCTTAGAAGCAAGTAATTTTTTAATTATTTCTTTAAGCTCTTTTTCTTGTGTTTTTAATTCAGGATCTACCTCATATAAATCCTCTAGAATTTTATTCATTTTATTATTATCCATATATTAAATATTTAATAGTAGTAATAAGTACAAGCTTAATGGTAATTCTTGTTTTAATTTCTCTAAACTACGAGAAAATATCATCTTGCAACTAGCTTCACTCTTTTCAAGAATATCAGCAATCTCAGCATATGAAAGTTCATCCCAAACTCTTAAAATAACTATTTCTCTTTGCTCCTTCTTTAAATTCTTCAAAGAATCCTTTAACTTATCTAATTTAAGTTTTCTATCAGCACTACTTTCAATATCAGTATCATCTTCTAAGTACCAAATATCATCAACATTTAAATCATTTTTGTGACCCCGGTAATAATCAACAAGATTATTTTTAGCAATCCTATACAACCAGGCTGAAAAACTGCCCTTATTCTCACTATAGGTCTTAATTGCTTTAAGAGATTTAATAAAGGTTTGACTCGTAATATCTTCTGCTGTATTTTGATCTGGCACTCTATAATATAGATAATTATATATTTTTTTAATATACTTATCATATAAAGGTCCGAAACTTTCTATAGAGCCATTTTGACAATCTTTAATAAGTTGGGATTCATTTTTTTCCATGTAAATTAACTTTTAGCTTTATTTTCTAAACTTAAAAACTCGTCAGCTTTTAAAGTCTAAAAAGGAGCTTTAAATATTTTGTTTAACATAGTACTTTTTAAATTACCAATATATTATTAGCAAGCAGCTGTTTGTATATAATATAACGGAAAAACTATAAAAAAGTAACTAATCTATATATACTTTATCACTAAAGACAAAAAAATGATATAATAAATATATGACTTTAATTATATTTAGCTTAATTTTTTACACTATTTTAACAGCCTTTAAACCCAGGCTGGCTATTTTAGCTATCATTTTTGCTTTACCAAGTTATTTAATACGTTTTGAAGTTCTAGGCATTCCTCTGACTTTTTTAGAAGCTATGATATTAATAGTTTTCGCTTTTTTCATTATACAAAAAGGAGGTAAAATTATTAAAAGGATTAAAAAGAAAATAAATAACAAGAAAATAAACAAACTACAAAACTATCCATTTAGATATGAAATAATTGCTATCCTGCTTATTGCTTATTTAGCAGTATTTTTCTCTAATTTCACTCTGTCTGCTCTAGGAGTTTTTAAAGCTTACTTTCTTGAGCCTATTATACTTTATATTTTAATAATAAATTACTTTAATATAAAAAGTGACTGGAAAAAGATTGTCTGGGCCCTTTCTTTATCCGCTCTTTTAGTATCAATAGTTGCTATTTTCCAACAAATAAGTGGTTTATATATTTTTAATGAATTCTGGGCACAGGCTGAAACTAGACGGGTAACCTCTGTATTTCCCTATCCTAATGCTGTTGGTTTATACTTAGCACCTATAGTTCTTTTAGCTCTTGGTCTTAGTACTTCTTATTTAAAGGATTTAAAAAGTTTGAAAAACAAAATTCTTTCAGCTTCTTTATCTATCATTATAGCTCTCTCGCTTCTAGCAATGTATTTTGCTAAGTCAGAGGGTGCTCTAATTGCTACTGCTATCTCCATATTTATTTATTTCCTTATATATAATAAACAGACTCGTATTATTGTAATAAGTTTAATTATCTTAGCATCTGCACTATTAGCTATTAATCCAGAAGCGCAAACATATGTTAAAGAGAAGGCAATGCTAAGAGATAAATCTGGACAAATTCGTATCTCACAGTGGCAAGAAACTTGGAAGATGCTAGAAGAAGATAATAATTGGTTATTTGGAGTAGGACTTTTAAACTATCAAGAGGCAGTAGCTCCTTATCATCAAGAAGGTATATTTATTAAAGACTACCAAGATCCTGATTGGCTTAGAAAAACTCTTTTCAATGAAGAGTTTAGACAATCTACTTGGCAACCTTTAGAGATATACCTATACCCCCACAATATTGTTTTAAACTTTTGGGTAGAGCTTGGTCTTTTAGGTCTGCTGGCTTTCATGTTTTTATTTATTAAAATATATATTAAAGCAATGAGTTTATTAAAAAAGAGTGAAAAATCTTTCAAGCCAATACTCATAGGAATAATTTCATCAGTAAGTGCAATTATTATCCATGGCTTAGTTGATGTGCCATACTTTAAAAATGATCTTAGTGCCTTGTTTTGGATAATCTTATCTTTATTAGCCCTAATTACTATTCATACTAAAATTCATGAACAAAGAACCAATCACAAAAATAATAGCTAACTCCGGGTATTGCTCTAGAAGAAAAGCTGAAAACCTAGTTAGAAAAGGTCTTGTTTTTATTAATAAAAAACAAGCACAATTAGGTGACAGAGCTCTTAAAAGTGATCAGATTAAAGTTAATAACCAAGTTATTAGTACTGAATTTAAATTAAAGTATTATATATTAAACAAACCAAAAGGATATACTTGTACTAATAGAAAGTTTAAAGGTGAAAAGAATATCTTTGATATATTAAAAAAGGATGAAAGTTTAAATGATGAAAAACTAAATATTGTTGGTCGTCTAGACAAAGATAGCCAAGGTTTAGTTCTTTTAAGTAGTGACGGTAATTTAACTCACAAATTAACACATCCTAGCTTTCAACATAAAAAAGTATATGAAGTAGAAACTGAAAATTATCTCACTCCTTTCTCACAAATTCAAGATAAATTCAAAAAAGGTATAGACATAGAAGAGAAAACTTTAGCTAAAGCTCTTGATATAAAAAAACTTGATAAGCAAAAGTTTCTAATCACTTTAAATCAAGGACAAAACAGGCAAATAAGAAGAATGTTTGCTCATTTTAATATTAAAGTAAGGAAAATAAAAAGAATATCCCTGGGTCCACTAGAACTACACTTACTCAAAGAAGGTGAGTTTAGAAAGTTAAGAAAAGAAGAGATTAAAGTCTTAAAAGAAATAAACTAAAGTATTTATAAATAAAAAATTAATCATTCTATATTAATCCTGTCTCCAGTATTAATATTATACTTCTCACTATAATTAGCATTTATCTCTAAAACCATATCCACTGCTTGAGAGCTATTATAATAATTACTATAATCCTTGTCTTCAGGTTCTAGGTTTTTATAGATATCAGTAACTACATTATTATTAATAAAAATTATATCAATAGGCATCATCATTTCTCTCATTACAAAACTTCTCTCTATACTATCATTAAAAACAAAAAGCATGGCACAGTTGCCACACAAATAATTACGATTACTTAAACCTTTATAACGCTCTTCACTAGTATCTGCTATCTCAACTTGAAAACTGGTATTATTTAATTTCACTTCTTTAGGTCTAAGAAAAAAAACTACACTAATAAATAGTAACAAGGCAATAATAATAATTATTAATAATTTTTTGTTTACTAAAATATATTTAAAGCATTACTTGAACAATATAATAGCCTATAACACTGCCAGCACCTGCTAAAACAGCTCCCCAGATAAAATCTGAAACGACTATTTTCCAGTTCCAGTCTTTAATAAAGCTAGCATTACTTAAACTATAAATTGAATAAATAATAAAACCAAGCAAGGCTCCCATTTTTAAAGCTATTAACCAAGAGCTAGCAGATATTACCACAAAAACAAATAATGCTATAGTGAAAATAAAATAAAAAAGTATTGCTGGCACCCATTTAATACTATCTTTTAATACATTAGATAAATATTTTTTATATATTTTCTGAGCTACATATTCAATCCACAACATGTCTAAAATAAACACAGCTACTAAAGTAAATAAATAAGAACTAGTTAATTTTAGAGTTTCCATAAGTTTATTATTTAATTATATAAAATAAAATTATTTATGTTTACTTAATTTGAGTTTAGTAAATTTAAGTTTATTTAAATTTTACAAACAAGGTTCAACTTTTATAAGCTCTAAGGTTGTAGGTGATGCACCAGCTTCAATTGCTCTAACTCTTTCTTCCCCTAGTTTTTGTATAAAACAATCCTCCATCTCAGGTGTTATTTCTGAAGGTACTTCAGCAGGGTCAACACCAATAGCTTCAAGTTGAGCTTCTTGTTCAGCGCTTAAGCTAGGATTCTTATCTTCCGCTTCGTTAACAGTGTTATTGCTTCCGCTAACAGTATTACTACTTCCATCGTTATCAGGAATATCTATGGTTTCTCCTTGCTCCATGTTTGTAATAGTCTTAATACCATAGAAATCTGATTGATAAAGATAAAATCCTGTTGCAATAATCAGAAAAAATACTATGCCTAAAATAACAAAAAATACTCTTAAGATTTTTAAAAATGTATTCATACTGTATATTAATAATTATAATTAACTAGTTTCACTAAATATATTAACATAAAAAACCTTGTTTTAAAAGGCTTAAACTTATATATGCTGTAAATCCCTGGCAATATTTTTCTTTAAATCTTCAACATTATCAAAGTTCTTTACATCCCTTATTTTCTTAATAACTCTAACAACAATTTCTTGATTATAGATATCATCAGAGAAATCTTTAATTAAAACCTCTAACGAAACTGGTCCATTAAATACTTCCTTGTAACCAAAGTGCATAATCGCATCATATACTTTACCTTTCAAATTCACTTTTACCACATAGACGCCGTGAGGAATATCCAGGTCAGTTTTATCTAGATTAGCTGTGGGGTAACCAATGCTTTTTCCCCTTCCTTCTCCTTTAATTATTTTAGCATTGAACTTAACCTTATTTCTATCTAAGTTAGAAACTTTAAAAAATGAAATCAATAAAACTATCACAGCAATAATCTCTATTGTATTTAAGTAATTATTATTAAAAACATAATCTAATATTAAAGCTGAAAAAGGCCAAAAGAGTTCTAAAATAGTGGTGGTGGAGGCAGAAACTCTGCGCAGACCAAAGTAAAACAAAAAGATTGCTCCAGCTCCACTAGTGAAAACAATTAAAGCAAGAAGTTGCCACTGCACTGAGCTAATAGCTGTGCTCATCCCTAAGCCATTAGTAAAGAGAAGAAAGATCAGGATTATAGCAGTGGTAATAGCAAACCTAAGAGCACTTAAAGCTTTAAAGCTAAGGTGATTAGCAATCCTTTTACCAAAGACAGTAGAAGAAGCAAAAGCAAAAGCAGCTAAAATAGCAAAAATAGCAGCACTTTGAGAAAGATCTACTGAAAACACATCTAAGCCGTAGCTAGCGAAAGCTAAGACATAGCTAGCCGCTATCGCTACTAGTGCCCAGAGATAAAAGTTCTTAGGTAATTTTTCTTTCAAGATTATTCTAGCTAAAAACAAAGCAAAGATTGGTTGTAGTTTTTGCAAAACAACCACGGTAGCAAAGGTGGTTTCACCATCTATTGCAGCAAAGAAAGCTTTGGTGATCATGATTGTTCCAATAACTCCTCCAAACAAACTAACCCAGATAATTGCTCCCCAGTTTTTTTTGCTAAGCGTTTTTATCTTCTTCCAGTTTAAAACAATAAAAGGGCTAAGTACTATAAATCCAAATAAGTGCTCCCAAAATACTACTAAGGGTGCTGGTAGGGTATAAAAACTTGGCCTAATAAAAAGACCATCTATACTCCAGAGTAAGGCGGCAGAGATTATAGCTAGATAAGCTAATATTGAATATTTATTTTTAGATAATTTAAACATAATAGGGATATTATACTATAAACCAAAATTTAGCACGAACTGCTAAATATAATTAATCTTTATTATACTAGTCTTTAATATACTAGTCTCTAATTTCAAAGCTAGAATAGTTTTCCATGTTTTCAGAAAAATGATACTTTATCTTTTCAGCTTCAGCCATACCTGGACCACTTTTAATAAACTCAAAAAGTTCAATTAAATCAATCTCTTCTCCTTCAGCCTCAACAATAACACTGCCATCACTTTGATTTTGAGCATAACCTTTTAAGTCCAACTCTGTAGCTTTATTTCTTATATTCTTCCTAAGAGACACTCCTTGAACAAAGCCTCTTACTTGAATATTCATGTGTTTTATCATATATAATGTTTATTTATTATTTACTTTTGATGCTTACTTATATTGTTCCCCTTTTATACTATCTAAAAATAACAGTATATAATTGAAAGAATAAAATAGCAGTGGTAAAGATAAAACCTAAAACTGGCACTGCTGGAGAATATCTTCTAACACCTTTTGGCTTTGGGTTTCTCTTCTTTAAAACTATAAGTGATAAGTTAATAAAAATAAATACCACAAGCAATATGTAATTAGTAGCGCTAGCTAATGATTCTAAATCAAAAGCTAAGGCAAAAGCTAAAATAACAACACTAGAAAATATTGTAGCCCAAATTGGAGTTCTAGTTTTTCTGTTCAGCTTACCAAATATAGCTGGTGCTAATTTTCTTTGTGCCATTCCATATAAGACTCTAGCGTTCATAACTATTTGTACCATTACTCCATTGATTATAGCTATTAACCCAATAACAGTAATAACTAAGGGAAAGTTCAATCCCTTTTGAGCTAATATATCAACTAGTGGGGCTTCGCTAGTTTTCAGCTCATCAGGAGAAAGTCCTAGCACAGCTATAATAGCAATTATTACATAAAGTATAGTTAATATAAGAAGTGATCCCATAATAGCTCTAGGCATGTTTTTCTGAGGATTCTTAGTTTCCTCTGCTACGTTGACAACACTCTCAAAGCCAATGAAGGTAAAAAATCCTAAAAAGGATCCCATTAAAATTCCTTTCCAATCAGAGAAGGCAAAGCTTGGAACAAACTCAGAAATTCTAGCTGGAAATTGGCTTAAATTATCTCCAGCAGCAAAAATAACTAAAAATATACCTAATAGTTCAATTATTGTAATAACAGTTATAGTAGCTGCAGACTGTGATATACCCCAAATAACAACTGCTGACAAAACAAATATCACTACTGAGATAATTATCCAAGGAGCAATATTTACAAACTCATTTACATAACCCACATAACCATTTAAAACTGTAGCTGTAGATATAATAGCAGAAGCCACTAAGAGCCAACCTATTATCTTAGATAGTGTGGGTATTTTAAAAGCGCTATCTACATAATTTACCGCTCCTCCACTTTTTGGTATACGAGCTGCTAGTTCACTATATGAAAAAGCAGTGAAGACAACTAAAATAGCTGAGATAATAAAGGCTAAAGGAGTGAACATACCAGCATAACCAGCAATTTTTCCTAAAATCACATAAATACCTAAACCTAAAATTGTTCCAGTGCTATAAAAAAGCAAAAGAGGAAAACTTATGCTCCTTTTTAATTTAACAGCTTTCTTTTGTTTAAACATGACTATTAATAGTTGTTAATATTTATCAACTTAATTATAATTATAAAATATTTTCATATTTATTCTATCATATCTGAATCTTTATTAATATCGAAAACTAGTATTTCTCCAGGAAATGGTGTACGCACTGGTGGTCCCCAAGTACCCACTCCAGAGCTAGTATAAGTTATCATGTCTTTGTAATTAGAAAAACCATAAGAGGCTTCTCCATATATATAGCGAACAACTATAGAGAAAGGACTAATTTGACCACGGTGAGCATGTCCTGAAAGCATTAAATCTGCCCCCAGAGCATGAGCTTCAGCTTGATCAACTGGCACATGGTTTATCACCACTCTTAAATCTTCTTTCTCTGTGCTTAAGTTATCTATAGCTCTTCTGGTATTACTATCTTGATCACTTAAATAATCAAAGCCAATAAACTCCACTCCTTCTATTGTATAAGCTTCATCTCTTAACTCATAGAAACCTGCCTCTGAAACGGTGTTTGTGAGTAATTCTTCATTTATATAATGATCATGATTGCCTGGCGCAAAAATAACCGGCTTTTCAAAGCCTTTAAGAGCTGGAATAAACTTCCTTATCTTTAAATCATTGCCATCAAACAAATCACCACTTATCACTACAACGTCTGCTTCTATTTTATTTACTTTATCAACTAAATTCTCTAAATAACTGGGCTGATATATTAAACCTAGATGTAAATCAGATAAGTGAACAATTGATATATTACCTTCATTATTGCTGAGATTATTTAACTCCATTCTTTTTATCTGAGGAAAAAGGGCGTTATATATTCCTAGTAGAAATATTATAACCGCTAAAGAAAAAAGTGTTCTTGCCAAAAGTTTTCTCTTTACAAAGATATATTTAAGAACATAAAAGATAGTTCCAAATATAAGTAGCTGGGTTACTAAGCCAAATAAAGCAGCACTGATAATGTATAGATAATTAAAAACTAAATCACCTCTATAGTTTATTATAATAGTACTAAGTACAAATAATAAACTAGCTAAAGCAGGTAATGAATATGCTAAATGTTTTCGTTTCTTAAATTTAAAAGTATTAAATACTAACTGCCCAGCAAAGTAATGACTTAGTATAAATAGAAGTAATATTAAAATAGAATATGTCATATAGTAATAATTAAAGAATATTTAAGATTATATCATTATTTAAAAGTATATCATTATTATAAGAAAAAAGCAGGTATAAAAACCTGCTTTTTTATCGCAATAATAGTTCTAAATTATCTGTTTACATTCAATTCCTTTTCAATCCAATCTAAAACCTTGCCAGCATGATTTCTGCCTCCAAGCCCAAAAGCTAGACCTCCAGCTAAAGCTATCATAAAGACAAAAGCAGTAAATAGTATTTGAATTAAGTTAGTAGCAACTCCCAGTTGCACTAATGCTGCCATAAAGGCAAAGACAAATACTGACCATTTAGCCAGACTACCTAGAAAATTAGCAATCTTGTGACTAACTGACATCTTCTCTAACGCCTGAACACTTATTCTCTTTAAACCCTTAGCTACCACTAGCCCAACTGCTAAAATAATAATTGCTACAATTACACTCGGTAGATACAGTGCTAATTTTTCAAGAAATACAGTTAGCTGAGTAATATTTAAAATATCAACTACAGCAATAAAGGTAGCAATATAGAAGAACCACTTAACAGTCCAACCAATAATAGAGGCGAAGCTAGCCTTAATGCCAACATTTGACATCTCTTGTTTTAAACCAACTCTCTCTGACACTACATCCAGTCTAGTTATCTTAACTAGCTTTTTAGCAAACTTACCTAACAAGCCTGAAATAATTAAACCAAAGATCAAGACTAAGATTGCTCCAATAAGTGCCGGTACAAAGCCTAAGAAATTATTCCATAAGCTCTGCAGTGAAAGCATAAAACTTTCTGATAGTGCTTGAAACATATATTTTAGTTAGTTTATAAGGGTATATATCATAACATGTATTTCAGCATTAATCAAGATAAAGTGATAAAAACAAAAAAACAAGGATATTTTTCCTTGTTTTTTAGTGCGGAACGGACGGGACTCGAACCCGCGACCTCCTGCGTGACAGGCAGGCGTTCTAACCAGCTGAACTACCGCTCCTTGTGTTTATAAAATACAGCCCATGGCTGTATCAATGCAAAATTCATCTTTTTAAAAGACAAAGAAATATTAACAAATAAAAAAGCGTTTGTAAAGACTTGCCAAAAAGCTTTATTTAGTATACAATAATAACACTTTAATGGCCAGTTATTATGGCTTTTTAATTACTGAAAAATATGGAAAAAGAAACAACAATGGACAGGAGTACGCTTGATCAAATCAAACAAGAACTCTTGGACAGGAAAAATAAAATATTAGAAGACTTAAAGGATATTTCTAGAGAAGACAGCCATGAGGCAGATAAGCGTAGTGCTAAATTTCCAGAATATGGAGATAAGCCTGATGAGAATGCTCAAGAAATTAGTGAATACAGCGCTACAGTGGAAACAGAAAGAATACTTGAGAAAACCCTTTCTGATATAGACAAAGCTCTAAAAAGAATTGAAGCTGGAGATTATGGTATCTGTAAATACTGTGGACAAAAAATATATCCTAAAAGACTTTTAGCTAGACCAACTGCTAGCTCATGTATAGAGTGTAAAACAAAACTGCAAAGCAGCTAATTTTACTATGACAAAAGTAAATACTTTCAATATAAAAAATATAGCAATAGTAACGATACTTGCTATATTTTTTTTATTTGATCGCTATCTTAAACAAATAGCAATAAATAATAATCCTAACTTAAATTTACTCGGAGAACACCTTAAGTTTACCCTCTCAAAAAACTTTAACATTGCTTTCTCTCTTCCTATCTCTGGTCCAATACTGAATATGATTATTGTAATAATAATATTAGGGCTAATGTTTTATTTAATCCATTTCATAAAACATAAATATTCAAACCTACTCATATTAACTTTATTTGCTCTAATACTGGGAGCGCTTAGCAATGCTCTAGATAGGCTTATATATGGTTATGTTATAGACTACCTTGATGTTTTAAATTTCACTGTCTTAAATATTGCTGACATATTAATATCTATAAGCGCCTTTATACTAATACTTCTAAATCTTAGCTCATCTAAAGAAAATAAAAAAAGCATCTCTAAAGATGCTAATGTCTAATTATATTTAAACTTAAACTTTTAAGTAATAAATGAATTATTTATTATCAAAATAAATAATTCTCTTATTATTTTCTTTGTGTTCAATTCTTATCTCTTTAGTGTTTTTGGGTAAGATCTCTTTAACTTTATCAGCCCACTCAATTAACACTATAGTATTATCATCATTTAAATACTCTTCAATACCTATCTCAAGTAATTCCTCATAACTTTTTAAACGATAAGCATCAACATGACAGAATACTCTATCATTTTTTTTGTTGTCTTTTATATTATAGGTTTTAATAATATTAAAGGTAGGGCTAATTACCTCATCTTTCACACCTAGTGCTTTAGCAAAAGCTTTAGCAAAGACTGTCTTGCCAGCACCTAAATCACCAATTAAAGCCACTACAGCCCCAAAGTCAACATCTTTAGCAAAGACTTTAGCTATATCTCTAGTTTCTTTTTCTGTTTTTACATTAAACTTTTTCATATAATTATTAACTTAATTATATATGTTTTAATTGTTATAGTAAAATTAAATCTTGCTAGAAAACTAAAAATAAAAAAATATTATAAAGATGCAAAAAAATAAAATACTATAACTTACTTCAAAATTAGTTTAAATACAAAAACACCCCTCAGGGTGTTTTATTGCTGCCTATAGTTCGGCGACGGAACACGCCGCTTACTCAATGAAGCTCCCTATAGGACTTAAGCTAATTTAAATGTAACACACTTTACTAAGAAGAGCAAATCTTTTCTCTAAATTTACCCCTAGGAAATTGTATACTTTTAGCTATATTTAATCTATTATAAAAATCTTTATTTTTATGTACATACTTTCTCCTGATGCAGTTAGCGATAAAATCAACCATTTGTATTGATTTATGGTTTTTTGAGTTGCAGTATTGAAATGTTGTGTCCTTATCAAAGCCCCAAGATGTCATTGCTTTAATTTGAATATATTCACTTAAGGAATTTATTGAAGCTACCTTTTGATTACGATTATCCATATATATCATTATATTATCTGTATTAGCTTTAAAAACATCTTTAACCAAAAAGGATACAAGATAATTAAATAATAAATTATTACTTTTAAATAACTTTTTATTTTCTATCATCATCTTATCTACCACAATATAAGAAACAGAGTAATCAATTTGCTTTGTTAGTTTATTTATTAAAAACTGTTTATTGGGAAAATTTAATTTATTAGCATGAACCTCTTCTAGGCCGTGATATGCACAAAAATTTTTAATAATATTTTTTATTCTATTTGAATCATGTGCCATTAGCATTGCTATAATAAAATAACCTTCATTCAACCCTAGATCTCCCGACTCATCTATATACAATTTAAGCATACTAGAACAATTAAAATTTAGTCGAAAAATAAACTAAATTAATTATACACTATCCTTCTTATTAAAAAATAAACTTTTTGTTTTAATTAACCAAATAATAATTAAAATAGAGACTATAATATCATCAGACATTAATCTGAAAATAATTATTACTAAAAAGAAAAGCTATTCATATAAACAAAAGAACAGACTTTCATCTGTTCTTTGTATAGGTTTGTATGGTGGGTGCACAGGGATTCGAACCCCGGACCCCTTCGGTGTAAACGAAGTGCTCTAACCAGCTGAGCTATGCACCCTATATATAAAGCTTGGTGGGCGAAAGAGGACTTGAACCTCCACGGGCCTAAGCCCACAAGCCCCTCAAGCTTGCGCGTCTACCAATTCCGCCATCCGCCCTAAGCTCTTATTTAACCACTGTTTCTTTAAATCTTTTTTTGTAACCTCTTCTTAAGAAATACAGCTTAGCACGACTAACCTTAGCAATCTTCTTTACTTCAATCTTATCAATACTAGGTAAGTTTAATGGGAAAATCTTTTCAACACCAATACCTTCAGAAGTCTTTCTAACTGTAATAGTGCCACCAATCTCTTTATTATGCTTTCTAGTAATAATCATACCTTCAAAATACTGAATTCTTTCCTTTTCTTCTCCTTTAATATTAACTTCCTTAATTTTTTGATATACACGAACAGTCATACCAGGTTTTAAATCGGTCTGATCTAGTTTTTTAGAGTCAGCACTATTTTCAACTTTAGTATCTGTTGTATTTTCTTTTGTCTCTTTTTCCTCGTTATTTTCTTGTGAGGCTTTTTTCTCTTCAGCCATATGAGTAAAATAAATAAAATAGAACACTCAAGTTCTATTAATCATTTGATTAATTTTTATCTACAAACCATCTTATAACTAATTTTTAGTCTTGTCAACTGAATATAAATCTTTTAGCAAGCTTTCGCAATGTTCTATTGCTTTCTCCAGGTTTCCATCACTATTTTCAATCTCATAATCATATATATCTCTGTGTTTTAGCCACTCTTTAGTGTAAGCCATTCTCTCTTCTAAGTAGCTGCTAGGCAAATTATCCCTCTTTTTAATTCTTCTTTTTAAATCTTCTATTGGTGCATTGATAAATATGGCTTTAATATTAGGGAATAATTTTTTAGCAGTGATTACACCCTTGTATTCTATCTTCCAAATACCTATTTTACCACTTTTAGCTACCCTTAGTAGTTCTTTTTCACTAACACCATAGTAATTATCATTATATTCTTTAGCATATTCAATATATTCATTATTAGCTATACCTTTCTTAAACTCTTCTTGGCTAATAAAATAATAGGTAACACCTTCTTTATCCTCTGCTCTCATTTTTCTAGTGGTAGTGGTAATGATTTTCTCAGCAGGTAAATCTCTTAGCACAGCATTAATAATACTATCCTCTCCAGCACCAGAAGGACCTGAGATGATAACAATGTTTTTAATAATAGTTTGTTTCTCTTCTTCAGTCATTTGATAAAAAATAAAATTAAATCTATAATAGAAAAGTAGCACGTAAATATTTTTAAAACAATAGTGCTTTTTATTTTATATGCATCTAGAAAAACTTGAAATACAGGGCTTTAAGTCCTTTGCGAATAAAAACACCTTAGTCTTTCCAGGCTTTATTTCTAAAGACAAGAGAGGCCTCACTGCTATCGTGGGACCAAACGGTTCAGGTAAATCAAATATTGCTGACGCTGTACGTTGGGCACTAGGAGAGCAAAGCACTAAAACCTTAAGGGGTAAAAAGGGGGAAGATGTAATCTTTTCAGGATCAGATAAAAAAGGACAGCTTGGCATGGCCGAAGTTTCTTTGTATTTAAATAATGAAGACAACGGTCAGGTTGAAGATGATCCAGAGTCTTTCTTGCAGTACAAAACAATAGTTATCACCAGAAAATTATTTAGAAGTGGTGAGAGTCAATACCTAATCAATAATCAAAGAGTGAGATTATCTGATATACAAATGCTACTAGCAAAAGCTAACTTTGGACAAAAGACATATAGTGTTATTGGACAAGGAATTGTAGAGAACTTTTTAAATACTTCTCCAGCAGAAAGAAAAGACTTTTTTGATGAAGCTACAGGTGTAAAAAAGTATCAAATTAAAAGAGACTTGGCTTTGAATAAACTAATAAGCAGCTATGATAACCTAGAACAAGCTAATCTTTTAACTGCAGAAATTGAACCTAGGCTAAGAAGTTTAACTCGCCAAGTTGAGAAACTTAAAAGAAGATCGGAACTAGAAGATGAGTTAAAAGAGCTTCAATATAATTACTACGGTCTTCTTTGGCAAGAACTAAACAGCTCATTAGCTCAAACAAATGAACAAGTACTAGAACAAGAAACTATTGAAAGAAACAAAAACAATGAATTAACTAAGATTAATAATAAATTATCTGAACTAGAAAAAAACAACCAAAAGAGTCAAGAAAAGATAGATATAAAAAGCAAAATCTCACAGAAACAATCATCTGTTCAAGAGTATAATCGCAAACTAGCTCAAATTGAAGCTAAATTAGAAGTAAATTTAGAAGCACAAGGAAAGTTTGACCTATCTTGGCTATATCAAAAAGAAGTAGAACTAAAATCTAAAATAGATGCTATTGATAAAGAGATTATAAGTTTAGAAACACAGCTAAACCAAGAAAGTGAAGGAAAAAGCAACCCAGAAATAGATGAGTTAAGTGAAAAAATTAAAGAATTAAATACTCAGATACTTAAGTTCAGTCAAAAGCAACCTGAATTAAAAACCCTTATTCAAGACTTTGCTAATAAGTTTAGTGGTTTAGATATTGATAGTCCTAATTTAAAAGAGGAAATAAAAGAATTGCAAACTGAGTTTAATGAAAAAATTAAACCCTCTCTTAATGATGAAAATCAAGAACAAGAACAAGAAAATGAAATTCAAAAAATACAAGAAGAAATTGAGTATTACGGTAATAAAAAGGCAGAGCTATTAGAGAATGAACAAAATAAAAAACTAGAAAAATTCAAATTACAAGAACTTCTAAATAACAAAAAGCGTGAAAAAGGGAGTGTAAAGAATGAATTAGAGGATATAGTTAATAAACTATCTAAACAAAAAAACGCTGAAAAGACAGACGATTCAGAAAGCTTAGAAAAAGAAAAGGAAGAGTTAATAATAAACCTAGATAAATACAAACAAGAAGAACAGCTTTTAAATAAAGAGTTGGCTATTTTAGACAACAAGGAAAAAGAACAAAGACAAGAACTCTTTGATCTACAAAAAACAGCCCAAAGAATTCAACAAGAACTAAACAGTGTTAATATAAAATTAAACGATTTAAGAGTACAAGCTGCTAGAAAAGAGACTCGTTTAGAGGATTTAGAAAATGAAATAAGAAAAAATGAACTATCACTAAGAAAGATTAAAGATATTGAAGTTAATAATGACTTAAATAGAGAAAAAACTCATAACAGAATTGAATCTAACAAAAGACAACTTGAGCAAATTGGAGGAATAGACCCTGAAACAGAGCAAGAATATAATAATACTAAAGAACGTTTTGATTTCCTAAGTAAGCAAAGTGAAGATTTATCTAACAGTATAAAATCATTAGAAAAAATTATAAGTGAACTAGACCACACTATTAAAAAACAATTTGATAAGGAGTTTAAAGTTATTGAAGAAAACTTTAAAAAATATTTTAAACAATTATTTAATGGTGGAAAAGCTAGTTTAAATAAACTAAGCAACCTAGAAGAAAAAAGTGATAAAAAAGGTGAAGAAGAAGGCGAACTTGAAACTGAAACAGAAAAGATTAAATTCTTAAAAAAACACAACACCACTGGTCTTAGTGGTATTGAGATTCAAGCTTGCCCTCCTGGTAAAAAGATTAAGTCTATTAGCATGCTCTCAGGAGGAGAAAGAGCTCTTACAGCTATTGCTCTAATTTGTGCTATTATTAGCGCTAATCCTGCGCCTTTTGTAGTTTTAGATGAGGTAGACGCAGCTCTAGATGAAGCTAACTCTGAGCGTTTAGCTAAGATTTTAGATGAGTTGTCACATAAGACTCAATTCATTGTAGTTACTCATAACAGAGCTTCTATGCGTAAGTCTAGCTTGCTCTACGGCATTACCATGTCTGATGATGGAGTTAGTCATTTACTCAGCGTAAAACTAGAAGATATAAAGACTCAATCTGATATTAAAAATCTCACTAAAAAAACTTAAAGAAGATATTTCATATATATTAATTTTTTTGCTATAATAAATACAGGTCTTAAGCCTGTATTTTATTTAAATTATTTATATTTTATGAAAAACAAAATTGTAGCTATTTCTTTACTTTTATTATTCGTTTTAACTTCAGGTTTTGGTTGTAAAGGGATAGATAGAGAGGTAGAAGAAGCTATGCAACCAATCACTCTAGAATATTGGCGTGTTTTTGATGGTTCGGATGACTTTCAGGAAATTATAGATAATTATAATGCAATGCATCCTTTTATAAAGATTAAATACAAGAAACTCCGCTATGAAGAATATGAAGAAGAGCTTGTAAATGCTTTGGCTGAAGATAGAGGCCCTGACATGTTTTCCATTCACAATACTTGGATGCAAAAATATGAAAATAAGTTAGAACCATTACCTCCAGAAACTACTATGGTTTACCCTATAGAAAAGGGGACTATAAAAAAAGAAGTTGTGCCTGAATTTAGAACTAAAAAAACTATTAGCTCTAGAGAGTTAAGAGATACATTTGTAGATGTCGTAGGTCATGATGTTATATTTGATGATGGTGAGATATACGGACTACCCATGTATGTAGATACTTTAGCTCTATATTATAATAGAGATCTTTTTAATAACGCTGGTATTGCAACTATTCCTAAATACTGGAATACAGAATTTCAACAAAGTGTGAAAAAATTAACTAAACACGACAACAGATACGGAATAATTCAATCTGGAGTTTCTTTAGGTGGTAGTGACAACATTGAGCGTTATAGCGACATATTATCACTGCTTATGATGCAAAACGGAGCTATAATGTTAGAAGGTAATAAAATAATGTTTCACGCTGTTCCTCCTCGCTTTAAAGAAGATGACTATAATCCTGGTTTAGAAGCTCTTCGTTTTTACACAGACTTTTCTAACCCAACCAAAGAAGTATATAGCTGGAATGAAGACTTGAATTCATCAATGGAGATGTTTATTAATGGCAACCTAGCTTTAACCTTTAGTTATTCTTATAGCTTAGAAGAGATTAAAAATAGAGCACCTAAGTTAAACTTTTCAGTAGCTAAAGTTCCTCAAATTGAAGGTAACCCTATAGATATCAATTTCGCTAATTACTGGGTAGAGGTAGTTTCAAAGAAAAGTGAATACACTGAAGAAGCTTGGAACTTTATTCACTTTGCTACCAGCAAAGAACAAGTTACTAGCTACTTAGATAGTACTAATAAACCAGCAGCTATTCGTTCAATAATCAGTGAACAAGAATTAGAAAATCCTGAATTAAGTGTATTTGCTAGTCAAACCCTAACAGCTAAGAGTTGGTATCAAGGAAAAAATCCTCAAGCTATGGAAGAGATAATGGGAGACATGATTGATACAGTTGTGAGCAAAGAAACCGACTTAGAAAGAGCAATTAATTTAGCAGCCTCAAAAGTACAACAAACTATAAAATAAAAACATGAAATTAAAAATCAATAAAAAGAAATTACTAAGTTTATTTATACTTTCAGCGGTAGTAAGCTTAGGGCTTATAGCTAGCACTGCAACAAGCGCATCAAAAGTACAGGCAGCACCTATAATTAGTGAAGAAACTTTAGGATCTCCCTGCTACAACGAGGGTAACTGTGGTTTAAATGATTTTATTAGAATAATAGACGCTTCTTATACTACAGTCTTTGGCTTTATTGGTTCAATTGCCCTATTAATGTTTATGATAGGAGGAGTAATGTTTCTTATATCTGGTGGTAATCAGGAAAAAGTATCTAAAGCTAAAAAACTCATGATTAGCGCTGTGATTGGTTTGTTTATAGTTTTCGCTAGTTACTTAATAATTGATTTTGTACTTAAAACCATTGGTTATCAAAATGTTGCTAGCTGGAACACTAGTCCCTAATCATAATATCTATGGTGATTTTTAAAAAAAAGAATTTACTTGAAAAGCCAGAAACCTTAGGTGAGAAACTAAAAAATACCAGAGAAAAGCAACATCTAAGTTTAGAAAGGGCAGCAAAAAATGTTGGTATAAAGAAAAAATATCTTAAATCATTGGAAGATGATGATTTAAAAAGCTTGCCTGGTGGATTATATGCTAAAAAGTTCATTAAACAATATAGTAAGTACCTAGATCTAGACCAAAAAGAAATTGATAAAGATATAGAAAAGGTTTTAAAGAATAGAGGTTCCCAAGAAAACTATTTTTCCTACAAGAAATTATCAAAAAATAGATTTTTAGTGTTTCCAAGAATTATTAGAGCTGTATTAATTGTAATGGTAGTAGTAGCCTGTCTATTTTATTTAGCCTTTTATTTTAATAACCTGATATCACCACCCGAATTAAAAATTATCCAGCCTTCAGCAAACGAAATAATAAATGAAAACCCTGTACTTGTAAAAGGAGAAACTGAACCAGAAACAGAAGTTTATATCAACGGCGCTCCAGTTCTTATTGAAGACAGTGGTTATTTTGAAAAAGAAGTAAACTTAAAAAAAGGTTTAAACAAGATAATCATTGAGGCTAAACAGCGCTACAGTCGCACTAACACTAAAACTAGACAAATAAAACTTGAATAATATTATTTAAAAAATATGCAAAAAAACAAAAAACTACTTTTAGATATTGAATCCACTTTAGAAGAAGTACCTGTAGAGGTTGGCCAAAAGGTCGCTGATCTTGGTTGCGGTAATTTTGGTTATTTTATTTTAGCAGCTGCTAAAATTATAGGTAGCAAAGGTCTTGCCTATGCAGTGGATATACAAAAAATACATCTAAAAGAAGTTGAAAAACAAGCTAAGAAAGAAAACTTAAACCAAGTGCAAACTGTGTGGACTAACTTAGAAAAATGGAAGGCAACTAAAATTGAAAGTAATGCTTTAGATGTAGCCCTCTTGATTAATACCTTAAACCAATCAGATAAAAGAGCTGACATACTAAGAGAAAGCTCCAGAATGATAAAGAAGAAAGGAAAATTGTTAATTGTAGAGTGGCTTAACAAGGAATTGCCTTTTGGTCCTAAGCCTGAAAAAAAGGTTAAAAAAGAAGCTCTTATTGACGCAGCCCCTAAGTTAGGTTTAAAATTAGATAAGGAATTCTCTGCTGGGGAATTTCATTATGGATTATTATTTTCTAAATTATAAAAATTATGAACAACTTACTAACATTCAAGTTCTGGATTGCAAGTCGCCCCCCACAATTGCTTCCTTTATATCAAAACATTCTATACGCTGTAACTGCAGTTTTTATCATTGCCAGTTTTACCTTTGCTCACTTAAAAAAGAAAAAAAGTATTTATCAAAAAATATATTCTAAGCTATTTGATTTCTCGGTATCAAATTCAATAATTGCTTTATTTATATTATTCTTTAATTTAGAAACTATTCCTTTTTTCTCAGCTCGTCTTTGGTTTATAATTTGGTTTATTGAAATTGTTGTTTGGTTAGTATTTATTTTCAAAGACTTCAAGAAAATTCCTAAGAGAAGAGAAGAATACAAAAAAGAGGAAGAGTTTAAAAAGTACATACCATAACTCATTTTTCATCTTAAAACTTTAAAAGCTCCTTTACAGGGAGCTTTTTTGTTTATATATATGTTTACGCTTTATACTTCTATCGCTTTATATATTTCCTTTTCTATACTATTTATCATTCTTTCTTATCTTCTTTAACTTTTTTCTTAACTTCATGGTCTTATATACAAATGATTTAGCATCCTTTAGAACTTTGACTTTGCTCTTTCTTTCTTGGTATCTATCTTCTTGCCAATTAACTGGTATTTCCTTTAAGCTATATTTTAATTCTTTGGACCAAATAATTAGCTCAGTATCAAAAAACCAATTATCATCTTCTATCTTATCTAATACATTGTCTTTAATACGATTATTAATCCCTTTAAAGCCGCATTGCAGGTCAGAATAATTATGATTTAAGGCTGTTTTTGAAAAAACATTGTATGCCAGGGAGCTGAAAGATCTAAAAACTCCTCTTTTAACTTTTGACTTACTTAAGTGTCTTGAGCCCCAAACAAGATCATGTCCATTGCTTAACTCCTCGATGAGATCAGGAAAAGATTCAAGAGATACCGCTAAGTCAATATCCATATAAATAAAATATTCTGCTTCACTTTTTTGCCAACAGTATTTTATAGCCCTACCTTTGCCACTTTGCTTTAGCTCATAAAAAGAAACCTTCTTGTTTTCTTCACTAAGCTTTTTAGCAATATTTATGCTATCATCATTTGATCCATTAACAACTATATATATATGCCAATTAAAATCACCTTCTAATTTTTTTAAGTAATTTAATATCTTATTTGTATTTGTTTCAAGAATTAATTGCTCGTTATAAGCAGGTAAACAAATATCTACATTCATATTTAAGTTATCTTATATAAATAATACTAACATCGCTAGAAAAAACTTGTTCCCAATTATTATCTGACTCCAAATAATCATATAAATGATTAGTTCTTTCTTTATAGTTTAATTTTAACACTTTCTTTTCAAACCAGGTAGCTCCTTTTTCTTTCTGATAATTTGGCATTAAAACAAGCTCTATATTGTATTCATTTAACTTATCCCTTGCATTGTCTTCTTTAAAAAACTCAAAATATTCTTCTAAGATAGTATGGTTCTTATATTCAAGTTGAGGCATACGTCCATCAATAAATATTTGTTTCTCCGGCAGAGTCCAAATTAAACAACCTCCCCAAACATAATTATTAAACATTTTTTTCTGCCCTATCTCATTATTATTTTCTATAAATTCCACTGCCTCACAAGGGAATTTATGACAATAACTTGTAAAAGGTGTGTTGGTGAATTTAATTTGTGAAAAAAGCGAACTAATAACTAGAATATACATAAATAATATAAAATACTTAATAAATTTTATACTTATATACTCTTTTAAATATGAATATGTAAAAACATCTTTGTTTTCAACAAGTAGTTTATTAAGTAAATAAATTATTAGTGGGGCGGTGGCTATAAAAAATAACGGAAAGTGCCTTTTTGAACTGATTGCAAAATATAAGAAGAAAATAAATAAGAAGATATCCCATAGATTAAATTTAATCTCTTTATGTTTCTTTAAAAAACAAATTGCCAGTATTAAAGATAAGGATATTGCTAAATAAGATATTTGCCATACATTTATAGGTAAGGTGTATTGAGGTAACCACTCTTGAATATGTTTTAAGTAAAAAGTATTAGTATAACCACTTAAAAAATCATAAAGTTTAAATCCATAGGGATTAAGAAAGGTAATTAAAACACTAAATAAACTTATATTAAAAAAAGTGAATATCTTTTTATTTGACCACAAGTGTAGATAGTTTATTTTTTCAACTTTATAATAGTATAGAATTCTCTCAATTATTTTTATACCCAAAAAGGCAAAAACTAATCCTAAACCCAATATAAAAGTGCCGTGCATATTAGCCCACAGCAAGAATAGAAATGGTATTAAGAAAAGATGATTAGTTTTTTTCTTTTGATTATATGACTCCAAAGTAATTAAAAGTATAACAAAAAATAGCAGCGCTACTACCTGCATTCTAACGCCAACATGAGGACTAATAGCTATAACGCCAAACAAAGATAATATTATATATAGAAAAAAAGAAAAATTAAAAGAAAAATTAGCTCTATCTTTAGGGCACTTATACTTTAAGTTTAAATATTTATATAAAAAATAAAAAACTAATGTAGTTAAAAAGGCAAATACTACACTTAAAGCTATGTAGCCAAAATTATTATAAACAAGAAAGGAAAGAGTATCCAGTGACCACTCGTGATTTACCCACTCAATATTACCTAGGGTATAATTATAATTATTAGCGGTGCTCACTCCCTGATCTTCAATTATATCCTCACCTGCTTTTAAGTGCCAAGGTAAATCAGGATCCAAATAATCAAAACTGTTGTTTAGAAAAAACAAAAAAATTAAAAAACCTAAAAGTAATAAAGTGATGAGTATGTTTTTCTTTTTCATATTTTAATTGTAGTTTTCTTAAATCTTTTTATTTTAGTTTATCATATACAAAATTGTTTGTCTTTAGATTTAAATCATGGTAAAATTAGAATATAAAAATAAAACTTTAAGCTAGAGAGGTGGTGAATTATGAAAAAATTTTTAGTAAAAAATCTGCTATCATTTGCAATGGTAGCTTTGATTCTTGTTCCAGTTTTAGGTATTGCACAAGTTAATGCTTTAGACGTAGGAACAAACGAAGTTGAGAACAGTATTGAGCTAGGAAACAAAGATCCAAGAGAAACTGTTGGTCAAATTATTAATGTAGCCATGTTATTCCTTGGTATTATCGCTGTAGGAATCATCTTAGTTGGTGGTTTCAAATGGATGACTGCAGGAGGTAATGAAGAAAAAGTTGGTGAAGCTAAAAAACTAATGGGTTCAGGTGTAATTGGTTTAGTAATTGTGTTAGCCGCTTGGGGTATTGCTACGTTTGTCCTAGAACAATTGGTAAATGCAACTGGAAATTAGTAATATTCAATATTAGTTTCTAGAATCGATTTTAGAAAATGATTCCTCCTTTTTTTAATAAGGAGGAATCACTCCTATAAATATAATCTATTTGTATTTATAGGAGTGATATTAATAAAAAGTTATGAAAAGAAAGATTTTATACATCTTAATCATTTTTATACTACTACCAATCTTTGCTGTAGTAGCTCAAGAGGATCAAAGTAATGATTACGGCTTAAAAGAGTCTACTCAAAATCCAAAAGTTGAAAGTGCTTTGAGTGTTAATGAAATTGGTATAGGTTCAGGTGCAGCTTCTGGTTTTTTGGCTACTAAAACTGGTACTATTATAGGTACCGCTCTTTCTTTTCTAGGAGTAATCTTTCTAGTGCTTACAATTGCAGGTGGTATTATGTGGATGACTGCTGGAGGTAACGCCGAGCAAGTAACAAAAGCTAAAAAATTAATTACTTCTGCTGTTATAGGTTTAGTTATAGTCTTTGCTTCTTATGCCATAACATCATTTATTGGGGATATTCTTACAAGTTAAAAACATGAAACTAAAAAAAATATTTTACATTTTAATAGCTGGTTTAGTTTTTTTGCCTAACAAATTAAGTTTAGCTCAAGAATATGACTTTGATGAAAGTAGCGGTTTAAAGACAAGTGCTGAATCAGGAGGTTTTACTAGTACTTTATTTAGCAGCTCAGACTCAATTAATACTGCTATTTCTCAAATTATAGGTATAATTCTATCATTTCTAGGTGTAATCTTTTTTGTATTAATAATTGTAGCTGGTTACCAGTGGATGACTGCCGGAGGCAACCAAGAACAAGTGCAACAAGCTCGTGAAAGATTAAAAAACTCTATTATTGGACTAGTAATTGTCTTAGCTGCTTATGCTATTACCGTTCTTGTCACATCTCTCTTAGCTGATCAAACTTTAACTAATTAATTAGATGAAAAAACTCCTTTTAACAATACTTATAACAATAATAGCTGTAACAGTTTTTACACCAGTTAAAGCGGCTGATATTAGTGATGCTTTTAATGAGACCAGCACCAGCGCTTTATCTCAGACAGCTGAAGGAGCTGGTTTTTTTCAAGATGAGAGTAATAATATTAACTCTTTAATACAAACTATTATAAATGTTGTTTTATCATTTTTAGGTGTTATTTTTATAATAATAATGATATATGCTGGATTTAAATGGATGACCGCTCATGGTAATCCCGAGGCTGTTAGTCAAGCTAAAGATTTACTTAAAAACGCTATAATTGGTTTGATTCTTGTATTAACAGCTTATGCTATTAGTGTAGCTGTATTTAGTTTCTTTATTAATACCAACTCAACTTTAGAATATAATCAATAAGTTTATGAAATTAAACATTAACATTTTAAAACAAGTATTTTTCCTTTTTGTACTACTATCACTTTTAGTTTTACCATATTTTGTTTTTGCACAAGAAGCAAATAGCAATAATCCAATGGAAAGACTAGAAACAGTTGGCTCAGGTGAGGAAGGGGCTTACGCTCAAGCTGATCAATGGACTTTATCAATGATTATTGGTCAAGCTGTGAGTATACTGCTTAGTTTTTTGGGAATTATTTTTATTATATTAATAATATTAGCTGGTTACAAATGGATGACAGCAGGTGGAAACCAAGAAAAGGTTTCTGAAGCTAAAAGCTCCATAAAATCCTCTATAATAGGATTAATTGTGGTTGTTGGTGCTTATGCTATTTGGGAATTAATTTCTTCTCAATTATTATTTTAATTATTTATATGAAACTATTTAAAAAAATACAAATTATATCAGTTATATTTCTAAGCATGTTCGTTTTAAGCACCAGTGTAGTTTTCGCCCAAGCTCCTGCCTTGCAAAATACTGAAGATGTACAAAACCAGGCTGACGCTTTTAGAAGCACTAGTGGTTACACTGAAGTTTCAGGCTCAACAGGAGTTTCTGATATCGTTGCCAGAGTTATATTTACTGCTTTAAGCCTTTTAGCTATGATATTTATAGTATTAATAATTATAGCTGGATATCAGTGGATGACTGCTGGAGGTAATGAGGAACAAATCACTAAAGCTAAAAAGAATATATCTAATGCTGTGATAGGGTTAGTTATTATATTGTCCGCTTATGCTGTTACTTGGTTTATATTTACTTATTTACCAATGTCAGCAGGAACTGGTAGTAGTGGTGGTTCGGTTGGTAGTGGAGGGTAATAAATAGATTTTAAGTATAAAAATAGGCCCCTTTCTTTTTTTGAAAAGGGGCCTTTTATTTTTTATAACTCGACATAAGCATAATTACCAATGTCTTTAGAGGTATAATTTGTACCTCTTAGATCTTCTGGTGTAACATCAACTTTATGTTGTGGCACCAATGATACTGGTTTAACTCCTTGGCTTTTACCTTTATAGACAAAGTCTACGACATAAAAACCTAAAGGCAGTTGTAGCACTCTTTTACCTTCAGCTTCCAATCTTGTGGCAGAAACTTGCCTGATAATCTTTGCATCCCTAAGTGAGAACCCTGGTTTTGCTTCCCTGGGTTCAACTAGGTAAATCTTCACATCAACAGAATAAGGATCAACAGAACTATATGAAGTTCTCTTGCGCGTCTTATTCATAAGAAGGAGATTCATCTGAGAACCTTGTTCCGTCTCTACTGCTTGAACCTGAGCTCCATTTACCGCTTGGTAAAAGTAGGCAGCTTCATAACCATCATGTGATTTAACACGGATGCTTCTTTTTTCAGTTTGCTGAGCCATGTTCTCCATAACTTTTGAACGACTTTCCTTTATTCGAAGTAAACTATTCTTGTCTACTTCAGCTAAAAGGTCATCTTCACTTCCAGGGGCTCTACGAGCTTGCCCTTTTCTCATTCTTAACTGTTCTTTTTCTTGTTTGTTAAGAAAGGCAACTTTGTCTTTATGATCTTCAGCGCTCATACTACCTAGTTCATACTTATAGGTTGAACATGAAGCGAAAGTGAGTGCAAATAAAGTTGTAACGATCAAGTAATAAAATAAATTTTTCATAACATCATTTTTTTTGGTTTCTACTATATTCTTATTTTATATTACACTATATCATTAATATTGATTGTTGTCAAGAGGTAAATGGCATAAAAAAGCTTGACAAGTTTATTTTAGTGTGCTATAAAGAGAGGAAACTTAAAAATCCCTGCTTATACCTATGTATTGTAGGGGTTTTTTAATTAAGAAAATATATGAATATGAAATCAGCAGACATAAAAAAAATAATAGTGTCATGGACAATGACTACTTTTGTTTTTAACTTTTTGTTTTTTCCAGCACCTATTTTAGCTCAAGGAGAAGCAAAAGGTAATTTAGATGTATTCTTACCAAGAATTCAAAAAGAAGAAGCACCTAAGTTTCTTAACAAACTACCTAAGAGTCCTAATAAACAATATGAGGTAGTATACAGCAGAACTATGCCAGTTACCGCCTATAACACTGGTGATGTTAATCAATGTTGGGGTGATCCTTGTATCTCAGCTAATGGTGAGAACATCTGTATGGCCTTAGAGAAGGGGTATAAGCGCTGTGCTGCCAACTTTGTTCCTTTAGGTACAAGATTAAATGTAGAAGGATTTGGTCAGTGTATGGTAACAGACAGAATGAATAGCCGTTATCATTACCGTGTAGATATTGCTATGAAAAAAGATGAGTATAAAGAAGCTAGAGCTTTTGGTCTTAAAAGATTAAAGATAGAAGTTTTGAAGTAAAATTAATTGTCTTTTACATAAACAAAAACTCGCTTAATAGCGAGTTTTTTGTTTGTCTGTTTTTGTTTGTCTGTTTTTGTTTATCTATATTTAAGTTTTTAGAATAATCCCAACTTACCTATTATGGTTTTACCTTTTTTCTTTTTCATCTCTTCCTCTTTCTTATTTACTGTCATGGTTGTTTTAATAACTGTGTCAGAAATTAAAGAAATAGAATCAATACCTTCTTCAACTAGGAACTTAACAATCTCTGGAAAATCACTTGGAGCCTGTCCACATATTCCTACTTTTCTTTTGTGTTTTTTAGCTGCTCTAATTAGAGTAGATAAAGACCTTTTCACGGCTTCATTTTTCTCATTAGAAACTCCAGCAACATCAAGCGTTCCTCCAGCATCTCTATCAATTCCTAATGTTAACTGAGTTAAGTCATTAGAACCTATTGAAAAACCATCAAATATTTTAGCAAACTCATCAGCTAGAATGATGTTAGCAGGAATCTCAGCCATAACATAAACCTCTAAACCATCTTTACCTTGTTTTAAACCATGCTTTTCCATAATCTCTAAAACCTTTTTTCCTTCTTCAACTGTTCTACAAAATGGTACCATTATTTTTAGGTTTTTAAGTCCCATTTTATTTCTAACTTTTTTTAGTGCTTCTAGCTCTAGCTTGAAGGCAGGTAGGAATTCTTTTGAGTAGTATCTAGATGCTCCTCTCCAACCAATCATAGGGTTAGATTCTTTAGGTTCGTAATCTTCACCGCCAATTAAATTAGCATATTCATTGGTTTTAAAGTCAGAAAGTCTCACAATTACATCTTTAGGGTAAAAAGCAGCTGTAATCATACCTATACCTTCTGCTAACTCATCTACAAAAAACTTTTTCTTATCTTTATATTCTACAGTTAACTTATCTATTTTCTTTTTTAATTGTTTATCTTTTAGTTTATTGTGATTAACTAAGGCTAAAGGATGAATCTTAATATGATTGCTAATAATAAACTCTAGTCTAGCTAGACCAACGCCGTCGTTAGGTATAAAAGAGTTAAGGAAAGAGAAGTCTGGCTCTCCTATATTCATCATCATTTTAGTTTTAGGACGTTTTAGAGATTTAATATTAGTTTTATTAACTTCATATTTAAGTTTACCGTCATAAACTATACCCACCTCACCTTCAGCACAACTAACCGTATATTCTTTACCAGGTTTAAGATCTTTAGATCCAGTTTCTGTTCCAACAATACAAGGTATGCCTAGTTCTCTAGAAACGATAGCAGCATGACAAGTTCTACCTCCTTTATCAGTAATAATAGCTGCAGCTATTTTCATAATTGGTTCCCAGTCAGGATCTGTCATATCAGTTACCAAGACTTGACCTGGTTTAAAATCTTTAATGTCTTTTATGTCCATTATCTTATTTGCTACTCCAGCACCAATTCTATTACCAACACTTTGACCTTTTATCGCTACTTCTCCTTTTTCTTTTAATCTATAGCTTTCTAAGAAATTAACATCTTTAACACTTTGTACTGTTTCTGGTCTAGCTTGAAGTATGTATAGTTTATTATCCTTACCATCCAAGCCCCACTCAATGTCCATAGGATGCCCATAGTGCTTCTCAATCATCACTGCCCACTTAGCTAGGGTTTTTACTTGTTCATCGCTTATAGAGGCTTCTTGTTGTTTTTTAACTGGAACTCTAACATCTTTAACAGGTTTTTTTCCTTTATTGTTATAAACCATACGTAAAGCCTTCTTTCCAATTGACTTTGAGATAATAGCTCCAGTTGGTTTAAAAACATAATACTCATCAGGATTAACCTTTCCTTGTACAATATTTTCACCTAAACCATAAATAGAGTTTATAAGCACTGCGTTTTGAAAACCTGACTCAGTATCAATAGTAAACATTACTCCTGAAGCAGCTAAGTCTGAACGTACCATTTTCTGCACACCCACAGATAAGGCAATATCAAAATGACTAAAGCCTTTATCTACTCTATATGAAATAGCTCTATTGGTAAACAAAGAAGCAATGCATTTCTTTACCGCTACAAGCAAGTCTTTTTCTCCTCTAATGTTTAAAAATGTTTCTTGTTGTCCAGCAAAGGAAGCATCTGGTAAATCTTCAGCAGTAGCAGAAGATCTAACAGCTACATCTAAATTTGCAACTTTATTTTCTTTAGATAGTTTTTTATAAGCTTTAGATATTTCTTCCTCAAACTCTTTAGGTAAATCTTTACTAAGTATTGCCTTTCTAACCTGTCCACCTTTTTTCATTAACTCTTCAACATCATGAGCATTTAAGTCTTCTAAAATTTCTCTTATTTTTTCCTTTAATCCAGTTTGCTCTATAAAATACCTATAAGACCAAGCAGTGGTAGCAAAACCTCCAGGAACATTAATTCCTTTTTTTGTTAGTTTGCGATACATCTCTCCTAGTGATGCATTCTTTCCTCCTACTTGAGGAACATCTTTAATGCCGAGCTCATCAAAGAACATAATAAATTTTTTCTTTGCCATAATGATATATTTTAAAGTATTATTAGACTAGTATAAATATAACATATTTTTTGCTATAATAAAATTGTTGACAAAAATATAAATTTAGATAACAATAACAATATTGCGGACGTGGCGGAATTGGTAGACGCGCTTGGCTTAGGACCAAGTGGGGCAACCCGTGAGAGTTCAAGTCTCTCCGTCCGCACCAATTTATGATAAACTTTCTTCATAATTTTCAACCTGAATCAATATTACTAAGTATAGGACCAATCACTATTTACTGGTATGGTTTCTTTATGATGTCAGCAATTCTTGCTGGCCTTTTATTTATCATCTACTTAGCAAAGAGGTATAAAATTGAAACTAATATAATTATCGATCTAGCTTTTTGGATGATTCTTTTTGGGATCATTGGCGCTAGATTATATGAGCTAATAATTGATTTCAACTATTACCAAAACAATCCCTTAGCTATACTTAAAGTATGGCAAGGAGGGCTAGCTATTCATGGAGCTATTATTGCAGGTATAATTACTTTATATTTCTTTTCAAAGAACCTTTCTAAGAAAATAAATGAAAAATACAGCAATATTTTTTGGAAACTAACAGCCATTATCACTCCTGGACTAGCTCTAGGACAGTTTATTGGTCGTTGGGGCAATTACTTTAACCAAGAGCTCTTTGGGCTTCCTAGCAAGGCTCCTTGGGCTATACCAATAGATATTATCAATAGACCAATAGCATATATTTCTGATCAGTATTTTCACCCTACTTTCTTATATGAATCTTTAGGTAACTTACTTATCTTTTTAATATTATTTTCTATTCATTTATATATTTTAAAGAAAAGCGTATTTAAGAAAACTGTGTTTATAAGAATAAGTGCACTTTACTTATTTCTATATTCTGTTTTAAGGTATTTACTTGAGTTTTTAAGATTAGATTCTACTTTAGTTTTAGGTTCTATGCGTTGGCCACAGATAATTAGTATAGTGATTATATTAATTTCAATATACTTATTTGCTTACTCATTTACAATTGATAGAAGAGAGGATAAAGCTATTGACCAAAATAATTAATTTAGCTAGTATATTAAATATTGCGGGTATCGTATAATGGTTTCATTATGTCAGCCTTCCAAGCTGAAGATGGGGGTTCGATTCCCCCTACCCGCTCACATACTAAGAAAACAGTCCATCCTTGGGCTGTTTTTTATTAAGTTAAAATATATTTAAAAGTGAATATAAATAATTATAAGGATTATCTTAAATGATAAACAAACTATAGACTTGAAGGCAGTCCTTGCATAAATAACAGGTTTATCTCTTATAATTGATGGTTTTTTTAATAAGACTCACATAAAAAAGCAGACGTATTATCTGCTTTTGTTTTAAATTAGGAGTTTACCTCCTTGGAACCTTGGGAACTTTAAAGTGAAATGCTTTTTCAATTATTTTTACCACCACTCTATAGCCTTTTACCCAAGTCTCTGCGCTTTCATTGCTGTTTTCATATAAACTATTTGCAATGTCATCTTCGCATTTTTTAGCGGTTTCTACATTTCCATCATAAACAATAGTAAATCTACCATCCTTTAGAAAACAAAAATACAAAATAATATAAATGTCTTTTTGGTAGCTAGCATCATAATTTAGTGCGTAAATAAAGGCTGATTTTTCAAAAACCTGCATTTGATCATACACAAAACCAGCATAATCCACAATTTTCCTATAATCCTTTATCTTTTCACAATAAGGTAAAGCACTTAGAAGATGCATCCAATCCTTTAAGCGTCTAGTACGCACTTTTTCTGACTGAACATTCAAGGATTTTTTCCTTGGCATTCTTGGTATAAACCCCTCTTGCTGTTCCATTTTATTTAATTTTAATTAACAACTAATTTATACTTAACTCAGTTTAAAATAATGTATCAATTTTAATATTTACCAAAATCATATTTAACAATCTTTTTTCTAATTGGGCCTACAAAAAGAAAGTACAAAGCTGCTTTTAGCCATTTAAGTATAACTGTGCAGTATCCTTCTTTTTCTAGTCTACGAGGTGAATATTTTATATAAGAAGATTTCAACATTCTAAACTTTCCTTTTTTAAAAACCTTTTTGCTATAGTCATAATCCTCTCCAATGTAGATACCCTCATCAAAGCCATTTATCTTCTTGTGAATGTGTTTTTGAACAATAATAGCTATACCAATATTACTAGGAATGATTCTTTGAGATATTTTAAAGATAAAGTTTAGACTTTTACTTAAAATTAAATACTTAAGTTTCTTTTTTTCTATTTTTATATAAAAACCACCTCCAAGAAGTTTTCTATTTTCAAATTCATTAATAATGTTCTTTAAAAACATTTTAGGTAGCCTGGTGTCTGCATCTAAAAACAATATGAACTCTCCGTCAGCAATTTTAGCCCCTTGATTTCTTTGATGAGATGGGTGTCTTTTCTTGCTAATTATTACCTTACAATTATTTTCTTTAGCTATCTTAACCGTATTATCTTCTGAGTCACCATCTGATACTATAATCTCCAAGTTATTATATTCTTGTTCTTTAATAGATTTAAGTAAATCTAATATATATTTTTCTTCATTTAGAGTAGGGATAACAATTGATAATTTCATAATTAATTATTAAATATTTCTTTAGCTAAATTATAATAATCACTATTTCCTTGTAGTTTTTGCAAATACCACCACTCTACACCCCAAAAATATACTTGTTTAAAATCAGTTCTGGTAGCATAATCTGTATTAGCTTTAAATTGATCAATACTAAAAGATTTATTATATTCATCAAATTCAACATCAGCTAAAGTTCCGTTTTTAATCCACGGCTCAGCCTGTAATTCAATTAAAATACTTTCATTAATATCAATTCCATTAGCCTTAGCTTTAACCTTGTAGAACCAAGGAGGCAAAGGATACCTAAAATAACCAAGAACAGGATTATATACTACTCTGTATAGAGTTGTGGCAAATATATCTGCTATTTTATTTTCCTTACTCCAACCACCTAGTTCTCCTGAAGCAGAAATAATTATTTTTCTCTCATCAAGGCTCTTCACTAGATCAACTTCTTCCAGTAATAGTTTTTCATCATATTTTGGGCATATTCCAAAGCTATTTAGAAATGGTTCATTCTCTACTTGCCAATAGATAACATTATCATATTCTTTAAAGTGATTCACTGTCTTCTCAAGATAAGTTAGAACTCTTTCGTCTTTATTTTTTATATCTTCTTCACTCATCCACTCAGGAAAATGACATTCTGGCCATCTTGGCAATCTGTAACCAACACTAAGAATGTATTTAACATTGTTTTTTTGTCCATCTTTAAGTATTTTGTCGTATTGAGAGAAGTTAAAACTACCTTCTTTTTTCTCAACCTGGTCCCAGTATATTGGTAATCTAATATATTTTACTTGAAGATCATTAATAATATCTTGATGAGCCTTTATTGGGTCAAGGTTTAACTCTTTAGCAAATTTATCTGAAAAGGTAACACCAAAAAAGCCTTCACTAGATTTTAAGTTAGGATTTTGAGGATGATATTTAGCTGTTTTTGCTAAATATATAAAGATTGAGCTTGCTAAAATAATTATTAATATTAAAATTATTTTCATATTAATTTTTCTAGGCATAAGCAATAAGGTAAAGACCAAAAGCAATCAATATAACAGCAAATAATTTCTGTATTATTATTGGTTTGGAAATATTTTCAGTTAAAAATTTAGGATAAAATAGTGTTGCCACCACACCTATTATAATAATAAAGACATATTGAACACCTTGTAGGGCGTTAACAAGAGCCACAGAGGTTAAGCTAATAGCATAGTTTTGCATTAAAAATCCTCCTGCTGCAAGCCCTTGGTTAGCAACAAACAGTGAGCCTTTTTTTGTTTTTAAGACTTTTATGTTTTTAAATATCTCTTTTCTTGATCTATAATGAAATAAAAGAAACAATACAAACAGAAAACTGCCACCTCTTATCCAAATAAAGGCGCTAAAAAACTCTTGATTGTTAAAAGCTTCTTTAGATCCAATAAAAAACAAAGCAAAAAAGATACCAGCTAAAGATGCTAATATTAGCCCTTTATATGCTTTTTTTCTGTTTATTTTTAATATTTCTAAGGCTTTATACCAAAAGTTTTGCTTTTCAGGTAGCCAAGAGATAATTATTGTTCCTAGAAGTAAAGAAGTAAGCGCTAGCCACTGCCTTGAGCTAAAACTATCATTTAAAAGTATTAATGAAAATATAAGAGTAAAAACAGGAACAGCGCCACCCACTAATAGTAAAGTTTTTGAAGCCTCACCTTTTTTTAAAGCAGCATAGAAAAACAGCAAAGCTACAGGGAAAAGGGTTCCCACTAAAAGATTAAAAAGAAATAGCTCTGTTCCAGGCCATTTTAAAAACCACGGGGACAAAACAAAAACTGCCATACCTAGTACTCCAACTAAAAAAGTATAAGCCCTACTACTATTAATAACGTTTTCAAGTAGAAATTTATCAAATATATTCACTAAAGCTAGCAAAAAATACGCTATTATAGCCACCATTAACCAAGTCATAATTTTTATTTATTTTATATAATTACAATAAGTGAACATCGTCAATTTCTTTTGATTTATTTTTCAAAACTATATCTTCTATATTATATGCCCCCATATTAGGAGCATCTAAATAGCCTTGCATAGCTGCTTCAGCTAACCAGCCAGAATTTAACCAATCAAATAACCACTCATTAACATGTGCCACCTTTTTACTGTCAATTCCAGCACCAATAGCAATTAACCACTCTCTATTATAATGCTCTTGAGATCCTATAGGTTCTGACATTAAAATAGGAATCCCTAAACCACTATAAAAAGTTAGCTCTGAAGGTTTTGTCCATAAAACATCAGTATCTCTAAGTGCTTTATTAAAAAGTGAGAAATATTTAACCTTATCTTTGTTAAATATTATTTTAATATTTTTGGAGTCTAACAATCCTATGTCTTTTAAAGCTTTAGAAAAACACTTATAAACATCATCTCTACTACCAGCTACTAAATTTACCATAATTTCACCATTAGTGATTTTTTCCTTTAAATTCTTTACAATATTTACACCCATCTCTCTTTGCGCGCCGGCACCTCCTACAGCAAAAGTGATGGTTAGAGGTCTTTCAGGTTGCTTTATATCTTCTATTGGCCCTAAGTACTCACTAATAAGCTTAGAATATTTTTTTCTATAAACTCCTTTAGGGTCTAACATATATAATCTTTTTCTTAAATCACTCTTTAAAGTGCTTTTATTTCTACCTCCAATGTTTTCCTTTGGTAGAGGAAAGCCTGAAATATCAATGTTTTTCTCTCTAACTCCATATAGTTTCAATCTTTCTTTTACCCTTTTATTTGGGGCTAAATATTTTACAGTTGAAGTTTTAGGTTTGAGTGGTGCCCAGGCTCTAGATATATCTGCATCACAAACTATACAGTAAATATCACCTTTATAATTATAATGTTCAGCAAAATATGCTGGTACAAAGAAGGTTGTAACAAAAGGAAGTGGGTTCTCGTTTAGTCTATTGATTAATTTCCTGCCAGTGCCTGCTTTAACTTTTTTATAGAAATATCTTTGTTGAGCAGATGGTTTTGACAGGTCTCTTCTAGGGTAAAATGGAGCTATTCTTTGAAAATAATCCATTATATTAAAAACTAGAGCACCTAAAAAAGGAACTTTTTTAAAATAAGAAATAATTTCATACCATTTTCTACCCTTATGCCAAGACTTCTTTTCTTTTGGATCTATCCCTTCATAGTCATTAATATTAACTATACCTTCAGTGCTGATATCGATAAGGGGGTAGGCAGCCCTTTGATGCCCATAACCCATGTTTATAGCTATCAGGTGAACCATTTTATCTTTTCCCATATTTTTTTATCTTTATTAATACGCTCAATTCTTTTTTATATTATATCACTTTACAAAATTAAAAACAAAAAAAGACTTCTTATAAAAAGAAGTCTTTATATAAAACTCTAAGTTATTTACTTGCTGTTTTTTTCAGAGTCTATTGTTTGTAAGTACTGATAAGCACTAAGGGCTGAAACAGTAGCTTGACCCATAGCAATAGGAATTTGCTTAAACTCAACTTGAGTAACATCTCCACAAGCGTAAAGCCCTTCTGTCCTAGTTCTAGTTAAATCATCTACAACCAGCTCTTTCTTCTCGTTCCTGTCAATTAAGCCCTCTAAAAGGTCGGTGTGGGCAATTCTCCCAATCTCCACAAAAGCACCATCTATATCAATAATTCTAGTTTCCTTAGTTTTTAAATTTTCAACAATCATACTTTCAAGCTTTTCCTTTCCAAGAAACTCTTTAGGACTAGAATTTAATATAATTTCAACATTTTCTCTTTCTTCTACCTCCTTAACTAAAGCCTCAAAAGCTCTAAATTCATCTCTTCTATGTATTAAATATACTTTTCTAGCTATTTTAGACATGATTTCAGCTGCATCTAAAGCGGAGTTTCCTCCACCAATAACACTAACAACCTTGTCCTTATAGAATGGTCCATCACAGTTAGCACAATAAGAAACACCTTTCCCACTAAAGCCTTCCTCTCCTTTTATGGCTAATCTTCGCGGAGAAAGTCCCATAGCTATAATTACAGTCCTAGACTCAAACACATCTTTACTTGTGAATATCTTAAAAGTGCCATCTGCTTGCTTTTCAATCTTTTTAACATCAGCAGTCTTTATTTCTACACCCAAGGAGCTAACTTGATCTTGTAATTTTTGAATAAGCTCAAAAGCATTAATACTTTTGAATCCTGGATAGTTTTCAATATCAGATGCCCAAACTAGTTGGCCACCCATCTCTTTACCAATAACTAAAGTATCCATCTCTCTTCTTGAGGCATATATAGCCGCTGTCATACCAGCAGGACCTGAACCTATAATTATAGTATCGTACATATTATTAAAATTAATTATTTTACAATTATATTAATTATATTCTTGTTTTTATAAAAATGCAAATTTATTAGAAACTTATCAATACTTTGTCCACAAATTGATAAATATGTAAATATTACTAGTATTAGTAAAAAACTTTAGTCCAGAGAAACCTGGACTTAAATATCTAGAGCTTATACACTTTAGTCCAGAGAAACCTGGACTAAAGTCCCACATTTTATTTATCCTTTATTTTCTCTTCACCTTTTCTTCATTTTTTCTTTATGTACTGCTTTAAAACTTTATGTTCTTTAAAGAACGAATTATTAAAATAATATTATATAAATATGATCTTTAGATCTTTAAAGAATTAAAAGTCTTGTAATTGTGGACCCAACTGGATTCGAACCAGCGACCTCTTGCATGCCATGCAAGCGCTCTAACCAACTGAGCTATGGGCCCTTAATAAAAACTAGTTCTTTAAAGAACTTAGTTAATGTATTATATATTCTAATATTAATCAGGTCAAACATATAAAAATAGCCACACAAGCTAGCTGAGAGCCTTGCTTGTTATTATACAGCCTAAATATCACTCTTTCTTTATTTTCCTTATTATTGCTATTTCTCAAATCTTGTATGCATGTTATATATAAATATAATTATGTTAAAGTAAGTAGCGATCTGTTTTTACATAGAGTGATATATAATTTACTTTTTTATATTTATAATATTTTATTTTTTAAGTTATAGCTGTAATGCCTTATATTATTTATATATTATAATTTACCTCTTTTTTTCTTCTTTTTTTGTAATTTCTTTATAATTTCATTTTTTCTTCATAAATAATTTAGAGTTTAGTCCAGGTTTCTCTAGACTAAAGTCGTTTTTTTATGTTTATAAAACATATAACTTCATATTTATTTTATTTTAAATAACTCATTGTGTTTCCACCAGGAGTCGAACCTGGATCTAGAACTTAGGAGGTTCTTGTTTTATCCATTAAACTATGGAAACAAAACATATTTAATATAACTTATATCTCTTTAATAATCAAGTTTTTCTTTGACATTTTGCTTTTTCTTAACTATAATATAAATATTAAATAAATACTTTAAACTAAAATTTATGTTTGGCAACAAAGATAAGTCTTTTGAAAACATTAAAGACGCGGAAACTGTGATTGGACCTGCTATTAAGGTAAAAGGAAACTTTCATGGTAAGGGAAATATAATTATTGAAGGATCTCTAGAAGGGTCAATAAAAACAGACTCTAGTCTTTTAATAGGTGAGAAGGCGAAGGTAAAAGCGAATGTAAAAGCCAAAGAAGCGATTATTAATGGTTCTGTTGATGGTAATGTTAATATAGATAAGGCCCTTTCGCTAGGTAAAACTGCTTCAGTTAAAGGTGATGTTGTTTGTGCTGAAATATCTATTAGCCAAGGGGCTAAGGTTAATGGTAATTTTGCAATGCACGAAACTAGAGAAGAAGAGTCTAAAAAAGAGCATAAAAATACAAGCTCTGACAAGAATAATAGTAAATAATAATATATGCACCTTTATATATATGATGATTTTCTTGGAAAAAGTAAGTATAATAAAACAGTAAACAAAATAGAGACTCGTATAACTGATTTAGGTTTAAGTGGAAAAATCATTAGGCTTAGCAACTTAAAAAATATAGATAATGCTATTTGGAGTGAAATTAAAAGAGGCGCTCGTACTTTAGTTGTAGTAGGAAATGACGGAAGCTTTAATAAGGTTCTAAAAACTTTATTAGCCAAAGAAGTTTCATTCTTTTTAGATGAAATTTTTCTTTCTTTTATACCTGTTGAAAGTAGTCAAATTGGGCTAAGTTTAGGTATTAAATCTTATACAGACGCTTGTAATATTTTACTTGCTAGAAGGACTGAAAGCATTAAAGTGGCTAAAGCAAATAATTATTTTTTCTTGTCTCAGGCGGAGGTTTTATTAAAAAATGTTTCAATAAGTATAGAAGATAGTTATAAACTTGAAAGTAGTGATAAGGGGTCTGTCTACATTATTAACATGCCCACTTTTAATATTTCTAAACTGCTACCAAAAAAGATTGATCCTAGAGATGAATATTTACATATTTACATAGAGAGTAAAGGACACAGCTTTGTGCCCGCTAAAAAGATAAAAGTATCTGGTGCTGACAAAAGCTATATTACCCTGGATAACTCCACACAGATCGACCTTCCTTGCTCTTTAGGTATGAGCGGAAAAAAGGTAAATATAATAGTAGGTAAAAACAGAGTATTTCTTTAATATTAGCTAAATTTTCAATACAAAAAAACTAGTGTTTAACTAGTTTTTTTATTCATATAATCTTTTTATTCTTCAATTTTCTTGTTCTCATTATCACTTTTAGATTCTTTTACTTCACCTTCAATTACAAGATCTTTTTCTTTATTCTTTTCCTTCTGTTTAAACACAACTAATTGCTGCAGCGCTGTGAGTAGTGTTATTAGAAACCAGTACAGTGTTAAACCACCAGGAAGGCTTAAACCAATAAAAACTGTGATTACAGGCATGAAATACACCATTTGCTTGCTCATAATAGCAGCCATACCCTCGTCTTTACTGCCTTTAGTCTTTATTTCAGGCTTTTTAGCCATCATCATTTTCGCTTGCCAAAACTGAGCAGCACCTGCTAAAAGAGCTAAAACAATACTTCTTTCAGCTAAGTTTATACCTAACCACATGCTTTGAATTGACTCAGGTGTTTCGATAAAGGGATATACTAAGGATAGGTTGTTTTCAACACCATCTCTAAAAACCCTAAAAACAGCCCATAAAAATGGTAGTTGTATTAAAAGTGGCAAACAAGATGAAAAAGGGTTAACTTTATGCTCTTTATATAAATTCATCATTGCCTTGCCCATTTCCTCCTTATTATCTTTATATTTCTTCTTTAATTCATCAATTTTTGGTTGTATTTCCTGTAATGCTTTTTGTGATTTAATTGATTTTTGAGATAAAGGCAATAAAATCAACTTAATAATGATAGTTAAGGCAATTATAGCTAATCCCAGGTTATCACCAGGGATAATGTTATATAGCCAAATAACTAAATTGAAGATTGGTTCGTAGAAAAATTGGTTAAATAATTGAATCATGTTGTTAATTTAAAAATTATCTTATTTCAGAGGATCATTTCCTCCTTTATTAAAAGGATTGCACCTTAAAACTCTCCATGTAGCCTTAAGACCACCCTTTATAGGTCCATATTTATCAATAGCTTCTATACTATACTGAGAGCAGGTAGGGTTAAACCTACAAAAACCATGTGGATAAAAAACTTTTAAGGGGCTGTGATCAAAAGACAATGTTTTCTGATATAGTTTTATAAATCCTATTAATAGTTTTTTAAGGTAATAACTTATATATTTCATACTTGGCTTATAAGTTTTTTAACACTTAGCTTTAATTCTTGAGTGTTTAATTCTTTTATCTCAGGTAAGGCTACAAATATAAAATCTTTTTGCTGATCATTCTTTTTTATTTCTTCTAGAAAAAAGGCTTTAACCTGTCTTTTAACTTTATTCCTATTAACAGCCTTTGGAAATACCTTTGAGCCAACAACAACAGTCATCCTGTATTTCTTTAGATTGTTATCTTTAACCTTAAGTAACAACCCTTTAGTTTTACAAGTTTTCCCCAACTTAAAAATTACTTTAATTTCTGTTTGTTTTCTAATTGAATGAGTTTTTTTTAACATATAAAAAGAAAAAGTTTTATTTAGATAAAACTTTTCTTCCTTTATCCCTTCTTTTCTTTAAGATTCCTCTCCCTACTCTGTTAGCCATTCTTTTCATAAAACCATGCTTTTTACTGGCTCTACGTTTATTTGGCTGATATGTTCTTTTTGGCATACATTTACAATCTTTAATAAAAATATAACCATATTACTGGCTATCTAAAAACATACTATCATTGAAATAAAAAAAGGTCAACTATTTCGCTAATTAAACTTGCAAAATTATCAACTTACTATTAACATATTATAAACAGGCTTATTGTTGAGTTATATTTAAAACTCTAATATAATAAAAGGGTAAATTAACTTATACTCCTATGGATAAAAACAGAGTTTGGCAAGCGGTGTTAGGAGAGATTGAAATTAGTCTATCAAGAGCTAATTTTATTACTTGGTTTAAAGACACATTTGTTTCTTCCTTTGAAAGTGGAAGGGTAATTGTTTGCGTTCCAAATAGTTTTGTTAAGAGGTGGATTGAAAATAAATATCACAAAAAGGTATGGAAAGCTTTAGAAAATGTTAGTGGCCAAAAGATAAATGATATTATCTATAAGGTAGAATTAAGAAAAGACTCAGAAAATCCAAAAGACAACTCTAATACAAGTTCTAACACAAAACAGGAAAACAGTGAAAGTAGGTCGGAGCCTATTAAAACAAATATAAAAACCAACAAGACACTTAGATCAACTAACAATATTAATAGATACGGCTTAAATTCTAAATATATTTTTGAAAATTTTATTGTTGGAAAAAGTAATGAGTTGGCCCACGCAGCTTGTCAGGCTGTCATAAGAAAGTTAGGGGATGTTTATAATCCTCTTTTTATATATGGAGGAGTTGGTCTTGGTAAGACTCATTTACTACAAGCAATAGGTAATGCGGCTTCAGAGAAAACAGATAAGATCTTATACACAACCAGTGAAAAGTTTACCAACAACTATATACAATCAGTACATGGTGGTAAAGCTAAGGAATTTAAGAACTTATACAGGAATGTGGATATCTTGTTAATTGATGACGTGCAGTTTATGGGTGGTAAGGATGGAACGCAAGAGGAGTTTTTTCATACCTTTAATGAATTACAACAGAGTAATAAACAAATAGTTTTAACTTCTGATAGACCACCTAAAGCAATACCGGCTATTGAGAAAAGGCTTATATCACGCTTTGAATCAGGTATGGTTGCTGATGTTGGTAAGCCAGACATTGAAACTAAGATTGCAATTTTAGAAAAAAAGGCTAGAGAAAAAGGTCTAAACCTAAATGAAGAAGTTCTTAATTATATAGCCTCTTGTATTCACAATAACGTTAGGGAGTTAGAGGGTGCTTTAAATAAGATTTTAGCTTATCATGAACTTCGTGGCATTAAGCCAGATTTAGAAAGTGTGAAAAGTATTTTAAATGATTTAATTACTGATATTCAAAGTAGATCTATAACACCTAAGAATGTTATTGAGGCTGTGGTTAAGTATTATGATATAACTATGAAAGACTTGCTTGGCAAGGGAAGAAAAAAAGAGTTGGTTAGACCTAGACAAATGGCTGTTTATTTAATAAGAAAAGAGCTTAACACTTCTTATCCTAGTATAGGTAATGAGTTAGGAGGAAGAGATCATACCACCGCCATGCATGCATACAATAAGGTTTCTAAAGAACTTGAAGGTAGTGAGAAGACAAAACAAGAGGTTAACTCAATTAAGAATTTGTTTAATAATAGCCAAATTTAGTTGTTGATTTACTGTTTATTTCCTGGGTTTAGATGAGGATGAATTGTTAATAAAAAATATGTTTAAATTTTTATCAACATCTATACACAAAAAGTATCACAGTTTCTATATAGTTGTTCCCCAAGAAAATTATCAATTTAAATCTTTATTAATCGTTATAAAATAATTTTAAACAAAGTTATCCACCTCCTTATTATTACTATTGTTAATATATAATTAATATATAAAATATATGAAAATTATCAGTCTCCAAGAAAATTTAAAAAAAGGAATTTCTATAGTAAGTCATATAACAAGTAAAAATGTAAATCTTCCTATATTAAATAATATTTTAATAAAAGCTGAAGAAGGAAGTATAGATCTTATAGCAACTAATTTAGAGATTGGTATAATTCATAGTGTTAGGGGAAAGATAGAAAAACCTGGAGAAATAACAATTGATGCAAAGATAATAAATGAATATATTAATTTTCTTCCACAAGAAAAGATAACTTTCGATGTAAAAGATGAAAATATAAAAATTGAGTGTAGTAATTATAAAACAAAAATAAAAGGAGAGTCTGCTAAAGAATTTCCATTACTACCTGAAGTTGAGGATAGTAATATTATTACCACCTCATTAGTAGAATTTAAAAAAGCATTATCACAAGTAGTTTTTGCTGTTTCTAAATCTGAATCAAGAATTGAACTCTCTGGTGTGTTATTTGAGTTAAGTAAGGATAACTTGTTTATGGCTGCAACAGATAGTTATAGACTAGCTGAGAAGAAAGTTGATATTAGTATTGAGAAAAATAAAAACCTAGAAGAAAACAATAAAATAATTATTCCAGCTAAAACAGCACAAGAAGTTTTAAGAATAGCATCTAACTTAAGTGATGACTTGGATAGCTCAGAAAAGAAAGTAAAATTATATATTAGTGAGAACCAGATAGTTTTTGAATTAGATGATAGTAAAATAATATCACGTCTAATAAGTGGTCAATATCCAGACTATAAACAAATTATTCCCGATAAAAAAGAAACAGAAATAACGGTTTCTAGACAGGAGTTAATTAGAGCAATAAAAGCCTCATCAATTTTTTCTAAAAGCGGAATTAATGATATTAATATAAGTGTTAACCCCGATAAAAAAGAAATAATTGTCTCATCTTTATCTTCACAAACAGGAGAAAGTGTTATTAATTTAAGTGGAGATATAGAGGGTAAAAGTAATGATATAACTTTAAACTTTAGATATTTACTTGATGGTTTAAATAATATTAATTCAGACAACGTTAGACTTTTTATCGTTGATAACAATACACCCTGTGTAATAAAAAACGAAAAAGAAAACTCATACCTTTATATAGTTATGCCTATTAAACAATAAAAAAAATTAGGTAAAATATATTTGAGTAAAATAAAAAAACATTTTAGATATTATTATAAATAAAAAAACTTAAATAAAATAATTATTTAAATAAAAAAAACAGCGTAGTCGCTGCTTTTTTTGTAATAGGATTGTTTTTAGTTTACGTTTAGTAAAACCTTTTTTGTACTTATTATTTCTCCTGACCAAGTGTTGGCGCTTACCCAAAAATCATAAGAACCTGAATCTGGTTTTTCTTTCCAGTTAATATTTAAGTTTTCAACACCTGGAGATGTTGTTGTTAACACTTTTGTTGTGGTATTACCTTCTGTGTTTTGTATATAAGCATTAATTGTGCTTACTTTTTTAGGGTTATCAATGTTTAAACTAATACTTAATGGAAAATCAATAGAAGATAAAGCCATACCATCACTAGGTGAGAGAAGGGATATATTAGCGCCTTGATTATTATTACTTTGATTTAATTCTAGAGTGAAATTAAATTTTTCACTTGTGCAGTTGTCAACATCATCACAAACTCTAACTAATAGTTCATGCCCACCGTTATCTAGAAAAGAAATGTTTCTAGATAAAGAGAAAGGAAAGCTATCTCTGTTTTCAAGTAAGTTGCCATTAATATAATATTCAACCCTATCAACTCCTCTAGGAGCTCCAACACTAACATCAATTTTTAATAGACCACTTTTAATAGTTTGATTATCACTAAAATTTAACACTTCTAGGTTTGGTCTATTTTCTGGTAAGTGAATATTATCTTCTTCAGTTGGAGGTGTTTTAAAAACTAAATCACTGTCTTCTGGTAGGTCTTCTTCTGATAAATTTTCAGCCCATTCTTGTACAGCGCTTTCCCATGCTTCAAACTGAGGATCGCTTTCTGGGTTTGTAGGCCTCTCAGAGAGCGGGTGCTCCTTATCTACGTAAAAGAGTATAGAATGATAGTTAGCGAATGTTTTCTCTTCTACGAAGCTCTCAGGCGTAAATTCGGTAGCTAGAAATTCAGAAGTGGTATCTATTTTTACCGTTTTGGTAAAATCAATTGTTCCATCTATTATTTCTTTGCCAGTTTCTTTAATTTCCGGCTTCTTAAATTCTTCAACAGGAGTATCACCTAAAACCCTTTTCATGTATTCATTCCAAATGGGTGCAGCCACTGTTGATCCTCCAGCACCTCTTCTCATTTCAGTATTATCATTATTTCCAACCCAGACACCAGCAACTAAAGACGGTGTGTAACCAATAGTCCAAGCATCTTTATAGTTATTAGTTGTACCTGTTTTAGCGGCTATAGGCCTATCTCCAAGAGTTAAAGGATTATTAATACCAAAAGCATAAGATCTAGCTTGATTGTCGCTTAAAATACTATTAATCATTCTAGAAACATTAGAAGATAAAACATTTTTAGTTTCCTCTTTAAATTCTTCTAAAACCTCTCCACTAGAGTCTTCCACCTTTAATATTATACTAATTGGGTGTATCTCTCCATCACGAGCAAACACAGAATAAGCATTAACATGCTCTAATAGTTTAACCTCACCACCACCCAAAACTAGAGAGAGTCCAAAACGATCCCTATCCTCTAAAGTGGTGTACCCTGAATTATTAAGTAAGTTTAAAACATTATTAACACCAGATAAGTATAAAGCCTTCACTGCTGGAATATTTAAAGAACCAGCTAAGGCCTTTCTAATTGAAACAGGGCCTAATTCTTTTAGGTTGTAATTATGTGGTGTATAAGTATCACTTGAGGTTGAAAAATTAGTCACCACATCAAAGAGTAGTGTGTTAGGGTTATATCCTTTTTCAAATAAGGAAGCATAAACCATTGGCTTTAAAGATGAGCCAGGTTGTCGCGGACTTAGAGCCACATTAAACTGACCATCAATATCTTCACTGAAATAATCTTTAGAACCAACCATTGCTAAGACCTGACCAGTTTTTGGGTCAATAGAAACTAGTGAAGCATTTTCTGCATTCCAGTTTTCTAGATTGCCCTCAACTTTTTCACTAATAACCTCTTCAGCAATTTCTTGTTTATATAAATCTAGAGTCGTGTGTATTCTTAATCCACCTTGCTCAATCATTTTGTCACCATATTTTTCAGCTAGAATTTGTTTAACATACATAACAAAATGTGGAGCTTTAATATTGCTAGTTGGGGCCTCAAAGCTTAATTCATATCTCTTAGCCTCTTCAGCCTCTTCTTCACTTATATAACCCTGTTTTTGCATTAGATCTATAATATAGTGCTGTCTTCCAATTAGCGTTTCTTTATCATGATTATATGGGGAGTACAAACTAGGAGCTTGTGGTAGTGCAGCTAAAATAGCAGCTTCAGAAATGTTAATTTCAGAAACGCTTTTACCAAAATATTTCTTACTAGCCGCCTCTACCCCGTAAGCATTAGAGCCATAAGGGATTTCATTGAGATACATTTGTAATATATCATCTTTTGAGAACTGCTTTTCAATTTTATAGGAAAGAATTAATTCTTTTATTTTTCTACTATAACTCTTTTCAGGACTTAAAATAGCATTTTTTACAAACTGCTGAGTTAAAGTTGAACCACCTGCCCTACGATTATATAAAACATTAGTTACAACTGTTCTACCTATAGCCCACAAACTAAAACCACTGTGTTCATAAAAGTTTTTATCTTCAATAGCTATTGTAGCCTCTTCAACATAATCAGGTATCTCTTCTAGTGTTACCATGGTTCTTTTTTCATCACCATGTATTTCATATAAAACATTTTCACCTGTTCTATCATAAATAATTGTACTCTGGGGCACCTGTCTGGACATTAACTGACCAGGGTTAGGAAGGTCTCTTGAGTACCAAGAAAATACAGCTGCAAGACTTAAAAAACCAACACCAATTAACACAAAAATAGTAATCCACAATTTTTTACTTGTTAAAAGGCGCCTCAAAAAAGAGCCCTTATCTTTATCACTAGACTTTCTTTTTTTAGGTTTATTATTTTTAGATTTCCAACTCTGAGAGTTGTTATATGTATATTTATTTTTCATATTATTTTTCTCTATAATATTTAGCGGCCACCTCTGGGCTTATAGAGTTTATTACTAAACCTGATCCAAGTTCTACACCCGCCCAAACACTATCACGAGGCTGCACTTTTATATAAAAGTGCTGAGCAGTGTTAGAGATAACATTATGAAGAAAGAAGTTGTAATCAACATTTAAGGCTTGTAATTTTGTAGTTATAATCTTTAGAGCCTTAGCAAATGATTTTAACTCTCCTTTATTTAATAGGGTAATATTATCTAAGTGTTTCTTGGGGAAAATCCAAGCTTCATAGTGGTATTTACTAGCATAAGGAGTGAAACAAGCTATGTTTTTATCTTCAAAAACTCTTCTTTTGGTTTTCATCTCTTTTCTCAGGATGTCGCAATAAGCACAGCTATTATGATCTATTTTGTAATTTTCTGCAAGCCTAGCCTCTTCTTTTAAATCTTTAGGAATCATTTTACTAGCAAAAACCTGTGAGTGCGAGTGCTTTAAGGAGGCGCCAGCTTTAACGCCGTGGTTTTTAAAGCATAATATATAATCAAGACTTTTATTTTTAGATAAAGACTTGGTTCTTTTGCTGTACATTTCTAAAACATTGTATATTTGTTTCTCACTAAGATCAGCTAAAGCTAACCCATGATCTGGTGTTTCTATAATAACCTCCTGCTTACCATACGCTTTTTTGTTGTTTAAAGTAACAGCCGGAAAGATGTTATTAATACTTACCACCTCCCATTTCTTTGAACCCTTTTTATTTATCTTATCAACAATATTATTTTTATCTAAACTATCTACACAAAAAGGACAATTAGGGTTAGTTTTAGCCACTTTTGCTTCCTTTACATCTCTTGGCCTCTTGGCTCTAGACGGGGTAATTATTACATGTTCATCAAGTAAATAAGCTTTTCGTATTTCTGATCTTTTTTTGAGCATATCTTTATTTTTGTATTTAATAATAGTAATATATAGTATAACATATTTAAAAAGAAGGTAGAAAATATGTACTTTTTTCAAGTTTTGTGCTTTTAATTAGTTATTATGAATAAATTTGCTATAATATCTTTATGAAAGAAATAATTAGCGCCACAAACACCACTATTAAAGAGGTATATAAATGTAAAAACAAAGAAGTGTATAGAAAAGAAAAACACTGGGTTTTGGTTGAGGGTGAAAGGCAGATAAGCCTAGCCCTAGATAAACTTGATTTAATACATTTATTTTATTGCCCAGAGCTTTTAAAAAGCAGAGGCGCTAAAGAAGAGCTTGAAGTGGAAGAAGATAAGGTGATACAAGTTAGTGAAAAAGTCTTTGAGAAAATATCTTTTAAGAATAACCCAGATGGATATTTGGCAGTATTTAAAGATAAAGACATAAAACTAGAAGATATTAAACTTAGCAAGAATCCTTTAGTTCTTGTTTTAGATAAGGTTGAAAAACCTGGTAACCTAGGAGCTCTAGCAAGAACAGCTCTAGCAACAAAGGTAGACGCTATTATCCTCACAGATCAAAAAGTAGACCCCTTTAATCCTAAAGTTATTAGCTCTAGCACAGGACACTCTTTAGGTGTTGATATCGTTTCTAGCACTAGAGAGGAAGCGGTTGCCTATTTAAAGAAAAATAAAATAAAGATTTTTGCTACCAGTATAGAAGCTAGTGAAAACTACCTTAAAACAAACCTTAAAGAACCTTGCGCTTTAGTGTTTGGCTCTGAAGATAAGGGCTTAGATAAAGAATGGATAGAAATTGCAGACAAAAGGATTATTATACCTATGCTTGGGGAAATAGACTCTTTAAATGTGTCAGTAAGCGCAGCTGTTCTTATATATGAGGTTTTAAGGCAAAGAAATTCAATTGACTTTTAGAGAGTAATTTGATATGATATGCTTGTTGCCAGAAAACCATGGCAATTTTATTTTAGCGCCCATAGTTCAACGGATAGAACACCAGCCTTCTAAGCTGGATATGGGGGTTCGATTCCCTCTGGGCGTACCAGTTTTAGCTAAATATAACAACTTTAAATATGACAAATAACAAAGAAGATAAAAAGAAAGAAGAAGAAATAAAAGATGAAGATGAAAGTACGGTTGAAGAGATTAACTTAGATGATATAGATATGGAGGATCTAGATCTTCCACAGGGTGCCTGTAATTGCGCTGCTTGCCCGATGAGCTGTCATGATGAAACAGAAGAGGATAAATAATAAGAGAAGGAGTATAAGAAAAAGAGAATAATAGAAAATAAAGTAGATAGAGACCAGAAAACAATTTATGGTGGTAGTAGCTCAGCTGGTTAGAGCGCCGGGTTGTGGTCCCGGAGGTCGTGGGTTCAAGTCCCATTTACCACCCATTTATTTAGTCTTATACAACACAAAAAGTGTTGATTAAAGTATATAAATTTATATACTTTTTTATTTTACTTTAGTGAACAACTAACAGTAACATTTTAATTTATAATAATAGTTAAAGGCGCTAATATTAGTAATATTTTTTTAATAACACCCCTATTATCTTGACGGTTATTAACTCAAATGCTATACTATTTTAACCTAAATTGTTAAATAAAGTTATACAATTTAAATTTATTTATAATTAACTATAAAGATATGTTTAAGATGATTACATCAAGCGCAGTACTTTTCTTGTTTTTGGTTATAGCTCCAGCTAACGCTCAACCTAATTTAAATAGTGAGGTTAGAGGAGAGGGAGAGTTAAGAAATGACACCCAGTATCAAATACAAGAAGAGCAAAACCAAAACAACCTCAATACAGAGGGAGACTTAGAAAACAACTTAGAGTCTGAAGTTAATAACGATATTAATGTAGAAGGAGAAGGTAATAATGAAAATACTTTAGACGAAAATATAGATACTAACATGGACACAGAAACAGAAGCAGAACTTGAAACTAAAGAAAATAATAGACAAAGAGCTAGGGTAAATACAAAGTCAAAAGTTATGATTGGCGCAGATTCAGCTATAATGGTTAATACTAAAAATACCAATAAATCAAAAGCTGAGCTTGTAGCTCAAATTCCAAGCTCAATAAAAGCATTCTTAATGGCTGACAGCAACGCTGCTTTTAAAGCTGACATGGATAGTGAAGGTGAAGCAGAGGTGGAAAGTGATGATGGAGTTGAAGTAGATGGCGAAGTGAAAGCAGAGGTAGAAGTTGATGAAGAAGGAAAAATTGAAATTAACAAAAAACAAAGAGCTAAGTTATTTGGCTTTATTCCTATGAACTATAACTTTAAGATAAAGATTGATACTGAAAATAACACTGTTAGTACAGATAAACCTTGGTGGTTAGCTCTGGCTACTGATAACTCAGCTGAACTAGAGGCTCAAATTCAATCTTATATTGAGAGCGACCCTCAAGTAGAGAGCGATATAGACTCTGAAGTAGAAGTAAACAGTGAAACAGATAGTGAAATAAATATTGTTCAATAAGGAAACAACATTCAACAGACCTATGAAGACAAGCAGTTAAAAACTGCTTGTCTTTTTACAACCAAAAGCTTGACCCCAGCGAAGAATTGATTGTATTTAAAGATACTAACTTATGTATGCTTTTTTTATTTTTTTAAGTCATGCTAATATATAATTATGGCAATTAGTAAAAGAGTCTTCCTTGGTATAAGGTTAAGCCAAGAAGCGAAAAAACAAATAAAAGACTTTCAAGAAAAATATCAAGACTTACCAGTTAAATGGACAAGCCTTGATGATTTGCATATCACTTTAGTGCCACCCTTTTGTAGTATTGAGTTAGATAAGTTAATTGCGGTGTTAGGCGATTATAATTTCCCAAAACCATTTCAAATAAAAACTAAAACAGTTTCCTATGGGCCAGATAAAGATAACCCTAGATTAATTTGGCTTCAAGTAGAAGAAAGTGAAGAGCTATATAATTTGAAAAAAGAGATATATAAAAGTTTGAGCTTAAAATTACCAGAGCAGAAATTCTTACCACATATAACTCTTGCCAGATTTAAGTATTTAGATAAAAAAGATTTAGAGATAAACTTTGAAAACATAGAGATAGAAGAAAAGGTTGAACGCTTTGACTTAATTCAAACAATTGAAATAATTGGTGGATCTAAATATATTAGTAAAGGAAGTTTTTATTTATGAAGAAAAAGAAAAAAACAGATAATATAAAAACTTTAGATTTGCATGGCTTAACTAAGTTTGAGGCCGAGTTTGAATTAGAAGAGTTTTTTAATAATTTAAAAGAGAAAAACATAGATAGATGTAAAGTAATTACTGGTTGGGGTAAAGAAGAAAAACCTGTTCTATTTTCATTTACCAAGGAGTGGCTCAGCGCTAAGGGCTATGATTATGATTATGATTTTGGCTCTTTTTTTGTATATTTAAATAATTAAAATAAAAGTATGATTAAAAAAGCTTTTAACAATAGCTTTCAGTTTTGGAGACAGATTATTAATTTTTGGACAATTGTTTTTATGGTCTTTATTGTCTATGACTTTATTAACAACAATCAGTTAATAGAAATAATGGGGTCACTAGCCGCTATATACATTGGTGTTTTAGCTATCTATGTGGGTAACAAAGAGTTTGAGCGTTGGTATGATATTCATAGAAGTAAACACCCAGGAGAAATATATGTTATTGCTTGGACCTTTTTAATCTTTACCATCATCGCTTTAGATGTGATTTTACAGAAAAAATATATACTTCCTTCAGGAGTTGTTTCATCATATTTAGCTGTGCTAACTATTTTAGTTATTACAAACAAATCTAAAAGTTTGTATAGAAGAAAAAAGTAGAGAAATTATTAGTAGCATGAAAAAAATTATTAAAAAACTACAAGAATATCAACCAAAAAAAAGCCATAAACTTTGTTTCTGGCTTATTATTGTAGTTCTAATAGTAGTATTTCACAGACAACACCTTTTAAATCCAGATGAGGGGGTATTATTAAATGGTGCTTGGCAAATGATAAATGGCTCTATTTTATATTTAGATATTTTTTCATATGTTGCTCCTTTTGGCTTTTATTTAATATATTGGCTCTGGTTTTTGTTTGGAGTTAGCTACCTGGCTGCTAATATATTTTCAATAACACTTCTAATTATCAGTGCTTTTATATTATTTAAAAGTAGTCAGCTCATAAGAAAAACTAAGCTAAACTATTTAGTGCCTCTTATTTATATCATTGCCACAGCTTGGCTTCCACTCATTAACCACAACTTTTTTAGCACCTTCTTTGCTCTCATAAGCACCTTCTTTTTTCTTAAGTACATAAATAATAATATAAACAACAGAGGAAACCTCTATATAATACTTAGTGCTTTTTTCACAGGAATTACTTTAATAACATTACAGCAAAAAGGATTGGCTGTAGCTGCTACCACAGGGATATTTTTAATTTTCTTTATTAATGTAAAAAAGAATAAAAAGATAAAGCATATAAGTTTATATATACTCTCCTTATTCGTGCCTTTATTGTTTTTAAGTTTATGGCCTTTAAACACTATCTTTAATAACTTATTTTATTTCCCCTTTTTCAACTACAGTGAAGCTAATGCTATACCACTAAGTTCTTGGATCGTAATAATGCTTGTTTTAATTATAGTAGCGATCAAGAGCTTTAAAACTAAAAGAAAGAAAATATACTATCTATTATTACTACAACTTTTTCTTTTTCTAAGCGTTCTAACCTTGCCTGATATATATCATATACTTTTAGCATCATTTCCTTTGTTTATTTTAATTCCTGAAATCTTTAATTTAAAAGATATAAGTTTAATGAGAGAAAAGATTTATTTTATTACCATAACAAGTTTTGTGATTATAGTTGTTTTAATCCCAGTATTAAATTATGATTTAGTCTTTAAATCAGATAAAGAATTTAAAGATAATATAAGAGCAGCAGTTGAGAGTAACTGCGAAGGTGATTATATCTATGTAGGACCTTTTGTGCCTAACTTATATTTTGAACTTAGAAAAATTAATCCTAGCCCTTATGACATTCTCTTAACTAAACATCATACAGAAGAGCAATTTCAAGAGGCTAAGAAGATGATTATAGAGAAAGAACCTGATTGTGCTATCTTATCTTATCCTGCTAGCTTAGAAAGATTTAATTATGACAGAAATAATGTTGTAGATAAATATATAAGAGAAAACTATAACTTGATTTCAAAAGAATTTGGTGTTAACTTGTACAAAAAGATAAATGAATAATATATGGGAAAATATAAACTTAGCTTACACATACACAGCGCAGAGGATAAAAATGAAAGCTTTCAAATAAAATACAATGTTTTTGATTTAATTGATTATGCTCACAAGAAAAACTTTAATGTCTTAGCATTAACCTTTCATGATCGTTTTGGCTATAGGCAAGAGTTTGATGATTATGCAAAAACTAAGAACATCTTATTAATACCCGGAATTGAGATTACCTTATACAAAGACAGCAGTGATAAGCAAAAGAGTCATACAGTAGTTTTAAACTGTGATAAAAGCGTTGAAAAATTAAAGACATTTTCTGATTTAGACAACTATAAAAAAGAGCACCCAGAAATTTTTGTTATGTCTGCTCACCCTCTTTTTGGTTTAGGAATGTCTATTGGAGAGCAGAAACTTAAAGAGAATATAAACTTATTTGATGCTGTTGAGCACAGCTGGTTTTATCACAAATGGTATAACAGAAATAAAAAAGCGCAGATCATAGCGCAAGAGTCTAAAAAACCTTTTCTTGCTACTAGTGACCTGCACCATTTAAGACATCTAGATGACGATTATTTGGTTGTTAATGCTCCTATATTAAGCGCTGAGAGTTTATTTGATAGCATTAGAGCTTTTAAGTATAAGAATGTAAGTAGACCCAAATCAATGCTAAGATTAATTAAAACAATTTTTCTTACCTACTTTTAATAATATCCAAAACTTCTTGAGTTTTTTCTTCCATGGTTTCCTTATCTCTAGCCTCTAAGTTTAAGCGAACCTTATCTTCAGTATTAGAGGCTCTGACGTTAAACCAATAATCTTCATATCTCACACTAACACCGTCAATAGTATTTATTTCTGCGTCAACATACTTTTCTCTTATAGCTTTAAGTACACTGTCTTTATCAGAAACTAAAGAGTTTATTTCACCGCTGTGAAAGTATTTCTTATATGGCTCCACTTGTTTGGAAATTTCTTGATCACCTTCAGAGAAGTGGATAAGTAGTTTAAGTAACACAATGACAGGAACTTCAAAACAACCAATATCCATATTTAAAAAGAAGTGTCCAGATGATTCACCAGCAAAATAAGCACCTTCATTAACTGCTTGCTGTTTAATTAGGGAGTGTCCGACTCTAGTAACAATAGGAGTACCTCCATTTTCTACTATCAAGTCTTCAGTTATTTTTCCTGGTCTAATGTCATATGCTATTTTTGCTCCAGGTTTGTCTGCTAAGAATATCTTAGCTAAAAGACCTCTAATAATAGACTGGTCAATAGGTTGACCTCTTTCATCCATGAAAAATATCCTATCACCATCACCGTCTATAGCTACACCTAAATCAGCTTTTTCTTCAACAAGCTTATTTTTTAGCTGTTCTAAGTTTTCTATCTTTAAAGGATCAGCTTCATGGTTAGGAAAGGTGCCATCAAGTTCAAAGTTAAGCTCAACAAGTTCAGCAGGAATGTATTTAAACACTTCCTTAGAATAAGGGGCGCCCATAGAGTTGGCTGCATCAACAACCACCTTCAGTGGTTTTATTTTTGTCTTATCAACATAATCTAAATCATATTGTATTTGAGTTTCTAAAACATCATTTAGCTCCTTGTAGGTTCCTTTATTAGCAGCTTCCCTTAAATCATTATCTAAAACTAAAGCTTTCAATTCCTGTAATCCAGTTTCTTCACCAATTGGTAAAGCTTTATTTCTCACTAATTTAAAACCATTATATTTAGCTGGATTATGAGATGCTGAAACAATAATACCACCGTCGTAATTATAGAAAGAAACAGCAAAATAAAAGGTAGGAGTAGCATTTAGACCTATATCATAGACATCAGCTCCTGCGTTCATTAGACCCTTGCTCAGAGCCTTGTGTAGTGAATCTGAGCTAAGCCTCATATCTTTAGCAATAACAATTTTCAGGTTCTCACTGCCTGTTTCTTTTTTTCTCATTGCTACATAAGCTAGTCCTAAACGATAAGCAAAATCTTCATCAAAATCTTCCTTATATACACCCCTGATATCATACGCCTTAAAGATTTTTTGGTTGATATTCATATAATTTGTATTAACTTGCTATTTATTAACTAGCTTTTATTTAGTGAAGAAATTCTAAACTTCTTATATCTCCAAATAACTCCTAGACCAAGTAAAGTGCTGAAAAACATAAGAATGCCACCTAAAACAGGAATAGCAAATAATAAGTATAATATTGTTACACCAATAATTAAATCAGCCATTATATTTTTTTGCTTGGTCTTAAATAATCTTTTTCTTATTTGTTTTCCTAGTCCTAAACCAACCATAATCTGAGCAAGGTAGAGCATAATAAACCAAAGTATTAAGGTAATAAATCCTAGAGGTATACCAATTACTGTCATCATTAAAATAATAGACACTATTGGAGTTAAAAATAGAACCCCTAAACCTATCAGTAATGATTTTCCGTATCTTGAGTTAACCTTATCTTGTACTATAGCCATTTCTTTTTTAGAAACGCTAATAAGCACTAGTCCTATTACCAAAGCTGAGAAAACAGAAATAATGAAGTTCCAAATATTTTTCTGCCAATTATTTTCTATAGTTTTTTCATTAAAATTAATTGCTCCAGCAACTACAGATTCGTTTATACCTAAGTTTTCATTATATGAATAATTAAAGTCTCCCTGGATATTAGCTCCCTCCTCTACTACTATTGGCTCTCCTTGGTAGTATTTATCATTTTGATTAATAGTAAAAGAAACATCTTCATTTACATCTCCTGAAATAAGTAATTTATCAACTACGCCGTGTAAAGAGCCCTGAACAGTGCCCCTCATTTCAGCTACACCAGCTAAAACTAGAGCATCCCAGTTTATAGTTGAATTTTCACCAATAAGAACACTAGTTCCAACTAAGTTAACATTTCTTTTTACAGTAGCCTCTATTAGACTAACTGTGTTTGCTAGAGACCTTATATTACCACCTACTTCACCCTCGACATTTAGGTTTTGTGAGGCAGTGATTATATCACCAGCAACACTTCCTTTCACATTAATGTTTTGTGCTAAAGCAACTAAGTCACCATTTACAACACCTTCAATGGTTATATTTTGTGAAACAACATACATATTTCCCTCCACTACTTCATCCTTTTCAATGTAAACACTATCAGCAGTTTTCACATTAAATGCTAGCACGGTGCTAGGAATTAAAAGAGCCACAAGTAGTAAAGCTCCAATTAAAAGACTTGTTTTTTTCATAGATTTTAGATATTGTAAATAATTATAGTACTAAATCAATTATATCAAAATATATGCAAGAAGCAATAAGAGAGATAATATTTTTAGCTAAAACAAAAATAAAAACAGCTAAAGATTTAGACGAACAAAAAAGGAAAATATCTAAAAAATATAAAGTTAATATATTATTAAACTCTGTAATATTAAAAGAATATAGAAAAGAGCTTAAGGCAGGAAAAATTAAAAAAAATCAAAAACTTGAAGATATTTTACGCAAACGCTCTGTTAGAACCCTGTCTGGGATTGCACCAGTGGCTGTTTTAACTAAGTCATATCCTTGTCCAGGAGAGTGTGCTTATTGTCCTAATGAAAAAGATGTGCCAGTTAGCTATCTGTCTAATGAACCGGCTGTGATGAGGGCTATACGCTGTAATTATGATCCTTATGTTCAAGTACAAGACAGGCTAAGAGCCTTAGAAGCTAATGGTCATGATCCTAGTAAAATAGAGCTTATTGTTATTGGTGGTACTTGGAGTTATTTACCAGAAGATTATAGGTATTGGTATATAGCTAATTGTTTTAAGGCAGCTAATGACTATAATACAAATAAGAAAGGAAAGATAAGGACACAGAAAAGTATTAATAACCTAAAGAAGCATTTACTTAAAGAGCAAAAAAGAAAC